>Ga0075431_100007755_pt1 | contig 10691 bp, 9 predicted proteins | sample RhiMetdeltSRZDD5_FD_75297 | JGI IMG/M metagenome (GOLD analysis project Ga0075431, IMG submission 75297) | Populus rhizosphere microbial communities from Tennessee, USA - Rhizosphere MetaG P. deltoides SRZDD5 | ecosystem: Host-associated > Plants > Roots > Rhizosphere > Soil | place: USA...
TCGCTGTACGTGCCAGTCAGGTACTGACCTGGCGTCGCGTGAAGGCAACGGAAGTTGCGCGTATGCCGGCTATTGCCGCCCCGAAGCTCGTATGGCGCCCGTTCGAGCACGACCACGCGAGCGCCGCTGCGCCGTGCCGCAATTGCCGCGCAGAGGGCGGCATTACCACCGCCGACGACCGCAACATCGTAGTCAGGTCTTTGAGTCATCGATCCTTGGTCCGGCTAAAGCCGGACACTACGTACGTCGTCGTCCGTGCTAAGCCTCTTCGTTACCAATCTCGAGCCGAACAACAACGTCGCGGCCGCGAGCAACAGCACCGCGGAGATCGGACGCGTCACAAAGACGGAGAGATCTCCCTCGCTGATCGCCATGGCCCGGCGGAACTGCAACTCGGAGAGCGGACCAAGCACGAGTCCAAGCACGGCGGGTACCAGGGGCACGTCGTAGATCCGCATGACGCACCCGACCGCTCCGACGAGATAGAGGATCACCAGATCGACCAGCGAGCCATTCAAGCTGTAGGCGCCGAGCGACGCCAGGACGAGGATGCCCGCGAAGAGCAACCGGCGTGGCATCAGCATCACGCGCGCCCAGACGCCAACGAGCGGAAGGTTGAGCACCAGCAGCATGACGTTGCCGATGTACAGACTCGCGATGAGTGTCCATACCAAGTCGGGTCGTGACGTGAAAAGCAATGGACCCGGCTGAAGTCCGTACTGCTGAAAGGCCGTCAACAGGACTGCGGCCGTCGCTGACGAAGGAAGCCCGAGCGTCAGCAGTGGGACCAGCACCCCCGCAGCGGCCGCATTGTTGGCCGCCTCTGGCCCGGCGACACCCTCGATCGCACCCTGCCCGAAACGCTCAGGTTCGCGACTCAACCGCTTTTCCGTCGCGTAGGACACGAAGGTGGGAATCACCGTCCCGCCGCACGGGAGAACGCCGAGAGGAAAGCCAATCGCGGCCCCACGCAGCCAACTTCCCCACGACCGCCTCCACTCGTCCCGATTCATGCCAGTGAAGTCGTGCAGCACGACGGCTTCCGGTTCGCTGCGTCCGTATTGCCACGCCTGGAAGATCGTTTCTCCGACGGCAAACAGACCGATGACGAGGATGACGACGTCGATGCCATCGAGCAGTTGCGGGAGACCAAAAGAAAAGCGCGCGTCGCCGGTGAGCTGATCGATACCGACCAGGCCAACCGACAGTCCCAGAAAGAGACTGAAGAGTCCCTTTACTCGCGACGGACCAAGCAGGAGCGACACGGTCGTGAAGGCGACCACGGTCAATGCGAAGTACTCCGCGGGACCAAAGCGCAGTGCGGCGCTGGCCAGTGGCGGCGCGAAGAAGGTGAGCGCCACCGTCGCCAGCGTGCCAGCGACAAACGATCCGATCGCGGCCGTCGTGAGTGCGGCAGCGCCGCGGCCCTGGCGGGCCATCATGTATCCGTCGATGGCGGTGGCAATCGACCCGGTCTCACCCGGCGTGTTCAGCAGGATGCTCGTGGTCGACCCGCCATACATCGCTCCCGAGTAGATCCCGCCGAACATGATGAAGGCGCTGATCGGGTCGAGGCTGAAGGTGACGGGCAGCAGCACTGCGACGGTGAGAGCCGGACCAATGCCAGGCAGTACACCGATGGCGGTGCCCAGCGTAGTCCCGACAAGTGCCCAGGCCAGATGACGGAGCGCGAACGCGCTCACGAAACCGCTGCCCAGCGCTTGTAAGGTTTCGAGCACCGCTTATATCAGGTGCTCCAGCGCGCCCGCAGGCAGCGGAAGCTGGAGGAGGCGTCCAAATACAAGGTAGGCCGTAATCGCCGTGGCGATCGCAAATAGCCCGTCACGAATCGGATGTCGATCGTCGAATGCCCTGGCGGTGAGCCAGAACATGGCGGTCGATGCCGCGACGAATCCGATGGTCTCCGCCATAGCGAGATTGATGACGAGCGCGAGGCCGATCCACCAGACCGTACCAGAGAGTTTCGGGCGAGAGATCCTCGAGCCCTTCGTTCGACTCATCGAGCGGCCAGAGACGAGCGCAGCGACGGCACACAACGCGAGCCCGGAAAGCACGAAGCTCGGGTAGGCGCTGGCCGATGCCAGCGCGCCGCCGCCCCGCTGCCCTGCGTCCAACTGTTGCAGCGTCGTCCTGACCCGCGCCTCTTCGCGATCGACGAACCCGGCAAACGCATCGCCTGGAAGATAGCGATCGATCCATCGATAGCGATCGAGCGCCGCCCGCCACTCGGGCGTCGCTACCATTGCTGCGATCACCGACTCGAGGCGCAGACGATCGCGCGGCGCAATGCCAGGGGGTGCGACCACGGATCGCCAGTTCTCGAACTCGACGTCCACTCCCTGTTCGCGCAGCGTCGGCACATCGAGACCAGGCAGACGCTCGGCACTCGAGATCGCCAACGCACGCACTGTTCCCGCCTGGATCTGCGGCTCGAGCTCCGCCAGGCCGTTGATGCCGAGCGAAACCTGTCCACCCAGAATGGCCGAGAGCGACTCACCACCCCCTGAGAACGCCACGTAGTTGATGCGACCCGGTGACACGCCGACCGCTTCTGCGACGAGCCCCGCCAGGATCTGATCGCTGCCGCCTGCCGATCCGCCACCCCATGACAGCGACTCGGGCCGCTCTTTGAGGGCGCGGATCATGTCGCTCAGCGTGCGAAACGGTGAGTTCGCCGGAACTACGATCGCCTCGTATTCACCCGTCAGCCGCGCGATGGGGGTTACGTCGCGCAACGTGACCGGCGAGCGGTGCATGACGATGCCGCCGAGCATGATGAGCCCGGAGACCAGGATTGCGTCGCCGCGTCCTTGTTCTGAACCAACGAATCGCGCCAGACCGATCGTCCCCGCTGCGCCGGGGATGTTCTCAACCGGCGCGCTTCGCGCGATGCCTGCCCGTTGAAGCACCTGCTGCATGACACGCGCGGTCTGATCCCAGCCGCCGCCGGGCGCGGCCGGCGCGATCAATCGAAGCTGGTCGATCGCAGGCTCCGTCGCGGCGTCGACAACGCCGCTGAGGGCCGAAATAACAATCGCCGCGAGGGCCGCGCGCGCGGGCGTGGACGATGGCATCGATGTGCATTCTATGCCGTGGAGCTATCGGAGGTGGACGGAGGAAACGGCATGACGCGGTTTGCCGTTGCCTCCGTCATCTCCGCTTTCTCAAGGGCCAGGGAAGCAGCGCCTCGCAACCAGACGCTCAACGAGTGCGGGGGCCGGAGTTCCTGACGTCCGATCGACGTTCGCGCTCACGCCCAAATCGGGATCGGACGCTCCATCAGGGCGACTCAGCCACACCGACCGAGGTCCGCGATAAAGAGGCTGCCATCCGTCCTCGAGCAGGCTCGACACCACCGGCAAGTCGGCGAGCAGCCAGATGTGATCGGGGCGCATCTCGGTCAGGAACGCTTCGCGCGACGCTGGCAGGTAGTAGAAGTTGAGGTGCTTCTGCATGACCTCATCGCTATAAGCGGTTTCCCGCCAGCCGTCGATCGAGACACGCAACCCCGGCGCGAAATACCACGTCGCGTACTCTCCCCAGTCGAACCACACAGCTAGCCGCCCCTGCAACTGCCGTTGCTTCACCAGCGCGACGATGTCAGGTTCCGGCGACTCCTCACCCATGCGGACACAACTCACGTTGCTCGCCAACGCGACCGCCCCACCCATGATCAGGACCGCCGCGACGACGACGGCCAACACCGCTGCGGGTCGTCTCTGCGGCGTCCCAGCGGCTGTCGACGCGGTTCGACGTGCGCTCAGAGATCGAGCAATGTCCCGACCGAGCAGCATCACGACAGCAATGGCGAAGAACGCCAGGAGCCTGCTGACTTGCAACGACGCCACCGCCAGCGCCATGACAACCACGAGGCGACGCCACTCTGGTCGACCGCGCCAGGCATGCAGTATTCCCACGGCGGCAGGCACGACGAGCAGTACCCACACCGCCACGTACGCGGTTCCCAGTCGATACAGCGGCTGCCAGTCTGTGATCTCCGCCCGGCCGAAACCGACGGTCGTTCTGAGAAACTCCCACATCCCCCAGCCATACGGGTTCGCGAGCGTACCAACGAGCGCAAGTGCGCCGACCAGGAACAACGCGCCTTTCTCGCCCGTCGAGACCGATGTAGGCAAAGTGAGCAAGGACCACATCGTCAGCACGCCACCTCCGACGATCCATCCGCCGTGCAGATTGACCCAGAGGGCAAAGACAGGTGGAATCAGCAACAGACGTGAAACCGGCCCATCCCTGATGAGGATGGCGAGCATGAACGCAAACAGCGCCACAGAAAAGACCTGCGGGCGCACGTGGTGCGCCTGTTGAAAGGTTCCGATGATGACCAGCGCGATCAGCAGATCGCGTGACGTCGCATCGACCTGCTCGCGGTTCAATGCGTTCCACACGATCGTGAGCATGAGCAGGACCACTGCCATTTTGAGGACGACCAGACCCGGTCCGCCGCCGATTGCGTACGCAACGTAAATCACACAATCGGCGAGCCAACCGTGATTGATCCACGGTCGATCGGCGGTGAAGGAATTCGCATGGCTCCGCGGAATGCTCCATGCCGAGAGGGTTTCACCGCCAAACCATACGTGCCCCCACAGATCGGGGTCCGCGAGTGTATGGCTGATGAGGGCGAACAGGACGACCGCCAGCGCCGCCCTGATGAGCGTCTGCGCTCCGCGCGCGCGCGGCCTCGGCATCATGAAGTCGCCGGGACGATGGCGGAAAGCTCGGCGAGCAGGTAGTCGCGAAAGAGCGGGTAGTTCTCGATCATCGGGAAGTGCCCGATGCCTTTCATCACGGTGGCTCGCGAGCCTGGAATCGCGGCGGCAACGGCCCGCGTCATATCAGGCGTGCATGAGTAGTCATATTCGCCCGTGAGCAGCGACACTTTGCACAGACGCGTGTCGATGCGAGTGATGTCCTCGCGGCCATCCCAGTCGAGGCTGTAGTAATGCACGTCCCCTGCGTACACGCCGGGGCCGGCCTGGCTGTACATCCACCAGTTCTCGCGCGCATTCGCCTCAGGGCTTTGCGGCGCGCATAGTCCGTAGGTGTACGACGCCGCCATCTCTCCGCCGTGAATCGCGGGATGATGCAGATACTCGTTGTAGCGGCCGGGCGCGTACGCGGTGCTTTCGAGACCGACGATGCCGCGAAGCTCGTGCTGATATTCAGCCGCCAGCTTGAGCACGATCGCGCCTCCCATCGAGCATCCAAGGACGACCGGACGATCGAGCGACAGCGCCTGCCAGACTGCCCGTGTCAAACCCAGATACTCCGCCGTCGTCAGTCGATACTTCTGCAACCACCATCCGGTGGGCGGAGTCGATCGGCCGTGGTACGGGAGGTCGAACGCGATGACGCGAAACCGTGACGTCACGGCGGCATCGTTCAGCAGATGCCGGTATTGCCGGCTGTCCGCGCCTGCGGTGTGCAGGCACAGCAGCGGTACACCCTCGCCTGCCTCCTCGAAAAAGATCCGATGCTCCTGGTCGTTGTATCGGAGCTGAAGGTAGCGGCCGACAATCGGCTCCAGATTCATGCGGCACCCACCAGTCGCATGACCTTCATCACGCGATGAAGGGCGCGCGCGTGCTGCATCGCGACGAGCGAGTCGCCCTCGAGCACGAACCCGGGGACGCGCATCAGCATCGCGAAGAGGTCATGGTAGAGAGGCTCGGGTGGTTGGCTCATATACCGGCGCCAGATGTCGGGGCTGGCGCGAAACCCGAACGAGCACGGGACACCGAGCTTCGGCGCCACGAACCACTGCACCAGCTGCCCGCGCTCGAACCGGACGATGCACCGATCATCGCCGCTCGTGAGCGACATCGAGAGCGTGAACCAGTCGCCGACGACCTTCATCTCGGCGTCGGCGGCAAGGAGGTCTCGAAAACGCTGAAGCCAGCTCTCGGAAAACATCGCGGCTTACACGGCCGCGATCTGCGCCGCGATCATCGAGATATCCGCGCTTCCCGTCGCCGGCTGGCCCTGACCCGTCTGGAAATCCCGCACGCATTTGGCACAGCCCTGACCGAAGATGCCATCGGCGCGGACGTCGACACCGCGCCGCGACAGCCCGAGCTGCAGGAGCCTCACGTCGAGGCCGCGTTCCAGCGGTGACTCCACCGCCAACACTCGCGAGCCGGGAGCCGGACCGTCGTAACATCCGCGCGGGTTTGGCGCCAGCGACGCCAGCGAAATCTCTGCATCGCGAACGACGAGCGGAAGTGAAAGGCTCCAGGCATCCAGCTCAATCAGGCGACGGAACGCGTCCATGCGATACACAGTCGGGCGCAGATCCGCGCGTGCACCGGCCAGCCAGGCCCGGCGCTCGGTGACGTACTGGCTGATCCACTTCTGTTCGCCAGCGGCCGCGACCGTCCCGCACGCCGCATTCGTCCGATCGCGGATCATTTCCCACGACCCGTGCACCGTGCTGTCGTAGACCACGGCCATGCCGAGCGGTGTGGCAATCCCGACCCGTTCGGCGGCCCGAGCCGCCGGTTTCCAGTAGCGCGCATCGAAGAACACGTCCTGCGTGTCACGCATGACCGGGTCGTCGGACGTGGCACGCAACACGTTGTGCAGGTAGATGTCGGTATCGAGCGTGAGATCTTTATCGCGAAACCGCGTGAGGTACGGCGCCAACGCTGCGGCAAAGCGCGCCCCGACGTTGTCGGAGTACTGCTGCACCAGGTCGTACAGGTTGCCCGACCCCAGCGTGGTTTGGGAGCGGCCGAACGTCAAGTGTCCCGTGTCGCCCGCGATCAGGGTCACGCTCCCGTAGTTGCCGCGGACCTCGCTGGTCTCAAAGACATTGACGATCGCTTCGGCGGTACGTTTCTGAGTGGCGGTCAACATAGGCTAACGAGTACTCCCCGTGCGTCGCGCCTCGACGTGCTTGTCGATCCACGCGATGACCAGATCGGCGAGCTGCAGGTTGTTGCGGTCCTGCATCAACATGTGACTGTTTCCTTTGATCCCCATCTTGGGGAGATACATCATCTCGGCGTCGCCGCCCGCCGCCTTGATCCGTTCCACGTAGCGTTCGCACGTCGCGAACGAGTCGGCCCAGTTTGCCGGCCCGCCTTTGACGTCACCAAGGTGATCGCCGAACATCACCAGGGTTGGAATCTTTGCAAGCGCGGCGATCTGCTCCGCGCTCAAATCCGCGCACGGCATCTCGATCGAAATCAGTCCACGAATTCCCTTCGGATCGATGAGCGCTGCCTGTTGCGGGAAGAAGCCGGACTCGGAGTGCCCCATCAGGATCGCCCCGTTCAGGCGCACCGCCAGCGCCGCCATGTTGGTCCACGTCGGGTTCGGTGACGGCAGGAGCGAATTCAGATCGGGAATCATCTGCTTGTACAGCTCGTCGGCCGCTTCGACCGGAAACTGACCGTCAGGAAACGCCGTGCCGTAAACGGGGCCGAAGCGAAACACCGTCCACGCAATCTGGTTGCTGGCCTGCAAGACCGTCGGCAATTGGCTGGTTGGAGCCGTGCCGGCCTTCACGGCGTTTATCGCCGAGGCATCGAAGCCCGAGCGCGCGCGAGAGGCTTGATCAGCCAGGTAGACGGGACGCTCTCGTCGCACGAAGTACTCATCCCATCCCATACGGCCATCGGGCGTCGTCTCCCACGTCTTGCTACTGAGGCAACAGCCGTGAACCATCACCACTGGCACGTGCCTATCGCCGTTGGGTGGCACCTGGTACTGCACGTACATCTGGTTCACGGTGATCTCGCCGGCGGGCCCGCCTCCTCGTCCCGCGGGCGGCGCAGGAAGCGCCTTCTTCTCGCCGCCCACGAAGAAACTTCCCTGCTTCGCGATGACGAGAGGCTTCTCCAGATCCTTCCCGCGCGGCGCCTGCGCCGCGACCGTCATCGTCATGACGACAACCACACCAATAGCAACGCTGAATTCGGACAGCTTCATGACACGGAAGCTTATTCCAAGACGGTGAGGACGTGAATGCTTCAACTGCCAATCTCCAACTCCCAACTTCCAAACGCGGAGGTCCAAATTGGAAGTTGGGAATTGGGAATTGAGAGTTGGGAGTTCGAAGCCTACGGGTTGGCGAGAGTGTTGAATCTCAGCGAGATACCACCGCTCAAGGCCAGGCTCGTTCCACCCTCTTCCATGCTGGTGAGGCTGCGACCGACATTGACGAACGTCGCGGCCATGGTGCCGAGCGGATAAGCGACGCCAAGCGACACATCCATCCGCTGTCGGCCGATGCCCATCGAATCGAGAACGGCATCATCCTTGAGCGAGTAGGACTGCGTCAGTGCTCCGGTCAGGACCATACGTGCGGGCGCACTCCACTCGAGCGCAGCGCCAGAGAAGAAGGAGCCGCGGGTAAACCAGCCTGCCGAGCCGTACACGCGAAACGGCTGCCGTCGCAATTCGACGCTGACGGGAACGGCGAAATGAATCCGGCCGTCAGGATTGCCCGAGCTGAGTACTTCCATTGTGGGACTGATTGCGAGACCGAACTCACTCAACGTCAGCGTGGGATCGACCAGCGTGTACTTCGCGCTGAGGTAAACGTCGTCCATCCCAGACGCCGATCCACCCTCATAGCTGGCGCGATAGAACGGCACGCTTGCGCCGACCTGGATGCGATCGGTCACGCCCAGTCCAACTCCCAGCATCGGGATGTTGGTCTGACTCGAACTGAGCATGCGCCAATGGCCGACGCCGATGCTGGTGTAGCCCTCGCCTTTCGCCGCCGCACTGGCGTCATCGAGCCAGGCGCCGAACTGACGATACGTGCTGACCGCGAACGGTGCGGTTGCAGCCGCCGTCGCGTCAACGGACGACGACGTCGACGGAGATGTCGGCGTCGTCGTTGTTGGTGAGGACCCTTTCGGCGCCTTGGGGCGCCCGTTTCCGTTTCCCTGGGCCTGCGCCAGGTCAGGAATTGCGAGTCCAATGGCTACGAGTATGACGATCGCTGAGGGGAGGGAGCGATGTCGCACGGCCGCCTCCCTACTTCGCCGCCTGGCTCGTGCTGCCAGTCGTCGAACCGCTGGTCGTACCGCTACCGGAGGTTGTGCCGGTGCCCGTCGTGCCGGTGCCGGTCGTGCCGGTGCCCGTCGTGCCGGTGCCGGTCGTGCCCGTGCCCGTCGTGCCCGTGCCGGTCGTGCCCGTGCCGGTCGTGCCCGTCCCCGTCGTGCCGGTGCCGGTCGTGCCCGTACCAGTCGTGCCCGTCGTCGGCGCAACCGGAGGAGCATTGCGGACCTGCTTCGCGGCCTGACCCAGGCTGAGGCCGTCGATCGTCATCGCGTCTTTCAGCTGTACGAAGTCGATGCCCTGATTCTTCGATGCATTCAAGGCTGCGATGAACTGACCCTGGTTGCGGAATCCGGCGCTCGCTTCCTCGATCGTCATGTTCGCAGGCAGCATGCCCTTAACCTGCGAAAGCTGACTGGGGTTCTTCGAGATCTTGATCGAGATGGCGTTGGGTTCGACCGTCGTCGCCGTCGTGGTGGTGGTGCCCGTCGTCGTGCCCGAGCCTGAACCGGTGGACGTACCCGTCGACGTTGAAGCCGTGGTGGTTGTCGACTTCTTCGAGCCACCATGCGATGCCGAAGCGGAACCAGTCGTCTTTGTCGTCTTGGTCGCCCCGCCGCCTGTCGTCTTGGTGCTCGATGGGCCGTGCGCGGATGATCCGCCGCCCTTTGGCGTTGACGTTCCGGCGCTTGGCGCTTTTGTCGTTGGCGCCTTGCCAGCCCCGCGCCCCTGTGCCGACGTCGTCGTACCCAAGGCCACAATCGCAATTGCAGATGCGGCCAAAAGTGAGAATCTTCGCATGGTGTGGACTCCCTCCGGGTCTGGAGATAGTCCAAGAACGATGCCCGCCGGCGACCGGCTGCAAAGCCGCTAGATACAAGGAGTTGGTTGCGACGGTCCGCCGAGACCGCGGGGCGATGTGCTCAAAAGCAGCCGTCGGCTTTCAGAACTGCACGTCGCGCAGCCCCTCGGTGAGCTCGATCGACACGCCCCACGGATCGATCATGGCAGCCGTGGGCATGTTGTTCATCGCCGGATCCTTGCGATAGGGCCTGGTCAGCTTGATGCCTTTCGCTTCAAGTTGTTTGCAAAACTGCTCGAGACCGCGGACTTCGAATCCAACGTGATCGTAGACGCGGCCGGCCGTCGGCATGTGGGTCAGGCTCTGGTCACCTTCCCAACGGAAGAAGTTGAGCATGTAACCAACGCCTGGAAGGTCGGCCCCGGCGAAGAAGTCGGTGAACGTGTTCGGCCCGGTGCGGGCCGTGGCGTTGAGCGCCTTGATGTACCACTGCTGCATCTCGACGTACTGCTTGTTGATGTAGTGCACGTGGTGATGGGTGATGGGCGGTGCGTTCGGCGCCATGTTGGTGACGAGCTCCACCTTCGCGCCGTCGGGGCCGAGCAAGTACGAAAAGCGGCCATAGTTGCCGGCCGGCGGCAAAGCGACTTTCTCTCCTGGCTTGGGCTCTCTGCCAGTCGTCAGCTCGTATCCATTCGCCACGACCTTGGTCGTTAACGCCGGCACATCCGGCACTGCGAACCCGATGTGATCGAGCGCAGTGCCAAGGGTAGGTCCCGTCGGCTTCTGCACGTGCAGGAAGAGGAAGATGTCCGGGAATCTGACGACGTCGACG
>Ga0075431_100007756_pt1 | contig 10690 bp, 9 predicted proteins | sample RhiMetdeltSRZDD5_FD_75297 | JGI IMG/M metagenome (GOLD analysis project Ga0075431, IMG submission 75297) | Populus rhizosphere microbial communities from Tennessee, USA - Rhizosphere MetaG P. deltoides SRZDD5 | ecosystem: Host-associated > Plants > Roots > Rhizosphere > Soil | place: USA...
GAGGGCTTCAGCGCTAAAAATTACATCGACGTATTCGGCAATATGCGGACCTGGGTCCTGCTTGGCAACAGCCTCGTATTGGCTGCGTTAAGCGCGGCTGGCGCCGGCGCCCTCGGGGTCACATTGGGCATCCTGATCGCAAAGACGGATCTTCCTCTGGGAAAGACTTTGGCGATCATATTCTCTCTGCCATTGCTGTTTCCGCCGTACGTTCTTGCAATCGGATGGTTCGAAATTTTGGGGCGCGGCGGATTCCTCGCCCAGTGGGGCGGCGCCACCTGGGGAGAAACGACGTCGCGTTGGCTATTTGGATTGCCGGGCGCTGTGCTCGTACTCGCATCAGCATTTCTGCCGATCGTCCTCTTGCTCACGATCGCCTATCTGCGAGGAGTCGATCCTTCTCTGGAGGAGGCGGCACGGCTCTCGTCCCGCTGGCCTGCTGTTCTCAAGGGAGTCACGATTCCCCTGATAACTCCTGGCATCCTGCTGTCCCTCGTCCTGGTGTTTTTGCTAAGCGTCGGCGAATTCGGCGCTCCTGCGTTTCTGCGCCTGAGCGTGTTCCCGGTTGCAAGCTTCACCCAGTCGTCTGCCTTTTACAATTTCGGCGCAGCGACCGCGGCGGCCGTACCTTTGATCGCCCTGGTACTTTCGGCTCTGCTCATTTCACAGCGAGTACTTCACAATAAGCAGTATTCCTTCCGGTGGGCGATCCAGCAGGATTCCCCACGGATACCGCTGGGGCGCAAGACGCCGCCTGTTCTCTTAGCGGTGATCGTGTTGACAATTGCGTTGGTCGGGATACCGCTCGCCGGAGTCTTTTGGCGCGGGGCTTCGATCGCCGCTCTATCCGACGCTGTCCAGCGTGCCGGAGCCAGCGCGTTCCGCAGCATTATCTACGCGGCCGTTGCCTCGAGCGTGATTTGCGTGCTTGGATTCCTTCTGGCGTACGTAACGCATCGGCGCGCTTTGGCGGGATGGTGGTGGTTGGATGCGGCCACTCTATTCTTGTTTACCGTCCCTGGAACAGTCATTGGCATCGGGTTGATCACGCTGTGGAATCGGCCATCTACAAACTGGATCTATTCGACACCGGCAATTCTTATTTTGGGGCTGGTTGCGCAGTACGCTGCGCTCGGCGCACGCACGATCCTCGCTGGCTTCTCGCAGTTGCCGTCATCGCTTGAAGAGGCCGCGGAGCTGACAGGGGCGAAATGGTTCCGGCGCGTATTTGTTATTCTCGTTCCTCTCCTTCGACCAGCGGCATTGGCGGCCTGGGCCATCGCTTTCATATTTTGCCTCCGGGACTTAAGCCTTCCTCTCTTGCTCGCCCCGCCGGGCGGCGATACCTTGACGGCCCGCACGATGACGCTAATGGCCAACGGCTCGCCAGAGCTTGTTGCCGCGCTCTCTCTACTCTCGATCGCTCTGGCCGTCGTACCGTTTGGACTGCTCGGAATAGCATGGCGCGTTTGGAGAAGAACGGCGTGAGCGCCATCGAATTTCAGGATGTGTCGAAGCGATACGGCAACCGGACGGTCTTGTCCCGTCTCTCCTTTCAGATTGAGCGTGGGGAGCGGATTGCAATTCATGGTCCCTCGGGCAGCGGTAAGACGACCGTACTTCGTCTGTTGGCGGGCTTTGCGACGCCCGATGAAGGCGTGGTTCGAATTGCCAACCGGGATGTCGCCGCAAATGGCAAACTTCTGGTCGAGCCCGATACCAGAAACCTGGGCATGGTCTTCCAGGATCTGGCGCTCTGGCCTCACATGACTGTCTATCAAAATCTCGAATTCGCTCTGAAAGCGCAGAGTCTCGCGGCAGAGCTTCGTAAACAGCGAATCGATGAAGTACTGGCGCGCGTGCGGCTTGCGGAGTCGGGAGGCGCTTATCCCGCGCGGCTCTCGGGCGGGCAGCAACAGCGTGTCGCGATCGCCCGGGCTCTGGTTGCACAGCCATTGGCGCTCCTGATGGACGAGCCGCTGTCGAACCTTGATGACGATCTGAAAGACGAACTATGCGCCCATCTCCTCGAGCTGCATTCTCAACTGGGATTCACATTGGTTTATGTCACTCACAGCAAGGAAGAGATGCGGAGGATCGGAACGAGGACGATTCTGCTGCGCGATGGTAAAGAGGTACCGGTATGAAGTGGATTACTCGCGAGAAAGTTAAAGTTGATCGGGTTGCGTGTCCGTGGCTGATCAAGAAGTTTGTGGACCCGGATGCAGAGTTTCTTTTTCTTCCTTGTGACACCGACTGGGCAAGTCTTCGCGATGGGACAGTCTACGATGTGCCTGGCTGTGAACTGGGACATCATGGGGAAAAGGTTTCGTTCGACGCGATCCTTAGAAAGCACGGGCTAACGAACAATCCCGCGCTTGTTCTCCTGGCCCAAATCGTTAGGGCCGCTGACTCTCATCCCACAGATCCGCACCCCGCGGGCGAGGGCTTGCGGTGGATTGCGCATGGTTTCAGTACGCTTGGCTTAACCGATCACGAGATTTTGGACCGAGAGTTCATCGTTTATGACGCTCTCTATGCCGAGTGCCGGAAGCGGGTTGAGCGATGAGAGTGTCGCTGCTTATTGTTTGAAATGCGCCAAAAACCGCTGAAATCAGCGGAATATTTCTGATAAATGCTTTAGTTTCAAAGCGCAGGCCGCTGATCATCAGCGGTTTCGGACGATCTCGCCGGAAATCGCGATCGCTCCAACGGACGTGGAGGAGCGCCTCCGTTGACCAGATCCGCCTGTCTAGGGATACGCCAGGTTACCAGGTGTGAGCGGATGAAAATACCGCTTCGGCGGGAGAACCGTGGACTCACATTCTCGCGTCTTCTCACATGTAGGAGTGAATCAGATGACCAGCGAATCCGTAATTGTCCGGCAGCGCTTCCTGTACGAGCCAGAGCAGGCGGCGTTGCGAATTCCATGCGTCTACCTCACTGCGTCGCTCGAGGACGCCATGCACGCCGACAGACTTCTGGCGTCAGTTGGGATGCGCGCTCAACGCGCTCGAACCCTGGAGATCGCCATCTCCTTGCTGCGCGTCCTGGACAGCCGCGTCCTTCTTGTTGACGAGACATATCCCGACGGCGATTGGCAGCAGGCCGCGCGGAGGCTGATCGGCGAGCGGTCTGAAGCGGTCCTGGTGGTAGCGACAGCCGTCGACAGCAGGGCACTGTGGCGCGAGGTGGCGGAGTCCGGCGGATTCGATCTGGTGATCAAGCCTCTAACCGGTAAAGAGCTGTGCGCCGTGCTATGGGAGGCGGACCGCTACGCCAGGACTTATCTCAGCCACGAACCGGTTTCGGACGCGGGGCTCGAGAGCGAGGCGACAGGATGGCTCCAGATGCTGAAGACTCGCATTCTCCTCGCTCTGACCCGCCGACAGACTGTCTAACGCGCCGTCGAGATTTCGACCCTTTCCCTTCAGCGCCGCGCATGCGAGAGGCCGCAAAAGATTGCGATTTCAGCGAATCGAGTCACGCGCATCTTGGCAGGCGGCTTGCAGCTATACGACGTATGCTCTCGCGATTATCCGAAGGACCGGGGACCGGATCGCATGAGCGCCGCGAACCTGTAGCCGTCGTCAGGGACGGTCGCTCTGTCGCCATTTGGCTGGTGACGCTTCTTACGCTGGGCAGTGGGTTGCTGAATCTCTACTCCGTTATCGGGCACAGCCTGCGACCGCGGATCGAATTTCTCCGGCGCTTCCTTCCGCTCGAGTTCATTCACCTATCGCGCTCCCTGACTTTGCTGATCGGCTTCGCGCTGGTGATCTCCTCACTGAACATTTACCGGAGAAAGCGGCTCGCCTGGTGGATAGTGGCGGCTCTGGCCGGGTTCTCGGTCGTCTTTCACCTGACGAAAGGCGTGGATTACGAGGAGGCGACCCTCACGGTCGCGCTACTGGTTCTGCTGGCGGCCACGCGGTCGCGCTTTACGGTCCGCAGCCGGGCTATCGACTGGCGGGATGCGACGCTCCGGGCAGGGCTCGCCGTGACGCTGGCGATCGCCTACGGCGTCGCAGGCTTCTGGCTGCTCGATCCGCGGGAGTTCGGCGCTAATTTTCACTGGGGCCAGGCGCTCCAGAACACGCTTCGGTTGCTGGCGCTCGCGGACAGCCCTCAGTTGACTCCGCACACGCACTACGCAGAGTGGTTTCTGCGGTCCTTCTACTTAATAACGCTGACGGCGTTCCTGTACATGGCTTTCACGTTGTTCCGTCCCGCGCTCTACCGGTTCCGCATCCACCCGCGAGAAATGGAGCGAGCAGGGCGCATCCTGGCGGCGCACGGACGTGGCTCTCTGGATTTTTTCAAAGTTCGCCCGGACAAGTCCTTCTTCTTCTCGAGCGATGGGAAATGTTTTCTCGCTTATCGTGTGGCGGGAGGGTTCGCGGTCGCGCTAGGCGATCCAATCGGTCCTGTGGACCGCATCGAAGAAATCGTGCGCGAGTTCACTGCTTACTGCCGCGACAACGGCTGGGGAGCCGGATTCCATCAGACACTCCCGGATTTCCTCGACGTTTACCGGCGTCTGGGGTTTAAGAAACTCAAGGTCGGCGACGAGGCGATCGTGGATTTGCAGAAGTTTACGCTGCACGGCAAGGAGGCCCGGCCATTGCGTTCAAAGGTGAACTTGCTCGATGCGGAAGGAGTCCATAGCCAGTATTACCAGCCTCCAATTGCGCCGGCAGTGATGGCGGAGATCAAGGACGTCTCCGACGAGTGGCTCCGGATCCCGGGGCGGCGCGAGCGGCAGTTCACATTAGGAATGTTCGATGAGCCATATGTGCGCGCCACGCCCATCTTCGCGGCTCGGGACGCCAGCGAGAGGATGCTTGCGTTTGTAAACATTGTTCCCTCCTACCACGCGGGCGAGGCGACGATCGACCTGATGCGGCGGCGTAGCGAAGCCCCGAACGGAATCATGGATTACCTCTTCGTCAAATTGATACTGCGGGACAAGGAGATGGGGTTCGAGCGCTTCAGCCTTGGCATGGCGCCGATGGACGGATTCCATCACGCAGAGCAGGCGTCGCCGGAAGAGCGCGCGATCCACGCATTCTTCCAGCGCCTGAATTTTCTGTTCAGCTTCAGGGGACTTCTCGCTTACAAAGCAAAGTTTGCAACTAGCTGGGAGCCGCGATATTCGGTCTATCGCAATGTTCTCGATCTACCCAGGCTGGCCATCGCGCTGAGCCGCGTATCGAAGCTGGACGAAGGAGATTAAGTAACGTCATGACCAAAAGGATTGCTATTGCGGGGCTGTTTCTTGGCGCAATCGGCGCGGGTACGCTTGGCGCGCAACCGGCGCCGCAGCTATCGATGACGCTTCGCGGGCGTTCGCAGGAGATCTATAGCTATGGCGCCGCGTCGGGAAAGGGCGCGCCCAAGGTACTGTTTCTTCCCGGCGACGGCGGCTGGCGCGGCTTCGCCGTCGATATGGCGAAGGCTATCGCCCGCGAGGGTTACGACGTTTACGGTTGGGACATCAAGAAGTACCTGACGGATTTCACAAACAAGACAACGCTCAGCGAAGCGGAGATGATCGCCGACATCCACGAAGTGGCGCGATGGATTACCAGGGACACAGGCGAAAGGCCGCTTCTCGCAGGCTGGTCGCAGGGCGCCGCGATGGCCGTGCTGGCGGCCGCGGCGCCGCAGAGCGAGAAGGCCTATCGAGGTGTGGTGGCGATAGGCCTTCCGAACGCCGCTTTTCTCGGATGGCGGACGGTCGACGAATTGACTTACATCACCAGGAAAAAGCCCAACGAGCCGGTCTTTTCGGTCGCCCCCCGCCTGCCGGAGGTAACGCCGCTGCCGCTTGCGCTGATTTACTCGACCAGCGACGAGTACATTACGGCGACAGACGCAAAGCGGCTATATGACACGGCGCGCGAACCGAAGCGCTACTTTGAGGTGGGCGCGCGGAACCACCGCTACGACGGGGCCCGCAGCGAATTCTTCCACGCTCTGAGCGAATCACTCCGGTGGGTGAGTCTCCAGTGAACACCGCGCCGGCCATGCCGGTCCTGAAACATCTTCTAGGCTATTTGGTTGCTGCCGTCTGTCTGATCTGGGTGTTTCACGATGTCCACCCGGAGAAGCTGATGAGCGACCTCAGTTCCATTGACTGGCGATGGATCGCGCCGGCGATTGTTTGCGATGTAGTGAGTTATCTATGCCAGGCAATCCGATGGCGCGAGTTGCTCGCGCCGGTGGGCGAGCTTCCGGTGAAGCGCGCCACACAAGCCATTTACATCGGACTGTTCACGAATGAAATTACGCCGATGCGTCTGGGCGAGCTTGCTCGCGCGTATTTCGCCAGCCGCTGGATCGGACGCCCCTTCGCGGCCGTCGTGCCATCTATGCTGCTGGAGCGCCTGATTGACGGCGTCTGGATGGCGCTCGGCGTGGGAGCCGCCGCGCTGCTGGTTCCGCTGCCACGGCGGGTAGTAAGAACGGGCGAGATTTTCGGCCTGGTGGCGCTGGCGCTGGCGGTTGCGTATTTCGCTTTGATCCTGCGTCGTCCCCGCCTCTCGCCGCCGTCCGAGTCCCGCGCCGGTAAGCTGTTCACCGCGCTGCTGACGGGGCTCCGGCAAATCGGAAACGCGCGGATTCTTTGGCGGGCAAGCCTGATTTCGGCCGGCATCCTTGCCTTCCAAGCCGCGGCCTTCTGGCTTGTGATGCGCGGATACTCGCTCGACTTGCCGCTGCCGGCGGGCGCGATCGTGTTTCTGATTGTCCACCTGGGAACGGCGGTTCCGAACGCTCCGGCGAACGTGGGGTCGTTTCAGTTCTTCACCGTCTTCGCTCTCGGTCTGTTCGGAGTCGATAAGACGCGCGCGGCTGGATTCTCCGTTGTGGTCTTCGTGATCCTGACGGCGCCGCTCTGGGCATTGGGACTACTTGCGCTCTCCCGCGCCGGAATGACTCTGGGGGATATCCGCGGGGAGCTTCGGCGACTGAATGCCGTGAGGGGACGGTAACCACCATCTCCCCCGCTGTCCGAAAGCGGCGGTAGACAGCAGCAGACACACTGCAACAATTCCGATCGCGTATTGTGCCGTGTTAGTCTCTCCAATCACACTTATAGGCTCACCTCAGCGGCGGACCGGTATCTAAAGGCTTTCCGGCGGGACGTTCATTCGGTTGCAGCCCGTGTCTAAGAGGCACATACAGCACCGACGGCCGCCCCTCCCCGCTTTGCGGATAGAGATCCATCAGCTCATAGATCTCAGCCGGCATGTTGACCGAGACCGGAAGGCCGAGCTCGGTTGCGCCTTTCACCATGATCGGGAAATCATGCGTGAACCGGCCATCGGACAAAACCACGGCCAAGCCCTCCGCCTTTTGTTTGGGAAAATGCTTCAAGAGCAACTCAGCGACAAACGCGGCCGTTTGGAGTCGCGCCTTGTTTGCGACGTCGGCCAGCACCAACATCTCGTCGCTGATGCTCTGCGGAGGCTTGAGCTCGAGCAGTTTCATGATCGATGCGGCTGGCATTGAGCCGATCTGCGGATCGACAGGTCCCAGAACGGCATTCGGATCCATTACAATTTCGTCCGCGGCAAGCGCGAGCAGAGTTCCGCCGCTCATCGCGTAGTGCGGCACGAACACAGTGACCTTACCCTTATGCTCGGCGAGAGCTTTGGCGATCTGCTCTGCGGCGAGCAGCAGGCCGCCCGGCGTATGCAGGATCAGATCGATGGGTTGCTCCAGCGGAGTCAGGCGTATGGCGCGCAGTATCGCCTCGGAATCATCGATTCCGATCGAGCTGCTGACGGGCACTCCGAACAAGCTGATCGTGTCCTGACTATGAATCATCGCGATGACCCGCGAGCGCCGCTGGTCCTGCAAGCGATCGATGATAGCGGCCCTGGCTGCCGTGAGGCGATTGGGCGCCGCAAGCTGCGCTAACACGACTAAGGCGAGGACCGTCCAGAACGCAGCCTTAGCCAGTCTCCAAAACGGGAAATTTCTAGCTCTAGACCAAAACTCCATTTATTCTCCATCTGCGTCAAACAGACGCCATCCCTTTCGATGGAGCAACCCGATGGCCGAAGAACTTCAAGTGTTCGCCCCATGTCACGGAGTGCGATGCATAGAGTATCGCCGCGCCAGATTCCGTGAGAGCGTCGAGCAAACGCCCCGGTGTCGGGATTCGGACAGTCGACGCAGGTTATATAGCGTTATCCTGCGGCCCGCATCGATTAACAGTATGCGGTCAAATCCGTGGTCTTTTACGTGCACTCTGGAAACGTGGAGCGTCCGCCGGCCACACCATTTTCGAGATTGCAGCAAACAGTGGGAGATTCAAAAGCCCGGAGCGAAACGATTCAGAGAACGGTGCCGAGGTCCCTGTCCGCGCCTATGAGTGCGCTATGGATTGGATTCACCGGCTTGCTCCTTCTCATGGCGGCGCTTGCGGCCGACTCCGGAAGAGTGTTTCGGAAGGTCACAGTAACCAGCGCCGCGTTGAGAAGAGAATCCCGCGAGCGTGACGCTCTGCTGGACCGGCTGCGCGCGGATATTTATCGTACGGAGACGGTTATCCGAGACTACTTGCTGGAACGCGACGCCACACGCGCGCAGAGCCAGAAGGAAGAACTGAACAGGGTTCGCGCCGACATCGAGCAGACGCTTGCGGCCTACGAGCGCGATGTTCCGGAATCGGAGAAAGTCGCGCTGCAGGAGCTGCGCGACTCCGTCACATCGTACCGGCAATCGCTCGCCCCTTCGCTGTTATGGGACGGCGCGACGAGGCGCAGACTGGGAGAGGAAGTTCTGCGAGATATCGTGATTCCCCGCGGAATCGGGATTGTCCAGTTATCCGCGAAAATCACGGCCTTGAACGAACGCGATCTCGACGCGGGCGAACAGCGCGTCGAGGCTGTGCAGGCGCACTTCCGCGCACGGGTGACGATCATCTCCGTAATCGCTCTTCTTGTAGGCAGCGCGCTGGCGGGGGGAATCATGCTGCGCGTGCAGCGTCTGGAGAGACACGCGGAGGCACGCTACGAAGAGGTGAAAGAGGCTCGGCTGGAGCTTCGGAAGCTTTCCGAGCGTCTGGTAGCGGCGCAGGAGGAAGAGCGGCGCATTCTCTCGCGGGAGTTGCACGACGAAATCGGCCAGGCGATGTCGGCGACGCTGGTCGAGCTCGGGAGGCTGGACGCGGCTCCGCCGGACAGCGAAGCGCGCCGGCAGGGGATGGCCTCGGTACGCCGGATGGTGGAGGACAGTGTGGGCATGGTGCGTAATATGGCTTTGCTGCTGCGCCCTTCGATGCTCGACGATCTAGGGCTTATTCCCGCCCTGAAGTGGCAGGCGCGCGAGACCACGCGCCGGACAGGTCTCCGCGTGAAAATCTTTGCCGATGATATCGCCGAAGACCTGCCCGACTCACATAGGACTTGCGTGTACCGCGTTGTGCAGGAGGCGCTCAATAATTCCGCCAAACACTCGCAGTCGACTGAGGTTCGCGTCACCGTCAGGCGACAACGGGACGGGCTTTTCGCGTCGGTTGAGGACGATGGAATCGGATTTGATCCGCGCGAGGAAAAGGGCATGGGCTTGCTAGGCATCGAAGAGCGGGTAGCGCGTCTCGGCGGCATGTTTCGCATCGAATCGCAGCGTGGACGGGGAACAGTTCTATCAATCCGCCTGCCGCTTGCCGCCGAAGGGAGAGATGTCGCATGATCCGAGTGCTTCTTGCGGACGATCACGCTGTCATTCGCCATGGGTTGCGGCTGGTTCTTGAACAGCAGCAGGACTTCGAAGTAGTCGGTGAGGCGAGCGACGGACGGGAAGCGGTGAACCTCGCCAAATCTCTGAAGCCCGACGTCGCGGTGCTGGATATCACTATGCCGAACTTGAATGGCATCGAGGCGACGCGCCAGATCAGCGCAATGCTGCCTGGCGTTTCCATCGTGGTCCTGAGTATGCACGCCGATGAAGCCTACGTGCTTCGCGCGCTTAAAGCGGGTGCGCGCGGCTATCTGCTGAAGGAATCTCCGGAAGCGGATTTCATCCGCGCGATCCGGTCGGTGAGCGAAGGCAAGGCCTTCTTCAGTCCGGCCGTAAGCCGGATGTTGGTGGAAGACTACGTTCGCCAACTGCAAGACAGAGACATCGAAGATAGCTATGAGCTGCTCACAACCCGGGAGCGAGAGATTCTCCAACTGATCGCCGAAGGAAAAAGCAACAAGGACATAGCGAACATGCTAAACCTGAGTCTCTACACGGTCGAGACGCATCGCAGCAATATCCTGGAGAAACTGAACCTTCACAGCGTGCCGGAACTGATCCTCTATGCCGTGCGGAAGGGCGTCATCGCCTGACGCCCTCAATAGCTCGGCCCGGTCGAATCGTCATTTCGCCTGATCGTTCTTCGCGTCCCGCAGGTAGCTGCCGAGGAGTTTCGCGATCTGCTCAGAGTCTTGCCGGACATGCTGCGCCTCGTCGCGATAACCGTCCGCCCAGAGGTCGTTTCTATTGTTATTGAAGAATTCAATCGCGCTTTGGGTGTTGGCGGCAGCATCCTGCGCGAGCGGAAGGACCTTATCAACGGCTTCCCGTTCCCAGGTCGCCAGGGCCTGACGCTCCTCTTCGAGACTGCCGATCTCGCGGCCCATCCTGTTGATGTCTTCCTTCATCGCCGTCAGCCTGTCGAGGTGCGACTCCG
>Ga0075431_100007759_pt1 | contig 10689 bp, 11 predicted proteins | sample RhiMetdeltSRZDD5_FD_75297 | JGI IMG/M metagenome (GOLD analysis project Ga0075431, IMG submission 75297) | Populus rhizosphere microbial communities from Tennessee, USA - Rhizosphere MetaG P. deltoides SRZDD5 | ecosystem: Host-associated > Plants > Roots > Rhizosphere > Soil | place: USA...
CACCCCGGCAATGTCGTTCGTCGAGCCATTCGGATTCTCGCCCGTGTAGCGCCAGACGACCTGCCCGCCCGCCTCCAGCAAGGCAGCCGTCTCGGCGTCCGCCACGTAGCGCCCGTCTCCATGCGCAATCGGTACAGTCAGCTCCTCGCCACGCTCATAGGCGCGGGTAAAGGGCGTATCGGTTGCCTCCACGCGCACACGCACCGGGCGAGACAGAAACTTGAGGCGCGCGTTGCGCATCAGGGCGCCGGGCAGCAATCCGGCCTCGCACAGAATCTGGAAGCCGTTGCAGACGCCCAGGACGTCGCCCCCGGCCCGCGCGTGCGCCGCCACCGCTTGCATGACCGGCGAAAACCGGGCAATGGCGCCCGAGCGCAGGTAGTCGCCGTAGCTGAACCCACCGGGGAGGATCACCGCGTCGGCCTGGCGGAGATCGGTGTCCCGGTGCCACACATAATAGGCGTCGGAGCCCGCAGCGTGCGCGGCGTCGAGGGTGTCGGCGTCGCAGTTCGACCCAGGGAAGACCACGACGGCAACGCGGCGCATCAGGCGGTCTCCACAGCTACGAGGTAGTCCTCGGTGACGGGGTTGGCGAGAAACCGGTCGCACATGGCGCGCGCGCGGGCCGCGGCCTCTTCACGGCTGGCGGCTTGCAGCTCGACCACGAGATGCTTCCCCGCGCGCACAGCACCGACGCTCGTGAAGCCGAGCGCGTGCAGGGCGTGCTGGACCGCCTGTCCCTGTGGGTCGAGCAGCGAGGCCCGTGGCATGACGCGAATCTCCACCCTAAAGGCGCTCACCGGACCCCCTGCGCCCGGTCGGCCGGGTCGTCCGGCTCACTGATGACGATCGGTCCCGCGATCTCCGCTTCCTCGTCTTCCGCCGGCGCGGAGAAGAAGCCCAGCAGCACGGCACGGAGCACGCCGTAGCTCACGTAGGTGATGCCCAGCGGGAACAGGAAGACGTCGTGCTGCCAAATGCCGAACACCAGGATAACGACGATCAGCGTGAGACCCAAGAGGCCGCGCGCAGAGCGGAAACCGGCGCGCGGCAGGGTGTGGTAGTGCACGTTGCTCACCATCAGGATCGTGAGCACGATCATGAGGAAGGTGAGCAGCAGGTGCCAGGGCAACCCGCGCAGCGACTGGAACAGCTCTGTTTGCATAAACGGATAGAACGTGGCCAGCGTCATCCCAGCCGCGGGGGATGGCAGCCCGATGAAGTACTCCTTGGCCCGCCCCGCCTGGGTGATGTTGAAGCGCGCCAGTCGGATCGCCACCGCCATCACGAAAAAGTAGCAGTAGATCCACGCCGCCGGGCCCGCGCTCGCGAACTCGATCTGGTACAGCAGGAAAGCGGGCGCGACGCCGAAACTCACCATGTCCACCAGGCTGTCGAGCTCCGCTCCAAACCGCGTGCCGGTTCCCGAGAGGCGCGCCACGCGGCCGTCGAGGGTGTCGAGGACCCCGGCGAACACGATGAACCAGCTGGCGCGGTAAAACTCGCCGCGCGTGGCGAGCACCATCGCCCAGATGCCGAAAAACAGGTTGAAGAGCGTGAACAGGCTCGGCACGATGATCACAACGCGCCGGATCGGGAACGGCGGTGGTCTCATCCTAAAGGATTCCCTTCGGTCATGGGTACTCCGCGAGGACGGTACCACCGACCTGGATGCGGTCGCCGGGCCTGACCCGGACGGTGGCCTTGGCCGAGAGCGGGAGGAAGACGTCGGTGCGCGAGCCGAACCGGATCAGGCCGAGCCGGGACGCCTGCGCGGCCTGGTCCCCGACCTTGCCGTCGGTGACGATGCGGCGCGCGATCAATCCGGCGATCTGCCGCACCAGCACGCGGCCGCGCGGCCCCCGCAGCCCCACGGAGGATTGCTCGTTGTCGAGACTCGCCTTTTCGTCGGCGGCGTGCAGGAATTTGCCGGGATTGTAGTGCACCAGTTCGACCGTGCCGCCGACCGGATACCGGTTCACGTGTACGTCGAAGACCGACAGGAAGACGGTGATGCGGACGGCCCGCTCCTTCAGGTACATCGGCTCGTCCACCTCCATCACCTGCAACACCTTCCCCTCGGCGGCCGCGAGGACGTAGCGATCACCGCGCGGCCCCGGCCGGATCGGGTCGCGAAAAAACGCGACCACCCAGATCGCCAGGATCCCGAGCAGCAAGGGCATGATCCACCACGCGCCGCCCCACCGGGCGGCGACCAACCCGGCGCCGGCGGCGAGGGTCCAGGCGGTCGCGATGAATGGCCATCCCTCCGGCGCGATCCTCACGCGAGCTCTTTCCCCGTGATGCGGCGGTAGGCGTCGCGGTATCGGGCGCTCGTCGCCGACACCACCTCTGCCGGCAGGGGCGGCGGCGGTGCGTTGCCGTTCCACCGGCCCTCGCGCTTCACGCCGGCGAGATAGTCGCGCAGCGGCTGCTTATCGAAGCTCGGTTGGCTGCCGCCCGGTTGGTAACGATCGGCAGGCCAAAAGCGCGAAGAATCGGGTGTGAGGATCTCGTCGATGACCAGCAGTGTGCCATCGGCCGTCGTCCCGAACTCGAACTTCGTGTCCGCGATGATGATGCCGCGCGCCGCGGCGTAGGCACGTCCCGCCTCGTACAGATCGAGACTGGCCCGCCGCAACCGCTCGGCCGGTGCACGCCCCAGGGCGCGCGCCATGTGATCGAAGGTCACGTTCTCGTCGTGCCCCTCCTCGGCCTTCGTCGCGGGCGAGAAGATCGGGGGATCGAGCCGGGCGCTTTCGACGAGGCCCGTCGCGAGCGGCTCACCCGCCAACGTCCCCGATTGGCGGTACTCGGCCCAGGCGGAACCGGAGAGGTAGCCCCGCACGACACACTCGAAGGGCGTGGGCGTCGTGCGACGCGCCAGCATCGCCCGCCCCACCAGGTCGTCACGGTGACCCGCCAGCGCGGGGACGCGCGCGACGATCTCGTCGGCGTCGGCGCTCAAGCAATGGTTCGGCATCACGGTTCCGAGCCGGTCGAACCAGAAGGCGCTCATCTGTGTCAGCACGGCGCCCTTGTAGGGTACCGGCTCGTGCATCACGACGTCGAACGCACTGACACGATCGCTGGCCACCAGCAGCAGCACGCCCTCGTCAACCTCGTAAACCTCCCGAACCTTCCCGCGACGCAGGAGCGGGAGGGGCAGTTTGCTCTGAACGAGTACTCCTCCGGTCATACCTGGACCTCCGCGGCTGCCGCTGCCGGGGCCGCCGCCTGAATGGAACGCATCAGATCGGGCAGGACCCGATCGAGGAATTCATCCACCTGTTGCGGTGCGCGGCCCACGTACGCCGCGGGGTCGAGCTCGTCCGAGGTCGCGCGCACGCCGAGTCGCTTGAACTCGGGTGTCCGGGCCAGTCGCTCGAGCAGATGCTCCGCGCCCTCGAGGCTCTGGCCCCGGATGACCTCATGGAGCTGTTGCCGGTCACCACCCGCCTTCACGCCGCGCATCAGGAGGCGCTCGGTGGCGAGGAACGGCATCGCCGCGGCCACGTGGCGGGCGATCTCCTCCTCCCGCACCTCGAGTCCTGCCGCAACGTTGGTCGCCAGCACGAGGATCGCATCGGTCGCGAGAAACGCTTCGGGGATCACCAGTCGGCGATTCGCGCTGTCGTCGAGAGTGCGCTCGAGCCATTGCTCGGCTGCTGTGTGCCATCCGTTTCCCTCGAGCTCGATGACGAACCGCGCCAAGCCCGTCATCCGCTCCGCGCGCATCGGGTTCCGCTTGTACGGCATCGCCGATGAGCCCACCTGCTCGCTCTCGAATGGCTCGAGCAGCTCGCCCTCGTGCTGCAGCAGCCGGAGGTCAGTGGCGAACTTGGCGGCTGACTGGGCCAATCCGGAGAGGCACGCCAGGATCTGCGCGTCGAGCTTGCGGGTGTACGTCTGGCCCGTGATGGCGAAGACTTGGGTGAACCCCATCTGGCGCGACACGCGCGCGTCGAGCTCTCGTACCTTGGCGTCGTCGCCGTCGAACAGCTCCAGAAAACTCGCCTGGGTGCCGGTCGTCCCTTTGACGCCGCGGAATCGCATCGTGGCGATGCGATGCAGCAGCTCTTCGGCGTCGAGCGCGAACTCCTGCATCCAGAGCGTGACCCGCTTACCGACCGTCGTCAGCTGCGCCGCCTGGAAGTGGGTGTACGCGAGGCAGGGCAGGGCGCGGTGGCGACGGGCCGGTTTGCCCAGTGCCACGAGGACGGCGGCGACGCGGCCGAGCAGCAGCTGCAACCCTTCGCGCATCAGCACCAGATCGGCGTTGTCGGTGACGTAGGCGCTGGTCGCACCGAGGTGGATATAGGGACGCGCGGCGGGTGCCTGGTCGCCGAGGTGATAGATGTGCGCCATCACGTCGTGGCGGAGTCGCTTCTCGTATTCCGCTGCCGCGGCCAGGTCCGCATCGTCGAGATGGGCCTGCAGTTGTTGGATGGCCGCGTCGGGAATGTCGAGGCCCAGGTCTTTCTGCACCGTCATCAGCGCGAGCCAGAGCCGGCGCCACAAGCCGATACGGCGCCGATCGCCCCACAGCCCTTGCATCGCCGGGGAGGCGTACCGTGCCGAGAGCGGCGAGACCCAGCTCAAACCGCTGCCTTGGCGCGCGCCACGAGCTTGCTCCAATCGCTGAGGAACTGATCGAGCCCGCGATCGGTGAGCGGGTGGAGCAGCAGTTTCTTCAGGACGTCGGGCGGGAGCGTCGCGACGTCGGCCCCGATCATGGCCGCGTCCACGACGTGGCGCGGGTGCCGGATCGAGGCCGCCAGGATCTCCGTCTCGATGCCGTAGTTATCGAAGATCACGCGCGCCTCGCGGATCACGTCCATCCCTTCCTGGCCGACGTCGTCGAGCCGCCCGATGAACGGACTCACGTAGCTCGCGCCGGCTTTGGCGGCGATAAGACATTGCACGCTCGAGAAACACAGTGTGACGTTGGTGCGAATGCCCTCGGAGGCGAGTTGCCGCACCGCCACCATCCCGTCTTCGAGCATGGGGATCTTGACGACGATGTTGTCGGCGATCTTCGCCAACTCCTTGCCCTCTTTGAGCATCCCTGCGGTGTCCACGGCGACCACTTCGGCGGACACCGGTCCTTCGACGAGCGAGCAGATCTCCTTGAGCACGTCGCGGGGGTCCAGGTCCGCCGCCTGCTTCGAGAGCAGCGTCGGGTTGGTGGTGATGCCGTCGATGAGACCGGCCTGCGCGGCCCAGCTGATGTCCTTCAGGCTCGCGGTATCGAGGAAGAATTTCATGCACAGGCCTCGGCGTAGAGTTCCGGGGGATACCGCACCACCACCAGGTACAGGCCCTGGGGCGGGGCAGGCGGACTGGCCGCCAGATTATCGGGCGCAACGAGCAAACGGGGGAAATCCGCCGGCGGGCGCCGGCCGAGGGCGATGTCCACCATGGTGCCCACGAGGAAGCGCACCATGTGATGCAGGAATCGATCGGCCTCGATCGTGAACGTCACACCCGCTCCGTCCGTTCGCGGCGCCCACTCGGCGAGCGCCACGCGGCATCGGTAGTGGGCGGTGGCGGCTCCCGCCGCGGCCAGACCACGGAACTCATGCTCTCCCGCGAGCAACGCGCTCGCCTGCTGGAGCGCCGCGAGATCGAGCGGCGCGGTTGCCGCACTCGGACCGATGGCCCACTCATACGGCCGCCGAAACGGCGACGCGGCCGCCTCGTCGGTGCCGATTACGTACCGGTAGCGCCGCGCGGTCGCGCTGCGGCGCGCATCGAACCCCGGCCGCATCGCATGCACCTGCTCGACCCACACATCGTCCGGGAGCAACGCGTTGAGCGCGCGCCGCATTTCGTCCGGCTGGCCGTCCCAGCGCTCGCCTGGAGTGAAGCTCACTCCCTGACCGAGTGCGTGGACCCCGGCGTCGGTCCTGCCCGCGCCCGTCGTCACCACCCGCTGGGTGCCGCCCTCGAGGCGTTCGAGCACCGTTTCGAACTCGGCCTGCACGGTGCGCGCCTCAGGCTGCCGCTGCCATCCGGCGAACCGCGCCCCGTCGTACTGAACCACGGCGAGGTAGGGGCGGCTCGTCACGGGCGAAAGATGCAACCCGTTGTCACTATTTGACAAGGGCCGCTTCGCCGCGATAGCTTCCGCTCCCTCACTCGATGGATTCTTCGCCGCTCCGCCGCGCGATTGCCGCGCTCGCCCACCGCCAGTCTTTACCCGAAGCCCTCACCATCGAGGCCTTCGGCGTCGTGATGAGTGGTGACGCGACGCCTGCCCAGATCGCCGCTTTGCTCATGGGGCTCCGCGCCAAGGGCGAAACCGCCGAGGAAGTGGCCGGGGCCGCCCAGGCCCTGCGCGCCGCCATGGTGCCCGTCGCTGTTTCGGGACCCTACCTCGTCGATACATGCGGGACGGGAGGCGGCACGGTTCCCACCTTCAATATCTCCACGGTCGCGGCGTTCGTCGCCGCGGGCGCGGGCGCGACCGTCCCGAAGCACGGCAACCGCTCGTTCACCTCCAAGTGCGGTTCGGCCGACGTGCTGGAGGCGCTCGGCGTGCGCATCGTGCTGGATGCCACTGCGGCGGCACGCGTCCTGAAGGAAGCGCACGTCGCGTTCCTGTTCGCCCCCAGCTTCCATCCTGCGATGAAGCACGTGGCTCCAGTGCGCCGTGAGCTGGGCGTGCCGTCAATCATGAACCTCGTCGGACCTCTCGCGAACCCCGCCGCCGTCCGCCGTCAGGTGATCGGGGTCGCCGATCAAGACCGTGGCCCCGTTGTCGCGGAGGCCCTGGTCCGCCTCGGGGCCGAGCACGCCCTGGTGGTACACGGACGGATCGGCATGGACGAGATCTCGCCGCTCGGAGTAACGGATGTCTGGGAAGTACGGGAGGGGGCGGTACGGGCGTGGGAGATCGATCCGGAGCGTTATCGCCTCGCCATCGGCGACGTGGGAGTCTTGAAGGGCGGGGAGCCGGCCGAGAACGCCGAGCGCCTCGAGCGGATTCTCGGGAATGGCAACGGCGACAGCGCGGGGCTGGCGGCCGTGTTGCTCAATGCGGGCGCGGCGATCTACGTCGCAGGCATCGCGGGGTCGTATGCCGAGGGAATCGGGCGGGCGAGGGAAGTCGTGGCGTCGGGGGCGGCTCGCGCCGCCCTCGATCGGTTGCGCAAGGCGACGGCTAGTACTTCCGGATGACGCCGACCACCACGCCCTGGACGATCACGTCGCGCTCGTTGACGCGCAGCGGCTGCATCGTGGGATTGGCCGGTTGCAACCGGATCCAGCCGCCGGGCTCACGATAAAAACGCTTGACGGTGGCGCCGTCGCCGTGAACGAGAGCGACGACGGTCTGGCCGCTGTCGGCTTGGTTGCGCTCCGAAACGACGACGAAGTCGCCGTCTTTGATGTGCTCGTCGATCATCGAGTCGCCGCGCACCTTGAGGACGTAGCTGCGGCCGCGCCGCGGGATCAGCTCGTCAGGGACGGCGATGGTGTCGTTGCCGGTGATCGCCTCGATGGGCTGGCCGGCGGCCACGAGGCCGAGCAGGGGGAGCTCCGTCGCTCCGGTCTGTCCCTTGGGAGGGACGATCTCGATCGCCCGGCTCTCATTATGCGCTCGGCGGATGTACCCTTTCCGCTCGAGATTGGTGAGATGCTCATGCACTGTGGCGAGCGAGTGGAAGCCGAATTGGCTGGCAATCTCCTCGAAGCTGGGAGCGTACCCCTTGTCGTCGAGGTGACCCGAGATAAAGTCGAGGATCTCGCGCTGACGTTTTGTAACCGGCATTGACGGCTCCCGAAGGTAACCCGAAACTTAATCTACCCGAATAACGCCCGAACGCAAGGATGCCGAGAGCGACGCTAGAGGAGATCCTAGAGGTGGCGCGGACCCGCGTGGCCGCTCTACAGGCGTGCTCGTCGGACCTCGCGCGCCAGGCCGCAGCCGCTCGGGCACCCCGGCCGTTCCTGGGCTTGCCCCTGGGCCCGACGGTCGGGATTGTGGCGGAGATCAAGCGTCGATCACCGTCCCAGGGCGCGATCCGCCCCGACCTGGATCCGGTCGCACACGCGCGGGCGTACCTCCGGGGGGGCGCCGTGGCGGTCTCCGTCCTGACCGACGAAGCTCACTTCGGCGGGTCGCTCGACGACCTCGCGCAGGTCGCCGCGGCGGTGCCGCTACCGGTGCTTCGCAAGGATTTCATCATCGACGAAACGCAGATCTTCGAGGCCCGGGCAGCGGGAGCGAGTGCCGTCTTGTTGATCGTGCGAGTCCTGCCGCCGGACCGTCTCAAAGCGCTGGCCGCGGCCGCAGTGCGCCAGGGTCTCGGCACTTTGGTTGAGGTACACACCCTCGCCGAGCTCGATGCGGCCCTCGCGGTGGCGCCCATGGCCGTGGGCGTGAACGCTCGTGACCTGGCCTCGTTCACGGTCGATCTTCAGGGGGCCGAACAGATCGTCGCGCGAGTGCCAGCGGGTGTCCCGGTGGTGGCCGAAAGCGGCATCGAAGGGCGGGGAGACGTGGAGCGCCTGGCGGCGGCGGGCGCGGATTTCGTATTGGTCGGGACCAGTTTGGCGCGGCGCAGCGATCCTGAGACGGCGGTGCGCGCGCTCACCGGTGTCAACAGACGTAGCAGGGGGCCGTCGTGAACCACAGGCTGAAGCCTGCGCTCGGCATTGCGGTGTCTTTAGGGACAGTGTCGGGCCGAGCCCACCCTTTAAGGTGGGAATCATGAGCGCGACAAGCCCAACCCCTGGCAGGTTTGGACCCTACGGCGGGCGCTACGTCCCCGAGACGCTGATGCACGCGCTCGAGGAGTTGGCGCAGGTGTACGATGCCGCCCGCGCCGACCCGACGTTCTGGGCCGAGCTCGACGGACTCCTCAAGGATTACGTGGGGCGCCCCACGCCGCTCACCGACGTGCCGCGGCTCTCGGCCGAAGTGAAGGCCCGCGTCGTCCTGAAGCGTGAGGATCTGAACCACACGGGCGCGCACAAAATCAACAACACGCTAGGCCAGGTGCTCCTCGCCCGCCGCATGGGCAAACGGCGCATCATCGCGGAGACCGGCGCAGGGCAGCACGGGGTCGCGACCGCGACCGTGTGTGCGCGCTTCGGTCTCGAGTGCGTCGTGTTCATGGGCGAGGAAGACATGCGGCGCCAGCGGCTCAACGTGTACCGGATGGAGCTGATGGGGGCGCGGGTCGTGTCCGTGACGTCGGGCACCCGCACGCTCAAAGATGCGACCAACGAAGCGTTGCGCGATTGGGTCACCAACGTGACGAGTACGCATTACATCATCGGATCGGTGGTGGGCCCGGATCCGTTCCCTCGCCTCGTGCGCGACTTTCAGTCCGTGATCGGGCGCGAGGCGCGCGCCCAGGTGCTGGAGCGGACGGGAGGCCGGTTGCCCCGCACCGTCGTGGCGTGCGTCGGAGGCGGATCGAACGCGATCGGCATCTTCGCGGCGTTCCTCGAGGACGCGGACGTTGAGCTCGTGGGGGTGGAGGCCGCTGGAGAAGGGATTGCGAGCGGCCGGCACGCCGCCACGCTCAGCGCGGGGCGACCCGGCGTCTTTCACGGCAGCATGAGCTATTTGCTGCAGGACAAAGCGGGCCAAGTGGAGCCAGCGCATAGTGTTTCCGCGGGGCTCGACTATCCGGGTGTGGGGCCCGAGCATGCTTTCCTGAAGGACGCAGGTCGGGTATTGTATGAGGCCGTCACGGACCGCGCGGCGCTCGACGCCTTCGCGGCCCTGTCACGGCTGGAGGGCATTCTTCCGGCCCTGGAGAGCGCGCACGCCGTCGCGTGGGTGCTGGCGAATCGGGGGCGTTGGGCCACTGACGATGTCATCCTGATCAACCTGAGCGGCCGCGGCGACAAGGACGTCGCCATGGTCGCCGAGCTCACGGGAGCGACGCTCTGACGAACCCCGCAGTCCCCGAACTGGCTCTACCGCCCTCGCAGATCGAGGAGCTGATGCAGATCGTCAGCAAGGGGATGCGTGCCACGCAGCTGTACCTCCCCAACAACCCCGTCTACCAACGCGCCGTGGACAACATCCGTGGCGCTTTCCGTCAGGTGTGGCAGGCCACCGACGACCTGATCTTCGACATCGGTGAGACGGAGATGCGGTGGGAGGAGAACGTCGTCTACAGCCAGGCGGCGCGCAACGAGAGCATCGCCTGGACCTTGTACAAAGACGGCGTTCGCTCGCTCACCTTCAAGCCTGGCGTGGAAGACGCCGAGATCGTCCGTTTCCTCGCGGTGCTGCACCAGGCGAAGAACCTGCAGGCCGACGCGCCCGACGACCTCCTGACACTCCTCTGGGCGGAAGACTTCCAGTTCGTCAACTACACCTTCCGCGAGCTGGCGACGGACAACGCCGTGCCGATCGAGCGGGGCGAGACGGCACCGATCCCTGGGGGAGGGGGCGGCGGCACCGGGGAAGCAACCGGACGCGGTGTCGACCCGTCGACGGTCCGGCGCCAGGTAGAAGAGGAAGCGCCCCCGAAACGCGAAGGGCTCGTGTCGGTCGACGATTTCGACACGACGCTCTATTTCCTCGAAGACAAGGAGATCGAGTACCTCCATAAGGAGGTCGAACGCGAATACGCGCAGGACCTGAGGCGCAACGTGCTGGCCATGTTGTTCGACCTGCTCGAGCTGCAGACGTATGGCACCGTCCGCAGCGAGTTGATCTCG
>Ga0075431_100007761_pt1 | contig 10685 bp, 10 predicted proteins | sample RhiMetdeltSRZDD5_FD_75297 | JGI IMG/M metagenome (GOLD analysis project Ga0075431, IMG submission 75297) | Populus rhizosphere microbial communities from Tennessee, USA - Rhizosphere MetaG P. deltoides SRZDD5 | ecosystem: Host-associated > Plants > Roots > Rhizosphere > Soil | place: USA...
CCGGCGGTCGCAGTGGCGTCTGACGGCGTCGCGTGGCTCCGGTCGCACGTGGCGCGGTTCAGCGAAGGCGAAGCGCACCGACGGCGACGAGGCATCGTCGACGCGCTGCTCGCCCGGGTGGAGCCGGAGGCCCTGCAGTGCCCCGGCGATCATGTCGCCACGCTGGCCCAGGCGCTCGGGTTGCCCCGATCCGTCGCCGCGGACATACGCGCCGTCGCGCCGAGCTACCAGCCCCACACGGAGATCACCCCGGAAGCCGATATCGCCGTGGCCCGGCTCGTGGGCGCCTGCGGAGGCCGCTGGGACGAGGAAACGGCCAACCTCATCGGCGTGCTCGTCCAGGCCTGCGACGCTACCGCCCGGCTCATCGCCGGCGAGCGGGTCCCGGTGCCGGCGACACGGCGGATCGGGCCCGACGGACGAGAGGTCCACGTCGACCTCACCGACCTGCCATTCGGGGCCGGCCGGCACGAGTGCCCGGGCCGGCGTCACGCCCAGGCGCTCGCAGCGGGTGCCGGCCCTTCGAAGCGGTGACCGGATCGTCCGAACTGTGTTCGGGGGCTCTGGTGAATCCGGACGCCGCTCTCACGGAGGACGCGCGTTTCATGAGACGTCGCCGCCTGATCGGCCGCTGTCGCAAGGATCCGTCATGGCCGTCGTGTGGGTTAGCGGTGCGCGACGCGTGCCGCCAGCGACACGAGGACGATCCCTGCGATGAGCAGACCGAGCGCCGGGAGAGTCAACGCCTTGCTGGTTCTCACCCGCTCAACTGAACCAGCGCCGGCGCATGGTCGCCAGGAAGTCGACGTCGATGCCAGCGCGGACAGGGATCACGGCGTCGATACCGCACCTGGCACAGAGCGCCGTCTGCCCAACACCTGCGTCGTCGCTGTCGACCCACTCGAGGATCTCGACCGGGTCATAGATCCTGCGGCAATAGAAGCACCCGACCAACCGAGCAGCGAGGACGGCCTCCCGATGGTTGGAGCTCCTTTCATGCTCGCTCGTCGGGTCAGGCACCGTCGTCATCGGCCCAGACTGCCCGACTCGTGTAGACGACAACTAGTCGCCTGCCGAGGTGGCCGCCCTAGAAGACGAGCGACCCGCGGGACCGCCGTACACGGCCCCGTCGTGCTCCTCCGGCGGGGGATGCAACGGCCCTGGCCAGTGCGTCTGACCAGGGCCTTTGCGGTGGTACCCCCCTGGACTCGAATGCAGGACCTGCGGATCAGAGTCCCCCTCCCTCACGTCCAGCCGATCACGGCCAGTACCGTTGACCTGCGCCTCGTCCAGGCGCTCGTCCATCTGATGCCGCCTCGTCCGGCCCGTGTCGCCCAGTCGCGCGCCAGACCCCGCGCGCTCGCGCCGGCCGCTGGACTGTGCGCTGGGCAGGGCTCGCCGACCGTCCCCCCGTCGTCTTTGAAGATCTTTGGCCCGATAGGGGCCAATTGGCTTCAAAGAGATGGGGTGGGGGGCCATGCACGGCCGGCCGCTGATACGGGCGGGGGATCGGGTGTTGTGTGGAGTGCTGAGCTGTGACAGCCAAGTCCAGCCCGACGCAGGCGACCCGCTAGGACGACTCGACCCACGCGGCGAGCTCGTTCACCAGTTCGGGTGGGTTGGCGCCCCGGTTCTGCTGCACGATCTCGTCGTAGTACTCGAGCTCGTGCACCAGCACCGGGATCGGCCGGCCGAAGGTCGCGACGATCACGCCTCTCTGGTGCATGCGCTGCGTCGCCGTCAGGCATTCGCTCACGAAGCGGCGCGTCATCGCACGGCCGATGTCGAGCGCCCGGTCCGAGTAGTCATCGTCGGCGAACCACAGACCATCGGTGTCGAACGCCGCCTTGACGAGGCGCTCACCGTCGGGGTCGAGCGGCCCACCTACCGTCGCCAGGTCGTTGTGGAGCCAGAAGGCATAGTTCCAGCGGGCCTCGGCTTCGTCGCTCGCTGTGTGGGTCACCCTGGCCACCTGGCGTTCGGTGTTCGTTCCGATCGTCAGCACCGGTCGGCGGGGATCGTCCCTGTGGTCGTAGACGAAGAACGACACGACGTACGTGTCTCTCCGCTCGTCGACCGGGAGCGACGCAAGCGCCCGCGTCGCCCGTTCATAGATGCAGGCGGCGATCGTTTCCTCCATGCGCCCACAGTGCCTCACTCGGCAATGGGAACATGCGCACTTGTTGCACGCCCGTGAGAACTCCGCGTCGGCGCCTGCGGCGACCATTTCGGCCGTGGCCGAATACGCGATGGCCGCGGCCCCCATGTCCGGCAAGAGGCACGGTCCGCTCAGGGCTTGCGGGCCAAGCCACCCCAGTGGTGCGCTGGGCACCGGCCTCTCAACTGGTCTGGCCAGCCCGGCGGGTAGCCATTCGTCGACCCGGACCACACACCCGGTTCGACCAGGTCCATCCCTTCGAAGAACCGCGCCACCTCGCCGTGCGAGCGCATCGCGAACCGGTAGGTCGCAGCGAATCAGGGGTCCGCGCCCCTGTCAGGTGTACCGCGCAAAGCGCGCGAGGGATCCTGGTACACCCGGCCGGCGAATCAGAAAAGGCCCTGGCCAGTGCGCTGACCAGGGCCTTTGCGGTGGTACCCCCCTGGGACTCGAACCCAGAACCTGCGGATTAAGAGACCGCTCCCGCCCGTCCATTTGATGTCGGACAGTGCCCCTGACATGGGTCTCGTTCGTTGACCCGTCCGCCTGATGGCGTCTCGTCCAGCTCGTATCGCTCTGTCGCTCGCCAGAACCGCGCGCCTGGAACGGTGGCCCTGTGCGGTCCGCCCCCCAAGGTCAGGCGTCCCCGCCAATCGGCACCGATCGAGCGTCGATCGAGGCGATCAAAGGTCCGGCGAATCGGCTGTGCGTGGAGGCGTAGGTCGCTCGCCCGGTCCCGACCGAGCGTGGAACCGTGCTGCGTACCGGTCCAGCGCACCTGCCATGTCGGTCATGCTCTTCCGTCCTCGATCTCACGTCGGCTCATGATGTGTGTGCGATGCACCCCAACACCGCCGGGAGCGCGCGCCTGCAGGTCGCAGACGGCACCAGATTGCGAACGGCAGGCGGCGGGCTCCCCGAGCTGATGCCCGGCGAGTACGGTCGGGGTCGACACGACAGATGCCCTAACGTGTTGGGCCGCTTCGCATGGCCCGGGAGCGGTGCTCCGGACCCCGGCAGCGCGTCTGATCGACGCCTGATCCATCCGGAGGATCCGATGGCCTCGCCATCATTGCCGAGACCGCCGTGGCGGCGGTGCGGCCGCGACCGTCTCTCGACGACCGAGACGACCGCGCACGCCGCTCCACGCCAGGCGGGTGAGGACAGCCAGCCCACCGCCGGCCGACGCCAGCAGGAAGACGAGCTCCTCGACCGGCACACCGCCGACGTGAGCGATCACCGTCACCGGTCACCGGTATCCGACGTCCACTGCGGGCACCCACGTATCGGCGTACTCGTCATGAAGCCGGTACCAGCGGTCCGTCTCGTTGCGCCCTTTGGGGGCGCGATCGAGCCAGGGGTACATACCCCACATGGCGTCGACGCCACGGGCGTAGGCCGAGTACGTGTGGTGCACGATGCCGTCTTCCAACGCGAACGCGCTGATGCCGACGGCATCGGGGGGCGGCATGTCGTTCGGGCTGGGGATGGTCTCGTCCGCGGCGAGCTGGCTGGCGGGCGTGTCGGAGTGATCCCAGTTGCTGTGCAGGTTGTGCTCCGGTCCGCTGGCCATCTCCTCGTCGGTGTAGGCGACACCGAAGTCGAAGTTGAAGTCGCTGCCGAGCGACGAGACGTACGGCACGATCCAGCCCATCCGCTTCTTGAAGGCGGTCAGTTCTGCGATCGGGTAGCGCGACACCGTGGTCATGGCGACGTCGTGGTTCTCGAGGTGGATGGCGATGCCGTTGTAGCCGTCGGCCATGGACGAGCAGCTCGGACAACCCGGGAACATCATGTGGTGCACCAGCAGCTGCGAGCGCCCTCGGAACAGGTCGCGCAGCGTCGCGGTTCCGTCGGGGGTCTCGAAGCGGTAGTCCTTGTCGATGCGCACCCATGGAAGCTGCTGTCGCTGCCGGGTGAGGTCGTCGTTGCGTCGGGTGAGCTCCTTCTCGGCGTGGAGCAGCTCGAGTCGGGCCGCCAGCCACTCCTCGCGACTGCCTACGGTGTGACTGGTCATCGTCGCTTCGCACTCCTCGTGTCTGTTGCTTCGCGGTCTGTCCAGATCGCGCCCTCGTCATGGTCGTTGCGGCGAGATGGATCCATCGCACCAGAGCAGCGGCCGGCGATCTTGAACGAAACGGTCGTCCCGCGTCGCGCTGGCCGTCTGATCTCCCGGAACCTCCTCGTCGTGGAGGCGGGCGCGTGATCACGGCAGCGAGGCCGGCCCCGAAGGCCCCGATGGCCCCGAACACCCAGATCTACCGCGAGCGGGTACCGGGGCGCGAGGGCCACCGCTTCCTCTCGTGCGGATGGATCCAGCACGTCTCGTCCGCCGGACCCGTCTACGAGCATCGCACCGTCCCCAACGGCTCGGTCGAGATCTCGTGTGTGCTCAGCACGGGTGTGCTGCGCGTTGCCGGCCCGAGGCGCGTACCGGCCGTGGCGTACTTGGCGCGAGGTGAGACGGTCGTCGGGGTGCGCCTCCGTCCGGGCGTGGCGGCCTCGCTTCTCGGACCGCCGGCGTCCGAACTTGTCGACCTCGAGGTCGACGCCGATCGGTTGTGGGGTCGGTCAGCTCTCACGCTTGGCGATCGGCTGGCCGAAGCGGCGTCCGCCGAGGATGCTGCTTGTCTGCTCGAGCGGGAGGCCATCACGAGGTGGGCCGACGCGTCCGTGCCCGATCCGCTGGTCGTGGCGGCTGTCGGGCTTCTGCAGCCATGGCAGGCCGGAGAGGTCATGGCGGTCGCGGCCGACCTGTTCATCTCGCCGCGTCAGATGCGCCGGCGCTTCCTCGCCGCCCTCGGCTACGGCCCCAAGGAGCTCCAACGCATCCTGCGGTTCAACGGGTTCTTGGCTCTCAGCGACACGGGCCACGGCTTGGCCGGGAACGCCGCCGACATGTCGCTGGCCGCTCTCGCGCGCCTAGCCGGGTACGCCGATCAGGCTCACCTGAGTCGAGAGTGCTCACGGCTCAGCGGCTTCACGCCCAGTGCGTTCCTCCAGCAGACCCGGAGCAGCTGCGGACCCACCCATGACCACGCGGCCTCCTCCGCAGGATTGCGACGTGCGCTACTCAGCCAGCAGCTCAGTCGAGGACCCGAGCACGACGGCCCGTAGGCGTTGATCCATACGACGACGGTCCCCCTGTCGCTCACCAGGAACGCTGTACGGCCGTTTCGTTCAAGACGGTCGGCCGCAGCCCTGTTGGGATGCGCGCATGCCGTTGCCGCGTGTGGTGTCGAGAGACCATCGGCTGATGGCCACCCTGAGCGGCAAGACCGTCCTCGTGATCGGAGGGAGCTCCGGCATCGGTCACGAGATCGCGCGCCAGGCCCGAGCCGAAGGTGCCGAGCTGACCATCACGGGTCGCGATGCGCAACGGCTGGCCATGGCCGCCGAGGACCTGGGAGGGCTGGAGGCGATCCAGCTCGACGCGCACGATGAAACCGCACTCGGCCACCTCTTCACCGAGCGCCCCCCGGTCGACCACATGGTGTCGATGGTTGGCGATTCCATGGCTGGCGGCTTCCTCTCGACGACGCCGGAGACCATGCGCCACGTCCTGCACTCCAAGTTCTGGACGAACTGGATGATCGGCCGGCACGCCCCGAGCGCTCTCGTGGCCGGCGGCAGCCTCACCTTCACTGCCGGCACCGGCGGGCGGGCACAGGACGGGTCGGCCGCCTACGTCGCCAACCTTGGGGTCGGTGCCCTGGTCGAAGGGCTCGCCTACGAGTTGGCCCCCGACCGGCGGGTCAACGCAGTCGCCCCCACCTTCATGGGAGCACGAACCCGCTTCTGGAGCGACGTCCCCACCGATGAGCTGGACAAGCAGCAGGCCGGATTCAGCCAACGGGTGCCGCTCCAACGACTCGGCACCGTTGCCGAGGTCGCTTCCACATACATCCACCTCTTGACCAACACCTTCATCAACGGTCGGGTGCTCGTCGTCGATGGAGGCGTGATGCTCGACAAGTGACCAACCCCGACGAATCCTGGCCGGCACAGCGGTCCAGACGTTGGAGCGAGCCGCCGGGCCGCGGAATGGACCAGACGATGAAGACGACCGTGGTGCACTACCGGGCCAAGCCTGAGCGGGCCGACGAGAACCAGCTGCTGATCGAGGCAGTGTTCGCCGAGCTGAACGAGCGCAAGCCAGAGGGTTTCACCTACAAGGTCTTTCGACTCAAAGACGACGTGAGCTTCATCCACGTGTTCATCGAGCACGACATCGACGACCCCGAATCGCTGCAGGACATGCCGGCCTTCCATGCCTTCGTGGCCGACATCGCCGACCGATGCGACATCCCCCCGACGGCGAGGGCAGCAACCATCGTGGGCGGCTACCGCTGACTGGGTGTGACATCGGTCAGATCGCTGCGCCCGGTCCATCCGGTAGAGGAAGGAGCTCGCCGGTGGCAGGTCCGAGACCAAACTGGCAGACGTTGCAGAGCGCGCTCGATGGTGAGGTCGTTCTGCCCGATTCACCCGCCTACGACGAGGCGACCACGCCGTTCAACGCACGGTTCCACCATGTGCGACCACGAGCCGTGGTGCGCTGCGGTACCCCGCAGGACGTGGCCGAGACGATCTCGTTCGTGACTCGGCACGGCCTAGAAGCCGTGCCACGCGGCGGCGGGCACTGCTTTGCGGGGCATTCCTCGACTCGAGGCGTCGTGATCGACGTCGCACCCATGCACGCGGTCCGCGTCGCAGAAGGAGTCGCGGCCGTGGGAGCTGGCGCTCGGCTCGGCGACCTGTACGAGGCGCTGCAGACAGAGGGTCTGACCATCCCCGGAGGGACGTGCCCCGATGTCGGCATCGCCGGCCTGACGCTCGGAGGTGGGCTCGGGATCCTCGGCCGGAAGCATGGGCTGACGTGCGACAACCTGATCGCCGCAGAGGTCGTCGTCGCGGACGGCCGGGTCCTCAGCTGTGACGAGGACCACAACGAGGATCTGTTCTGGGCGCTCCGAGGCGCAGGAGCGGGCAACCTCGGCGTGGTCACCTCCTTCGTCTTTCGAACCGTGCCCGCCCCCCGCGCCACCAACTTCCACGTGGCATGGCCCCACATCCGGGCAGCCGCGGCCATCGAGGCCTGGCAGAGCTGGGCGCCGATGGGGCCCGACGAACTGACCACCAGCCTGAAGATCACCACGACCGACCACGCCGACCGGCCACCATCCGTCGACGTCTACGGAGCGTTCCTGGGGGACCGATCCGACGCCGGAGCGTTCCTCGGCACGCTCGTCGCCCGTGTCGGGGCCGACCCCTCGTGGAGCTGGCTCGACTCTCTGTCGTTCACCGAGACCCGGCACTTCTGGGCGCAGCTGCCAACCGCCGGAGAGCATGCCGGGACAGGACCCCCACCGGAAGAAACGGAGCACCCCTACTTCGTCAGCAAGTCGGAGTTCTTCGGTCGACCGCTGCCCCCGGAGGCCATCGGCCTGCTGCTGGAAACGTTCAGCCGGGCACGCGTCCGCGGTGCGGCGCGGGAGCTGGATTTCATGCCCTGGGGTGGCGCCTACAACCGCGTGCCGGCCCACGCCACCGCGTTCGTCCACCGCGACGAGCTGTTCCAGCTGAAGCATTCCGTCGTAATCGATCCCGAAGCATCGACCGCGATCAAGCACGCCGCACTCCGACACGTCCAGGAGTCCTGGGCATCGGTGCATCGGTGGGGGACGGGCCGGGTGTTCCCGAACTTCGCCGATCCGGATCTCGGTCAGTGGGCCGACGCCTACCACGGCTCGAACCAGGGCCGCCTGCTGCAGGTCAAGGCACGATACGACCCGGGCGGCTTCTTCCATGCCCCCCGGTCGCTCTGATGGGTCCAGCCCCTCACTCGCCCTGATTGTTCACGAGAAACCCGTGGCCGAAGGAGTCGACCTCGACGTGTCCCGTGTCATCGCTTCCTGTACGTCCCAGTGGTGAGCTCGGCGGCCGCGTTGTTGGCTGCGAAGCACGACCAGTTGCGGGTCGTCTTCCAGAACTACCCGGGTTCCTCCTTGGGCTCCTGGACACCTGACTACCCGGCCCCGTCAGCCCGGACGAGCGGCCGTCGCTCTCAGCGTCGCCGTGGGGCCGGGGCTGGTCTTCGGCGCCGCACTCAGCGAGCGTGCGGAGACCCAGGGGGTGTAGCTTCACCCGAGGTCCGCTATCGCTACAGGAGATAGCAGGTATCTATATCAAGAATTGGTTTGCGGCGTTCACGATTGCACCACCTTCTCTCGCAAGCTCCACTGCTGTGGGCGAGGGTGTCCGGTCGTTGAGCGCCCAAGGACGCAGGCGAAAGGGCGCCGAAATGTTTCTCGCAGTTGCTGTGATGGACCCGACGGTCAAGATGATCTTCTACGCGGCAGCCGTGGTGCTGTTCGTACTCGCGGCGATCGGCTACGAGCGCGGCAAGGTCTCGTTCGTCGCGGCGGGCCTGGCGGCCTTCGTGTTCCCATTCTTCTGGGACGCGTTGGCCGCGATGTAGCACCCGAGCGCGCCAGCAATGCCCGGCGCGCAGCCGGCCGGTTTGGCGCCGGCGGACCGGCCGGTCGGCGGTTGTCGTCAGGTGGTCTCGCCGACGTGGCGTCGGTGGGCGACGTCGTCGGATGCGGGTTGGCGACCGAGCGGGACACCTCCCGCTGAGCGCCACCACGAGGAAGGGCGCGGTGCGGGCCCAGATGTGGCGTGATCTGGAGGCGGCCCACCAAGCCGGCCGGCTGCGGGTGGTGGCCGCCCGAGCCTCCGACTTCTTCGGCCCCGGCGTCGGGGACTCGGCCGTCGGCCAGCGCTTCTTCGGCCCCCTCGCCCGGGGCATGGTCGTGCGGGTCGCCGGCAACCCCGACCGGCTGCACACCTACACCTACGTTCCCGCCTTCGGCGAAGCCATGGTGCGCCTGTCAGAGACGCCAGACGTCAGACGCCTGGGGCCAGGCGTGGCATGTGCCCCAACGCGCCGACGATCACGACACGGGCCTTCGCCGAGCAGGCCGCCGAGCCGGCAGGCACGAGGCTGCGCCTCCAGCCGACACCCCGCTGGCAGCTGCGCGTACTGGGGCGGTTCGTGCCGGCCGTAGGCGAGATCGTCGAGGTGCTCTACGAGTTCGTAGAGGACTTCGTCGTCGACCACACGCCCTATGCGACCCTCCTGGGCGACCACGCCACCCCGCTCGACGAGGCGCTCGCCGCCACGCTCAAATCGGTGGCCGCCAGAACGGCACCGAGCTCCGATAGGGCAGACTCGAAGTCGGCCATCGTGCGATCTCCTTCTCAGTTGATTGGTCTCTTCTGAGAATCGCACGGTGGCCATCCACGTCCCGTGAGCCACGAGACGCCGACGGCCTACCTACACCACACGGTGGGACTCACCCGTCGACCCCGACCTGCGGGGTGTTCTGCGAATACTGACCGACGGCCGCTACGACTGGCTCGAGGAGTGCGACCGACATCCACCCCGACCTGGCCAACGCGCTACCGCCCGCATGGCGTGCGGCCCGGACGGATGACCCGATAGACAACCCCGGATCGGACAGACCCTCTCGCCCGCACTACCAGGCTGTGCCGATTACTTCGCGGCGTTACCGGATCGCCTTCGAGGACATCACATTCGAGCACTGCTCAGGCGGAGGATACAAGCAGCACATCGAACCTGATAGGGATGCACATCGGGTGTGTCTTTGGCTTCTTCTGGGCAGGTCAGTGGATACCCCTCATGCGGGGGACTGGGGTATCTGTCACCCCCTTCCGCGGGGTGGGTGCAGATTGTTACCGTGGACCCCGGTGGCGGTCGGACTTCCCGAGGATTCGGTACGACTCCAGAGGAGAAGACGCCGTGAGGATTCACCAGAAACAGATCCGCCGGGGGATCGTCGTCACCCTGTCCGCAGCTCTTGCGGTCCCGGCCATGTGGGCACTCGCCCCGCTGACCGCCCAGGCCGCCGTCAACTGCGTCGTAGGCCCCGGCGTGACCCAGACCGATACGGTCGTGACCGGAAGCCCCGGCAACGACACGATCGACTGCGGCGGCACCAACCCCGCCAAGACGATCAACGGTAACGGCGGAAACGACACGATCACCGGCTCGGACTTCGACGACACCATCAACGGCGGTGACGGCAACGACACCCTCACTGGCGGCACCGGCGCCGACACCCTCACCGGTGGCCTGGGCATCGACACCATCTCCGGTAGCGCCGGCAACGACATCCTCATCGGCGCTTCCAACGACGGCAGCCAGGACACCCTCGACGGCGGCGACGGCATCGACACCTGCCAGGGACCCGCGCCGGACCCCGACATCCACGCCAGCTGCGAGAACACCAGCTCCCCGCCAGCAACGGGACCGGGCTCCGGTGCGGCAAACGGAACCGAACTGTGCCTGGCAACCGGCGGCATACTCTCCCTCACCGTCAGTCCGGTCGGATACGTCTGTGTGTTCAACATCTTCAGGCCCGCTGACCGCCGCGTCGAGGAGGCCCGCAGAATCTGCACCGGGGCCGGCGGGGCATTCGTCAACCTCCTCCCACTGAGCTAC
>Ga0075431_100007763_pt1 | contig 10685 bp, 7 predicted proteins | sample RhiMetdeltSRZDD5_FD_75297 | JGI IMG/M metagenome (GOLD analysis project Ga0075431, IMG submission 75297) | Populus rhizosphere microbial communities from Tennessee, USA - Rhizosphere MetaG P. deltoides SRZDD5 | ecosystem: Host-associated > Plants > Roots > Rhizosphere > Soil | place: USA...
GTCGAGTTCTCCGCCGACGTCGTGATTTACCGGCCACGCGACGCCGCGCGCGGAAACGGGATCGCGCTCATCGATGTCGTCAATCGCGGCAACAAGACAGTGATCGGTAGCTTCAATCGGCCCGGACTCGCGGTCGATCGCGAAGCCGGCGATGGATTTGTGTTCAGTCGTGGCTACACGGTCGTCTGTGTCGGATGGGAGTTCGATGTGCCGAAGCGAGAGAGTGCCGTTCGAATCGACGCGCCGTCGGCCGCTGGCATTCGCGGCATTCTCCGTGCGAGGTTCACACCGGCATCGAACGCTCGCGAATTCACTGTCAACGATCTGGCGCCTTACCCTCCGGTCGATCCCGAGGGATCGCAGAATACGCTAACCGTGCGCGACGCCCCACTCGCGACGCCCGTGGCGCTTGCCAAAAACGCGTGGCACCTGGGTGGAACGACTGTGACCGTCGACGAGGGATTCCAGCCGGGACGATGGTATGAGGTCTCCTACACGGCTGCGGATCCGCCAGTCGGTGGCGTCGGATTCATATCCGTTCGAGATACGGCCGCGTGGATCAAATATGGATCGGACGCGCCGCGGGTGCGTTTTGCCGTCGGGTTCGGCTCGTCACAGAGTGGTCGCTTTCTGCGCAACTTCCTTTACCAAGGATTCAACACCGACGAGAAGGGACGGCCAGCGTTCGATGGCGTGATGGCGCACATCGCCGGGGCGGCACGGATCGATCTGAACCGGCGCTGGGCGACGCCGACGAGTCTTGCCACGTACACCGCGACATCGTTTCCGTTTGCCGATGTATCACAACGGGATCCCGTCACTGGCGCTGAGGAAGGGGCGCTCGAGAATCCACGCGCTCGCACCAATCAGCCGAAAATCTTCTACACGAACACAGCTGTCGAGTACTGGGGCGGCGGCCGCGTCGCCGCGCTTGTGCACACGAGCGTCGACGGTTCACGCGATCTCGAATTGCCTGCCAACGAACGCGTCTATTTTCTCGCCGGCTCGCAACATGGACCTGCGTCGTTCCCGCCGACGGCGTCGAATGGCCAACAGAAAGACAATCCGACTGACTACTGGTGGGTGATGCGTGCGTTGCTCGTCGGAATGGAAGAGTGGGTGCTCAAAGGCACTCCGCCGCCCGACAGCCGATATCCACGGCTCTCGGACAAAACGTTGACGATCGCGGCTCACGTGACCTTCCCTTCGATTCCGAACCTTCGATCTCCGAACGGATTGACCGCGGGTGGACGCGCGCCCAATCCGCTCCTGCCGCAGGACGGTGCGCCGGGGACGCCGCTGCCGTTGTTGGTCCCGCAAGTCGATCGTGATGGCAACGAGCGTGCGGGAATCCGTTTGCCCGACCTGTCGGTTCCGCTCGCGACTGTAACTGGGTGGAACTTCCGCAAGGCGGAAGTCGGAGCGCCGGATCAGTTGTATCCGCTGCTTGGATCGTACGTTCCGTTCTCCGCCACGAAGGCGGCGCGCGAAACTGCCGGCGATTCGCGCCGGTCGATTGAAGAGCGCTATCGATCGCGCGACCAGTACCTGCAGCAGGTTCGGGATGCGGCAGATGCGCTGGTGAAAACGCGGCACCTGCTCGCCGAGGATGTTCCTGGCATCATCCGCCGTGCCGAAGACCATTGGAAGGTACTGACGGGTCAGTCAACGTCGACCAGCGCGTCGCGCGTCCGGCGCTAGGGCTACTCAGGGGGATCATGATCTTCCGCGGCGGTCTCCTCATCGTCGCATTCTCGGTCATCGCCGGGTGTTCCTCCGGCTCACCCTCGGCGTCTTCCGGTGGTGTCACGCAGCCGACCAACCCCGGATCGCCGGTCCGCGTGTTGATGCTGACTGCAACCAGGGGATTTCGTCACGATTCGATCGCCGTCGCCAAAGACGTGATGAACGGCCTGGCAGCCTCGAGCGGAACCTTTACGGTGTCGGCGACAGAAGATGTTTCATCGATCACGTCGACAACGCTTTCAGCCTACGACGTCATCTTTTTTGCGCTGACGACGGGAGAGCTGGAGTTCACTCCGACTCAGAGGAGCGCGATCGTCAATTTCGTGTCGCAGGGCAAAGGCTTTCTCGGCGTGCACAGCGCGACTGACACGTTATACGAATGGCCCGATTACGGCCGGCTCGTGGGTGCTTACTTCAAGGAACACCCGTGGACGCAATCGGCGGTGGTCGTCGTCGAGGATACGTCGAGCCCGTCAACCGCGGGTCTGGGCGATCGGTTTTCGATCAACGAAGAGTTCTACACGTTTCGCGACAACCCGCGTCCGCGAGTGCACGTGCTCCTGCGTCTTGACGCGCCGTCGGTCGGAGCCACCGGCGATTATCCGCTCGCATGGACGCAGTCGTTTGGATCGGGACGAAGCTACTACAACGCGCTTGGTCATTTCGCCGAGACCTGGCGGGACCCGCGATTCCAGCGTCAACTCGTCGGCGCAATTCAGTGGGCGGCGGGCCGCTGAGCATGTCGCTGCGGGTGGTTCGCCTGGGAACGCCACGTCATCCTGACGAAGGCCTTCGTCTCGGAACCGTACGCCGTCCGCCGCGCGGTGTGCCTCGTGCGGAATTTGCGACCCGTGATTTCTACGATGTCTGGGTTCCTGAACTCGCTCCGAGTCCAGACCTATTTTCGTGGGCCACGTCGCAACCGTTCACCGATGCGAGATGGACGCGTTTTGCGCGCGAGTATCGCAAAGAGATGCGCGCGCCATGGGCCGCCCATCTGATCGCCCTTCTCGCCCGACTGTCATCGCAAACGAATCTTTCGGTTGGCTGCTACTGCGCCGATGAATCGAAGTGCCACCGATCGCTTTTGCGTAAATTGATGATCGAAGCGGGTGCGACGGTGATTTGATTGCCACTCGCTTTTCGCTTCTCGCTCCTCGTTATCCCCTATCCCTCAGCGGAGCTGCGAACAGAGAGAGGCGATTTCACGCCAATTCACGACAGTGCCAATTACTGCAGAGGTGGGCTGGCTGCTCAGATTCGTTTCGCTACACGAAGTGCCCAGCAATAAGCCCTTAACTATGTAAGATTTGCGCTTGACTCGAATTGAATTCAGACTTAAAGTTTTTGCATCCCGGCAACTCGTTTCTAGTCCAAGCGAAAAAGGCCAGCCCTTGCGCGGGCGCGGCAAAGCTGTAAGCTCCGTGACCACGGGGTGATTTAGCTGCCGAACTTGGAGTTCGTATGTCTACGCGTCTTAGAGCGATCCCCGTATTCGTCGTCATCGTTTTCGCCTTCATTTTCTTCGGGCTGGTCAATTATCTCGCCGCCCGACAGAATGCAACCAGCGAAGAACGGATTGCTGCGCTTCATGCCGAACTGCAGCTTTTAAAACAGCGTGAAATGCAGACGCCAACGGGAACCGCCGGCCGCCATCCCGCAGCGGCGACCTCGATGATGGACGACGACAGCCGGGCGGCCATCATTGCGGACGTGAAGCGCGAACTGTCGGCCGAGATGGGCCTCTTCCCGCTCAATGTGCTCCGCGAACGCCGGAACAGCTTCGTCGAGCTGAACACCTACGACGATCGCGGCACGAGCAACTACGGCACGGCCGGTTATCTCGGCAAGGGCTATTTCATCACCGTCAAACATGCGGTCGTGGCGCTCGGCCAGGATGGACTGTCGGATCCGCGGCGCATCGAATCGATCAAGATCAGCTACAAAGGACGCTCGATTATTGCGCGTATGGTCGATGCAGGTGAGGCGAAGGCCGAAGTGGATCCGGGCGACTGGGCGATCGTTCGTGTCAACGAGCCGATCGATCTTCCTCCGCTCAACGTGAATCTGGAGTACTCGTTTGATTTCGCTGATCCGATCTTCAGGCTCGGGAACGACTATTCGAAGGGCATCATTCTGTCCACCGGCTACGTCGGGCAGCATATTGGCAATCTCGTGACGTGCCTGACCGACGGACATCCTGGTGTATCGGGTGGGGGCATCCTCAACCGCGATGGCGATCTCGTCGGCATCCCGATCGGCCGGATGCAAGGTGATTTTCGCTTCTCGTTCATCCTCCCGCTTCGCGCGGAGATGTTCCGCAAGGTGAAGTAAGCGGGAACGGAGATGACGGAGAGAACGGAGTTCACAACGGAGAAACGGAGTTAACGTCTCCGTTAACTTCGTTCCTTCGTTTTGATCTCCGTTTCCTCCGTAGCCTCCCTGCGCTTCCGGCGGAGCTCCTCGAGCTTCTTTCGAATTTCCGATTCCAGCCCGCGATCGGTCGGTTCGTAGAATTGCCGGCCTTCATGTGCCGGCGGTAAGCACACCATGTCGGCAGCGACGCCCTCCGCTTCGTCGTGGGCGTACCGGTAGCCTTTCCCGTATTCGAGCTCTTTCATCAGACGCGTTGGCGCATTTCGCAGGTGTAGCGGAACCGGCTCGGCGATTTCCTTGGACGCAGCATCCGCCGCCGCGAGATACGCTCGATATACAGCATTGCTCTTCGCGGCTACGGCCATGTAAATCGCGGCTTGCGCGAGTGCGGTGTTGCCCTCCGGCATTCCGATGAAATGCACGGCATCTTTGGCGGCGACGGCCAGCGTCAGGGCTCGAGGGTCGGCGTTGCCGATGTCTTCGGACGCGAATCGCACCAGTCGGCGTGCGATGTACAGCGGATCCTCTCCGGCTTCAATCATCCGTGCGAGCCAGTAGACCGTCGCATCCGGGTCGCTGTTGCGCATCGACTTGTGGAGCGCGGAAATCAGGTTGTAGTGCTCTTCGCCGCTCTTGTCGTACAAGAGCGCCCGGCTCTGTGCGACTTCTGCGACGAGTTTCGCGTCGATTCGGCGATTTGCGCCGGCGGCGCTCACAGTGGTCTCCAGCGTATTCAATGCCACGCGCGCGTCGCCATTGGCATATCGCGCGATTCCGGCGAGCGCATCGTCGTCGGCGGTGACTTCGAAATTGCCAAGCCCGCGTTCGCGATCCTCGAGCGCGCGCCGCAAAATCATCACGATCTCTTCCTGTCCGAGCCCCTTTAGTACATACACCTTCGAGCGTGACAGCAGTGCCGAGTTCACTTCGAACGACGGGTTTTCCGTCGTCGCGCCGATGAGAACGATATCGCCCGCTTCGACGCGCGGGAGAAAGGCATCTTGCTGCGCTTTATTGAAGCGATGAATCTCGTCAATGAAGAGGATGGTTCTCCGGCCGAGACGGCGCCTTGCCTCTTCCGCTTCGGCCATGACTGCGCGGATCTCCTTGATGCCGGAGAGCACGGCACTGAACGAAATGAAATGGGCGCGCGTCACGTTCGCAATCAACCGCGCGAGGGTCGTCTTTCCCGTGCCCGGCGGTCCCCACAAAATGATCGATTGCAATTGATCGCGTTCGATCGCGCGCCGCAGCGGCCGGCCCGGTCCGATCAGCGCGTCCTGGCCGACGAACTCGTCAAGCGTGCGCGGCCGCATCCGCTCAGCAAGTGGTGAAGGTGCCGCCTTGGCCGGCTCAGCGGTCGGCGGCTCGTCAAACAGCGACATGAACGCGGTCCGGATGACGTTGCCTGGCCGCCTCGTAGGTCACCAGCGCGGCGGCGATGGCGACATTTAATGATTCGACCGGCGGCTGCATCGGAATCGTCAGGCGCTCATCTGCAAGGTCCATGATTGCTGCCGGCAGGCCGGCGCCTTCGCCGCCCAGGACGATGACCGCAGGTATACGCAGGTTGCACTGTGGGAGTGGGGTGCCGCCGTGTGCGCTGGTGGCGAATATCCGCAAACCTCTTCCGCGTGCGCTCGCGATCGTTTCGGCCGCGGGTTGTCTTGTCGCCACCGGCACTCTGAACGAGCTGCCCATCGACCCGCGCAGCGCCTTCCACCCGAACGGATCTGCCGTGCGTTCGCTGCAGACGATGCCGGTCGCACCGCAGCCCTCGGCGGCGCGCACGATCGCGCCGATGTTGCCCGGATCCTGCACTTCGTGAAGGAGAAGGATCAGTTGCGGTGCTCGCGCAAAAGCGCGATCGAGACCCAGAAGCGGCCGGCTGGCGATCGCGACTGCGCCGGAGGGCGACTGCACGGGGCTGATCGCGTTGAGTACGGCATCTGAAACAACGACTTTCCTGGTCTCACTGGGCAGACGACGCATCAGTGGTCGCTCTGCGACACGTTCGCTGAATGCGGCAACTTCGATGTTGAGGCCAGCCTCAATCGCTTCTTCGATCAGATGTTCCCCGTCGAGCAGCATCCGATCCGTGACGTCGCCTTGCGCGACAGCGCGGAATTGCCGGACGAGCGAATTCTGCCGACTCGAAATCCGTTCCAACACTCGAACAAATTGTAGTGCGCGAAGCTGTTCGCCGTCGATCAATCGGCACTCAGCAATCAACAATCAGCAATGCTTTTCTGCTACCATCCGGGGAATGAAGGATCGTCTCCTCAAGAAATTCGAAGATGAGATCCAGGCGCTCGATCGTGAGCTGAAAACGGAGCTGCCAAAGGAAATCAAGCGGGCGCGTGAGTTGGGCGATCTGCGGGAGAACGCCGAGTACCAGGCGGCAAAAGAGCGGCAGCGGCTGGTCGAATCACGCATCAGCATGCTGCAGAAGCGCGTCAGCGAAATCTCGTTGATGAACCTCGACAAAATCCCGCACGATAGAGTCGGATTCGGATCGACGGTTCATCTGAAGGATCCCAACGGCCAGACGACGGTCTATCAACTGGTCATGCCGGAAGACGCGGACGTCGAACAAGGGTTGATTTCGACTGCGTCGCCGATCGGGCGCGGCCTCCTCAACAAAGAAGAGGGGGACGAGGTCACGATCGCGACGCCGAACGGGATGCGTCGATTCGAGCTCGTGAAGCTCATTACCATTCACGACGAAGCCTGAGCACACACCGGTTGTGATTACACCCGAGGCCCCGGACCGGCAGTATTCGACGCGATTGAGAACCGCGCTCGTGCTGGCCGGATCAGGCACGGCGGGCGCGTATCATGCCGGCGTGCTTCGCGCCCTCCACGAAGCTGGCGTCAAAATCGACCTGGTCGCCGGCCGTGGGGTCGGCGCCATCAGTGCCGTCTTCACCGCCGTCGACGGCGGTGTTCGGCTCTGGGAAGCCAACGGCCTGTGGCGCTCAACGGCGGCGACGCAATTCTATCGATGGCGACTGCCGCTTCGCATCGCAGGCTGGACGCTCGCCGCCGCCGCGGTGGTGTTTGCTGTGCCGGTGGCGCTGCTCGGGATCGCCGTTCTCGTCGGGCTCGCCGGACTCCTCCTGACGCTTGTCGGTCTCGACGCTCCGGCGGCGACACTCCGTTCAACGTTCAGCGGCTGGATTGACGCGCTTTTTGCACCGACGGCGCTTCCAACCACGATCCCGAGGCTGGTGCTGTTCGTCCTCGTGGTCGGCGTCGCGGCGCTGGCGATCAATCTCGGATGGTCGACGATTGGTGCCCATCTGCGCCGGCGGGCGAGGCAATCAATTTTCTGGCGCTTGCTTGGATCGCCGCTCACATCCTCGACCCTCTTGACCGGGTCGTTGACCGAACTGTGGAATCTGATCCGCGGAGCGGCGCCGATCGCGCGGCCGGAGACGAACGATCTTGCGCGGCGGTATGTCGAACTGCTCACCGACAATCTTGGACAGCCTGGTTTCAGAGAATTGCTCGTCGTGGTTCACGACATCGATGCGCGGCGCGACGTGGTCTTTGCGCTCTTGGGTCATGCCCATCGTTCGCGCTTTTTCGGGCGGCCGGGAGCACCAGACAGTGCGTCGCGATACCTGGAGGCGTTCGACCTTTCTGGCATCTCGCGCGATTATGCGTTCGACGCACTAGCCGCCGCGCTCGCGTTGCCGGTCGCGACGGCGCCTCACCTGACAGCGTTTCCGCCCGAGGGACCCTGGCGCGGCGAGACACATCGACTCTGCGATCGTCCTGCGGCTCTGGCAAGGCTGCTTCGTGAAGTGGCGACGGCCGGCGCAGAACAAGTGATCGTCGTCAGTGCATCATCGCCCGAAGCCAATGCGCATCAACTCGGCACGGGTCGCGAGGAGATTCGCGGCCGGGCCGGCGAATATCTCGCCTCGTTCGAGGCGGCGAGCCTGCGCGATGCCCTGGAACATTTCGATGGCCGGTTTGCCGGAATGTTCGTAATTCGGCCTGCACACAACCCGCTTGGTCCGCTGGATTTCGCCGGCGTTTATGACGAACGGTCGGATCGCACCCAGGCGCTCTCGGAACTTGTCGATCGCGGATATGAGGACGCGTATCGCCAGTTCATCGAGCCGATCGTTGGGGCCGGCGGCGAGCGGATGGAAGTCCATCAAGGGAATGGCGCTGCGGGCAAGAGAGGGAAAGCGTGACAATGGAATTGCTGATTTTCGATCGCTGATTGCTGATTGAAGAGCGAGAAACCCAATCGGCAATCAGAAATCAGCAATCAACAATTCCAGTGAGACACCCATGAAGCCGGCAACTGAATTGATTCACCATTCCGACGGTGCGAGTCGCGATGCGGCGCCGTTGACGACGCCGATTTATGAAACGACAACGTTCCTGTTTCAGGACGCGGCCGAGGTGGTCGCGTATAACGAGGGGCGTTCGTCGAAGTACTTATACTCGCGCTACGCGAATCCGACGGTCACACCGATCGAGCAGAAGATCGCGGCGCTTGAAGGCGCCGAGACTGCGCTCGTGTTGTCGAGTGGACAAGCGGCGACGACGACGGCTCTGATGGCGCTGACGGCGTCGGGTGATGAAATCGTGTGCAGTTCCGCGATTTACGGCGGGACGCTCCATCTGCTGGCGGATTTACTGCCGAAGTTCGGTATCAAACCTCGCTTTGTTTCGCTGGAAGAACTCGCCCGCGCCGAAACCATCTTCTCGGCGAACACGAAGGTGGTGTGGTTCGAGTCGCCGATCAACCCGACGCTGCGATGCGTCGACATCGCGGCCGTGGCCAGTGCGTGCAAAGCACGGGGCGTGATCTCGGCGGTGGATAATACGTTTGCCAGCCCTATCAATCAGCAGCCGATCGCGCTCGGCGTCGATCTCGTGATGCACAGCGCGACGAAGTATCTCAACGGCCACAGCGACGTCACGGCGGGCGCGCTGGCGGGTCCGACGCGGCTGCTGGAGCCGATTCTCGACGCGCGCAAGAAACTGGGGACTATCCTCGATCCCTACGCCGCCTATGCGCTGGGACGCGGCCTCAAGACGCTGTCGGTTCGCATGGAGCGCCATAACGCGAACGCGATGGCAGTGGCGCGATGGCTGTCGACCGATCGTCGCGTGAAAACGGTGTACTATCCCGGTCTCGAGCGGCATCCCGATCACGCCATTGCGGCGAAGCAGATGCGCGGATTCGGTGGAATGGTCTGCGTTGACGTCGGCGGCGGTTACGATCGCGCCGCGCGATTCTTCGACCGACTGAACGTGTTCAAGCGAGCCGCCAGCCTCGGCGGAGTGGAAAGCCTGTGCAGCCTGCCGGTCTTGACTTCGCAGTGGGGTCACACTGAAGAGGAACTCGAACGCGCCGGCGTCACCCACAGCATGGCGCGCTTGTCGGTCGGATTAGAGGATGCCGAAGATCTGATCGCGGATTTGGATCAGGCTTTGAATTAGGGCAGGTGCGGTCTAAAGACCGCGCCCGACCGGCTCCTTCTTTTTCTCCTTCTCAACGGTCGCTTCGTGGAGGAACTGCTCGGCCATCTCCGCGATCAGAGCCGTGATCGCGGGGCCGCTCAGGTCGCCGAACTTTCCCCGGAACTTATCCATGGGTACGACCGCCTTGGCCATCGCGCGATGGCCGCCGGCGCTGCCGATGTCGGCAAACCAGCGCTTCACGAATTCGCCGGCGTTCCGCGAGTACCCGAGGTTTCGCACGCTGACGATCAGTGTTCCGTTGACGACGCCGGCAAGGATTGTCCACTTCACATCTTCGAGCTGCAGGAAGAAGTCGGCCGTATAGGGGATGAAGTCTTCCCGCGGCGCGTCGCCGATAAATGAGCTGAAGACCTGGTCGCGCATGATGCCGGCCTGGGTCGCACGGGTGACGTAGTCGAGCCGCTCGAGCGTGATTTCCGCACCTTCCATCTTTCTGATCAACGCCGCGTCGGCGAGCGGATACAGAAATGTGAACGCCTCGAGATCGACACGGTTCGTGTGGCGGGCGAAAAAGAGCGTGTCGGACTTGATTGCGTAAAGCATCGCCGTGGCGGTGCGCTCGGAGATGTTCACGTCGACCGCGCGCAGGTGCTCGGTCAGGATCGTCGACGTCGATCCGTAATCTGCCCTGATGTCCTTGTACGCGGCGATGTACCCGGTCTGCTCAGGGTGATGATCGACGACGAGGTCGACGCGATCGAGCATTCCTCCGAAATAGTGCGGCTGAACGTCGACGGTGGCAATGCGATCGAATTCTTTGAACGACGCCGGCGTGATCTTCTCGACGTGAATGTCGAGCATGTTGGCCATGCGCAGATTTTCCGGCCGCGTCACACCCTGAACCGCACCGATGATCGCCGTCGTCTTCGTCCGCCGCAGCAGGTTTCTGAGCGCCAATCCGCTGGCGAGCGCGTCGGGATCCGGATCGTTGTGCAGGAGGATGAGGACCTTGTCCGCGTCAGCGAAATATCGCTGATACTGCTGCACGCGGGCGCGCGTCATCGACCGGCTGAGCTCGGTGATCAGCGTTGGACGGATGAGCTCCGGCAGCT
>Ga0075431_100007768_pt1 | contig 10681 bp, 7 predicted proteins | sample RhiMetdeltSRZDD5_FD_75297 | JGI IMG/M metagenome (GOLD analysis project Ga0075431, IMG submission 75297) | Populus rhizosphere microbial communities from Tennessee, USA - Rhizosphere MetaG P. deltoides SRZDD5 | ecosystem: Host-associated > Plants > Roots > Rhizosphere > Soil | place: USA...
AATTTTAGAGGACTGGAAAGTTAAAGAAACCAACTGGTAAGAGGACGCCGCTTATCAATATAAACCAAAAGCCACCGGTTGCCGGTGGCTATGAAGGCGGATCTAATGGTGAATCATTTAATTCGAAGCACCAGGATAATTTGTTGCCAGGGATAACTCGTACTCGTCCTTAAGTTTCAACTTCTGGATAAACTGGCGCAGCTCAAAAGAGTCCTTTGTTTTACCATAAACCTGGTCATGGGCAAGCAGCACCAGGTGCTCGGGAGATTTTGTTCTTTTATGATGGAATACACTATCGATCTGTTTCAACAATTCATCAGCAGAATTTTTCACGGTCATTTCTTTATGATCATAATGCCATTCAAGATCCCAGCCCATTACAATGAATCCTGCTTTTTGCAGTGAATCAACGGCAGCCTTGCTTTTTTTCAGATCGGTAAACTGAAGACTATCGATTCGCCATGTGTTTCTGCCAGGGGTTCGCACAATATTATTTTTCAGGTCGAGGCTATCGTGTGCTCTTTGAAAATCGGCAACTACCGAATCAGGTGATTCATAAAATTCTTCATACTTATTGTGAGCATGAGTATAGCTATGATTGCAGATCTCGATTTGTTTTGCCATCTGTAAACTATCCCATGTGGTTTTTTGATTCAGGCTGGCAAATACATGTTCGCCAACGATGAAAAATGTTACAGGAATATTCTCATCTTTTACAATATCAAGTACATTCCTGGTGCCTTTGTTGGGTCCATCATCAAAAGTGAGATAGATCTTCTTCTTTTTCTTTTTTACCGGTGCAACGACCTGTACCGTTTCCTTTTTATCATGATTGTTTTTGGCAACGGGTTTTGCTTTCAGCCTGCCATCCTGCAGTGGCTTGCTGCATGCAACGAGATAAACAATGATGAGAACCGGGATGCGATACTTGTAAATGTAGTTGTAGGAAAAGTGAGCAGCGGACTCGCCGTCATCATCGGAGGGGCTTGTATCCATAAATTGTGTGTGGTTTTAGCAGGTTGAAATTATGACGAGAACAGGACCCTTTGCAAATCCGGTTGGTTAAAGCTTTTTTAAAAGCTGTCTCATGCCATTACCTGATTTTGCTTATCCGTTTCTTTGTTAAAGGCCTTAACTTCGCTGACCAAATTTTCGTTCATGACCCGTAAACAGGAAACCCTTTCAGACGTAGTAATAAAATTTGCCGGTGATAGCGGTGATGGTATGCAGCTTACTGGTTCTCAGTTTACCAATAATACCGCGATGCTGGGTATCGATCTCGCTACTTTTCCCGATTTCCCTGCAGAGATCCGTGCACCGCAGGGCACTTTGCCGGGGGTGAGCGGTTTCCAGCTCCGTTTTTCCAGCAACCCGGTTTTTACTCCTGGTGATCTTTGCGATGTGCTGGTTGCCATGAATGCTGCCGCATTGAAAACGAATCTTAAGCAATTAAAAAAAGGCGGAAAGATCATTGCCAATACTGATGGCTTTGATGCAAAGAATCTCCGATTGGCAAACTATATGGAGGGAGTCAATCCGTTGGAAGACGGAAGTCTTGACAATTATGAATTGATCAAGATGGATGTCACCAAGATGACGCGTGAAGCTTTGAAGGATATTACCATGGGTATGAAGGAAAAGGACCGGGCAAAAAACATGTTTGTACTGGGTTTTCTGTACTGGATGTACAACAGAAGCATGGACAGCACCATCGGTTTTTTGAAAGAAAAATTTGGGAAGAAGGATGAAATTCTTAACAGCAATATAAAAGCTTTACAAGCCGGGTACAACTATGGCGATACTACCGAGACTTTTACCACAACTTATAAGGTGGAAAAAGCCAGGATGGAAGTGGGAGAGTACCGTTCCATTATGGGTAACCAGGCGTTGGCGTATGGATTGATCGCTGCTTCACAGAAAAGTGGTTTGCAATTATTCCTTGGATCGTATCCTATTACACCGGCTTCCGATATTTTGCATGACCTGGCTAAGTATAAAAACTTTGGAGTAAAGACTTTCCAGGCTGAAGATGAGATCGCGGCAATTACATCCGCCATCGGCGCCGCATATGGCGGAAGTTTGGGGGTAACAACATCAAGCGGACCGGGTATTGCATTAAAGGCGGAAGCAATGGGATTGGCAGTAATGCTTGAAATTCCGTTGTTAGTGATAAATATTCAGCGTGGCGGTCCATCCACAGGTTTGCCAACGAAGACAGAACAATCAGATCTCCTGCAGGCCTATTATGGAAGAAATGGTGAATGCCCGATGCCTGTTATATCAGCTTCCACACCGGGAGATTGTTTTGGTGCGATCTATGAAGCTGCACGAATTTCTGTACAACATATGACGCCGGTGATCTTTTTAAGCGATGGTTACATTGCGAATGGTGCTGAACCATGGCGTTTCCCAAAAAGTGCGGACCTGCCTTCCATAGAAGTAAAATTCAAAACTGCATTGGAGGAAGGTGAAACTCAATTGATGCCGTATAAAAGGGATGAAAAACTGGTGCGTCCATGGGCAATCCCTGGCAGCAAAGGTCTTGAGCACCGTATTGGTGGTTTGGAAAAACAGGATGTAACAGGTAACGTAAGTTATGATCCTGATAACCACCAGCACATGGTGAAAACAAGGCAGGCAAAAATTGATAAGATCGCAGACTACATCCCTTTGCAAAAGATAGATAACGGGCCAGAAAAAGGAAAGGTGCTGGTGCTGGGATGGGGATCAACCTACGGTGCAATCAAAAGTGCCGTTGATGAACTATTGGCAGAAGGAAAATCACTGGCTCATGCGCATCTTCGTTATCTGCGTCCCTTCCCAAAAAATCTTGGTGAGATCTTGAAAAATTATGAAACGGTGTTGATCCCTGAGATCAATAACGGGCAACTGATAAAAATCATTCGTGATGTTTATTTTGTTGATGCAAAAGGATACAACAAGGTCATGGGTATCCCGATCACTAAAACCGAATTGGTTGAAGAATTGAGAAAATATTTTTAGCGGATGTAATATTAGTTATGTACCCATCAGGTAGCAACCGGATGGGTTTTTTTATTGCAATGAAGCTTGCCTCGGAAATAAGGTAATAACGTAATTAACCTGGATTGTCACTTTTGTTACTGAGGCAATAAGGTTTGGAGGTCGTTGAAACACTAATTTATCAAATGGAGAATGAAGTAAATTGTTGAGGGTGAAAAATGTTTCTGTAAGAGAATAATAAAACCTAATTACCTCAGAGTTTTTAAGACATTACCAGAAAACACTTAAAGGGCACGTGAGTCACAGAAGTTACCCTTTCGCTTTTAGCGGGTTTTAACCATAATTAACCGCATATCTATCGGAAGGAAGCAGTGTTTCTTTATTTTTAATACATCTATTCATTTAAAATTTTTTTATGAGAAAGCCATACTGTATAGCCGTTTTATTGATCATCATGTTTTCAAGTATCAACCTGTTGGCACAAGACAACAGCATTAAAAAAGACAAATGGCATTGGGGTAATGCATTGAAGCAGGATACCAGTGCCGGATATGTACAGGTAGTTAAAGTTGAGAACGTACTTTATATTTCAGGTGCAGTGGCAAGAGATGTAACGCCTGAAGGCATCACAAGAGTGTACCAGGCATTGGACAGATCATTAAAAAGCTTTGGGGCCACATTTCAAAATGTGGTGAAAGAAAATCTATATACCACTGATATGGAAGCCATGAAACAATATAATGATGCCCGGAAGGTCTTTTACAAAGGCGATTTTCCCGCTGCTACATGGATGGGTGTATCCAGGTTATTTATGGCTGACGCAAAACTTGAAGTGGAATTAATAGCTCATTTGCCAAAGTAACGACCTGTTACGACGGCCCATATACTTCCGTGGCATCGGGGATAAGAAGTGCAATGATAAATGCGACCATAGCAAGGATCAATCCATACATAAAAATATTATAGGCGACCCTCAGGTAGCGATACTTTTTTGCCAGCACAATGCCAAGAAAATAAGTGTCCTTGATCATACTGCTGTATAAATAGTTTTTATCAGCAAGCAGCTCAGTCATCGCCCAATCGTAATCCTGTAATCCCATTTTGTGGAAGTTCCCAAAGAATAAAAGATTGGTCTTCTTACTCGCAATGTCTTCTTTGGTAAATGTTCCTGATGTAACGTTTGGCCTGGTAGCCAATATACCGAATACGATGGCCAAAACACAAACAGAAACCAGTATGATCACGGGTATTTGTAAGTTGGGATCCGTAAGAAGGTTGTCAAACAGGGTACCAATAATAACGGAAAGAACGATTGCGTTCACAGAGATCAGGATATTAGCTTTTGAATCCGCCATCTGGCTCAGGTTATTCTGACTCTGAGCCACAATTCTAAAAACAGTCGAGATCGCTCTTTCAGATTGCGTTTCTTTTTCTTTTTTCTTTTTTACTTCATCCAGCTTCTTCTGTTCATCAGCGGTTAAGCCTTTAGCCTTTTCTTTTTGTTTTTCACTTTTAACGACCAATGCGGGTTTAGGATCCTTATTGTCTTTTCCTGGTTTTTTATCGTTCTTTTCAACGGCCCCGGCTTTTTTATTTAATTCCTGCAGGTACACTTGTTTTAGAGGATCAAGATGTTCTTTCGCATAAGACGTAAAATAGGTATGCCTTGTAAGAAACTCAATGTTTTTTTTGCGCCAGTCCTTTTTTGAAAGGTCCATATTGCCGAAGTCGTTCAATTCTTCACGAAGCAATTTGTTCTTCTCCCTGAATTCGCTTGTACCAAGGTGAAACAAGTCGGCATCACACATGATCTGTTCAATTAAGGAATGCGGATTTTGCGGTAAGCGGGTTGCATTAATACACCCGATCACCTTATTAAGGACCGAAGGGCTAACGTTATTTTCCTGTAAGAATTTTGTAGCGATCTCAACACTCACGGATTCATGGCCGATCGCCTGGCCGGAACTATAGCCAGTATCATGAAACCAGGCTGCAAGCATAAGGGCAAACCGATCTTCATCTTCTAACCGGTAATAATCAGCCATGGTTTCACATCCAGCCAAAACTTCCTGTGTATGTTGCAGCGTATGGAAATGGATAGATTTATTAACTTTATTGATAAATAAATCTGAAACATAATCCTGCGCGGTCGACAATACCCTGAATTGTTCTTCGGTCATACTATAAAGATATATTTTATAAATTTAACTAAAGATAAGAGATGCAACGATTTAAAACTCCGGTTATGGTATTTTATTCCCTAATCGTTTCAACGATTTTTATTGAAAGCTGTAAGCAAAAGAAGTTTGTTTATGCATCTCCTCCTCATTACAATTTCGGCCAACCTGTCCCTTTTAAATTGGATATTATTATTAAAGAAATTTCAGGGATTATTTGGGACACTCAAAAAGATCAATTTGTCGCACATAACGATGAGAAAGGCCAGGTCTATTTTCTTGATCGATCGGCAGGGGCCATCACCGGCACACCATTCGTATTCAATGAAACAAAGGGCGACTATGAAGATATTGCGATGATCGGTCCTGATATTTATGTTTTAAGAAGTGATGGTGCACTTTTTAAGATCGGTGTGGATAGTTCAGGTAAGCGAAACAGAACGGATCTTGGTAAACTAGGCTTGTCTGACAAAAATGATTTTGAATCGCTTTATTATGATGCGGATAAGAAAGCATTGGTAATGCTATGTAAAAATTGCGAGAGCGACGATAAGAAGACAATAAGCGCATTTGCCTATTATCCCGATTCGATCGGCTTTGTTACAACGCCACTTTATCGGCTTGACGCGGCAAAAATAAAAGACCTGTCACCCCGTGAAACCTCGAAATTCCAGCCATCTTCAGCAAGGATACACCCGGTGCTAAAAAAATTGTTTATTATTTCTTCCGCCAGCAATCAATTGGTTATCGCCGACACTGATGGCGAGGTAGAAAGTGTGTACATGCTGGCAAAAAAACTATTTCCGCAACCGGAAGGATTAACTTTTAAGAGTAACGGTGAAATGTTCATTGCAAATGAAGGAGTCGCTGAAAAGGCAACCTTGCTTAAATTCATTTACACACCCTGAAAGAGCAATCTATGTTTCTAAACCTTCGGCTTTTAAAGCCCGCCTCGCTACAAATCTTTTTTCAACACGTTGAATGATATTGAGCGATAATACAAGCCAGATAAAACCGACTGCGATTCCAGCGATCACATCACTTGCATAATGTACCCTCAGGTAGATCCTGCTAAAGGCTATTGCCAGGATCAAAATACCAAGAACGGTTATCGCTGTGATGCGCAGCCACCTCGTTTTTACTTCATGCCAGATCATATGAATGAACAAGCCATAAAAAACAACACTCATCAGGGCATGACCACTGGGGAAACTATATCCTGATACATCATCGATAACAGGCTGTAGAGGACGATTGCGTCGAAAGTAGAATTTCAACATAAACATCAGTAATAAACTGCTGAGAGATAAAGCGGCGATCCTTGTGGCAAACCATCTTTCTTTTCTATAAATGAAAAAGCCAATCAAGACAAAATTCAGCGGGATCAATAGATCATGTTTTCCAAGAAATGTAATGATGAGCATGAGGCTGGTAAGGCCATCAGTAATATAAGGCCTTATTGAATTGAAAACCCTGTCATCGAACGCTAAGCTTTCACGTATAAAAACCATTCTCGCTTCATAAATAAAGATGACAAGCGCGAAAAGTAAAAGTAATATAATCAGGAATTCAATGGTAAATATGGAATACCATGGTTTCTTTGTTTTTGCCGGAGGTTTTGTTTCCATTTTCATCAGATCTTTAATGCAAACAATTCAATGTTCTCGTTTTTTCCTTTCAGATCCACTTCTCCCATGCTTTCACTTTGCCAATCTTTCATTTCAATCAGGTCAATTACTTCTTTTGAAACCAGGAACTTTTGGTTAAGATCATTGCAGGCACTTCGTATTCTTGATGCTGTGTTGATCGTATTACCACTCATTACCAGCTCTTTTTTTGAGATTCCCACCTGGCCGACTGTTACAGGACCTGCGTGAATACCTGCCTTGTATTCAGGAACGATGTCATAGTTTCGGGTAAATACATCGGTATTTGTATTCAATACCTTCCTTGATTCTATTAAAGAATCAATAGCTTTCTTTGCATTTTTTTTTGAGCTGGGCCACCATGCAACGATTTCATCACCTACATATTGATAGATGCGACCATCATGTTCCATGATACCGGCAGAAATGCAAAAGATAAAATCCCTTATGAACTCGAAATAATTAACACCAAGTTTTTCTGCAATTGGCGTCGAGTTGCGAAGGTCTATAAAAATAATTATCCTGTTTTCTTCCCTTGGTCGCAAATATTTGCCCAGCATAATGTCAAAAAATACACCGGGTGAATATTTTTCATTCACTTCAATCGCAAGCTGGGTTAAAATATAAAGAACCCCCCATTCCGTCATTTTTGGTATGATCCAGGCTGCATGAAAAGTATTGTTATAAAATCTTTTTATCGAGACATTAAATGTGCGATGGCTAATGATCATTTCGTAGGTGATGTAGATAAAAAAACTCATCAACAGCCCGGCCGCTATGAGAATTATTGTCTTGACAAAAAAATGAAGCAGCGGCGAGGTATGTCGCAGAAATTTTTTTAGAACAGAAACCAGCAAAAAACCTATTATACAGCTTACAAGAAGCACATTTGCTTCTCTTAATAAAATCGCGTTGAAAGTAATGGTACCTTGTTCTTCATATTTAAAACTAAATGAGTCGGAACTTAATTTGACAAGAAAGATCGCAAAATCGGCAAGTGTCCAGCTTAAAGCAATAATAAGGATGATAGGAAGCTTCCGTTTGTTTACGATCGATCCGCTTGGCACTATCAGTCTTGAAACACTCATGTTAAAAATCTAATGGGTCATACTTCATGCCATTAATTTCTTAAAAAGATCAGAAGCTTAAATTTATTTTCGTTCCCAATGTAAAGTTGAATAGTCTTTCACCCTTATGATATCCTATCGAGGCAGCCACCATAAACTTGTTGTAGGGGATAAAGAAAATTCCTCCGCCAAGAGCCGTATGCCATCTTCTTGAAAACTCACCGTCTAACCATACGCGGCCGATATCATAAAAACCTGTAATACCAACAGGACCCGGAATCAGATAAGATTTTAAATTGAATAAACGGAATCTCAATTCACCACTTCCATAGAGTGAAGATTTACCAAGATACCGGTTCGCTCTGAAACCATGCAAATTGGTGCCGCCAATATTTACAGCCTGGAAATATTCAAATGAGCGATTGAAAATTTTGGCTCCGCCAAATGAAATAACAGCCATCAGCTTTGCCGGATCGCTAAGGCTTGCATAGATGGTCATATCCGAATTGAGCTTTGTAAATGTCCGTGTTGTTTTAGTGATACCTGCGGCCAGTGTAAATTCATTTTGCCAAATAACGCCCCGGGTTGGAAATACCTCGTTGTTCCTGTTATCAAACTTCATGGCAACTTTACCGCCAAGCCACGTTTTTTTGCCATACACATCATCATACGTAAGATTTGACAACAACGGGTTTTCTAATATTTTGCCAACATTATCAGAAGGATTGTTCCAATAGTGGAAAAAGTAAGGACCCATCAGTAAATGCAATCTTTCAAACAATCGCTGTCGAAACAAAGGCTGAAGTTCTATTGTTCTGAACCTGTTCCGGTAGAAATTATAGGTCTTCCCGTTATCTCTGTCAATTTCTACATTGTTACCAAGACCAAAGAAGTTGTTGACCTCGGGATAGCCAATCTCTGCTTTTAAAATAAGATCAAGCCGGTGAGTGATATGATTGAACTCGCCATCGTATTTAAAGCGCCAGCTTTTCCGGTTGATCGAATACAAGGCGGAAAATCTCTGATCACTGGCATAAGGATCATTCCTGAAGCCATAAGTTCTTTTTGAAAACCCTGCACCTACAATAAACCCATCGTCAGAGTTGGCGCCAAATTGTATCTGCGGAAAACTCAAGGTATTGTACCTGTACCCAAGAATGCTGTATGAATTAACGGGAGGATCTTTTGAAAAACGATTTTTTGCATGGCTCATATTCTTAATATAGTTCCCTTCAACATTCATATCATAAAGAAGTGTTTCAACACGGCCGCGGACATTGAATGTATCATTCCCCTTACCACCTATAATCCGGATCTTTATCCTCGAGCGGGCATCATCATCAATTTCAAACAGATCATCATCGTTGAGGCCGTACAAGCGTATCTCACGGGTATCGGCAGGTGTAAACACACGATCATACATAATAAAGCTGGTATCATTTCCCTTTTCTCTTGAATATACTCTTACCTGCAAACCATTCTCATGCTTGCTTATTTTAAAATATTCCTTTTGGTTACTGCCAACCACGTTTACTTCTCTTGAAATAAACCGGTAATAGGTCAATGCCGCTTTGGTTAACGCGGTTCTGCGGCTTTTGAGTTTGTCAATAATGGTCGGTCCGCTCAAGGGGTAGATCTCTGGTGGTAGTTTCCTGATAGCCGAAGAGATCACGCTGTCCGTGATCTTTTGTTGTACTTCAGCAATAGTTTTTTTCCATTCTTCCCTGTCGAGATCGGTTAGGAAAAGACGATCAAAATCTCTTGCCGCAAAACCAAGCCAGTCCACCTGGGGGATATCCTTTCTAAAACCGACAAGAAATGGTAAAAGCTTTTTACTTGATCTTCTTAATAACTCTCCATCAGAGTAAAAGTACGCCTGGTCCCTATCCCGTGGTATTGGGTAATAAAGTTTTCCTTTGCCGGTATCATTGGTTGCCCATTTCCACTGATCGAAATGACGATCAAAATCACCGATGAGTATATCGAGTAGCCTGGCTCTCAGCACTGCAAACTGGTCAGCCCGGTGATCATTTTCTTCGATAAGTTTATCAAAAACTTTTGCTGTGCTTTTTGTATCAGTACCGTCAACAACAGGATCTCTTTCTTCAAGCAGGCAAACAGTATTTGCAAAAAGTGGGCGATAGAATTGCAGAGCAGGATCATCCGGTACAAAGAATAATTGCGGACGGGGGGAAACGATATCTAATGGTTTTGATAACTCAGGAATAGTAAGCGGTGCATAAGGATGAGATGCGGAATTGAATTCCTGTACAAGATCCTGTGCAATGGTACCTCTGAATTCTGGTGGCAATGCACCTGTTGGAAGTTTGTCCACCGCACGCAATACCCATTCTTTACCTGTTTTATTTTCTTTAAGCTTTAAAGATTTTGTTTGTTTGCCGCCACCCATACTTAAAATCGTAAATCCGCCACGTTCCTGGTGAAGTTTAAACACCTTCATGTTCACCGGAGTTGTCCATTCGTGACGATAATTTTGTCCAAGAATAAATTTCCGGAAACCGCTCAATGGTTTGTATTTATCACTTGCCGAAATGCTTACAGAATCTTTGAATTGAGCGTTCGGAATATTTACTTCACGTTTTGTTGAATCACCTACCGCTTCGGGAAGAGCAGTAAAATTCATCAAGGTTGTACCAAACCTGTTCCTTACCGAATCGGCTACTGAATAAAAATTGACAGTAACATTTTTGTTGACAGACACTTCCAGTACTGCATAACCTCTTATCGATTCTGCGAAAAGACTCTTGCCGCCCTTTGAAACCCTCTGGATCTTACAGCCTCCACCGCT
>Ga0075431_100007772_pt1 | contig 10680 bp, 9 predicted proteins | sample RhiMetdeltSRZDD5_FD_75297 | JGI IMG/M metagenome (GOLD analysis project Ga0075431, IMG submission 75297) | Populus rhizosphere microbial communities from Tennessee, USA - Rhizosphere MetaG P. deltoides SRZDD5 | ecosystem: Host-associated > Plants > Roots > Rhizosphere > Soil | place: USA...
AGATCGCGAGGGCGATCCCGGCGCAACCCCAGTGGAGCTCCTCGGCGTAGATGCAGCCCAGGATCCCGTCCGGATCGGAGCCCACCTGCGTGATCTGATCCATCCCGTGCAGGCCCCAGGCGCGGGCCGCCTTGATGACCTCCCAGGGCACGCTCTCGTCGCGGTCGTGCTGCGCGGCGACCGGCCGGATGACCTCGCGGGCGAAGCGGCGAACCGTCTCCTGATACTCGCGCTGGTCGTCGTTGAGCTTGAAATCCACGGTTCCCTGGACCCTCCGGCCGGTTGACTGACCAGTCAATCGTACGACAAGCGATGGGTTTCCGCGCTGCGCGGCAGCTAACCTGCGCGGGAATGCGGCGTCTGGTCTGCGCAGCCCTGGTCCTGGCCGCTCTGCTCGGCGGCTGCTCGCTTGGCGACGAGGAGACGCCCCCGCCGCAGATCGGCGTGCAGGCCGATGACGAGCAGGCGGCCGAGAAGCTCGGCTTCTCCTCGAGCGCCACCCGCAACACGGTTCGCGTAGGCGGAAGCGACGCCGCCGCGGACGCCGCCGGCGTGGCCGGCGCCCTCTACCCCGCCACGGGCGACTCCGACCGCCCGACCGCTGTCGCGCTCGTCGACCAGGAGGACTGGATCAGCGGGATCGCGGCGGCGGTGCTCACCGGGCCGCCCATCGGAGCGCCGATCCTGCTCTCGGACGGCGACGAGCTGCCCGCCGTGACCGAGGACGTGCTCGAGCGGCTCGATCCGAAGGGGTCCGACCTCTCCCAGGACGCCCAGGTGATCCGCGTGGGGCCGGACGTGGCGCGCCCGTCGGGCTACAAGACGGCGGTGATCGAGGGCGACACGCCGTTCGCGCGCGCGGCCGCGATCGACCGCTTCTTCTCGGCGGCGCGCGGGCGCCCGTCGAACGACGTGGTCCTGTTCTCGGCGGACAAGTCCGAGTGGGCGATGCCGGCCGCCGCCTGGGCGGCGCGCTCGGGGGACTCAGCGCTGCCGGTGAGGAAGACGACGATTCCGCCGCCGATCCTCAAGGCCCTCGAGGAGCGCGAGCGGCCGAACGTATTCGTCCTGGGCCCCGAGAGCGCGATCTCCGAGCAGGTGGTCGAGCAGATCGAGAAGCGCAAGCTCGCCCGCTCCGTCGAGCGGATCGAGGGAGACACCGCGGTCGAGAACGCAATCGCCTTCGCGCGCTACGAGAAGGGCGACTTCGGCTGGGGCGTGGTCGTGCCGGGCTACAACTTCAGCGTGGCCAACACGGACCGGCCACTCGATGCCGCCGCGGCGGCCGCCCTGGCCACGCGCGGGGTGTTCGCGCCGCTCCTGCTCACCGACCGCGCCGACCCGCTCCCCAAGCCGCTCGAGGACTACCTCCTGAGCGTCCAGCCCGGCTACGAGGACGACCCCGGCCAGGCGGTCTACAACCGGATCTGGATCCTCGGCGACGACGACGCGGTGTCCGTCGAGATGCAGGCGCAGCTCGACGCGATCACCGAGCTGGTGCCGGTGCAGGGGAACGCACCATAGGATTGGCGCAGCGATGAGCGAGTACGAGCGCCCCGACCGCAGCGTGCGCGAACCAACCGTCGAGGACGTGCGCCAGCTGATGGGCGCGTCGACCCCGCACTTCGCGCTCCAGCTCCGCAACCGGATCCGCGCGCTGGTCGCCGACCTCGAGCCCGACCATCCCGCGCGAGTCGAGGGGGAGCGCGAGATCGCCCGCCTCGACCAGATCGCGCTCGGATCGGAGCGCCGCGGGCCGATCCAGGCGCGCGAGCAGGGGCTGCCGAGCTATCGCGGCCCGGAGTGAGAGCGACGCGCTCGAGGGCGCGCTCCCGCTCCTGACGCCCGAGGCTCGCGTCCGCGCCCGCCGCGAGCCGGAGGGCTACGTCGACCTGATCGGCCCCGCCGGCGGCCCCGACTCCACCGGGGCGATCCAGGATCTGATGCTCACCCGTACCGTGCCGAGGGTCTACGAGCGCTGGTGGCGGCCCGCCCTCGGGCGGCTCTTCAAGGGGCTCCTGGGCCCGGGCATGAAGGACGAGCATCGGATCGCGCGTCTGCTGCTCGGCCTCGGTCGGGGCGACGGCGTACTGGACGTGGCCTGCGGGACCGGCAACTTCACGCGCGGGTTCGCGCGCACGGTCGGCGACGAGGGCCTGGCGGTCGGGATCGACGTGTCGGAGACGATGCTCGCGCGCGCTGTGGCCGACACGACCGAGGCCGGGCTCGCGAACGCGGCATTCGTGCGCGGAGACGCGCAGGAACTTCCCTTCCGGGACAGGAGCTTCGACGCGGTCTGCTGCTTCGCCGCCTTCCACCTGTTCGCCGACCCGATGCGTGCCCTCGACCGGATGACATCGGTGCTCACTCCCGGCGGGCGGCTCGCCCTGTTCACCACGGCGCGCAACCGCTCGGCGCCGGTCCGCAGCGCGGAGTCCATCCTCGCGCTGAGGAGCGGCGCGCGGCTCTTCGAGCAGCGCGAGCTCGTGGACGCGCTGCGGGCGCGCGGATACATCGAGATCCGGCAGCGGATCACCGGCATCACGCAGTTCGTGGGCGGCACGCTCGCGTGAGGTGCGTCACAGAGAGGGAATGAGCGGGACCCCCGCGCGGTCTTTGGCAGCGGAACCCCCGACTGCAAAGGACCTCCATGCCCTTCAAGAAAAGATTCCATCGCTCCGGGCCGGGCCGAGGCCGGCCCCTCGCGCCAGGCCGACTCGCAGGGCTTACGGCATTCGCCGCCGCGGGCCTCCTGGCGCTGCCGGGCGTCGCGAGCGCGACCGTGACCACCAACCTCACCGCCGGCCAGCTGAGCATCACGAGCGACGCGGCCGACCCGATCACCGTCACCTGCGTTGCCGGCAAGGTCGAGGTGAACAACCTGGGCATCCCCGGCAACCCCGACTGCAGCGCCATCACCGGCATCGGCGTGACCGGCGACCCGGGCGCGAACGCGATCAACCTCGCCGGGGTGGACCCGGCCGCCTACACCGCGCTCACCAGCGTGAGCGTCGACGGTGGTGCTGGGGCCGACACGATCAACGGCAGCCAGCTCGCCGACCTCCTGAAGGGCGGCACGGGCAACGACCGCATCATCGGCGACGACAACCCCGGCGGCACGCGTGACGACATGCGCGGCGAGGACGGCGACGACACGCTCGTCTGGAACCCGGGCGACGACGACGACATCAACGAGGGCGGCGCCGGCAGCGACACCGCCGAGGTCAACGGTGGCGGCAAGGAGCAGTTCGAGATCGCGCCGTCGGCCACGCTGAACAGGGTGTCCTTCGACCGCGTGCAGCCCGACGTGACGTTCGGCGCACCGTTCAATGTCGACATCTCGGATGACACCGAGCGGCTCGACCTGAACGCCGGCGGCGGCGACGACATCGTGAATTCCGCCAATGGTCTGCTTGCCCTCGCGCTGGCGGTGGAGATCGACGGCGGTGACGGCAACGACACGCTCGACGGCAGCGACGGGCCCGACCTGATCACAGGCGGGAACGGCAACGACCGGGTGACCGGCGACGACAACCCGCTGAACACGCGTGACATCTCCCGTGGCGACGCGGGCGACGACACGCTCGTCTGGAACGGCGGCGACGACGACGACGTGAACGAGGGCGGCGACGGCACCGACACCATCGAGGTGAACGGCGCGACCCTGCCCGAGCAGTTCGAGCTCAAGGCGAGCGCGACTCCCGGTCGCGTGGCCTTCGACCGCCTCAACGTGAACGCCCCCGGCCCGTTCAACCTCGACATCGCCGGCTCCGAGCGGCTCGACCTGAACGCCAGCGGCGGCGACGACACGCTGAACCCGAATGGTCCGGTCCCGGGCCTGGCGGGCTGGGTGATCGACGTCGACGGCGGTGACGGCAACGACACCCTGGCGGGCGCGGCCGAGGCCGTGGACCTGCTGAACGGCGCTGCCGGCGCCGACACGCTGAAGAGCCGGGACAGCTCGGCGGACTCGCTCACCTGCGGGACCGAGGCCGACTCCGTGGAGGCCGACGCTCAGGACGCTGCGAGCGCCGACTGCGAGGTCGTGGACCGCGGCCAGGTCGCGAACCCGGCGCCGGCACCCGCTCCGCCGGCCGGCCAGCCGGCAGCCGACGTGACGGCCCCCGTGGTCACGCTCGGTCGCCGCGCGGCGCTGAGGGGCAACGCGAAGCGGGTCCCGCTGCGGGTGACCTGCCCGGCCAGCGAGCCGAACGGCTGCAACGTCACGATCGAGCTGCGGCGCAAGGGGCAGACGCTCGGCCGCAAGCGCATCGAGCTCGACGGCGGCGAGAAGGGCGTCGCCTACGTGCGGCTCTCGAAGGCGGCGCGTGCGCTGCTGAAGAAGAAGGGCAGCCTCGCCGTCAAGGCCCGCGTGCGGGCCGAGGACGGCGCGGGCAACGCGCGCACGCGCGTGCTCTCGCTCACGCTCGTCAAGCGCTGAGCCCGAGGTGTGGCGGGCGGCTCCCTTCCCGGGAGCCGCCCGCCGCGCTACGCTCGTGAGGAACGCCGCGAGCAACCCGGAGGAGGCACCATGGCCTGGGAGTTCCACGTCTTGGTGGTCGCGAACGTGACCGCGACCGCCGACGAGCTGCTCTCCGCGCTGAAGGCACGGACCGACCGCGGACCCTGCCGCTTCACCCTCCTCATGCCGCGCGGCGCCGAGGGCGCCGACAAGCGGCTCGTGGAAGCCCAGCGGACCATGCAGGAAGCCGGGCTGGGCGAGGTCAGGGGCCGGCTCGGCGACCCCGACCCGATCGTCGCCGTGATGGAGGTCTGGGACCCGCTCGAGTTCGACGAGATCGTGGTCTCGACGCTCCCCACGGGCGTCTCACGCTGGCTCGGGCTGGATCTGCCGCGCAGGCTCGAGAAGCTCACCTCGGTGAGCGTCGAGCACGTGGTCTCGCAGCCGCCCGCCGAGGCGGTGCAATGGGAGCACCCGGCCGAGCGCGAGGACTACGGCGTCCTGTCGCCGCTCGCGGCGGCGCTCACGCGACGGTAGTCGCGGCCTGCCGGCGGCCGCTCAGGTCCGCCACGATCTCGCGATGCTCCTTCGCGGAGCCCCAGAGCACGCCGTCCACCCGCGCGCGCTTCAGGAAGAAGTGCAGGTCGTGCTCCCAGGTGAAGCCGATGCCGCCGTGCACCTGCAGCGCCGAGGTGCACACGCGCCAGCCGGCGTCAGAGGCGTAAGCCTTGGCCATCGACGCCGCGAGCGCCACCGTGTCGGGCTCGTCGTCGGCCGTCCAGGCCGCGTAATAGCTCGCCGAGCGCGAGCCCTCGACCTCCAGCAGCATCTGCGCGCAGCGGTGCGACACGGCCTGGTAGGAGCCGATCGGCCGGTCGAACTGCTTGCGGTCGCGCGCGTACTCGACGGCCATCTCCATCGCTCGCTGCGCGATGCCCGTGAGCTCCGCTGCCACGGCGGCGCACGCGATGGACAGACCGGGCAGGTGCTCGCCCTCGAGCGCCTCGCCGGCGTCCCCGCTGCGCACGCGCGCGTAGCGGCGCGTGGGGTCCATCGTCTTGACGGGCTCGACCTCGGCGGCGGAGCGCTGGATCACCGTGCGTCCCTCGTGGCCGCAGAGCACGATCACGTCTGCGCTGTCCGCATCCGGCACGAGCGCGGCCTCGCCGTCCTTCAGGAGGCCTAGCGCCCCGCGCGCCTCGCCCGACGCGATGCCCGGCAGCCAGCGCTCCTTCTGCTCGTCCGAGCCCGCTGCGGCGATCACGAGGCCCGCGGCGGCGTTCGAGAGGAAGGGCAGCGGCGCGAGCGCGTAGCCGAGCTCCTCCATCAGGATGATCAGCTCGACGGCGCCGAGCCCCTGCCCGCCGTGTTCCTCGCCGATGAAGATGCCCGGCCAGCCGAGCTCGCCGAGCTCGCTCCAGATGGCGTCGTCGTACCCTCGAAGGGTGGCCCCAGAGGGGTCACCCTGCAGAGCAGCCTCGGCGAGAGCGCGCACCTTCTCGAGCTTGAAGCGCTCGGCGAGGAGGTCCTTCGCCGTGCTCTTGATCGCCTGCTGGTCGTCTGAGAAGTCGAAGTTCATCGCAGCTTCGGAAGCCCCAGCACCCGCTCGGCGATGATGTTCTTCAGGATCTCGGTTGTGCCGCCCTCGATCGAGTTGGCGCGCGAGCGCAGCAGGCGGTAGGTCCAGGGCGAGTCCCAGTAGGTGCCCTCCTCGCCGAGGATGTCGGCGGCGAGCTCCGTGAGCGCTTGATTGATCTCGCCCCACTGCCACTTGGGCAGCGACCCCTCGGGCCCCGGCATGCCGCGCTTCATGATCTGCGTGAGCCCGCGCCAGGAGTTGAGGCGCAGCAGCTCGACCTCGATCTCGAGCTGCGCGAGCCGCTGGCGGATCACCGGATCCTCGTCGGCCCCGCGCTCGCGCGCGAGCTCCCGAAGCTCGTCGAGGGCGATGCGCACACCGGCGGCCGAGGCCGCGCCGAGGCCCGCGCGTTCGTTCATCAGGGTGGTGATCGCCACCGCCCAGCCGTTGCCCACCCCGCCGACCACGTTCTCGTCGGGGATGCGCGCCTCCTCGATGAACAGCTCGTTGAACTCGGGCTGGTTCGTGATCTGGTGGAGCGGGCGCACCTGGACGGCCTCCTGCTCCATGTCCATGATGAAGTAGGTCAGGCCCTGGTGCTTGGGCACGTCCTGGTCGGTGCGCGCCACGAGCATGCACCACTTGGCCTTGTGGGCGAACGTGGTCCAGACCTTCTGGCCGGTGACCACCCATTCGCCGTTCGACTTGACCGCCTTCGTCTTGAGCGACGCGAGGTCGGAGCCCGACTCCGGCTCCGAGAACCCTTGGCACCAGATCTCGTCGCCGGTCAGGATCGGCTGCAGCCAGCGCTCCTTCTGATCGTCGCTGCCGTGGTGGATGAGCACGGGACCGCCCATCACCATGCCGAGCACGTTGGCCGGCGAGGGGGCCTTCGCGCGCGCCATCTCCTCGCCGAACAGCGCCTGCTCGATGAGCGTGGCGCCCTGGCCGCCGTACTCCTTCGGCCACGAGAAGCCCGCGTACCCGGCGTCGTAGAGCTGTCGCTGCCAGAGCCGGCGATGGTCGAAGGCGGCGTCGTCGCCCGGCGGCTCCTCGCCCGGGTGGTTCTGGCGAAGCCAGGCGCGCAGGTCGTCGCGGAAGGCTTGCTCGGAGGGCGAGAGCGTCAAGTCCATGCGGCGGTAATGTACCAGGCGGTACACAACGTGGCGAGCGGACCCGACATCCCCCGCCGGCTGCCTCGCGGCACCCACGGGCTCGACCCGGAGCTCGTTGCCGCCTCGCAGCGCGGACGCCTGCTCGAGGCCGTCGGCCGGGCCGTGGCGGCCAAGGGCTTCGCCGCCACCACGATCGACGACATCGTGCGCGGCGCCGGCGTGTCGAAGAAGACCTTCTACGAGCACTTCCAGGACAAGGAGGACTGCTTTCTCGCCGCGTACGAGCAGGCCAGCGCCGAGCTGTTCGAGCACATGGTCGAGGCGCGGGCGGGCGAGGTCGGCTGGCTGGCGCGCACGCGCGCCGGGATCAGGGCGTACCTGCGCTGGCTGGCCGCCGAGCCGGCCCTCGCCCGCGTCTTCCTGATCGAGGTGGCGGCCGCCGGGCCGCGGGCGGCCGAGCGTCGCGAGCACATCCGGGACGGCTACGCCGAGCTCACGCGGGCGCTCCACGAGGAGGCGCGGGCCGAGATCCCCTCGCTGCCCGAGCTGCCGCGCGAGATCTTCCAGGCGGTGGTGGCGGCGGTCGACGACATCGTGGTCCGCCGCATCCGCGAGGGGGGCGCCGAGCAGCTTCCGGAGCTCGAGCCGACCCTGCTCTACCTCGAGGTCGCGCTGCTGGCCGGCCCCGAGGTGGCGGCCGACTCGGCGCGCGTTCGCTAGAAGCTCTCCGACATGCCGAGTCTCGCCGACCGCCAGTTGCCGATCATCCTGTTCGCCGTCGGCCTGCTCGCGGCGGTAGCGGGGATCCTCCTGCTGCGCGGCTGCTTCGACTCGGGGCCGGGCGACGCAGCGCAGGCGTTCCTCGACGACTGGTCCTCCGGAGCCGACCGCCGAGCGGCCGAGCTCACCGACGACCCGCCCGCGGCGGCCTCGGCCCTGCGTGTCAACCGCGTGGGCCTCGACGGAGCCCGCCTCGATGCCGAGCTGGGCGACGTGAGCGAGCGGGACGGCACGGCCGTGGCCACGGTGGAGCTTCGCTGGCGCATTCCCGGCATCGGTCCCTGGGGCTACTCGACCCGGCTGCCGCTGGCGAAGCGCGGCGGTGACTGGCGGGTGCGCTGGACACCGAAGCTCGTGCACCCGCGGCTCGACGCCGACACCCGGCTCGGCACCACCCGGGAGTTCGCGCGGCGCTCGCCGATCCTCGGCCGGGGCGGCCGGGCGATCGTGCGCGAGCGGCCGGTGATGCGCGTGGGCGCCGTTGTGAGCGAGACCTCCGACCCTGCCGCCACGGCCACCGGCCTGGCCCGCGTGCTCGACGTGGACCGGCGTCCGATCCTGCGCCAGCTCCGCGGCGGCGGGCCGCAGCAGTTCGTGGAGGCGCTCGTGCTCCGGCGCGGCGAGTACGCCTCGCTCAAACCGGCGCTCGAGGCCGTGCCGGACGTGACGGCGATCGAGGGCAGCGCCCCACTCGCGCCCACGCGCGAGTTCGCGCGCGCCCTGATCGGCACGGTGGCCCCGGTCACGGCCGAGCAGCTCGAGCGGCTGGGCAACGCCTACGCGCCGGGCGACCAGGTCGGGCAGTGGGGGCTCCAGCGCCGCTTCGAGCGGCGCCTGGCCGGAACCCCCACGCGACGGGTGGTGATCAGGGCGAGCGCCGGCACGCCGATCGCCACCCTGCTCGAGCGCAAGGGACGGCGCGGGCGCGCGCTCGAGACCACGCTCGACACGCGCGTCCAGCTCGCCGCCGAGGCCGCACTTGGGCAGCGCGGCGACGAGGCGGCGCTGGTGGCGCTCGCCCCGTCGAGCGGCGACATCCTGGCGGTGGCCAACCGGCCGGTGGAATCGAGCTTCGACCGCGCCCTGGCAGGCCGCTACCCGCCTGGATCGACGTTCAAGGTCGTGACCACCGCCGCGCTCCTGCGCGCCGGCCTGAGCGTCGACGAGACGGTGGACTGCCCGGCCACGCTGACCGTCGAGGGCAAGGAGTTCCGCAACTTCGAGGGGAGCGCCGCGGGCGCCGTGCCCTTCAGCCTGGACTTCGCCCAGTCGTGCAACACCGCGTTCGTGAGCCTCGCCGACCGCCTCGAGCCCGACGATCTCACCCGGGTCGCGCGCGACTTCGGCCTCGGACCGCGGCTCGGCCTGCCGCTGGCGGCGCCGGCGGCGTCGGTGCCACCGGGTCGCGGCGCCGTCGAGCGGGCCGCCGCGATGATCGGACAGCACGAGATCCTCGCCAGCCCGCTGTCGATGGCGGGCGTGGCCGCCACGGTCGCCGCCGGCCGCTGGCGGCCGCCGCGGCTGCTCCCGCGCGAGCTCGGCGCGAGCGCGCGGCCGCTCCCAGAGGACGAGCGCGAGACGCTCGCCACGTTGATGCGCTCGGTGGTGACCTCGGGGACCGGCACGGCGCTCGCCGCCGTACCCGGCGAGCCGGCAGGCAAGAGCGGCACCGCCGAGTTCGGGAGCGGCGACCCCCCGCCCACGCACGCTTGGTTCATCGCCTACCGCGAGGACGTGGCGGTCGCCGTGCTCGTGGAGAACGGCGTGGCGGGCGGCGAGGTGGCAGCCCCGATCGCGGCTGCCTTCTTCGGCGCGCTCGACGGCCTCTGAGAGTCCGCGGCCGCAGGTCGTGTTAGGGTGCCCTAACTCTGACGCCCATGGTCGAACGAGTGGTCGTGACGGGCGGGCTCGGCTTCATCGGGAGCCGGCTCTGCGAGACGCTGCTCCGCCAGGGTCGCGAGGTGGTGTGCGTCGATGACCTGCGGGGCGAGTACGCGGCCGCCGCCGGGCCGGCGGCCGCGCTCCGGCTGCGCTCCCTGGGAGCCGAGCTGGCGCTCATGGATGCGGAGGCGGCGCCGCTCCGGGGCGCCGGCGGCGTTGTGCACCTGGCGGGCCTTCCCGGCGTGCGCACGCGGCGCCCATACGCCGACATCTGGGCCGCCAACGCGGGCCTGACGGAGCGGCTGGTCGAGGCCGCCGGGGCCGCGGGCGCCCGCTTCGTGCTCGGCTCCACCTCGTCCGTGTATGGGAATCCGGCCGAGCTTCCCACCCCCGAGCACAGCCCCGTCCGCCCGCTTGGCGCCTACGCGATGACCAAGGCGGCCGGCGAGGCCTCCGTGCGCGCCGCGGCGCGCGCCGGCACCCACGCGCTCACCGCGCGCCTGTTCACCGTCTACGGACCCGGCCAACGTCCCGAGATGGCCTTCGCGCGCTGGATCGACGCGCTCATCCGCGACCGCCCGCTCCCCTGGTGCGCCCCGCTCGGCGCCGCGCGCGACTTCACCTACGTCGACGACGCCGTGGCAGGGCTCGTGGCGGCGCTCGACCGCGGCCGGCCGGGCGAGGCCTACAACGTCTCCGGTGGACGATCGCTGCCGCTCGCGTACGCGCTCGGGCTGCTTGAGGGGCTCATCGTTCGGCGCGCTCGGGTCGAGCGCAGCGCGCCCTCGAGCGCCGAGGCGCGCGTTACCTCCGCCTGCGGTCGGAAGGCGGCCGCGGAGCTCGGCTACCGGCCCCGCATGGAG
>Ga0075431_100007777_pt1 | contig 10674 bp, 9 predicted proteins | sample RhiMetdeltSRZDD5_FD_75297 | JGI IMG/M metagenome (GOLD analysis project Ga0075431, IMG submission 75297) | Populus rhizosphere microbial communities from Tennessee, USA - Rhizosphere MetaG P. deltoides SRZDD5 | ecosystem: Host-associated > Plants > Roots > Rhizosphere > Soil | place: USA...
GTTTTCATAATTTTGGGTCCAATTATCGCAGGGGGGGTCGGTCAAATACTGTCCGACCCACTTTTCAAATCCTTAGGAAAATCGCGTTTTTAGGAAAAATTTTCGGCAAAGTCGAAAAAGCTGCAGAATAGGCTCAACCGAATGAGAAATGACCATGTCCAAGGAAATTCCAATGACCGAGCTCCAAGCTGGTCGGTTGTGCCGAAGGGAAATTCGAGGACGAGGACGAGCACGAGGACGATGGGGAAAGAGGAGTAGGAGTACTGAGTGGGGGAAGGAGTGTGAGCGTGGGGCGATGACGATTTCTTCTGGGGATTTTCCGCCATGGGTTGGAGTAGTTTGACCCACTTACTCGACACAGGGGGACGCATTAAGGTTTGGACTGGATAACCGCAATGAAATTGAGACGGGACCATAAAGTCCGCACGACGTGCTATTTCGTATGGCGCAGCGGCGGGCAGTTTTCCGGGACGCGCAAGGCATGAGGACTTTATTTGTACATGAACGAGTCGGGCCTTATGGGGGCGCGGAGGCGAACATCTCGCTGTCGGCGAACGAGTTGAAGCGGCGCGGTCATACGGTGGGGCTCATTCACGGTCCGCTTCGCGGGAAGAACGAAGGGGAGTGGAACGAATTATTTTCAGCGCGTTATCCAATGGGCCACAAGCCGGACCGCGCGACGGTTCAAGCGGCGCTCTGGGATTTTCAGCCGGACATCATTTACCTGCACAAGATGTCGGACCTGGAAGTGCTCCAGGGCCTGTCGGCCTCGGGCACGCCGGTCGTGCGGATGATCCACGATCACGACCTGTACTGCATGCGCGGGTGTAAATATTTTTATTTTACACGCAAGATCTGCAAACGCCCGCTCTCCGCGTATTGTGTTTTTCCCTGCGGCGGATTTTTGAGGAAAGCGGGTGGCTGGCGGTTCCGCTGGGTGAGCTACCTCGCGAAGAAAAAAGAGCTGCGGCTCAATCGCCATTTTCAACGCCTGATCGTGGCGACGCAGTACATGAAAGACGAGTTGCTGGTGAACGGATTTTCGTCGTCGCGCATCCAGATACTGCCGCCTGTGACGCATTACAGCGATCCGGGACTGCGGAGCTCGTTCAGTTCGCGCAACCTGGTGTTGTACGTGGGCCAGATCATTCGCGGCAAAGGCGTGGACGTGTTGCTGGAATCGCTGGCGCAAGTGACGTCGCCGTTCATGTGCCTGATTTTCGGCGATGGGAACCATCGCTCGTATTGCGAGAAGCTGAGCCGCAAGCTTGGGTTGCAGGACAAAGTGATTTTCAAGGGATTTGTTTCGCAGGAGGAACTGAAGGCTTATTACCAGGAATGCAGTGCGGTAGTGATGAGTTCCGTCTGGCCGGAGCCGTTTGGCGCGGCCGGACTGGAAGGCATGAGGTATGGATTACCCGTTGTGGCTTTCGACGCCGGGGGAATAAGGGAATGGCTCACCGACGGCTACAACGGGTTCCTCGTGCCATGGATGGATCGGACGGCGTTCGCGGCGCGCGTGCAGCAATTGCTGGCGCACAAGGACCAGGCGCAGGAGATGGGCGAACGCGGACGGCAAATGGTGGCTGAAGAACATGATTTGAATCGATACGTGGAATTGCTGGATCAAACGTTTCAGGAAGTGCTTGCTGAAACGCGCGAAAAGGCGGTGGTATGAACCAGGTTGGGGTTTTCGTGGCGATCGTGGGGGGCAGCGGGGCCGGCAAGAGCTGGCTCGCTGAACGGCTTCAGCAATGCCTTGGAAAGAATTGCGCGCGCATCTCCCTGGACGATTTCTATTGCGACCGCAGCCATTTGCCCGCCGGGCGACGCGAGCGCATCAATTACGATCACCCGCGCGCGATCGATTGGCGGCGCGTGCTGCAGTTCCTGCGCGATGCGCGGGCCGGGCGCACGACATTTGTTCCGCAATACGATTTCAAGACGCATGCGCGCCTTGCGCCGCAGTTGTGGGACCCGAAAGCGGTGGTGATTTTCGAAGGGTTGTGGCTGCTGACGCGGCGCGCGGTGCGGCGGCACTTTGACTTATCCATATTTTTGAATGCGGCGGGATGGCTGCGGTTGCGCTGGCGGACGGAGCGGGACGTTGCCGAACGCGGGCGAAGTCCGGAGATGGTGCGGCGACAGTTCATTTCGCAGGTGGGCCCGATGCACATCCAACATGTGGCGCCACAACGGCGTTGGGCGGACATTGTGCTGAAGCAAAAGATCGGCAAGCCGGAGATCGACCAGGTGGCGGGGGCCATCTGCGGTTTGATGCGGGAAGACGAGGGGGAGTCTTCGGCGAAGTTTAATGCGAACGATCTTTTTAGAGGAGATGAATCGACTTTATGAGCGAACGGGAAATCAACTCATTCATAATGCAACGGTTCGATGCGCCGTTGCGGCGGTATCAGATCCGAAACCACGTGCGCGGCTTGCGGCTGCGCTGGAATTGGGAAGTGCATCGTGACCCATGGCTCAAGCGGCTGTTCGATATGGTGTTCAGCTTCGCGGTGTTGTGCGCGTTTGCGCCGCTGTTCCTCCTCATCGTCGTATTGATCAAGCTGGAGGACCGCGGGCCGATCTTTTTTTCGCAGACACGTGTCGGCAAGTTCGGGCGGCATTTCAAGATGTACAAGTTCCGTTCGATGTGCGTGGATGCCGAGAAGCGGCTGGAAGAGTTGAAGGCCAGAAACCATCACAAGGAAGGAGTGACTTTCAAGATCAAGGATGACCCCCGGATTACGCGGGTGGGGAAATGGCTGCGCAAGCTTTCACTGGATGAGATGCCACAATTTTTCAACGTGCTCATCGGCGATATGTCGGTCGTGGGTCCACGGCCTCCGGTGCCGCGTGAAGTGGCGCTTTACACGCCGGCAGACCGGCGGCGCCTGGCGGTGAAGCCCGGGATCACTTGCATTTGGCAGGTGAGCGGGCGTTCGGAAATCGATTTCTCGGGCCAGGTGGCTTTGGACGTGCAGTACATCGAGTGCCAGAGTTTACTGACCGACCTGAAGATTGCGGTGCAGACCATTCCTGCCGTTTTGTCCGGAAGGGGGGCCTGTTGATGAATGCCCTATTGATTTGCCCGGCCGAACGGCCAGGCATGGACCATCTGACCAAGGCCGCGCCCCTGGCGGCGGTGCCGATGCTCGGCCAATCGCTGGTGGAGCATTGGCTGGATGAGATGTCGCGCAAGCGGGCGAAGCACGTGCGCGTGCTGGCGGCGGATCGGCCGCACTTGATCCGATCGCTGCTGGGCGACGGTTCGCGCTGGGGCTTTAGGTTGGAAGTTTTGCCTGAACGCACGGAGCTGAGCCGCGAGGAAGCGGTGGCGCAATTTGCGTCGAGCAGCACCGATCCTGTCACGAGTGTGGATCATGCCTTTGTGATGGATCACTTGCCCAGGTTTCCCAGGTTCCAATTGTTTGAGGACTATGCAGCGTTCTTTGCGGGGCTAACGGCCCGTCTGAATGCGGTGACTCCGGCCGATCGCATTGGGCTGCGAGAAATCGAACCTGGAATCTGGGCCGGGCTGCGAACGCGGATCGATCGGCGCGCGCGATTGCATGCGCCGTGCTGGATCGGCGAGAGCGTGTGGATTGGACCGGACGCGGAGATTGGGCCGATGGCGGTGCTGGAAGACCGGGTGTTTGTCGATCGTGGCGCGTGGGTTGAACAAAGTCATGTTGCGAGCGACTCGTACGTGGGGGAGTTCGTTGAGTTGCGGCACTCGCTGGCCTGGGGGTCGCGGCTGATCAACTGGCAAAACGGATCGTTGCTTCTTGTGCCGGACGATTTTCTGCTGGGCGGCTTCAAGCGACCGAAGCCGTTCCGGACAGGCTCGAATTGGTTTGGTCGCGTGGCGGCGCTGCTGCTGTTGCAACTGACCGTTCCGCTCGGCCTCTACGGGATGCTTAAGACCACAGCGTTCGGGCTGCCGGCATTTCGCGCGCGCGAAGCGGTGCTGCCCTGGAGCCGCGAGTTTCCGGACGAGGAGGAGCGCACGATCACTTACTTCGAGATGAACAGCACGAACAAGTTCATGCGGCGCTGGCCGCAATTATGGAATGTGGCGTGCGGAGAATTTGCGTGGGTGGGAAACCGTCCGCTCTCGGCAAAGAGCGCGGCGCAACTGACGACGGATTTCGAGAAGCTGTGGCTGAACGCGCCCATCGGGCTGGTTTCATTGGCGGATGTGGAAGGCGCGTTCGATCATTTCGACGAACAGGCGCGGGCGCATGCGGCGTTTTACGCGACGCGCGCGGACTGGCGGCTGGATTTGTCGATTCTGACGCGCTTTGTGCAGCGCATGTGGCGCCGCGCTTTGGATAAAGGGAAGGAAGAACTCACCTCGCCCATCGCGGAACCGGTGCCCGAACGCAGCCGGATCAACATTCAATCATAATAATTTGCAAATAGAAGGTCCAATCCATCGGTATGAAAATAACGCAAGACGGAGATAACGTGAACATCAGCGACGTGAAGGATTTGTGCTCGGTGAACTCCGACAGTTTCCGGCACGAGGTCTGCAAGTCGCTGCCGGCATCAGTGAAAACCATCGAGGTGGACCTGTCGCAAACGCGGTTTGTGGATAGCTGCGGGCTGGGCGCCCTGATCGGCGTTTACAAGACCGCCACGCGCAACGGCGACGTAACGCTGCGGCTGGTGAACCCATCCGCGCCGTTGCAGCAAATGTTTGAATTGACGCGCCTGCATCGAATTTTCGAGGTCGTGCAACGCTGAGGCGTTGCACGCGGCAGGTGTATGTGAATTATTTATGAAAAACGTCCTTCCTTTATTCATTTTCATAGACGCCCTGGGATGGGAAATAATACGGGACGAGCCGTTCGCCGGGTTCTGCGCGCGAAACCGGCGACGGCTCACGTCCGTGTTCGGTTACAGTTCGGCATGCGTCCCCTCCATTGTTTCCGGCAAATGGCCTTCGGAGCATCACAACTGGTGTTATTTCGTGCATGATCCGCAGCGCTCGCCGTTTCGGTCGTTGCGGCATTTGCGCTGGCTGCCGAAGGCGCTGACCAGCCGCCGCAGGGTGCGTCGCCAGCTCAGCAAGGTGGTGAAAAACCAGATGAATTTCCGCGGCTACTTCGATTTATACAACATGCCGTTCCGGTACATTTCGCAGTTCGATTTCTCGGAAAAGAAGAGCCCGCTCAAGCCCGGCGGAATGAACCGCGGCACGAACATCTTCGATTACCTGGAGGAGCGCGAAATCCAGTATCATTCGAGCGATCCGGAAAAATCCGAGGCGAAGAACACTGCCGCGTTGATTCAGGATATCCGTTCGGAGCGCATGGATTTTGCGTTTGTGTACTGGCCGGAATTGGACGGGCTGTTGCACTTTGTTGGGAACCAATCGCATCGCATCCCGGAAAAGCTTCACGAATACGATCGGCGCATCGACGGCATCATGGCGCTGGCGCAGCATCATTACGCCGAGGTGCGCCTGTATATCTTCGGCGACCATGGCATGGCCAATTGCAACGAGTATCTGGACCTGCGCGCGCAGGTCCGCCAGCTCGACCTGAAAATGATGCGCGATTACGCGGTGGTGTATGATTCGACCATGGCGCGGTTTTGGTTTTTCAACGAGCGCGCCCGAAAGGAAATCACGAGTTTGCTGGCCGGTGTTCCTGAGGGGCGAATCGTTTCCGACGAGGAATTGAAAGAGATGGGGACGTTTTTCCCGGATGGGCGTTTTGGCCAATTGATTTTTCTGGTGAAGGAAGGCGTATTGATTGTCCCGAGCGACATGGGCGAGCGGCCGCTGCGGGCGATGCACGGATATCATCCCAACGACAAGCACAGCTACGCCGCGTTGTGCACGAACCAGGAATCGCTGCCGGAGAGTGTCGCTGCCATTCCTAACATGTACGATTTGATGGTGCGCGACGCGGAATACGCGAGGGAGCGCAATCGTGATCTCACGGAATGGCCGACGCGCTATGCGGGAAGCGCGGATGAGATTGCGGCGCTGCGATGATGCGCGCGCTTGAGGCGATAGAGGTAGATTAGCATCCGCACAATCCCGCAGCCGGCACGGAAAGTCCCCGCGAAGGACCCGGAGATCTTCGATTCACCCGCGGATCGTGGATAATAATCAACGGGCACCTCCGCAACGCGTATTCCCAATTCGAGCGCTCGCACCTGCATTTCCACGTTCCATCCGAATCCGCGATCCTGAAGCTGCATCAGTTCCAGCGCGCTGCGCCGAACCAGGCGAAGCGATCCCATATCGCGGAAGCGCCTTCCCCAGCCAGCCGCAATGGCTGTTACACACAGCCAATTACCAAAGCGCTGCGTCAGCTTCAAATGACGACGTGAAGAGTCGAGGGCGGTGCGGTCCCCAACCACCAAATCAGCGCCGGCATCCACGGCTTGCTGCCATGCCGGAAGGTCGCTGGGCGAAAGCCGGTCACTGCCGTCGGCGGAGCTAAACAGGACCCACTCGCAATCACTCGGCCAATCCTGCAACCCGCGCCACGCGGCTGCGCCATACCCACGCCTGGGCTCCGAAATCACTTCTGCACCAGCACTCGTCGCCTGCGGCGCGGTTGAATCAACGCTCGCATTGTCGACCACGCGAACGCGGCATGCGCCTGCGAGTTGCCACGCACGAACAGTTTCGGTAATCGATGCCGCTTCGTTCAGCGCTGGTATGAGCACCAAAGTGCGGCGTAAAAACATGCTTATTTGGCCACGGGGATTTTGGTGCCGTGGACGTCGTGCGGCAGAACAAGAGTATTGTCGGCCTCGGTCGCTTCTTCGGGGATGCGCATGCCGTAGAAGGAACGATAAACGAAAAAGAGTGCGATCAAGAAGAAGGCAATCCCAATCCCGTACTTCACGTTCTTGTTGGTCATCGTGACTGCAATTTCGACTGCCAGCAACCCAAAGAGCGTGGTGAATTTAATGACGGGATTGAGGGAGACTGACGAGGTGTCTTTGAATGGATCGCCGACGGTGTCGCCGACAACGGTTGCAGCGTGAAGCGCCGTGCCTTTTTGCCGCAGGTCAACTTCGACAATCTTCTTGGCGTTGTCCCACGCGCCGCCGGCATTGGCCATAAAAATGGCCTGGAACAAGCCAAAGAATGCGATTCCGATCAGGTAGCCGATGAAGAAGTAAGGGTTGAAGAAGGGCAGGGCCAGGGACAGGCAGAAAATCACGATGAAGATATTGATCATTCCCTTTTGTGCATAAACGGTGCAGATGCGCACCACTTCCTTGCTGTCCGCCAGGGACGCTTTGCCGGCTTCAAGTTTGATGTGGTCTTTAATGAAAACAACTGCCCGGTAAGCGCCGGTAACGACGGCCTGAGTGGAGGCTCCCGTGAACCAATAAATCACCGAGCCGCCCATGAGCAGGCCGAGCATGATCTCGGGTTGCACCAGGCTGAGTTTGGCGACCACCCCGCCGTACATGTGTTCCAAGAGAATAATGATGCCGAACACCATCGTTGTGGCGCCGACGACGGCGGTGCCAATGAGCACGGGCTTGGCAGTGGCCTTGAAGGTGTTGCCGGCGCCATCGCCTTTCTCCAGCAGGTGCTTGGCATGTTCAAAATCGGGTTCGAAGCCAAATTCCTGTTTGATTTCCTGACGCACATTCGGGATCGACTCGATCTGGCTGAGTTCGTACACGGATTGAGCGTTATCGGTCACCGGTCCGAAGCTATCCACAGCGATAGTCACGGGCCCCATCCCAAGGAACCCGAAGGCCACCAGCCCGAACGCAAAGATTGGGGCCGCAAATGTAAACTCCGGCGGCATCAGCTTCATCACAGATGGGTTCTGCGAAAACACGTAAGCCACGAGCATGAGCGTGAGGATCACCAGGCCTTTCCAAAAGGCGGACATGTTGCCCGCGACGAAACCGGACAGGATGTTCAGGGAAGCGCCTCCGTGCCGCGAAGCGTTGACGATTTCCTTGACGTGACGGGAATTGTAACTAGTGAACACCTTTGTGAATTCCGGAATAAGCGCTCCCGCTATCGTTCCGCAGCTTATGATCACTGAAAGCACCCACCATAGCCCGGGATAATCCGTGAGATTTCTGAGCAAAAGATAACTTGCCACGAAAGTGACGGCGATTGAAACAATCGAGGTGATCCACACGAGATGGGTGAGGGGAGCTTCCAGATCGAATTCGCGTTTTGCGCCATAAGCGGCCTGGCTCATCTTGTCATTGACGAAATAGGAAACCAGCGATGTCAAAATCATCAGAATGCGCATGGCGAACAGCCACACGATCAGCGTGCCCGCGAGCACCGGGGCTGCGGCCATGGCGAGCGCGAGAAACGCGATCAAGGCTACCCCGGTAACGCCGTAAGTCTCAAAACCGTCCGCAGTCGGACCGACGCTGTCGCCGGCGTTGTCGCCGGTGCAGTCCGCGATTACGCCGGGATTCTTGGGATCATCTTCCGGCAATTTGAAGATGATCTTCATCAAGTCTGCGCCGATGTCTGCGATCTTCGTAAAGATGCCGCCGCAAATGCGGAGGGCGCTCGCGCCAAGGGATTCCCCGATGGCGAACCCAATGAAGCACGGGCCCACGAGGTCCTTTGGCAGGAAGGCGAGAATGCAGATCATGAAGAACAGTTCGACGCTCACCAGTAGCAAGCCGACACTCATCCCCGACCGCAGCGGAATAAGCAGCGTGGCGAGAGACTTACCCGTCAAAGCCGAGAATGACGTGCGAGAGTTGGCGACTGTGTTGATTCGAATCCCAAACCAAGCGACGCCATAAGACCCAAGGATGCCCAAGATCGAACATAGCAGAATCATCAGGACGTTGCCGAAAGTGTTCTTCGAAAGAATCAGGAAATAATAAACCATGCATGCGGCGATCAGGGCCCAGAGAATCGTGAGGAATTTGCCCTGCTGGAGAACGTACGTTTTGCACGTCTCCCAGATGGTATTGGAGACCTCGGCCATCGCGCGGTGCACGGGCAGCCGTTTGGTTTGGAGGTATTGAATCCAGCCGAACGCCGCGCCGATTGCGCATACGAAAATGCCGGCATAAAGGATCGAAAGACCGGAAACGGTCCGCCCCAATACGTTGAAGCTTACGGCATCGAGCGGGGGCAATTTAATGTCCGCTTCTCCCGCGGAAACGCCCACGCTGCTGAGGGCGAGTAGAATGATACTCCAGATCAGATATTTCATTTTATCCATATTTTTAACCCGTGCCGGACTTTGCAAAAGGTTGCAAGTGATTGACAACAAAATTCCGCGCCAAACCCGTGGGGTCTGTAACCTACGCTTGACCGCGCTCGCCGAAATCGCCTTAGATTAGCCATGCGCAAAATATCTGCCATTACGGCTGTGCTCACGGTTGCTATTATCGCCTCCGCCGAGGATCACTTTATACATTCTTTTAAGAAAATCCAGTTGATCGATCAATTTTGGGCCGAAGGGGCGACTTACGGGGACTTCAATAAGGACGGCAAGGGAGACGTGGTTTCCGGCCCTTACTGGTGGGCGGGCCCGGATTTCAAGCAGCGCCACGAGTACTACGCGCCGAAGCAAACTTTCAAGCGCAAGCAGGCCGATGGCACGGAGGAAACGATCCCCGGCTTCGAAGGCGCGCTTGGCGTGAACAACGCCTACTCGGACAATTTTTTCGCGTTTACACACGACTTCAACAAGGACGGTTGGGACGACATTTTGATTTATGGTTTCCCGGGCAAGGACGCGTCGTGGTTCGAGAACCCAAAGGGCTCGGCCGGTCATTGGCAGCGGCACAAGGTGTTCGATATTGTTGCCAATGAATCGCCGTGGTGGACCGATATCACCGGCGACGGCAAAAACGAAATCGTCTGCGCTTCCGAAGGCTATTACGGCTACGCCGAGCCGGACTGGAGCAATCCCTCAGGGCGATGGAAATTCACGCGCATCACGCACAATGGGAAGTGGCACCATTTCACGCACGGGCTGGGTGTCGGCGACGTGAATGGCGACGGCAAGATGGACATGATGGAGAAAGACGGCTGGTGGGAACAACCGGCTGTTCCCGGCACCAATATTTGGACACTTCACAAGCGGATGCTCGGCACCGGCGGCGCGCAGATGTACGCCTACGATGTGAACGGCGATGGCCTGAATGACATCATCACCAGCCTTGCCGGCCACGGATATGGTTTGGCTTGGTACGAGCAACTGCGCGAGAAACAGGACGGAGAAATTCAGTTCAAGGAACACATTTTCATGAACAAAGAGCCGAAGGAAAACAAATACGGCGTCCGCTTTTCGCAACTGCACGCGATCGATCTTGTGGATATGGATGGCGATGGGCTCAAGGACATCGTGACTGGCAAGCGTTTTTGGGCGCACGGCGCCAAAGGCGATGCCGACCCGAATTCTCCCGCGGTGCTCTATTGGTTCAAACTCGTCCGCGGCGCCGACAAATCCGTCGACTTCGTGCCGTACAAGATCGACGACGATTCAGGCGTGGGCACGCAGATTGTAGCGGGTGATATTAACGGCGACAAACTGCCGGACATTGTCATGGGTAACAAGAAGGGCGCGTTCGTCTTCCTGCACAGCAAGAAAAAGGTCAGCAAAGAAGAATGGGAGAAAGCGCAACCGAAGGTTGCAGTTAACTAACAGGCTCGCGAGGACGCGCGCCCTCCCACGCTCAATCCAGGAC
>Ga0075431_100007778_pt1 | contig 10673 bp, 20 predicted proteins | sample RhiMetdeltSRZDD5_FD_75297 | JGI IMG/M metagenome (GOLD analysis project Ga0075431, IMG submission 75297) | Populus rhizosphere microbial communities from Tennessee, USA - Rhizosphere MetaG P. deltoides SRZDD5 | ecosystem: Host-associated > Plants > Roots > Rhizosphere > Soil | place: USA...
CGGGGATGCAACCGGCCCCGGATGGCTCGTCGAAGACCATCATCGATCCCGCCGCCAAAGACCGGTAGGTCTCGGCCTTGATTTTTCGGTTGGCTACTGCGGCTTGTCCTGTACCGGATGCGGCAACGGCGCCGCGTGCTCGAGCACCTAGCCCAGGTCGCGAATGTCGATCCAGCCGCCGCAGTCGGGTGCGAAACGGTCGACCCTTGTCGCGACACTCGATGCCGATCTACTCAAGGAGAGGAGGAGGGCCACTACCGGGGCCAAGCATGTGCATGCCGGTGATACTGATAATATCAGCATCAGACCGGAGCACGGTACAGGAAAGGCCTACACCCTCGACCGCCTTGAGCGCGAAGCGCCGGCTTTGTTTGCCGCCGTCTGTGCCGGCGAACAGGCCGGACAGGTTGGCGTACTGCCGGCGGGCACTGGATGAAGTGCACGGCTTCGGAGGCCGGCTTAGGGCTCACCACCTCGCCGATGATCTCGCCGCGCCGCAGGGTTCGCCGGCGCTCAGGCATGCCTCACCTCCTGCACCACGATGCGGCTGGGCGGCACCTTGTACTCCTCGGCGGCTGCGGCGACCGCCTCGTCCATGGTGGGGGCGGTGATGTGCCCCAACATCGCGGCCTTCCGGCCGGCGATCTTGTAGGCTAACCAGTCGCGGGGTGATTTGGGGAGGTGCAGTGCAGGGGTACGGGCCTCTCATTTCAGGAGCGTTGTACCTGGCATGTCTGAGATCGTTCAACCGAAGCCCCACCTGCCTGATGGGGAGCTCCGTCCCGCTTGGCGCGCCGCTGTGCTCACCTACAGGGACAACATGCGCGTGACCCGGCATCCCTCGCCGGCTTACGAGGCGGCGCTGGCCGCCTTCCGCGAAAATCGCCTTGACACCCCGGAACATTCGAGGGACCTCGCTTTAGGCGGCTTCGCGGTGGGACAGCCTTGTGCTTGCTTCCTCGGTTGCCGAGTGCGCCGCAACCGCCATCTTGCTCGTCATGTCTGTCATCTGCTTCGTCATCGTAGCGATCTCGTTGCCGTAGTCCTCCCCTGCTTTGCGCCAGAAATCTGCATACGCAGCTATGACCTGATCTGGTCCAGTGGTTCGTGTGAGGCGCTGAAGAAGGGCGACATCTTCGTTCAGGCGGCGACCGACGAAAGCCTGCCACTCAGCGGCAATACCGCCGAGTTCTCCGATTGCTTGGGCGTTAGTTGCTGCGGTCAGAAGTGAAATCCACGCGGTGAGCGCGATGTTAGGGGCCATAGGCATGTTGGCCCACTGGCCTGCACTTTCACCGGTGCGCTGATACCTGTACGCCATTTTCTCCTCCCAACCGCTCGCAGTTCCGTAGAAGTCGTGGGGCGTCTGCTCGTGGGTAAGCCGACATTGCGGAATGGAAACTTCACCAGCGAATCCGGTGGCGGTATCCGCCATAGTGGTGCCAGCGTGGACGGTAGTAGCTGTACCCGTAGTGCCGGGGCCGATGGTACCTGTATCCGTAGTGGCGATAGCCACGGTAGTAATGGCGCGGGCGGTAGTACCGATAACCGCTATGGTAATAAAGCGGACGGTGGTATCGATAGCCATAATATGGGTACCCGCCGTAGTAATAGCGAGGATAGTACCCATAGCCGTAGCCGCCGTAGTAGTGGTGGCGATATAGGCCTCCCAAAACCAGCGCCGTCGCGATGCCGGCGCCGATGCCCCACCCCCACCCCCAACCACGATGGGCCTCTGCACGTTTCGCGGAACCTAAGGTCATCGCCAGGACAAGTACCGTGGTGGCCATCACCGCTGTCAGCTTACGCATCTTCATGATGACCTCCGTGAGAGAGGTTCTCGGATCTTGTTTCGGAGCTCGGCTAGGTGGCGGTTGCGCCTGATCGACCGGGAGCATTTATTAAGCCCAGGATCGACCATCCATGTCAGCGTCCGCTGGACGTTGGGCTGCGCTGCGCTCGACCTAGTCAATCAACCAATTCTTAACCGAGGTACAAAATGGTTGCACTCAGGTAAAACCCCGATCTCCTCAACGCTAGCCTTTCGCATCGCGCCTCGCGCGGACTCAGCCACTCTTGGACGATGATGCGGGCCTCCGGCACGCGGAACTCCACCGTGGTCGCGGCGATCGCGGCCTCCCTGCTGGCGGACTTGACGGTGCCGAGACGGGTGGCCTTGAGCTAGGCCTTTCAGGAACTGCCACTGCCTGAGCCCGTTGGGCTTACGCCTGGGTCGAGTATCCCCAGGTCCGTCATGCGTGAATCGGCACCCTGCAACCTCCCCCGTTGTGGGGTGCCTTCGTTTTGCCCGCCCTCTACACATCAGCTGGTGCGGGCTGCGGCTGCAGCGGGCCCAATGAAAGCGCGCCGAGTGGATCTTACGGCCCGGGCCAGGTGAAGGCTCTCGGGAGGGCATTCGACCAGGCCTGGGAGCGACTCGCTCCGCGTGTCAGCACTGGAACGGAGGCCGTAGAGGCAGCCCGCTTCGCGCTGGTCGCCCCGGCGAATAGATTGCTAGCCATCGGCCGCCCCACTTCGACACTGCAAACGGGTAGGGGTGGGAAGGTTCGCCCCTACCCCGCATGCGGCGGCCTGTCCGAGGGGTTGGGCAGGTCCCGCCGACCGTGTTGAAGGGCTCGCTTCCCACGCCCGGACGGTACGCCTCGCAAGAAATGCAGGCAATCGGAGCGAACGGGGATATAGTGCGATCGTGCCATGAATCGCAGGTTCCTCCTCTTCGCGCCGGCCGAAGCATGAGGAACTAAACTCGCTGCGGGAGCGTCTACGACCTACAAACCTTCAGGAGGACCCCATGTCGGCAGGATATCTACGCGCTGTCAGCACGATCGTGCTGGGCTTTGCTCTTGTCGCGCCCCTCGCATGGGCTCAGGAGGCAACCGTGCGGGTGCGGGGGACGATCGAGCGTGCAGAAGGCGACACTTATATCGTCAAATCGCGCGATGGCGCCGAGCTGAGGCTGAAGCTTGCGCCGAAAGCGTCCGTGGTGGCGCTAATCCAGGCCACGCTCGCCGACATCAAGCAGGGCTCGTACGTCGGCGTCGCGGCCATGCCGCTGGCAGACGGTAGCCAGAAGGCGCTCGAAGTTCACATCTTCCCCGAGGGCATGAGAGGCACGGGCGAAGGACACCGCGGCTGGGATCTGCAGCCGTCGAGCACCATGACCAACGGCAACGTCGAGAAAGCGTCGGTTTCCAGCGACGGTCAGGTGCTGACGCTCAATTACAAGGACGGAGAGAAGCAGATCGTCGTTCCGGCCGGCACGCCGATCGTTTCCTACGTGCCGGGTGACGTGAACGAGCTGAAGGCTGGAGCCAGGATATTCATCAGTGCGGCGAAAAAGCTGCCGGATGGATCGCTGGAAGCGGCACGCGTGAACATCGGTCGCGGCGTTACCCCGCCAATGTAAGGGCCACCTGCCTCCGCGGCACCCAGAGGAGTATCTTCTCGCCGGGCTCGTCACGATCGCCGGAGTGGGCGTCGTGCTCCAATCCCTCGCTCGCTGGCGGCACGACCGCCTCATTCAGCACAAGCCGCCGGCGAGTCCGTTGAACGAAACGAACTCGACCAGCAGCAACATTTGTGCGTCTACTAGGTCCCTATAGTTTAGTAATCATCGCTCGCGCGTCGCGTGCAAAAATGGGGTTTGGTTCGTCATGTGGTCCCTCGCGTCCCGAATGCTGATGGCGGTCGTTGCCTCGTTTGCGATGACGATATTGTTCGCAACCACTGGTGGTTGGGCCATCCAGCAGTATGGTCACAGTGCGCCTCTTGGTGTCCTCTTGGGGGTTTTCTCGCCGACCACTTTTTTCCTGTCCACAACCGTTCTGGAATATTTGGAGGATGGTAACATTGCCCGGTCGATGAAGATTTCGCTGTTCTACACTGGTCTCGCGATAGTGTTGATCATTGCACTGTATTCGGTTGCTGCGATGGCGTCACCCATACCCCGCCTCCGCTGCCACCAGCGGCCGTTACCCACGACAGACACTGTAGCCGGACGCGATCTCCTGGATACCGTCGCAGCGAGGAAGCTGCTGAGGGTCGGCGCAAACAACTGTCACTGATCAGGACGGCCGGAGCCGCCGAACAGGCCAAGCGCCCACTGCCGTGCCGCCTGTTCGTGCCGCCGCTGCGCCTCCTCGGCGCGCTCCTCGGCTACCATGCGCTGCCATTCACGTTCTTCGCGCTGGCGCAGGTGTTCCTCGATGCTGTGCTCCCGTTCGATCTCGCCCGCCCAGCGGACCTCGTTGACGGCCAACTCGTGGGGGTCGAGCGGGCGCGGGCGCCTCTGTAGCTTGGGAAGGGCCGGCATCTTGTTTGTCTCCTTTGCCCTCAGCGCCGCGTGCGCTTCAGGAGGCGGTGCCGTCCCTGCACGACTGGGCGCTGCGACGGGCGGTACTTCGTGAGCTCGGCGCCGCGTCGGTTCCGCTCGGCCCTGAACACTTCGTACTGGCGGCGCTTCTCGTCCCAGCCGGCGCTCGGGTCGATCTCCTCGGTCGGAGCGGTGTCATCGGCCTCGTTCATGTGTACCGGTGCGCCCTTCGTTTCGCGATCACGGGGTTGCGCTCCGCCATGGAGCCGCGGACTTCGGGTCGGACCCAGCCGCCCGCCGCTCCCGGCCTAGAAACGCCACGGCGTATTGCGTCCTGCCCCTCCGACCACGCGAGCACAATCGCATCGCCAGCATCGGGTGAGCGGCCCAGCCGTTTCTTGATCTCCTCCTTGTCCTCGAGCAGAAGCCCACGAGGCGTGTCGGTGAACCGCGGTGCCGCCAGGTCAGCCCTGATCCGAGGATCGTTCGGCAGTCCAATCGGCGAGCCGCCCTGCTGATCCGGGTCCAACGCCTCCCGGAACCGCCACCAGGTCATCGCCCTGCGGTTCGCATAGGCATAGGTCCGGCACTTGGTTCGCCCAATCCCGGCCGCCGAGCCCTTGTACCTCACAGACGCTATCGCATTGTGCGTCTGGAGCTGCTCAGCAACGCCGCCTCCGTATCCGCCTCCGCAATCCACGATGACCGCGCAGCCGTTGCGACGGTGCTTCACAACCAGTGCCGCAGCGTCCGATGGGTTCGGGGTCGCAGCCCCGGGGACCAGCACAATCGGCGCAAACCACCAATCATGCCGCCACGCCAAACACGTCTTGTCCGAGCCACCCTGCGCAACGTCCACACCCATCGCCGTCATCGGCGCCCCATCCGGAGGCTTCGACGCCCACCGCTCCTGCGCCTCGATGATCCATCGGGTCGGAATCAGCTGCCACGGGTGATCCTCTACTCACGAGGGCTGACGCGGTTCCGGTTATCGACCTGAAGCCGGAGGAGCAGGAGGCGGCGTGAGCAACCAGGGCACAGAGTTCCTCCAGTCGATTCTCGCCAAACTTCGCGGTCTCCCGCGAAGCATGCGGGGCACGCTGCAACACCGGTGCTGCGCTGGGCGTGCACGGTATGACGGCTGATCCCAAGGTTAGCGCGGCGCGCGATGCGCCAGAAATGGCTGAAAGCCGATACGGAATGCGGCCAGGCGCGAGCCGCCGCTTCACTGCGCTTTGCCGGCGCGTGGTTGAGATCGCCGAGCCCAGGGAGAAGCCAAAGGCCGGCGTGCTCGTGGCCCTGCACGATGGGGCGGTACGAACGAGCCCTCTTACATGGGTCGCTCAAGTGATCCGGTGGAATGCCGGCATGGAAGGTGGAGCTGGTCGTGGCGGTCTGTGTCACGGTTGCCTCCTATCTGAACCGTTGGCGGGAGGAATTCGCCTTGTGCGGAAAGGCGGCCCCGGCGCATTCCGTTTGCCGCGATCCGGCCTCGGTCGCATAGGCGTGGGTGAGTTCAGCGCCAAACGGAACGATCTGCGGCGCGTAGTAGACCCAGACTAGAAGGACGACGACGGAGGCGGCGGCACCGTAAGTCGATTCGAGACCTTGCGTGCCGATGTACCAGCCGATGGCGAACTTGCCGAGGTTGAACAGAACCGCGGTGGCCACGGCTCCTGGAAGCACATCGCCCCACGCGATCTCGGTGTCGGGAAACCATTTGAACAGCATGGCGAACAGGGCCGTGAGGATGGCCATCGAGACGACAAAGCTGATGGCCGCGGCGCTGCCGCTCCAGGACGAGAGCGCCGCGAGGCCGGCGCTGACGACAAGGGAGACAGCGAGCAGAAAAGCCAATCCGAGGACGCTGGCGAGCGAGATCACATAGGTGCGCACATACCACCACATGCCTCGGTTCCTCGACATTCCAGATGGTGTTCATGGCATCCTTGAGCCGGACCACGACACCCAAGGCCGCCACGAGCAGAAGAATGACTTCGATGACGGCGGCGAGGCGTCCGGACTGCTCCGAGCTGGCGGCGGCGAGCATGGCTTCTACAGCCTTGCTGCCGGTCTCACTGAGCAGGGTGCGGAACTGCTCCGTGAGGCTTGCGCGGGCGGCATCCGCCCCGAAGAAGAGGCCCGTCACGCTGGCGACGATCAGCAAGAGCGGCCCCATCGAGAACACGGAGTAGTAGGCAAGCGCGGCGCCCAATCGGGCGCTCCGATGCCGGAGCCACTGGTCAATCGCAGTCTTGAGAACTTTCAGGATCACAGCCGGAGCGCGACGTGGCTGTCTTCTGGAGAACCCACGCATGGCCGTAGAGTTTCAGCAGATGTCAGCATCGACTGGCGGCGCGAACGATCCATTTCGCGCTCCCAAGACAGCACGAGGCCAATCGCGCCCGGCCTGGGGCCTGCACAGGGGGAAGGCCTACCGCTCGACCCCTCCCCCATCGTCCATGACTGAAAGGCTGAGACGCCTGTGGTAGCAGTCGGCCAATGGGCTGCGGTTGAGCTGGCTGTTTGTCGAGCTAGCCTAGTCGTAGCGTCGAACCCGACTGGCGGGGCAGCTGATCGAAGGTGCATTGCCTGGGGGCTTTGTCGGGTCGCCATCGCACGAGCTTTGTGCCGTGGCGGAACCGATGGCCGGTGACATGGTGGTACTCAACCTCGACCACCAGCTTCGGCTTCAGGGGTTCCCATTCCGCGGAGCGCTCTGTGCTCCATCGGCTGGGGCCACCGGGCGCATCGCCTGTGAACCCCGGTGGAGCGACGAGCTTCTCGAGACGCGTGGTGAGGGCAGCCTTTTCTTGGCCGGCGAGTGCGGAGGTGAATCCGACGTGATGAAGCAGCCCTCCCCTGTCATAGAGGCCGAGCAGCAGGGATCCGACCTGGCGGCGGTTGCTGTCGTAGCGAAAGCCACCGACCACGCAGTCAGCCGTGCGCCGGCGCTTGATTTTCAGCATGGCGCGCTCACCGGGGCGGTAGGGCAGGTCCAGGCGCTTGGCGACAACCCCATCGAGGGATCCCTGGCTGCTGTTGAGCCATTGCTTGGCCTTGCGCAGGTACCGGGTGACAGGCGTCACCGCGAGACCATTGGCCTCGCCAATTCCTTGGAAGAACCCTTCGAGCGCTTCGCGGCGTTGCGCGAAGGACCTGCCGAGCAGTGGCTGACGAGGTTTGACCATCAGGCAATCGAAGAGGATCAGAGTGGCTGGTGTTTCCTCGGCAAGGCGATCGATGCGGCTCCGTGCCGGATGCAGCCGCATCTGCAGCGCATCGAAGGATAGCTCGCCATCGATGGGAATGACGAGCTCGCCGTCGAGCACGAAGTTCGTGTGAGGCAGTGCGCGCAAGTTCGCGAGCACTTCGGGAAAGAAACGCGACAGCGACTTGCCGGACTTGGCTTTGATCTCAACCTCGGTCCCCGCGCGGAAGGCCAGACAACGGAACCCGTCCCATTTGGGCTCGAACTGCCAGCCCTCAGCATCCCTCGGGAGCTCGGCGACGAGCAATGCTTCCATCGGGCTGAGGGTGAGGGGGATGCCAAGCTTGGCGAGCGCGGTTGGGGCGGGCTTCATGCGGTCTTGCGGCGCAGAGGGCCGACGAGCTTCTTGATCGCCGCTTCCAGGCGCCGTTCGGCATCGCAGTAGCCGAGCCATGGCTTGTGCTTGGCGAGCAGCACGGGTGCGGTGACGATGGTGAAGCGTTGGGGCCTGGCCCTGATCAAACTCTGAAGTGGCTACTTGCTGCCTCCGCGGCCCTTCTGGTCGCGCGGGTTGCGCTCGGTGTTGTTGGTGTCGGTCTTCTTCGGCGGGTTTGGGTGTTGCTGCCCGCCGGGTTTCTTCTTGGCCTTCTCTTCGGTCTCCCGCGGGTTCGCCGGCTTTGGCATGTGGGCCTTCTCCACGACACCTATTTATCGAAGCATCGGACGCCCGCCGGTGACGGCGATCGTGGCGCCGGACACGTAGCTGGAGTGCGGATCGGCGAGCATGACGAAGGCGGTTGCGGCTCCGCTGGTTGTTCCGACCGCTTCATCGGCACCTGCTCGCCGAACGGTCGACACAGACTGCTCCGGAAGGGTCGAGGGGATCAGCTGCGTCCAGATCGGCCCTGGCGCCACGGCATTGGCACGAATCCCTTCTCCGCCGGCATCTGTGCCAATCCGGGCGTGAAATTTGTATCGCCCCCTTGGTCGTCGCGTAGGCGAGCAACGTCGGATTTGGCTGATCGGAGTTGACCGACGCCGTGTTGATGATGGCGCTGCCGGGCTTCATGTGCGCGACGGCCGCCTTGGTCAGGTAGAACTTGGCGTGGATGTTGACCCGGAAGGTCCGCTCCCTTTCTTCGTTCGAGATATCGTCGATGTGCTTGAAGCTGGCCTGGTGAGCGGCGTTGTTGACGAGAATGTCGATGCCGCCGAGCTCGATCACGGCCATTCGGATGATCGCCTCGCAGTGGCCGGCGCGTCCTGAATGTCGCCGCGCACGAGTACGGCTTTGCGGCCTTCCGCTTCAACCAGCTCCTTGGTGGCGCATGCATCCTCATCCTCTTCAAATAGGCGATCAGAATATCGGCGCCTTCGCGCGCATAGGCGATGGCCACGGCGCGGCCAATGCCGCTGTCACCGCCGGTGATGACGGCCCGTTTGCCGTTGAGCCGGCCTGAGCCCCTGTAGGAGGCCTCGCCATGGTCCGGGACGGGCGTCATCTTGGACGTGGAGCCCGACTGCGTCTGCCTGGGGAAAGGGGGCTTGGGGTATTCGTTGGCCATTGCAAGTCATCCATTCGCGTCACGGTACCGCTTGGGAAGCCGGCCCACAGAGTAGAAACCGGCTGATGCCATCGCGAGTTCCCCAAGACGGGGGACGTGTCCGCATAGGAGACATCAATGAGCATTGCGAGCGGGCGACCATTCGCAAGGCGACCCAAGATTGGGCCCGCGCCATTGGCGACAAGAATGCCGCCGCTATGTCGCGGTTCTTTACCGAGGATGTCGTTACCTTCGATCTCGCGCCGCCGCTGAAGCACACGACCGCAAGGTGCTGGAAGGCTGGTTCAAGACTTGGGACGGGCCGATCGGCTACGAGCTGACCGATCAGGTGGTGACGGTGAGCCACACGCTTGCGGTATCGCGCAGCCTCGATCACATGACCGGCAGGAAGACCGACGGCGGGAACGTAGATGTCTGGACCCGCTCCACGGTCGTGTTCCGCAAGGAAGACGGCGCCTGGAAGGTCATGCATGTGCACAGCTCGGTGCCGTTCTACATGGACGGCAGTCTCAAGGCAGCGGTCGACCTTAAGCCGTGACTCGATCGGTCACGCGCGGTCTGCGCGGCGCCGACGCTGGTTTAAGGCCGAGCGTGTCCAAATCCGGCAGAAGGCATTGCGACGATGTCGGCTACCACGACCCAGCGCGCGAGCTTCGGGTTGCGAGGAGTGCGGCGGTGGCAGAGGTCGGGACGATCTCCCTATTCCCACCGCGCTCCAGGGCTGATTTTCCTCGGCCGTTCCGGCTGTGCCGTCGAGCGCCATCGCGGGGTAGGTACGGTGGCACAGGTAGTCGGCGGCGGGTGGAACCTGCCTATGTACGCCGCAATCTTTTTCGGCTGAGCCTGATGGCCGTTCGGCGAGACAGCCTGGTGTGCGACCATGACCGGACCGATGACATGTTCTGGGATACGGGCTTTCCACGGACGGCGGGTCGTCAGCCGGCTAAGCGGAGCCGGCATTGCCGTCCGCATTGCTGCGAAGGCTCACTGGCGGAACACCGGTTGTGGGCCAACGTTTGCCCTGCGGGAGTACATGCCGCGCCTTCGCGCGGAAGGAGGTTCCGATGAAAGTCTTAACCACGCTGATCGCAACACCCATTGTGATCGCCCTGGGAAGCGCCAGCGCTAGTGCGGGACCTTGCGCTCAACAGATTGCGGCACTCACCAAGCAGCTCGCGGCGAGCGACGCGGGGACAGGTCCAACCGCAGGAAGCCCGGCGCCGACGGCAGGTGAGCAAAAGGGGCAGCATCCGCCGACCTCCATAATGGGTGAGCAAACGGGAGGCCGGGCGCTCTCTCCTGGCGACACGCAACGCCAGAGTGGTATTAGGACTGGGGCAAGCAACGCACTTGCACTCGCGAGGAAGCTTGACGCTCAAGACCGACCCGAATGCAAGGATGCGGTGGACCTTGCCGACGAGCTGTCGAAGCTGTGATATTCGCAGGCGAAACGCTGTGACGTGCGCGCCCTTGTAAGCGTGCGTTTGGGTCGGCCAGAGCGCTGCTTGGCGGACCGCAGTCTAGAGCAGATTCCAGCTGATGTGGATCAGGCGCGATAGCCTGC
>Ga0075431_100007779_pt1 | contig 10673 bp, 6 predicted proteins | sample RhiMetdeltSRZDD5_FD_75297 | JGI IMG/M metagenome (GOLD analysis project Ga0075431, IMG submission 75297) | Populus rhizosphere microbial communities from Tennessee, USA - Rhizosphere MetaG P. deltoides SRZDD5 | ecosystem: Host-associated > Plants > Roots > Rhizosphere > Soil | place: USA...
TACCGCCGAGACCCATCGAGCCGCGCGGATCCGGGTCGGTGAGATAGAGAATGTTGAAGCCGTTGTTTTCCTGGGCATAAAACAGGCCCGTGTCCGGTGAATACGCGGACGGCTGCCAGTTGGTGACGCCACCCTCGACCGGGGACACAAGCGACCCGGGTATGGTCGCTTCCTTCTCGGGGTTCGGATCCGGCGATCCGTTTTCACGAATGCCCTTCGCCCAGTTCGTCGTCGTACCGTACTTCACCGTCACGATGTGCTCGCCGGTGACGCGATCGACGGTGAAGAAGTAGCCGTTGCGTGCGGCCGTAGACACCAGCTTGCGCGGCCGGCCGTTAATCGTTGCGTCGATCAGGATCGGTGTCTGCGCCGAGTCCCAGTCGTGTGTGTCGTGCGGCGAGGTCTGGAAATACCACTTCATCTTTCCTGTCTCGACGTCGACCGCGACGAGCGAACAGGTGAAAAGGTTATCGCCTTTACGACCGACGCCGGTGTAACCAGGCGTCGGATTACCCGTACCGAAGATATAAAGATTCGTTTCCGGATCGTAGACGCCAGGGATCCACGCTTGACCGCCGCCGTGTTGTGCGGCGGTGAGACTCGGCCAGGTCTCCAGTCCGGGGTCGCCCGCCTTCATCGGCACGGTATAGAACTTCCATTGCAGCTTGCCGGTTTCCGGATCGAACGATTGCAGGAAGCCTGGCATATCGAGGTCGTTACCGGTGCCGACGATCACATGATTGCCGACGACAATCGGGGCCATGGTCGAGAAGTACTGCTCCTCGAAGCTGGCGATCGGAACGTGCCAGTTCTCCTTGCCCGTTCTCGCGTCGAGCGACACGAGGTAGTCGTCGGGAGTCTCGACGTAGATGTTGTTGTGCCACATGCCGACGCCGCGGCAGCCGATATGGGTGCTCCCTTTCGTCTTCCAGAAGTAGTGCCACAACTCGTGTCCGTCGCGCGCGTCGAGTGCCCACACGTGATCGGGTGCGCACGCGTAGAGGACGCCGTCGACCTGCAGCACCGCGCCTTTGATCGTGATGCCACCGGCAAACCCGGCCATGTCGTCTGGCCCTTCGCCGCCAATGATCAGCGGTGCGGCGGTGCCACCACCGCGTCCACCGCCGAAACCACCGAACCCGCCGCCTGCGCCGGCCGCGGTCGGTGGTCCGCTGACGCGTCCGACCCACGCGAGCGACAGATTCTTGACGGTGGTCTGATTGATTTGCGTCAGCGAGCTGTAGCGCCGGCCCGTGTAGTCGCCCGAATAGGTCGGCCATGAATCTGCGAGCGGCTTGCCGATCGTCGCGGGATCGAGTCCTCCCTGATTCGATGGAGTTTGAGTCTGCTGCTGTCCCGCAAGAAGCACGGGCGCGATCGCTACCGCCGCGGTGAGAGTCAGTGTTCTGAGCGTCATTTCAAAGTCACCAGATACGCCGTCACATCGTGAATGTCTTTATCGGTGTAAACGGGGAGAAGGTTCCGGTGTCCTTCGAGCGGATCCCGGATTTCCACTTTGGGCACGTCGCCATTTCGCGTGAAGCTGCGCTGCACGCCATCGGCGGGCGTGAGCGAGACGATGAAGTCGTCGATGCGATCGAGCCGGCCTTCAACCTTTTGACCGGATTGTGTCGTGACGGTGACCCTCACTTCACGACGATTGACACCGCCTGCGCCGCCGCGACCGCGTCCGCCGCCGCGACCGCCGCTACCTCCAGAGACCCACGCGTTCTGCAGTTGCACGGGGTCGCTGTAGCGCGATGCCACTCCCTGCATGTCTCCAGCTTCAGAATGGCAGGATGCGCACTTGGCTGCGAAGTAGGCTTTGCCGGCAGCCGCATTTCCGACAAGGATGTTGAGGACGACCGCCTCGGCGGATGGCGGCGGATTTCCCTGCCCTCTCATCGTGAACGTGACGCTGTGGATGTATTCCGCGATCGCCTTCACGTCGTCATCGGGGATTTGCGGGAACGGCGGCATGACAGGCATGCCTGGATTCTGGCGCCCGCCCTTGACGACCGGCAGAATGAGTTCGCCGTGCTGATCCCTGAGCACGAGATCGGAACGTAGAAGGTTCACGCCACCCATGTCGCCGCCACGAAGGTCGGCGCCGTGACAGAGGCGACAATTGATTTCAAAGAGCGTCTTTCCACGCGCGATCACCGCTTGATCGGCGAGGGTTCGCTGCTGGGCTGGAAAGGTTGCCTGACCGCGTCCGCGTCCGCCCGGCGGTGGTCCTGCAGGAGGCTGCGCGCCGGGCGTCTGCGCCGGCGGCTGCGCTGGCGGTTGCCCCTGCGCCGGCAGGCGGACGGCGATCGTCGTCAGTAAGAGAATGGCCGCAAAGGCCAGACTGTATTTCGCGCGCATAGCCTTACACTCCGTGAATCTTCCTGTAGTTCTCCAAGCAGTGCTTGACCATCGCTAATGCGCCATCAGGCCCACCGGTCTCCTGCTCGATTAAGTAGTATTCGACGCCCCCAGTGCTTTCGACCCCGTCGAAGATCTTCTTCCATGGCGCATCTCCCTCGCCGAACGCGACCGCATAGCCTTTACCTGCCGCCCAGTCCTTGCAGTGGACGCTCTTGATCCTGCCCGGATTGGCGTTGATCCATGCGATCGGGTCCGCGCCAACTTCCACGCAGGTGCCGACATCGAACTGCAGGACCACATCCTTCGGCGTTCCTGCGGCAATGACATCCATGGGACGCTGCCCTTCGAGCGGCCGCCACTCGACCTGGTGATTGTGATAACCGGTCGCCATCTTCAGCGGCTTCAACTTTTCGGAGATGGCCGTGAGCTGATCGGCGACCTTCTTCCACGAATCGATCCCGGTCGCGCGCGGGGCGCTCGCCATGATGATGTTGGTGCTGCCGATGATCTGATTCAGTTCGATGGCCTTCTTCAGTCCGTCGTCCGTAAAGGAAGGACCGCCGTTGTGTGTCGAGTGGCACTTCAGCCCGACATCATCCATGCGCTTGCGCACATCTTTTGCCATGTCCGGTGTCCAGCTGAGATACGGCGAGTAGAATTCAACGACCTCGTATCCCATCTTGCCAACGGCGGTGACCGTGCCGAGTAAGTCCTTGGCCAGATCATCGCGGACGGAGTAGAGTTCGAGGCCGATCGGCACTTTCTTCGCCGCCGAGGCGAATGCGGCGGCGGCAAATGGCAGTGCGGCGGTCAAGCCGAGAAATGAACGGCGTGACAAGTGTTCTGATGTCATAGGGCGGAAGATATCATGATCGGCTGCTGGCTGTTGGCTGCTGGCGGTGGCTCGGTGCTTGTTCGCGGAGGAGAGATGAACAGATTGATTCCCGCTGCATGCGTTTTGTTGTCCGTCGGCCTTCTCGCGCAGACGCCTGCGCCGCAGCAACAGCCGCCAACACCATCCGCGGCTCAGCCGACGCCAAATCCATCAAACCTCGGCAACGACGCAAACGGCAACCCGTTGCGCAAGGCGCTGAAGACGGGTCACGTATCGAACTACGACGAATCTAAAGTCGCGCCCTATACGTTGCCCGACCCGTTGGTGATGGCGAATGGGGAGCGCATCAAGAGCGCAGCCGACTGGCGAACGAAACGTCGCCCGGAGATTCTTCGCGCCTACCAGAACGAGATCTACGGGCGCATCCCGGCGAACACTCCCAAGGTGACGTGGGAAATCACCGAGGCGAATGCAGCGAAGGAAGACACGGCGACGATGCGGCGAGTGGTTGGCCGCATCGGCGAAGGGCCGAATGCGCAATCGGTGAACATGATGATCTACACGCCGAAGAAGGCGACTCGCCGTGTGCCGCTGATCCTGCTGCTGAATTTCGGCGGTGGTCCGCCGGTCGAAGGGCGACCGGCGAACACGCAGTTCAATGATCCCCCGGGGGCCGCCGACATCCTGGCGCGCGGCTGGGGCTACGCGCTGGTTGGCTACCAGGACATTCAGCCGGACCGACTGAACACGCTCAATCAGGGCGTCATTGGCCAGACGCTCAAGCCCGGTGAACTGCCGAAGCCAGATGAGTGGGGAGCGATCAGCGCGTGGGCGTGGGCACTCAGCCGCATGATCGATTATTTCGAGACCGACAAACTCGTCGACGCGAAGAAGATCGCGGTCTTTGGACATTCGCGGCTGGGGAAGACTGTGCTCTGGGCGTCAGCGCTGGACGAACGGATCGCTGCAGTCTATTCGAGCTGCTCCGGCGAGATGGGCGCCGCGCTCGCACGGCGCGACTGGGGAGAAACCGTTGACGACATGGGCCAGAACTTTCCGTACTGGTTTGCCGGCAACTTCCAGAAGTACGTGGGCAAATGGAATGACATGCCAGTCGATGCGCATATGCTCATCGCACTGAGCGCGCCGCGCCCTGTCTTCATCACCGGGGGCACTGGCGATCAATGGGCGGATCCGGTGGGTGAGTTCAAGGCCGGTGTCGCTGCCGGTCCGGTCTACAAGCTGCTAGGCAAAAACGATCTGGGGACGACAGAACTCCCTCCGCTCGATACACCACTCACCAAGGGGGACATCGGCTGGCACTACCACACGGGCGGACATGCCGCCACGCCAGCGGACTGGAAGGCGTTCTTAGATTTTGTGGGGAAGTATTTCTAATCAGCACCACTCACTGTCGCAGGCCGGCGGCGGCGGATGCGTACGGCAGCTTCGGATCTTCGGATCTTCGTATCTTCGACGATACCGTGGGTACGTTTCAGCGTGACTGTGAAACGCGCCCGTCAATTGCCACCCCGTCCGAGCGATGGACGTGGCAGAGGCTCCCCGGGCACTTTCTTGCCCAGCTCGAAATCTGACGGATGCAGTCCCTTGCGGAATCCATCGAAGCCATAGAACGACGGTTTGTACTCATCGACATACGTGACGTCCGCCTTCTGCGGCACGTCGAGGCCGAGTCCCCAAAATACGGCATTCACGATCAGTCGACGTAGTCCTTCATTCTCCAGGTCCGTTGCCGCTCCCATCGTCGTCGTGAAGATGCGATTCGTTGTGCCATTCGCATTCTTGTTCATGCGCGTCCACGCGACCGGCATGGCCGGATCGTTGACGCTCTGCTCGACTTTGTCGGTTACGCGCGGCTTCTTGTAGTCGGCCGGCTCTGAATCGGGAGTCAATGTTTTCAGCACGATGCCGCGTACGAGGATCGTCGCGTCCGCGGGTGGATATGCCTCGTACACGTCGGTCTCACCAAAGATGTTGCTGACGCCGCGGAGCAGCGGGTTCTTCTGCTGCGACGGCTCGATCGCGCCGCGTGTCGCTTCGACCTTGTGCTTGCCCCAGTGCGTCAACCACGTTTCTCCGAGCACGCGTTTTCCGAATCCTCCCTCGTTGTTCCAGTTCCATGTTTCCCAGCGGCTGCCTTTCGGAAATGCATTGAACGCGTGCGTGCTCGTCCGCAACGCCACAATCGGCTTGCCGGCGAGCATGAACTTTTCGAACCGCGCCATGTCCTCGTCGGACCAGTTTCTAAAGCGCAGCAGCATCACGATGGCATCGGCGGTGTCGAGTGCCGAGGGATTCGAGACGGATTTCGTGTTCTTCGGATTGATCGTCCCATCAGGATCGAGTGAGAAGAGGACCGTGCTCTTGAAGCCATGGCGCTGGCTGAGGATCTTCGCCAGCATCGGTAATCCTTCTTCACTGCGGTACTCTTCGTCGCCGGTCAAGAAGACAACATGTCGTCCGCCTCCGGGCCCACCCTTGCCCGCATACGTGACGCTGTTGCCTGCCGGCGGTGGTGTCAATTGAATCGCCAGAGAACCGATCAGGACGGCGAGGACGAACCGAATAGTCATGGCTTCTCCGATGGTTCCTCGACGAGGAGGATTTGATTGGCGGGGACGTCTTTGAGCACTTGCCGTGCACCGCTCGGCCAGGTGATCTCGATCTGTTGAATTGTGCGCGCAGTTCCCAGGCCGGCGTGCAGATGGACGTCGTTGGCGCTCAAGTAACTCGAGGCGTTGTTGAGTTCCCTGACCTGCAGGCCCTCCGAGGTCTGAATCTTCACTGTCGCGCCAAGGCCAAACGTGTTGCTCTTTTTGCCCTTCGCTCGAATGGTGATCCAGTTCCCGGATCGCGCGCCCTGGTTCCTCAACAGAACCGCACGTTGCCCAAGGCTCGAGATCGCGACGTCCAGATTGCCGTCATTGTCGAAATCAGCAACCGCCAGTCCGCGGCCGACTCGTTCGGCCTGCAGCGCCGGACCACCCGCGGCGGTCGCATCTCTGAACTTGCCGCCGACGTTCTCGAACAGCAGATCCTTCTGCGCGTAGGTCAGGTTCGTCTGATACAGCTTGACGTTGTCGATCACGTGCCCGTTGGTGATGTGGATGTCGAGATCGCCGTCGTTATCGAAGTCATACAGCTTCGTGCCGAACCCCAGCGGTAGAAATGCCGCTCCCATTCCGACCGTGGCCGACACGTCTTCAAACGTGCCATCGCCACGATTTTGATAGAGCGCGTTCAACTCTTCGGAGAAGTTGGTCACGAAGATATCAGGATACCCATTGCCATCGATGTCGGCGCAGTCTACTCCCATCCCGGCCTGCGGCTTGCCATTGGAATCGAATCCGACGACGGCGGCATACGCCACGTCGGTAAACGTCCCATCGCCGTTGTTGCGATAGAGAAAGTTACGCACGGTGTCGTTGGCTATATAGATGTCCGGATCGCCGTCGCGATCGTAATCGCAGAACGTCACCCCGAGCCCTTTACCCGCGGGATTGGCAATGCCCGCCTGTTTCGAGACATCGGTGAACGTGCCATTACCGTTGTTGTGAAAGAGCCGATCGGCCATGCCGTCGAACTGCGTCGGATGGCAGTACATCCGGTAGCCATCTTTCTTCAGCCCGCAGTAGGGATTCTCGTCGAGCCGATAGTCCAGGTAGTTGACGACATACAGATCCAGCCGGCCGTCGCGATCGTAGTCGAAGAACCCGGTGCTCGTGCTCCACTCGTTCGGACGGCCGGCGACGCCGGCCTTTGCGGTGACGTCGCTGAACGTGCCGTCTCCGTTATTGTGAAACAGGATGTTCGGTCCAAATGCGGTGACGTAGAGATCGAGATATCCGTCGTTGTCGTAGTCGCCGACCGTCACGCCGGTCTTATTGGCCTTCACAGCCTGGGCATCCTTGCCGTTGCCGATAGCCGCGACGCCAGCGCGTTCGGTCACGTCAGCGAACGTACCATCCTTGTTGTTGTGGTACAGGGCATTTGGTGCGCCAGGTGCACCGTTCACGAAGTACAAGTCAGGGAAGCCGTCGTTGTCGTAGTCGATCCAGGCGAGACCGGAGCCGAACGTCTCGACCATGAATTTGTCGGCTGATGCGCCCGATTTGTGGACGAACGTGATGCCCGCCTTCGCCGTGACGTCGACGAACAGCGGCGGGGTCGGTTTGTTTCCCCTCGCTTGCGCACTGAGCAGGACCGGCGATAACACGCACGCCGTCGCGGCGAGGCGTGTCAGCGGCGTCACTCGCGGACCCCGGATTTCTTCGCGGCCAGTCCAGCATCGATCGATTTTCGATCGTTCTCGGAGAGTGGTGCGCCCGCCTTCGCGGCGCGTCCCGCATGCTCAGACGCGAGCTTGAATTGCCCCTGACGCAGGTACACCTGCGCGATGTAGTTGTTGGCTAAGCCGTGAGCGGGATCCGCGGCAAGCGCTTTCTTGAGCGCGTCAGCCGCGGCGGCCAGCTGGCCGCGTTTCATCTTCACCAGCCCGAGCTCGAGATGGAGATCGAACTCGAGCTGCTGATGCTCGACGTAAGAAGCAGCCAGCGAGGCGTCCGCTTTCGGCTGTGCGCGCATCAGTTCAGCCTCGGCGCGTTCGAGCAACCCCTTCGACCGATACGCGCGCGCGAGCTGAATGCGCAAGTCCGCACGTGCCGGGTCCAGCTTCGTTCCTTGCGACAGCACCTTGACGGCATCGTCAAAACGACTGGCCTGGTTGTAGACCGTGCCGAGCGCCAAATAGGCCTCGGGCCTGCCGGCGTTTGCGCTGACGACCTGCTCCAATTCCTTCATCGCGTCCGTCGTCTGACCAAGATCGAAGAGCGCGAGGCCAAGGTAATAGTGGCCTTCGAGAAGCGAAGGATCCGCCTGCAGTGCCTGACGCAGAAGTTCGACGGCCTTTCGCGTGTTCTTCAACTGACGCTCGGTTTCACCGAGCGACGCCATGAATTGCGGATTCCCTGGAGCCTTCTCGAGCGCGGCTTCCAGCTCTTCCTTCGCTCGAGCCGCGCGACCCATGTCCAGATAGATGTGCGCGAGATAGAAGCGAGCCGGCGCCACGCCTGGGTCGATCTCGATCGCCTGGCGAAGCTCCGCGATCGCCTCCGCCAGCATCTCCTGCGTGCCGAGTCCGCGATACGCAAGCCCAAGCAGCACATGCGCTTCGACTGACTTCGGATTCTCAGCAAGTACGTCCTTCAGCGCCGCGACGTCGTCGGCAAAGCGCGGGGTCGCGGAGAAGAGGTCGGCGCGGACGCGATTGAGTCTTTCTTCAACTGGTGCTTTCGATCGATCCGCCGCTGGCGCCTGTCCGCTTGCCCACGGACCCAAAACCGCGGAGAGCGCGACGACGAGAGGCACGATTACAAAGAGACGGCTGCGTATCATCGTTGGAGAGGGAAGACCTGTTTGCGATGATTGGCTCGCATAAAGCCGATGTCAAGGGGACATATAATCCCACCTCGACACGGAGGAGTTTGGTGAAACCACAAGCGACGAATCGTTCGCGACTTGTACTCATCGTGACTGTGTTGCTGCTCACGTGGACAGGTCTCGAAGCGCAGAATCCGCTCGTGCTGAAAGCAAAACTCGAGAGTTTGACGATGGTGTCGAAGGAAGTGAAGACGGTTTTTGATCGGCAATAGTTTCCGCTGCTCGCTCCTCGTTGCTCGCTCCTCGCTCGGCTAGGGTTCCGAGTAGCGAGAAGCGAAAAGCGAGTAGCGAGTAGCGAGTAGCGAAGACAAAAAAAGGGGTGGGCCCCGAAGGACCCACCCCTTTTTTTGTGTGTTAGCGCTCCTTAGAACTGCACGCGGAGCGTCAACTGGATGAAACGCCCATACTGGTTGTTGATGGCGTTGGTCGACCAGTTGTTGGCAGCGCCGAAGCCGGCGCCGCGTGGCAGGTCACGTCCGGGAGCGAGCACCGTCCCAGTCGCGCCAGGGGCCAGCGTCGTGTCCCCGGGGTTCACGACGTACTGCGGATTGGTCAGCGTCATGTCGGTCGGGCTACGGAAGTTCGCCGTCGTCTGACGACCGGTAACGATCGCGATGTTGAACGCGTTGTAGGCGTCCAGGCGCACCTGGAACTGACGGCCGCCGCCGAACGGGAAGTTGCGCGCGATGGCGAGGTCAGTCGTGTGATCGGGGCAGCCAATCAGGTAGTTGCGTCCTGATTCGAGCCCGACGCTGTTGTACTGCGGTCCCGAAACGACCGCGGTATTCCACTGTGCGAACTGGTTGCTCGAGCAGCCCTTGCCAAGGTCACCATTGATGACGACCCGGCCGTTGTAGTCGGGCGTACCAGTGATGTTCACGGCACCGATGCCGCTCTGGTAGCCGTAGTTCAGATCGTAGCGGCCACCGGAACCGCCGGTGAACAGGCCGGAGACCTGCCAATTGTTGATGACAGCGCCGAGAACCTTGCCCGTCGTGTTGTCAGTGTTGTAGTCGGGAAGATCCCAAACCCAGTTCGCCTTCACGAGGTGACGCTGGAGGTTGAGCATCTCGTTGAGCTTCTCGTACTGCTCCTGATCGGCGCGGGTCGTGATCGTTCCGTCGGCCGCGTGCTGAAGACGCTGCTGCAGCCCGGTGTTGCCCGTGAACGACATGCTCAGGACGTAGTTGACACCGAACGAGAACCCGTTACGGAATCGACGATTGTAGTTCGCCTGGAGCGAGTGATAGTCGTCGAAGTACTCCGTCGTGTTCTGTGCAATGGTGTTGAGCCCGCGATACGGCCGCAGCAGGTTCGTCGACAGCGAGTTCTGTGCAGGGAATGTACTCGGGCCCTTCGTCGAATCCTGAGCCTGCGGGAGGTACGCCGTCCCGAAGTCGATCGCGTTGAGGTTGACGGTCTGGCCGCCCTGGAAGTTGCCCAGACGGTTGTACCCGTGGTTGCCGACGTACGAAACGTCAACAACCGAGGCCCACGGCAACGTCTTCTGGAACCCGGCCTGCCACTGAACGGAGGCGGGAACCTTCGCGTCGTACTGGAACGTGACGAGTGCCGGCACGGGGCCGAACGCGAGTCCGCCAGCCTGTCCCACGTTCTGGAGGAAGCCAAAACGCAGGTCAGTCGATGTCGCGATCGGTGGGTTGCCGGGGATTGAGAACACCGTGTTGCCGTCGGGGCGGTCGTAGAACAGGCCGGCGCCGCCGCGGAACACGAGGCTCTGGTTGCCGCTGACGTCGTACGCCATGCCGAAGCGCGGCCCGTACACGAGGTTCGGCCACGTGTAGCCGGTCTTGGCGATGCCGTTGCCAGCTTGGACGATTCCATTTTCCGGATTGCCGGAATTGGGAATCGGTGTGCCGATCGCCGCCGACGTATTCGGGACGCCTGGCACGACGAGGATCGTACCGGTTCGGGGATCCGCCGCGTTCAGCCCGGTACCAGCAGCGCACGGAGAGGCGCCGCTGCACGCGGGAACATAGAGGAACGG
>Ga0075431_100007787_pt1 | contig 10667 bp, 9 predicted proteins | sample RhiMetdeltSRZDD5_FD_75297 | JGI IMG/M metagenome (GOLD analysis project Ga0075431, IMG submission 75297) | Populus rhizosphere microbial communities from Tennessee, USA - Rhizosphere MetaG P. deltoides SRZDD5 | ecosystem: Host-associated > Plants > Roots > Rhizosphere > Soil | place: USA...
CGACGGCATTGAGACGGAGTTGCTGCGTCTCAGTCGGTCCTTCCCGCCCGGGCTGCAGTACCGCGTTGCGTTTGACACCACGACAGTTGTGCGGGAGTCGATCAACGAAGTCGTTCAGACACTCCTCGAAGCCGTCGGTCTCGTCGTGCTCGTGATCTTCGTCTTCCTCCAAAGCTGGCGCGCCACGTTGATACCAGCACTGACCATGCCGGTGTCGCTGATCGGCGCGTTCGCGTTTGTGAACCTCCTCGACTTTTCGATTAACACCCTCACGCTCTTTGCAGTTGTGTTGGCCACGGGCATCGTGGTGGACGACGCGATTGTGGTGATCGAGAACATCGAGCGGCATATTCAAGAGTACGGGAAGGGTCCGATCCAAGCCGCCTCGGATGCGATGAGAGAGGTCTTCGGGGCGGTCATTGCTACCGCACTCGTGCTCATCGCGGTGTTCGTGCCTGTCGCATTCTTCCCCGGCACCACCGGACGTCTCTACCAGCAATTTGCTCTCACGATTGCATTTGCCGTCGCCATTTCCGCGTTCAATGCCTTGACGCTGACGCCGGCGCTGTCGGCTCTTCTGCTCAGACACGGGGAGCTCGGCCGGGGACGAATCTTTGGCGCCATCGAGGCAGTGATCAACGGGGGAACCCGGTTGTACGTCGGCGCGGTCAGGGGATTGGTGCGTGCGCGGTGGGCGGTTGCGGTGGTCTTTGTTGCCCTGCTTGGCGTCACGTATCTCGTATATCAGCGGGTGCCGCAAGCGTTCCTGCCGGAGCAGGATGCCGGATGGTTCATGACGCTCGTGCAGGCCCCGGCGGGTGCGTCGCTCGAGTACACCAGCACCGCCTTGCGCGATGCCGAGAAAGTCCTGATGAGCACCCCGGAAGTGGAGTCCGTCTTCTCGATCGGCGGCTTCAGCTTCGCAGGCAACGCGTCGAACACGGGCATGATCTTCTCGCTGCTGAAGCCCTTTGAGGAACGGCAGGGCGCCGAACACCGTACTCAGGGGTTACTACCGCGGCTACAGGGCCCGCTATTCGGGATCCAGAGCGCCATGGTGATTTCGTTTGCCCCGCCCGCCATCTTCGGTCTCGGTGCGTTCGGCGGGTTCGAGATGCAGGTGCTCGACCAGACCGGCAGCGGTGACATTCAGACATTGGCCAGTGGCACGCAGAATTTGATCGGCGCATCGCAGCAGTCGCCCGTCGTTCGGGGCCTGTTCAGCGGATTCACCGCGAACGATCCGCAGTTGGCCGTCGACATCGATCGCGAAAAGGCGCGCAGCCTCGGTCTGCCAATCAGCGAGATTACCAACGCTATGCAGATCTATCTGGGCTCGGCCTATGTGAACGATTTTGACTTCAACAACCGCGCGTACCGCGTGTACGTGCAGGCGGACCGTGCGTTCAGGTCGGATCCGAAGGACCTGGGTCAGTACTATGCGCGGACGGACAGAGGCGAGATGGTGCCGCTCACGAGCGTCGTGCGCGTGCGCGAGACAGCCGGCCCACAGGTGATCAACCACTTCAACCTGTTCCGCTCGACGACGATCAACGGCGCAGCGGCGCCGGGCTTCAGCACCGGGCAGGCGATCGCCGAGATGGAGCGGCTCGCCGGATCCTCTCTGCCGCAGGGGTTCGGCTACGCATGGTCCGGCATTTCGTTCGAGGAGGTTCAGGCAGGCGGGCAGTCTGCCGCGATTTTCGGTATCGGTCTGTTGCTGGTCTATCTAACGCTGGCCGCGCAGTATGAATCGCTGGTGCTGCCGTTCATCGTCCTGCTGGGCGTGCCGCTGGCCGTCCTCGGCGCGCTTTCAGCGCAGTGGGCGCGGGGACTCCAGAACGACTTGTATTGCCAGATCGGTCTTGTTCTGCTCATCGGGCTGGCGGCGAAGAACGCAATTCTGATCGTCGAGTTCGCAGAGCAGTTGCGGGCAAAAGGGCTGTCGATCGTCGAGGCTGCAATCGAATCGGCGCGCATCCGGCTTCGGCCAATCCTGATGACCTCGTTGGCTTTCATCCTCGGAGTGATGCCCCTCGTGTTCGCCTCGGGTGCCGGACAGGAAGGGCGCAATTCAGTCGGCACGGCAGTGGCTGGCGGGATGTTGTTTGCGACGTTCCTGAACATCATCTTCATCCCGATTCTGTATGTGTTGGTGCGCACCCTGATTCCCGGCGGCCGGCGCGGTGGGTCGCAGGTGGTGAACCATGCTTAAGGTACGTTCGCGGAGTGGAACGCTCTGCATTCTGTCCACACTCAGTGTGCTCGCGACGGTTACCGCGGGCGGGCTTTCGGCACAGACCGTCGAGCGGCTCACCTTCGACGAGGCCGTGCGTCGGGCGATTGCGAGCAACCCGACCGTGCAGCAGGCGGCGGCGGATATTCTGCAGGCCGAGGCCGTCGCACTGCAGGTGCGGTCCCAATCGTTCCCGACGATCGCGGCAGCGGTGGCCACGAACGTCATCGACCCGATCACCCGGTTCAGCGGAAGCGCGATCTCGCCGCGTACGCAGGCAGTCACGACCGCGGACATGTTCGTACCCCTCATCGTGCCGGCGAGGTGGGCCGAATGGAGCCATGCGAACGACCAAGTGCTCGTGTCACAGCGCGGCGCAGACGACGCGCGCCGCCAGATTGGAGTGGCGACGGGAGAGGCGTACCTGGCGATCATTGCCGCTCAGCAGGTGCTGGAGCTGAACGAGCGCGCGCGCGACACCGCGCGAGCCCATTTTGAATACGCCAACCAGCGGTTCCAGGGTGGGATCGGCAGCCGGCTGAACGCGGTGCGCGCGGAACAGGAAGTGTCGTCGGATGAAAGGGCCGTCGAAGAAGCGCGCCTGCTGGTTCGGCGGGCACAGGAAGCGCTGGGCGTGCTGGCGGCAGCCGACGGCCCGATCGAGGTAACCGGCGAGCCCACGTTCGAGCTTCCGCCATCGACGGTTCCAGACGCGGATTTGATTGCGAGCCGCGCCGACGTTCGCCTGATTCAGTCAAGGCTGTCGGCGGCGCAGCGCCGCGCCGCCGACTCATGGAAGGAATATCTGCCCTCGGTCACAGCATTGTTCACGCCGCAGATGCTGACTCCGTCGGGACTCTTCGCCAATACCCGTTCCTGGCGTGCGGCGTTCCTGTTCGCGGTGCCCGTTTTTGATGGGGGCCAGCGCCGGGGGCAGGCGCGCGAGCGGCAGGCGCTCGTGGACGTGGCTCGCTCCGAACGTACGGAGGTCGAGCGGCAGGCGAGCTCCGAGATCCGCATCGCCCGCGAGGCGGTGGCCGCGTTCGAGCGGGCGCTCGCGTATGCGCAGCGAGCCGCGGATCAGGCGAACGAAGTGGTCAGGATTACCGACATTGCATTCAGGGAAGGGGCGAACACGAATATCGAGCTGATCGATGCGCAAAGGGAAGCGCGCGATGCGGATACCGCTGTGGCCATTGCCGCACATGCCGTGCGGCGTGCTCGTCTGGAGCTGCTGGTTGCGACGGGGCGGTTCCCACAATAGCTCTGCGGGAACCGCTGGCGGGCCGTAAAGGCCCGTCGTACTTACCTCGCGATCGTCATTCCTTGATAACCGTCGTGCCGCCACCTCTGACCGCGAGCGCGATGATCACCACGAGCAGCACGAGCGCGACGACACCGATGCCAATCCAGAGAGGATTGGTCCACCAGGCCGCGTCCGCACCATTCACGTCGATGTCTATCGAGTACTGGCCGGGCTGCTGTGCCATCGCGAGAACGTAGCTGCTGTCAGCGGCTGCCAGCTCGGGAGTCGCCAGCTTGCCTGCCGCTGCAAGACCCAGCAGCGCAAGTAGCGCGATCGCAAGTCGCATGGATCGTTCCTCCTTCCCCTGTTATCGATCGGCGATCTGAAGGGTCTCTCTCACCCGCTGAAACGCGCGTTCGTACGTGTCTGCCTCGGGTTGAGGAGCGACGCCGATGACATAGAGGATGTCCCCGTTCCGCAGTTGTGCAGTTGCGAGGTTGACGTATTCACGCTGACCGGTCACTTCCGACATGTTGACCAGCGGGGTGGAGAGACCTTGTCGTCCACCCATGCTGACGCGTCGCGTGTTGCCAGCGCGTTGCAGCTCAGGATTGCTGCGGGCGAAGTTCTGTAGCAGCTGCTGCGTATCGCGCTGCAGATTTCCTGTTCCGCCCTCGACCACGCCGACTTCTACGCCATGGGTGAAGGCGGTCTGACCGTCACCTTGAACGAAACCGCCATCCGGCGCGTACGTAACGCCGCCGCCCGTGTTCACCTGCTCCCAATTGGCGGGCACGCTCACGCGCAGGAAGTTTGACGGCGAATAGGTCCGAAACTGTGTCGACGGCGGCTCAACGTTCACCGTACTTCGGGTGGTACGTCCGGCCGTCCCGGTGGGACGGCTGCGGGCCTGTCCGCGAGCAATTTGCTCCGCTGTGTACGCCGGAGACATACCCTGCAGTTGCGACTTAATCGACGAGAACTGGCCTGTGTCCGCGTTTCCCTGAACCCGAAGCATCGACGCTTCACGGGTGATCGCGGCTGAGCGGTTGCCTGGATCCGGGTGGCTGCTCAGCCACTCCGGCCCGCTGCGGCCGCCTTCGCCCTGAATCGTCTGAAACATGGTCGCCATGGCTCGCGGGTCGTACCCGGCGCGCGCCATGAGCTGGGCCCCGAGAAGATCGGCTTGACGCTCGTACTCACGGCTGTACTTAAGGAAATACGCGCCGAGTCCGAACTGCGTGCCCTGAGCGATGACGGAGCCGGCAGCGCCTCCGACGATGGCGCCGAGAATCTGGCCAGCTACGGCGCCGATCTGAAATTTCTGTCCCTTGGTAGCCTGCGCAGTGCCGTGGCGCAGGATTACGTGTGAGATCTCGTGCGCCATGACGCCGGCCATTTCAGCTTCGCTCCGCGAGGCCTCGATCATTCCTCGGTTGAGAAACATCGGACCGCCTGGCAGGGCGAACGCGTTAATCTCCTTCTGGTTGACGACGTCGAAGGTGTAGCGGAATCCGGCGTGCCGAAACTCCGGTGGAATGGCATCGACCAGATTCTCGCCGACGCGCTCGACGTAGTTGTCGACGCGGCTGTCGTTGAGCATCGGCAGCTGCTTCCGTGCCTCTGCGGCTGCCTCCTGCCCGAGCTCGACATCCTGCTGCAGCGAATACTTGTTCGGATCGGGCGTAATCTTCGTCTGGGCCTCGGCAGTGCCCAGGCCGACCGCCACGAGCAGGATGCCCAGCAACCTGGTGTACTGAAGAGTGGACAATGCTCGAGTCATGCTTCTCCCCTTTGTGCAAGGCTCCGACCACCCCCTGTGCAAGGGTTCAACCAACTTGGTTGGCTTCGTTATCGGAGCACGATGCCGACGGTGGCGCGCCAGAAGCTCAGGCGCGAGATCCCCGGTCGGGCGAATGGCCCATCCGCGCCGCTCGCTGCTTTGATGTGACGTATGTCGAACCGCAGACCTGTGCGGTCGGTTACGAATCCGATGGCACCGCCGCCCAGATCCACAGCGAGGAAGTTCTCATCCAGTGGGAAGAGCCCTGCCGCGTTCTTGCTTCGTGCTTGCATGAGTCCAAGGCCAGCGACGACATACGGCCGCAGCGATTCACGTGTGACGGCGAGAGGCAACGCCAGCATGACATTGCCGGTAACGGTCGTGACGCGGCTCGACAGTACGAGGCCGAGCGGATCGTCTCCCTGGAAGAAACTTGGTGTATGGCCGACCTCAGCTTCGAGGCCGAACAAGCTGTCGCTGAGGAGAAGGACCGCTGCGCCGAGCGTGAACTTCCGGCCGGCGCCTTCTTCGGGAATGAGCAGCGTCGTCTCAGGCGCGAACGATCCGCCGGCAAACGGGGTAATCAGCAAGTCGGCGTGAGCAGCCCGGGGCGCTGCGAGGATGATCGCCGAGAGCAGTGCCGTCAGCTGCGCGCCGCGCGCCGCTGCCCGCCCGGAAACCATCAGGTGAGAAAGAGCTTGAGGAACAGCTGTGCGAAGAGCGAGACCGAAACATCGCCGTTGGCCAGCGTGTAGGGCGCGGCGAGCCCATCGCTGTTCGCGAGAAGAATCAGCGTCAACTTCCGGTTGGGCACCTTGATGTACAAGGCCGAGTACGCATCGCGCGCGAGACCGAAATGCCACACGATGCGCTCGTTGTTGTACTGCTGGACGAACCACCCAAGGCCTGTCGGCGCCGCTCCTGCTGCTTCCCATGCACGGCGGCGTGTGTCGGCCTCGAGGAGGATGTCCTCGTCGAGAGCTGCATCGAAGCGCGCAAGATCACGTACGGTGGAAACGATTCCCGTCGCCGCACTGAGCGCTGGCCGCGCGTAATCGGAACGGGTAGCGCGGCCCGCCGTGACTTTGTAAGGCACCGCAACCCGACGGAGGATCGCGTTATAACGATCCCGTTCGTTATTGGTGAACTGGTGCCGCGTCGGAGTTCCGTCAGCAAGGTCATGGCTCGGGACCGAGTTGGCCATACCGAGCCGATTGAGAATCTCCTCAGTGATGAGGCGTGCATACCGGCCGCTTGAGCACTGGGCGATAACCTCCGTGAGCGCTGCATAACGGCCTGAGTTGTACTGGAAATTTCCACTAGCCCCTGCATGGGAGAGGAGCTGCGCTACCGTCGTGTTGTCTTCGTTGAACTCGGAGTTCCAGCGGCGCACCCGATCGGACAAATCGAGATATCGCTGCTCCATGCACTGCTGCAGAAGAACTGTTGACGAGAGTGTCTGAGTCAGATCGAGAAGAGGATAGGGCGTGTCGCCCGTGGCGCGCTCTAGCGCTTCGACGTCCTGATATCCGAACCCGTTGTCCCAAACGAGTTGTCCGTTGCGTGTGATCGCGGCTGACAGGCCCGGGATACCGGCCTGCTGCCGCAGCGACTCCAGATAACGCTCGAATAGCGCGACTGGCAGACTCTGACTCTGCGCGCGCACTTGCGCTGCCATCACTGCGAGCGGCAACAGCGGGACAATAAGGATCTTTAGAGTGCGCACGAGGTACCCACAAAATCTTACACCGGCAGAGGTTAACCTGTGCTACAGTCGCAGGCGCCACGGATGTCCGCTGCATCGCGCTCGACGGTCGGGCGGCTCAAATCGGCGCTTTTGTGCGCACTCTTGCTGTTTTCGGCAGTTGCGACGCTGCGCGCCGCCGAGGGTTTGCGCATTGTACCCCTGGTACGCGATGACCACGTTCTGGTCACGTTCGAACTGGCTGACGGGTTTACCGAAGAGGTCCGGGCGGCCGTTCGCAGCGGACTGAAGACAACTTTCACCTACACCGTGGACCTTCGATTGGAAGTTCCTGTGTGGGTGGATCGCACGATCGCGACATCGACCGTGACCAACAGCGTCGAGTACGACAACTTGACCCGTCTTCATACCGTTGTGCGCGTCGTCGACGGAAAAGTCGAGAGCAGGCAGGAGCTCGAAAGCGAAGGAGCCGTCCGCCAGCTGATGACGAGTTTCCAGCGGCTGCCCTTGTTCAAGACCTCGATCCTCGAACCCAACCGCGAATATTACGTGCGGATCAGTGCCACGGCGCGCCCGACCAATGGCGCGTTTCTCTGGCCGTGGGGTAGCGGCACGTCTGGGCAGGCGAAGTTCACCTTCGTTCGATAGCCCCTCTCTTTACATTCTTGCAGTCCAGTACGCTGCGTCGGCGTAAGATCTCGCCATGTATCCGTTGTTGCTGGTGGTGCACTCGCTCCTGCGGTGGGTGGTCCTCGCCGCGGGTCTCGTGGCGTTCGGTCGCGCCGTGGCAGGCATGCGGGGACGCCGCCCCTGGACCCCGGGCGACAACCGGGTAGGTCAGCTGTTTGTCGGGATCCTCGACCTGCAGTTCCTGATTGGTATCGCGCTGTATCTCGTATTCAGCCCGATCACCAGAGCGGCATTTCAGGATTTCGGCGCCGCGATGGGGAGCCCAATACTGCGATTCTGGGCGGTCGAGCACAGCTTCGGCATGGTGATCGCCGTCGCTCTCGCCCACGTCGGTCGGGTGCGCGTGCGTAAGACGACAGACCCCGTGCGGCGCCATAGGCTCGCCGCCATGTTCTTTGGACTGGCGCTGATCCTGATCTTCGCAACGATCCCATGGCCGGGAATGCCTGCCGGCAGGCCTCTCTTCCGCGGCTTTTAAGCGGCGCGTCGCGAACCGTTATTGCGCGGCCGAGGCCGGCGTGCAGAAGCGGTCGAACGCAGCGGTCAGCATCGCGGCAATCTGCTCGGGACCCTGGTTCTCGATCTGCCGCCGTTCGAGCATCCACACGAGCTCACCGTTCTTGAGCAAGCCGATGGACGGAGAAGAGGGCTGGTAGCCGGCGAAGTAGCTCCGTGCGCTCTCAGTGGCCTCCACATCGGCGCCCGCAAAAACTGTCGCCACGCGATCGGGTCGCACGTGATGTTGCAACGCCAGCGCGACGCCGGGGCGCGCCTTGCCTGCCGCGCATCCACAGATCGAGTTCACGATAATCATCAGCGTACCTTGCGTACCGCTGACTGCGAGGTCGACATCGTCGGGAGTACGGAACTCTTCTACGCCGAGACGGGCGAGCTCAGCGCGCATCGGTGCCACGAACTCTTCGGGATAACGCATGAGGCCATTATGGCCCAGGCGTCGCGCGATAGGACAGGTCTTGCGTGCCGACCGCGACGGTACGAATCCTGAAGCCGTTCGGGGCAAGAGGAGGAGGACCTCATGTACCGCTTAGCTGTATTTGTGTTTGCATTGGTCTTTCCATCCGTCGCTGCGGCGCAGCAGCCGTGCACGACGGATGGGCGTCAGGTCGTCAATGAGCTGTACCGGCACATGCTCGAACGGCAAGCGGACGCCGGCAGCGCCCACTGGGTGCAGCAGCTCGAGAGTGGCCGAATGACAGTTCGCGATGTGGTGCGCTCGATCGCAACCTCGCCTGAGTACGCCGAGCGATTCTTCTATGCGGAATCGGGCGAGAACACTCCGTACGAACGGTCGGTCGGACGCCTGTATCGGCACCTTCTCGGACGGCAGCCGGATCCCGACGGGCTGCGCGTGTTCGCGCGGGCTGCACAGCAGAGCGGACCTGAAGTCGTCATCGATCGGATCGTGAACTCCAACGAATACCGCCAGCAATTCGGCGATTGGGGAGTTCCCGGGTCAGGGGGGCTTCGATACTGCGCGCCGAACAGCGCGGTGGGACGTCGGCAAACTGGACAATCTGGCACCGGCACCGAGGCATGGCGGTTTCGTGAGTTAGACCAGAATGGTGACAGCGTTATTACGCGCAACGAATGGCGGGCCGCGAACGGCACGATGCCGTCGTTCAATCGGCTCGACGTAAATAACGACAACAGGCTTACGCGTGGTGAGTTCCGCGGCCAGGTGTTCGACGAAGGCGACGCCACTGCACCGACCGCGGGCGAAGAAATCGTCGTTTATCCACAGGAACGCTGGACCGACACGAGCCTACGTGTCCGCGCTGGCGATCTCATGTACTTCGACACGACTGGTACAGTTCGCCTGAGCAGCGAGCGCGGCGACCTGGCAACGGCAGCCGGCGCGCGCAGCGGCCGGCGTGCGGCGGACTCGCTGCTGTCGAATCAGCCTGCAGGCGCTCTGATCGGCCGGATCGACAACGGGGAACCGTTCTTCATCGGCAACCGTCGAACGGTTCGAGCCCCGTCGGGCGGTCGCTTGTATCTAGGTGTGAACGACGATTATCTCGAGGACAACTCTGGTGAATTCCGCGTGATGGTCGGGGTTCAGTAAGGCACAATGCCTGAGCTACATTTCGACCTGAACTCCTAGTTCGACAACCCGTTCGGGCGGCAGGCGGAAGAACGCCGTCGCCCGAACGGCATTCCGGGCCATCAGCACGAACAGCTTTTCCCGCCAGATCGCCATCCCCTGACGGCGCGTGACGATGATCGTTTCGCGCCCGAGGAAATAGGTGAGATCGTCCACGTTCATCTCGACGCCCTTCTCGCGCGCCAGCAGCAGAGCGTCGGGAACGTCCGGGTCTTCCATGAACCCGAACTGGGCCCGAACGTTAAAAAGACCATAGCCGAGCGCCTCGAAGACGATCCGATCTTCGGGGGCGACATATGGCACCTGTGCGGTTGTGATCGTGAGCAGGATCACCTGCTCGTGCAGGACCTTGTTGTATCGAAGGTTGTGTGCGAGCGCGGGAGGGGTGCCGCGCGGCTGCGCCGTCATGAACACGGCTGTTCCGGGGACTCGCACGGGCGATTGCGCAGCGACCATCGCCACGAAGTCTTCCAAGGGCAAAGCGCGGGCGGTCAGTCGTTCCGCAAGCAAGCGCCGGCCGGTCTTCCACGTCGTCATCAGCGTGAAGATGATTCCCGCGACGACAAGTGTGACCCATCCCCCCTGGACGATCTTCAGAATGTTCGCGCCGAGGAAGGCGAGATCGATCGTGAGGAACGTGCCTGTGACTGCGCAGGCGAGAGGCAGCAGCCACCGCCAGCGTTCTTTCATGACCACGAACAGGAGCAGTTCGTCGATCACCATCGCGAGCGTCACGGCAATGCCGTACGCGGCGGCGATGGCGCCCGATGAACCGAACCCGATCACGATAAGCACGGTGGCGATCATCAATCCCCAGTTGACCTGAGGAATGTAGATCTGTCCCATTTCATGTGACGAGGTATGCTCGATGTCGAGGCGTGG
>Ga0075431_100007793_pt1 | contig 10665 bp, 10 predicted proteins | sample RhiMetdeltSRZDD5_FD_75297 | JGI IMG/M metagenome (GOLD analysis project Ga0075431, IMG submission 75297) | Populus rhizosphere microbial communities from Tennessee, USA - Rhizosphere MetaG P. deltoides SRZDD5 | ecosystem: Host-associated > Plants > Roots > Rhizosphere > Soil | place: USA...
AAGAAGCGCCGATTCGAGGTCAAGATAGTCGGCGAGAACGGCGAACCTGTTCCGGACACATTGATTGAAAATGGCTCTGCAGCAATGGAAGACCGGACCAGGCTGCAATTGACGAAAAGAAAACCGATGCGGATGGGATCGCCGTATTCGAAATCTGGGACATCGCTGAATACTCGATTAACTCCCGCTGGGTGGGTGACCGGATCTATCGCCAATGCTGGCCTGTATCGATTCTGCCCGGCCAGGAGCCTTTGGCTAAAAGAGATTGCTGAAAAAGTTCTAAGCCCGAGGAGGACAGGGCCGGGAGGCCTACAATTGCTGGCGCATTTTCTTTCACTCCCCTAGCAGGTGCAGCACGACTTTCCGCCGGTGCGGCGCACGACGGTGCTCGAACACATAGATCCCCTGCCAGGTTCCGAGCGCCGGCTTGCCGTCGATTACCGGGACGCTGAGCTGCGTATCGGACAGCGCCGCCCGTATGTGCGCGGGCATGTCGTCGGGACCTTCCACGGTGTGACGATATAGCTTGCTGTCTTCGGGAGCGAGGCGGCCAAAGTGCTCGTTCAGATCCTGAATTACGTCGGGATCGGCGTTCTCTTGAATGGTGAGAGAGGCTGAGGTGTGCTGGATAAAGAGGGTGAGGAGGCCACTCTTGAGGCCTGTTTCCCGCACCCAGGCGACCACCTTATCGCTGATTTCGTAGAGTCCCTTGCCCCTGGTCTGCACTTCCAGGCGGCTGGTCGACTGCTTCATTCCACTGTGACGCTTTTGGCGAGATTTCTTGGCTGATCCACGTCGCAGCCGCGTCTGACGGCCACGTGGTAGGCGAGCAATTGCAGCGGCACTACTTCCAGAATCGGCAACAGCAGCTCGCTTGAGACTGGAACCTCGATCACGTGATCTGCCAGCTTGGGAACTGCCTTGTCGCCTTCGGTGCAAATCGCGACGACGATCCCCTCGCGCGCTTTGACTTCCTGAATGTTGGAGAGCGTTTTCTCGTAGAGCATCCGGCTCTCTTCACTCGACGGATCGTGCGCGGCCAGGACTACGACCGGGAGCTTTTCGTCGATGAGCGCGTTGGGGCCGTGCTTCATCTCTCCGGCGGGATAACCTTCGGCGTGGATATAGGAGATCTCTTTCAGCTTCAGCGCGCCTTCGAGCGCGATCGGGAAATGGATGCCGCGGCCGAGGAACAGAAAGTCGGTGGCGCGAAACAGTTTGCGTCCCAGTTCCTCGTACATCGCGTCCTGGGACAGCACTGTCTCGAGCTTTCCGGGAATGTGTAGCAGCTCCTGCACCAGGCATCGCGACGAGCTCTCGTCGAGCTTCTCTTTGGCTTGTCCGAGGTACATCGCGAGGAGGAAAAGGGCCGTGAGCTGGCAGGTGAACGCCTTAGACGACGCGACGCCGATCTCGGGGCCCGCATGAGTGATGACCGTGCCGGACGCCTCGCGCGTGACCATCGACCCGACTACGTTACAGATCGCCAGCGTCTTCGATCCTTTGAGTTTCGCTTCCCGTTGGGCGGCGAGGGTGTCGGCCGTCTCACCCGACTGCGAAATTACCACGGTCAGCGTATCGTTCGAGAGGATCGGATCGCGATAGCGGAATTCGCTGCCGTAATCCACTTCAGCCGGGATCCGGGCCAGCTTCTCGATCATGAACTTACCGGCCAGGGCAGCGTGCCAGCTCGTGCCGCAGGCTACTATTTTGACCTGGCGGAATTCCTTGAACTGTTTGGCCGAGATGTCCATCTCGTCGAGGAAAATCCGACCTGACTCCTGTCCGACGCGTCCCAATGTGGTATCTCGCACGGCGCGCGGCTGCTCATAGATTTCCTTGAGCATGAAATGCTTGTAGCCGCCCTTTTCCGCCATGATCGGATCCCACAGGATGTGCGATACCTGGCGGTTCACGGGCCGACCGTCAAAATCGCTGAGACGGACGCCTTCGCTGGTCAGCACCGCCATATCGCCGTCGGCCAGGAAGAACATATCGCGCGTGTGGCCTAGAATCGCCGGAACGTCGGAGGCGACGAAGTATTCGTTATCGCCTAGTCCGATCACTACCGGCGGGCCAGACCGCGCGGCGACAATCTTGTTCGGATCTTTGCGCGACAGCACGGCCAAAGCGAATACGCCTGTCAACTGGGCGACAGCCATTCGCACCGCGGCTTCGAGATTTCCGCTGAAATACTTTTCGACCAGATGCGCGATGATCTCGGTATCTGTCTCGGTGACGAACTTGTGGCCTTCGTCCTGAAGCTGCTGCTTGAGCGACAGATAGTTCTCGACGATGCCGTTGTGAACGACCACGATGTCTCCCTTGCAGTCGCGGTGTGGATGGGCGTTCTCTTCGGTCGGACGGCCGTGCGTCGCCCAGCGGGTGTGGCCAATGCCGTAAGCGCCCTCGATCGGGCTCATGCGGATGGCGTCTTCGAGATTCCGGAGTTTACCTGAGGCGCGGCGAACGTCGAGCGCGCAGTCTTCGCCGATGACCGCGATCCCGGCCGAATCGTATCCGCGATATTCCAGACGCTTCAGCCCGTCCAGGATAATAGGCACCGCCTTGCGCGTGCCGATATAGCCCACAATGCCGCACATAGAAGTTATTCCGAGATTTCGACTTGATAATCTTCGATCACCGGATTGGTCAGGACATCGCGCGCCATGGTATCGATGTCCTTGTGGGCCTGCTCGCGGCTGGTTCCCGGCGCCAGCGCGATGTCGAAAAACTTGCCCTGTCTAACGTCGGACACAGCCTGGTAACCTAGCCCGGTCAACGCGGAGCGGACGGTCTGGCCTTGTGGATCGAGGACGGTCCTTTTCAAGGAGACGAATACGCGAGCCTTCACTCTACGTATTATACGTCACGAGGCTTTGAGGATCGCTCTGAATCTGGTACGGCGGTGCTCAAAGTCAGAACATTGTCCACGGTCTGGCCCGAGGCGCAATGATCAAAAAGCCGTAGGAATGATATATAGCGTCGATGGTTTTGCGAGATTTTCGACGTGACCTTTTCCCGGCTCCAGATGAGGGAGCGTCTGCGTGAGCGATCGCAAGCTTTTGTACCAGTCAGGAGATGCACCCGTACTGGGATTTCAAGTCGATCTTGTTTACAAATTATTAACACGTGGAGGCCATCGTTCATCCGCTGGGCGTTGATACCATTGTTTTAGAATCTGCATGGCTTCCCATTCCGCCTTGGTATTATCTCCGGCCCCCCAGCTTAGGAGGGATCGGGGAGTATGGAATCTCATCCGCTCGCTCGAGCGCCTTGCTTCGCTGGCCGCCCTGGTTCTGCTCTCGCCGCTCCTGATAATGATTGCTGCGATAGTCTTCGTTCTATCGCGCGGGACTCCGTTGGTCGCCCACTTGCGTGTTGGCCAGTTCGGGGCGCCGTTTTGGACCCTCAAATTTCGGACCATGTGGCCAGCCGATGCGTCAAGGGGCTTTCACCGATCCATGATAGAGTACGTCGTCGACGATTCCAGCTCTATTTGGAAAAAAGCGAACGATCCCCGCGTGACAAGCGGCTTTGCGCGATTCTGCCGCAGTTTCTCGATCGACGAGTTGCCACAGCTGGTGAATGTGGTGCGCGGTGAGATGTCCCTTGTCGGGCCGCGGCCTCTTACCGATTTCGAGCTGAAAACCTACTACGGGTGTGATGCGGCTGAGATACTGTTGGAGAAACCTGGCATCACGGGCCTTTGGCAGGTGATGGGTCGCAGCCGCCTGACGTACGAGCAACGCCGCGACTTGGATTTGTTTCTCGTCAGAAACCGCTCGATAAAGTTGTATCTCACGATTCTGATGCGCACCGGGCCGGTCGTGTTGAAAGGGAACGATAGCTGGTAGAGGGCTGCAATCCGAGGACGCGGCCCATCTTGACGGCGAACTCGGCCTCTGAGAATCTCCTCGCTGAAGCCTGCAAGTCCTGGGGGGCGACCCATTGTTCCTCCGACTCGAATCGCTGGATTGCGTCCGCGAGCTGCTCCTCTTCCGGTTCACGAAAGAAGACGCCACCCGGGGCGCTTTCGAGCACCCCGCCACGGCCAAGCGCAATTACGGTCTTGCCGCTCGCCAGAGCTTCCACTGCCGTGATGCCGAAATCCTCCTCGCCCGGCATAATGAACGCGCGACAGCGAGAGTATAAATTGCGCAGCTCTTCATCGGAGACACGCCCGCAGAACTCGACGTTTGGCGCGGCCATCTGTTTGAGGTTTCGATACTCCGGACCCTGGCCGACGACTCTCAGCTTGCGGCCTGTTTTGGAAAAAAGCCGGACGGCGACGTCGATGCGCTTGTAGCGAACCAGCTCCGAGACGATCAGGTAGTAGTCCTCGGGCTCTTTCCAGAAAAATGTCTCCACGGCGACCGGCGGGTAGATTACCTCCGATTCCCGGCGGTAGCATCTCCAGATGCGCCGCTGAACGTTTTCACTGTTTGCAATGAACTCGTCGACGCGCGCTGCGGATGCGTAGTCCCAGAGCCGCAGGTAATTCGCGACGGGCGCTATGGCAGCCCGCTTCCACCGTGACTGGGTCCACTCCTGCACGTAAGCCGGATAAAGGTCCCACAGATATCGCATCGGCGTATGGCAATAGCAGATGTGACGCGTCGTCGACGGCGCGAGAACGCCCTTGGCGGGCCCTGATTCACTGCTGATCACCAGATCGTATCCACGGAGGTCGAATGATTCGAGAGCGAGCGGCATTAGGGGGAGCAACGACCGGTAGTTGCGGCGGAACGGGTTCAAAAACGACGCGGTAATGCGGCGCTGCCGGATCGCGGGGCTGACGCGCTCCGGATCGTAGAAGAGCGTAAAGATATCGGCATCGGGGAGCAGCTTGCAGAGTCCCTCGAGCACCGCTTCGCCACCGCGCTGATTCAGCAGCCAGTAATGTACGATTGCGACCCGCATAATTTACACACGGCAGGTACTGGCGCGCGGTACAGTGGTCGAAAATGGACCCGTTCCAGCGCGAAACTCGGTTGAATCTTCAACATTTATATTATCCGCTGGGTTTTCCGTTGCAATTGAAAACAAATTCCGGCGACGTGCTGGAGGCTGCGCGGGAATCCTGGGGCGGGCGATCGCGTGAGTTTGATAAGGAGCCGATTACTCTGGAGGTAGTAGTCGTGGCGGGAGGCAGGCAACCGCCGGCGCCGATCTATCGGGGGCGGGGACATCTCATGAGTGTCGTGTCTGACGCCGAAAACTGGGGCTCAAGCGACTTTAAGCGTCATTTCGCGTACTGTTTCCTCAATTCGGAGACTGCCCGGGATCGCACGTTTGTGAGTTATTACTTTTTGGAGGCGCTTGCCAACTACACGCTGACCCAGTTGTATTTGACGCCCATTCACGCTGCTTGCGTCGCAAGGGAGGGGCGGGGTGTGCTCCTGTGTGGCGCCTCGGGGGCTGGGAAGACGTCGCTTGCTTACTTCTGCGCGCGGAATGGCTGGAGCTATGTTTCCGATAATGAGAGCTGGATCGTGCGCGAAAGAGGAACGCTGGTGGTGGGGAACCCGGGTCGCATTCGCTTTCGGGAAAACGCTATGGAGTTGTTTTCGGAGCTGAGAGGGATGGAGCCGAGACGGCATTGGAACGGAAAGATGTCGATCGAGATTGCGCCAACTGGCAGCACCGCCGGACAGTGCTGCGCGACGCAGTTGGTGTTCCTGCGGCGACAGTCGGAGGGAGCGGCGACCATTCGGGAGCTTGGGGCAGGCGAGGTGGTCGAGCGATTTCTCGCGGAATTGCCGGTTTATGAGGACGAAGTCCGGCGGGAGCAGACTGCCTCATTATGGCGGATTGCTGCGTTGAATCCGGTCGAGCTGGTCTATCGCGACATGGCAGACGCGTTGCGCGTCCTTGAGCGTTTGTGATTCCGCGGGCTGTGGCCGGATTGTTGTCCGCGCTGCGTTTTGACGGCAGAAAAGTGGACTTGCCGGAATTCAGCGAGTCGGAATGGAAGGCGGCGCTTTACTACTTTGATCGCAACCAGCTCACGCTTGCGCTGCGATCGAATGTTGATCTGCCCGAGCGTGTCCGGCGCCGGCTGGACAAGAACTTTTCCGACAATCAACAACGAATTGCACGGGTGACCGCTGCGTTCTCGGGGGCCGAGAAGGCCCTCACCGAAACGAAGGTCGAGTTTCTGGTGCTGAAGGGGTTCGCGAACTGGGATCAGTTCTCGCCGGATCCGGCGTGTCGGGTACAGTACGATCTCGATCTGTTCTGTCCGACTGGGGCCGGGGAAGCTAGACAAGCTCTAATGCGCCTGGGTTATGAATCGACACCGGGAACAGAAAAGTTTCCCACCGACCACCTGCCGCCGCTGATCCGCAAGACTGGCTGGCAGTGGCGGGATGACTTCTTCGACCCTGAAATTCCGATTTCGATCGAGCTGCATTATCGGCTTTGGGATGAGTCGACAGAGCGGTTCGCGGCGCCGGGCGTGGAAGATTTTTGGTCGCGGCGCGGCGCGTGGAAACTGGACCCGGTCGATGCGCTCGGATTTAATGCGCTCCATCTGCTGCGTCACTTGCTGCGAGGTGACGTACGAGCGTCTGATGTTTACGAGCTGGCGTACTTTCTCCACAAGAACGCTACGAATGACGCCTTCTGGACGCGCTGGCTCGATTTGCATAGCCCGGAGCTTCGCAGGTCGCAGGTTGTCTGCTTCCGGCTGGCGAGGGAGTGGTTCGGCTGTTCGCTAAGTCCTGTGGCGCAGACGGAAACTGATCTACTTCCCGGTAAGATCCGGCGGTGGTTCGAGAGTTCCGCGAACGCGCCGATTGCGGCGTTCTTTCGGCCCAATAAGGACGAGCTTTGGCTGCATCTGTGTCTGCTGGATTCGTTCCGGAAAAAGTCGGCGGTAGTTCGACGGCGTTTGCTGCCGACGCGGTTGCCGGGGCCGCTCGACTCGGTCTTTATTCCGGACGAGAAGATGACGTTGCTGCTGCGGCTCAAGAAGCGGTGGCAGTATTCGCGGTACGTGGCGGGGCGGATGCTGTTTCATGCCCGGGCGCTGGTTCCGACTTTTTCCAGAATGTTCAGGATGCGGCTTTGATAGTGAGCTAGCGTATAGCGTTCGCGCCAGGCGCGCTGGGCGTTGCAGGCGATGCGCCTCAGGGCGTTCTCATCGTCGAGGGCTTCGCGAATTTTTGCTGCTAGGCTGGCAGGATCGGCTGTGGGCGCGAGGTAGCCTGTCTCGCCGTCCGATACGATCTCGGGTATACCGCCGGATCGTGTCGCGACTACCGGAACGCCAGCGGCGAAGGCTTCGAGGATCACTCGCGTGGTCGCTTCGCCTGGCGCGGACGGGACAATTAACAGATCCAGATTGGAGAGGACGGAGTGTATGTCATCACGCCATCCTAGGAATTCGACAGGCAATCCGGTCGTGGCTTTTCGAACCTGTTCCGCATATTCGACTGCGGCCGGGTTTGAGAAGAGTGGCGCTCCACAGATGACGAAGGTGTAGATCGCGGGGAGGAGTCGGGCGGCCTGGATGAATTCCAATTGGCCTTTTTCGTACGCAATGCGGCCAATGATTCCGATTCGACGTGTACGAGCAGGAAAGTTGGGGGTTTCTGGGTGAGGTATTTGCGTCGGGCCTCCGCTCCCTGACGGTCGAACGACAAGTCGCGGCTCTGAAACGCCGTTGTACACAACGGTGACCTGATTCTGAGCGAGATAGACGCGCAGGGGTTCGGCGACGTAGTGGCAGGAAGCGATTACAGTAGCATGCGCGCTGGTTAGGGAAATGCCGGCCAAGACGGCTGCGTAGCGATGTCGCACGTGGCTGTGGCAGTGGAAGACTAACGGGAATTGCGCCATGGCTGCCGCAGGCAGCAAGCGCGGGCCGTTCACGTAGACGATGTCCGCGCTGCACTCCTTGGCGATATTTGCAATCTCATTCGCTAGCCTGGGGAGTTCGCCGGCGAAGCGGAATAGATCACGCGCCGTTTTGAAGCCCGACTCATAAGGACCCGAGCGTATCTGGTAGTAGCTTTCGGCGTAGTCTTTCAATGCTCCGGTACCGGGAGCGGCAATGTGAATCTGCCATCCGCGATTGCGGACGGCGGGAAACAAGTCGATCAGGCATTGCTGCGCGCCGCCTAGATCGCTAAATTGGTCGAGAAAGAGGATGTTCATCGGCGGCGCGCACGGCGACGGCGAGCGCCCAGAAATACAATGGCATCACGCGCCAATATGTAAACAGATCGCCAGAGAGCATCTGGAAGATCTGCCCCATCCAGAAGCAGAAGACCCAGGTTCCGAAAAACGAAGCGCGCGCATCCGCATTGCGAGCGGCGCGATAGGCGGCTACCAGGATCGCCACGTTCAGGGCGAGGAAAGCCAGCAAACCCACGATACCGGTCTCGACCAGGATCGTGAGATACATGTTGTCACCTACTACAGTCTGTCCGATGAAGTTCGAGTACGGCAGGGTTTTATAACCGATGCCGAGCAGGGCATGGAACGGGTTTTCGAGCAGGAACCCGGCGAGCGCATTCCAACTCGACAGCCTTCCAGAGAGCACGCCTTCCGTAGCGGAGAGCAGAAATGTCGCCGAGTTAGAAAGGCGTTTCCAGTAAAGCTCGGTGAATGCCGGCAGGAAGTAATGAATCGCCGCGGCTCCTGCCCCGACAGCCAGGAGAAAGACAAGGCCGATCTGCCGGTATCGAAACCGGTCGCGATGCAGCCACAGTAGCGTTGCAATGGCGACGATGACATTCAATAGCGAGGCGCGCGAGAAGGACAGGACCAGAGCTGCGGCAAATACGCACGCCCCGCCGAACAACAGCGGCCGGGCGACCGGAGAATCTCTCCGGATCAGCGCAGTCGCGATCATGACCAAAAAGAAGGCGCAGAAGTTACCGAGCGTGCTGGCCTCGTAGAAAATTCCCTGCGCGCGACGGAAAACGCCGCTGTCGAGCCACACGAACTGTGGGCCGAATCCGGTTGGGGTTGGGAACTGAAAATAGAAATCGACGCAGGCGAAGAGAGCTGAGAGGAAGGCGGCCAAGAACAGAAGGCGGACTGAACGGAACGTTTCGATGGAAGCATTTCTCCAGGGTCCGGCGGTTACGTAGAAAAAAATATAGACAGAGATTCCAAACAAGAGCACGCGAGCGAGAGACCCCAGCGCGACCGGTATGCCCGAGTAGAGCGCCGCAAGTGTGACGCTCAGCGTCAATATCGAAAAGAAGATTACGAATGAACGGGACAGCGCACTTGTAGGGATGCGCCAGTCGGCTAGCCGCATGAGCCCGGCCAGCAGGCCCAGGGCTGCAATGATCAGCGATGGGTGGGGTCCGGAATCGCCCAGGGCGATCGGGAGCGGGGGAAGGAGAAATGCCGCGCAGAGGAAGGTCAAGATCCAGCGATTTGGGCCGCCACTCAGGACAAACCAAGCGATCCAGGCTAAGAGCGGGGGAGTTAAGAGCGCCAATCGAGAGGAGGTATCGGGCAGCAGGGCCAGTAAAGCGGAATAGATTCCGAGGCCGGCTGAAAGCCAGAGCCAACGTGGCCAAGCGAGCGACTCAGTCATGGCGGCCAGCGACTCGGAAGGACCGGCGCGTGGCTGCAGCCCGCTGCGCGGCGTAGCTCAGATCCAGGGTGATGTAGAGCGCCGAGAGAATCATCGCTGCCAGTAGCGCAATCGTGATGTTCAAAGGAATATTCGGGGACGACGGCCGTTCCGGGACGATACCGGGGTCGATAATGCGCAGGCGTTCCCCGCGATATCCCAGAGCAGAGCGGGCTTCCTGCAGACGAGTCTCAGCGGCGCTCAGCATTGCTCGTGCGGTAGTGCGCTCGGCCAGGAGTTGATCGAGAGTGGCGGATCGGTCGGCCAGGAGCTTACGAGCGGCGGTCATTTTGCTCTGTAACGACTCGATTTGCCGCCGGTATCCGTTCGCACGGTCGGTATCGCCCAGGACCTCGTATTCCGCCAATCCCCTTTGCAGGGAGGCTTTCAAGGTCTCGTCGGATTGCAGGTCGGCTTTCAATTGCTCCACCGGGCCTTCAGCTATACTGCGGGTCCAGGCCTTATCGATCTTTTCCATTCGGGAATGCGCTTCGGATACCTGCTTCTCGGCTTCTCCAGTAAGTTCCTGATCCGCCTCGCGACTTACAGCGCGGTTTAGCTTCACGGTCTCTTCGGCGATATACAGAGCCAGCGCGTGGGCGATTTTGGGGTCGCGCAGAGTGGCGCGAATCTCCAGGATTTTTGTATTCCTGGGCATCTCTGCTCTAAGGACGTCCTTTTTCAGCTTGTCGATGGGCTCGGATCCTCGCCGCAGGCCAAAGCGCTGAACGGCTTGCAGAAACAGATTGTCGCTGGAGGCGAAGAGTTCGTAGCTGCGCAACGACTCCAAGTAAATAGGGCTCACGGCAGTGGAGGCGCGGGTGTCTCCGCCGGCGGGTGGTTCGATGACGATGCGGGAGATGGCGGTGTACTTCTTGGGAAGCGCGAGGCTCCCGACGAGCGTGAGCGCGACGGCGACCGCGCAACCCAGCGCGACGACACGCCACCTCATGCGCAGCCGATCGAGCGCTGGCAGTAGCCTCAAGTCAAGATCGGACACTCCTTCATATTGTAATCACCACGATGGGGGCGGAGCGGCGGGCAACTGCGAGATTTAACAACTC
>Ga0075431_100007794_pt1 | contig 10664 bp, 11 predicted proteins | sample RhiMetdeltSRZDD5_FD_75297 | JGI IMG/M metagenome (GOLD analysis project Ga0075431, IMG submission 75297) | Populus rhizosphere microbial communities from Tennessee, USA - Rhizosphere MetaG P. deltoides SRZDD5 | ecosystem: Host-associated > Plants > Roots > Rhizosphere > Soil | place: USA...
CGAAATAGTCGTTGAAATAACGCAACAGGTCGACCGCGCTGTCGAGGGCGAAGCGGCCTTGCGCGCGCTTGCCGGTGGTGGTGACGACGCTGACGGTGACGCCGTCGGCCTGCGCCGAGAGCCGTTCGAGCTCACCCGCCGCCAGCACGAACAGATAGCTCGACATTTTCGGCGTGGTGGCGAATCTCACCTGCTTCAAGTCGGGTGTCACCGGCTCCTCGTGCGCCACCGGCATGTTGGAGAGCGCCAGGAATTGGCGCGGCAGCGTGACGGTGAGCGAGAAGGTCGCCTTGAACGCGGGCTCGTCCCAGCACGGGAAGATGCGGCGGGCATGGGCGGGCTCGAGATGGCTCGAGATCATCCGCTTCCTGCCGTTCTCGGTCGGGTAATCGACGAAGAACAGCCCGCGGCCGAACTGGTTGATCCGGGCGGTAAAGCTGATGCGCAGGCGATGCGGGCCGATCGCGAGCGGCTGCGGAAAGGTCAAGGTCGCGGTCTCGGCCGCGGCATCGAGCGCGATCGCCGCGGTTTGCGCTCCGTCGTCGACGGTGGCGGCGGTGAGCGTCATGTTGACGGCATTGACCGTCACGCGCGCGGTCGGCTCGCGCACCTCGATGTCCACGGTCTCGGCGCCCGCCAGGGTCAGGCTCTCGAGGCTCGGCTCGAGCTCGATCGCGTAATGGGTCGGGACCACGGTCTTCGGCAGCTTGCCGGGGGTTGCGTCGAACGAAAAACCCGGCTCGGCACTCGCGCCGCCGTGGGAGACGAGCACGACCAGCATCGCCGCCGCGAGGCGCGCGAGCCCACCGGAGAGTGACACCGCGTGGCGACAAGGATGCATGGCGTGAATTGGACCGCTGCGTCGAAGCGACTATTCTACCCGAAAGTCGCCGATGACGAGGGATAGAAAGCAGGTTGCCATGCGCGCGCTCAGCCTTGCCGAAGCCAACCGCATCATCGTCGGCACCTTCGCCTCCGCCAAGAAGCGCAGAGCCCATGCGCTGGCGGCGATCGTGCTCGACGCCGGCGGCCGGGTGAAGGCGTTCCAGAAGCAGGACGGCGCCTCGCTGATGCGCTTCGAGATCGCCTACGGCAAGGCGTTCGCGGCGCTCGCCCTCAACCGGTCGTCGCGGCAGGTGCTGCAGAAGGCGAAGGAGAAGCCGGCCTTCATGCACTCGCTCGGCGAGCTCGCCGACGGGCCGATTTTCCTCGAAGCCGGCGGCCAGCTGATCCGCGACGCAGCGGGCGAGATCGTCGGCGCGCTCGGGGTCACCGGCGACGTCAACGAGGTCGACGACCTCTGCGCCATCGACGGCATCCATGCCGGCGGCTACCGCGCCGATGCCGATTTCGATGCCCGCGCGGCGAAGCGGCTCAACATCAAGCGGGACCCGCCGCTCACCGATCCGCGCAAGAGCTAGGGCGGCTCGCCGCCTCGGCGGAGGGGCGCGGGCGAGGGGCCGCCTGCCTCACATCCGCCTTGCCCCGGCCCTATTGTCGGGCGTAGTCGCCGGCGTCGAGGGGCCGGGCCCGCACCGCGCGGTTCCGTGAAACGGGGATTGCCGTCTCGTTAACCATGCGACTGGTATGAGTGGGTCTGCCCGCAGGCTTGGCATTTGCCCCCGGCTGCGCGCAGGAGTTTCAGGGGAGGGCACCATGGGAAAATTCGCATTCCGGTCGCCGGCCGTGGCGGCGGCAGTCGCTTTGGCCGCGCTGGCGCTGACTGGCTGTGCCACCAGCACCCCGCAGCAGGAGGCGACGCCCGCCGCGCTGCCACAGCCCGAGCTTCCATCCCGCATCCGCGCCACCGAGATCGTCGGCCGCTGGGGCTATGCGGCGTTCCACAAGCCGGAGGATCGCGCCCGCACCGAGGCCAATGCTCGCGGCCAGTGCAAGCAGGCGTTCACGATCGGCCAGGGCCCGACCGGCGGCGTGATGATGTATCTCGCCGACTCCTCGCAATTGCAGGAGCTTCGCGTCAAAGGCAGCACCAGCGGCCGCGACTATATCGGTCCGGCCGGTGACACGCCCGGGCCGCAGGACCGCGAGATCGTGTCGTTCGACGGCCGCGTGATGCTGTTGAAATTCGTCGATCCGGACATCGACGGCCGCTACGGCACCGGCGTGTTCGTGCGCTGCGCCCCGCGCGCCGCATAAGATGCCCGCGCCCCGCCTGCTCGCCACCCCGCTGGCGGTGTGGGAGCGCGACGGGCTCAAGGCCGCGCTGATCAGGACCGGGCTGCCGGCCGACGACGTCGGCGAGGCGTCGCTGCTGTTCTGGCGCTTCGAGAGCATCAACGATGTCCCGGTCGGCTTCGGCGGCCTCGAGATTCACGGGTCCGACGCGCTGCTGCGCTCGCTGGTGATCCTGCCGCCGTTGCGCGACATCGGCATGGGGCGCGCCATCGTGGCGGTGCTGGAGACCGAGGCGGCGGCGCGCCAATGCCGGACGGTCTATCTCCTGACCACCACGCAGGCGGACTTCTTCTCCCGGCTCGGCTATGCGCCCTGTACACGCGCCGAGGTGCCGGAGGCGATCCGCGCCAGCCGACAATTCGCCTCGCTCTGCCCTGCGGACGCCGCCGTCATGGTCAAGCGCATGTGATAGCGTCGGCGCTCCCTCACTCTGCGTCTTTCCGCCATGCCCACCCTCCGTGATGTCATCGCCGGCCCCTGGCGCGCCGTCCTGGTGCTCGGCGTCACCCAGATTCTGGCGTGGGGCGCGATCTTCTATCCGCCGGTCTTGACCGTGCCGCTGATCGCCGCCGACCGCGGCTGGTCGATCACCTTCGCGATGGCGGGCTTCTCGCTCGCGCTCTTCACCGCGGGACTGATGTCGCCCCGCGTCGGGCTCCTGATCGACCGTTACGGCGGCCACCGGGTGATGCCGGCAGGGTCGCTGATCGGGGCGCTGGGCCTCGTCGGCCTGGTCTATGCCGACCATCCCGTCGCCTATCTTGCGGTCTGGATGGTGCTCGGCGTCGCGATTGCCGGCTCACTTTATGATCCCGCCTTCTCGACGCTGGGGCGCATTTTCGGGATCGCCGCGCGCCGCCCGATCACCGCGCTCACGCTCGCCGGCGGCTTCGCCTCGACGGTGAGCTGGCCCGCGACTCATCTGCTGATCCAGTCCGCCGGCTGGCGCGGCACCTATCTGGTCTATGCCGCGCTGCTCGCGCTGGTCGCGGCGCCGCTGCACGCCTTCGCATTGCCGCGCACGCGCGCCGATCCCGAGCGGCGTCCGGACGGGCAGGCGTCAGTGCCGAGCCGCGTGCTGCCGCCGACCGGCTGGGCCTTCATGCTGGTGGCGGCGGCGTTCGCCGCCTATGCCTTCGTGCCGTCCGGGCTTTCCGCGCATCTGCTGGCGATCTTCGGCCGCGCCGGCATCGACGCGGCGACCGTGGTGGCGATCGGCGCCCTGTTCGGCCCCGCGCAGGTCGGAGCGCGCATTTGCGAATTCGCCTTCGCGCGCCGCATCCATCCGCTCGACGTGGCGCGCTTCGCGGTCGGCATGCTGCTCATCGCCTTCGCGCTGATCGCGCTGTTCGGGCTGCCGGTCGCGATCGCCGCCACGTTCATGGTGATGTTCGGAATGACCAACGGCCTGATCACGATCGCGCGCGGGGCGGTGCCGCTGGCGCTGTTCGGCGCCGCCGGCTACGGCCATCTGATGGGCCGCATCGGCGGGCCGTTCCTGGTCATGCAGGCCATCGCGCCGCTGGTGCTCGCCTTCGTCGCCGAGCGCGCGTCCGATCCGGCCGTGCTCGCCGTGGTCGCGGGCTTTGCGCTGGTATCCTTCGTCGGGCTCATGGCGATCCGGCGGCGGGCGAATAGCGAATAGCGGGGCGAGGGCCCTATTCGCTACTCGCCATTCGCTATTCGCCCGCTACATCACTTCGCGCCAAACAGCGCGTCGATCTCGTCCTGGGAGGCGTGGCCGGCGTCACCGTCGAGCTTCGGGCCGTGGATCGGCACCTTCTCGCGCGGCACGACCGGCGCTGCTGCATCCTGGAAGGCCTCGACGCCGCCCCAGATGTCGATCATGCGGGTGACGTGGTCGTCGACGAATTTCAGGGTCGTGAGCACCTTGGTGATGCGCTGGCCGGCGAGGTCCTGAAAATTGCAGGCTTCGTAGATGCGGATCACCTGCTCGCGGATGTCCTGGGCGAGCGCCTGCTCGGGACCGCGCTTGATCAGGGCGGACAGATTGTTGGCCGCCTCGTCGATCTCCTCCGCAGCGGCCAGGATCTGCTGGGTGGCCTGCTCGGTGCCGCCGACGACCGCATCGAGCTCGCGAAACACGCGGCCGTCCTCCATGCCGCTGAATCCGCTGGCATGCAGCGACGCGATCTCGTGCTTGGTGCGGCTGATGGCGCGGTGAATGGTGTCGGTCTCGTCCTTGAGCGCGCGCAAGCCGCTCGGTCCGATCATTTCCGACTTGAACACCTCGGCCTGCCGCGCAGGAGATATCTGCTGCTGCGACGGCGGCGACGCGTGCGCCTCGCCCGCCCCATTGGTGGCGTGGCCGCCGAAATTCGTCTCCTCGATGCGAAAAACCTTGCGCCGTACTGGCATTGCCCGCGACCCTGCTTGGCTGCGTTTTCTAGCGCGTGCGCGCTTAATGCCGGGTTCATGCAACTCGAGGAACGCGCCAGAAAACCGTCGGTTAACCATGACCGCGCGCTATTTACTCAAAAAAAACTATAAGTTTAATAAGCCGGGATTGACTGCAATCGTCGTTAAAATTCTCGGCCGCCCGTTTACCATTCCAACGACATTTGCGGATGTAGTGCGGACCATGTCGCGGCCGAACCAGATCGGTCGCTCCCTCCGTGTCCCCAGTTGCGTACGAGTTAGAGTAAATCCATGCAGCATCGTCTGTGCGTTCTTTCCCTCGCGGTCGTCTCCACGGTCTGCGCGGGCGGCTCGGCTTTGGCCGGTCCGCTGTCGCTCAGCCCGCAATCTCCCATCAATGGCGGTCGCCCGGTCGCGGCCGCGCGCGGTCCGGTCCAGCCGCAGGTCGGCGAGGACCAGGGCTACATCCAGCAGACCTTCGGCGCGCCGGCGTCGGCGGAAGCTCAGCCGCCGCGCGTTCGCCACGCGGCCGCCCAGGGCAACATGGGCGGCGGCTTCCTCGAGTTCCTGTTCCGCGGCCCGTCCGGTGGATCGCGCTACGAGCAGGCGCCCGCCTATGCGCGGCAATATCCGGGCGATCCCGATCTCGGTCCCGGCGTCGTCGAGTCCCCCTACGCGCCGGGCCAGATGGTGGTCGATCCGCGCTACCTGAAGCAGGAGGTCGCCTACGGTGGCAACGAAGGCGCCGGTACCGTCATCATCAATACCCGCGAGCGGATGCTCTATCTCGTGCAGGGCAGCGGCCGCGCGATCCGCTACGGCATCGGCGTCGGCCGGCCCGGCTTCACCTGGTCGGGCGTCCATCACATCTCGCAGAAGCGCGAATGGCCGGATTGGGTGCCGCCCGCCGAGATGCTCCGGCGCCGGCCCGATCTGCCGCGCCACATGCGCGGCGGGCCCGACAATCCGCTCGGCGCGCGCGCGATGTATCTCGGCTCGACGCTCTACCGCATCCATGGCTCGAACGAGCCTTGGACCATCGGCACGGCGGTGTCGTCCGGTTGCATCCGCATGCGCAACGAGGACGTCGTCGACCTCTACAGCCGGGTCAAGGTCGGCACCAAGGTGGTGGTAATCTAGCGCTCGACCAAGCGCGCAACTCAGGCAAGGGCCGTCGGCGCATTGCGGGAATACCGGCTCTGGCACACCATCATCGAGCGGGTGGCGTCGAAGGATCCGAGCAATGCCGGCTGGCAGCGCGACCTCGCCGACAGCCACGATGACATGGCCGACATGCTGAGCGCGCAACGCGAATTCGAGGCCGCCTTGCGCGACTATCGCGTCGCGCTGAATATCCGGGAGCAGCTGGTCGCCAAGGACGCCGAGAATTCACGCTGGCAAAGCGATCTCGCGCTCAGCCACGACAACATCGGCAAGGTGCGGTTGGCGCAGGGGGACCTGGACGAGGCGCTGCGCGCGTTTCGCATCGCGCTCGCCGGCCGCGAAAAGGTCGCCGCCAAGGATCCCAACAATGCCGGCGCCCAGCGCAACTTGACATCGATCCACGTCGCCATCGGCGGCGCCTTGATCGGCCAGGGGCAGAGCGGGCCCGGCCTCGCCGCCCATCAGACCGCCTTGGCGATTCTGGATGCGCTGGCGGCGAAAGAGCCGGGCAATGCCGTCCTGCAGAAGGAGCTGCAGGCGTTGCAGCGGAAGATCAATGAAGCGCGGCGAGAGACGACGGTGACGGGAAGCAGCCCGAAACCGTAGTCGTCGGCGCGCGGCTTACTCGTCGCCGCCACCGCCACCGTCGTCGAGATCGAAGCCGCCGTCGTCGAAGTCGTCCGCTCCGGGATCGTCCGCGCCGACGTTGCTGTCGCCATCGTCGAACAGGCCTTGGCGAGTGTCGCTCGCCACGCCGCCCCCCGCAGGCGTCCGCCCCATATCGTCGAGCCCGGCCTGGCGGGAGAGATCGCTGCCGGCGACGCTGCCGCTGCCGCCGCTCCACGGCGAGGAGCCGCCGCCCCCCGCCGCCGGATCGAAGGCGGCGTGCGCGCTGCCTTGCGGTCCCATCATATTGCGGATGCCGCTGAGCAGCAGCGAGCCGCCGATCACGCCGGCGGCGGCCGCCGCGGCGGTGCCGAGGAACGAGCCGCCGCCCGGCTGTCCCATCGGTTGCGCGCCCATCGGCGGATAAGCGGGCGCGCCGGACATCGGCGGCACGCTGGTGGTGCGCCACGCCGACGACAGCCCGGGCGCCGCCTCGGCCGGCCGCACCGAGGGCACCGAGCCCGCGCGCGGGGTATCGCGCGGGCCCCACACCGCCTCGCGCATGCTGCCGAGGAAGCTGGTGTCGCGCGGCGCCGATGGCTGCGTGGCGTCCTCGAGCTCGCGGATACGGGCGTCGGCCCGCTTGAGCGCCTCGTCCTGCACCAGCGCGGTCTGCACCAGCGCATAGACCGCATTGGGGGCCTGGCGCAGGCCATCCATGATCGCGCGTTCGGCTTCGGGATCGCGCTGAGCGTCCTCCAGCGTGGCAAGGCGATCGAACAAGTCGGCGACGAGCTTGCGTTCCTCTGGGGTCATTGGTCGTCTCCTTCCTCCCATGACGACGGGAGTCATGTAAGCCAGCGCCCATGGCGGTGGAATGACCGGCGGCGCAATTATTTCATGGCATTCGGTCAGCCAAGAAAATGGTGGTGCGATCGGGCCTTACGCCAACATCACGCCCCTGGCGGCGAGCACCGCCGGGAAATCATCCCCGGTGAAATATGCGTATTCCAGCTCGCGCAGCGTGGTGAGCGGATCGAGCCGTTCCAGCTCGGCGTCGACGAAGCCCGGGTGGCACATGACCACGCCGCCGTCCGGCAGCCGCTCGAGAAAGTGCGGGAACAGCGCCGCGAAATCCGGCTGGGCGTTGAAATCATAGGTGCCGGCAAAGCCCGGATTGGTGCGCAGCCCGAGCGCCGCGGCGCGGCGGCGGAACCGGACGCTCAGGATATCGAGCAAGAGCCCCTTGCGGTCGCCGAACCGCCCGCTCAGTGCAACCACGCGGCCGCACTGGCGCAGCCAGGCGTTCGGGGCTCGTTCCTTGGCGACCTCGAGCAGCGCGCCGCTGATCTGCGGAAACAACTGCACGTGCTGGTGGCCGTCGACGAAATCGGGAGGCCGGCCGAACAGGTCGGAAAAGGCGCGCAGCTGGCTTGCGATCTCGGCCGCGAGCGCATCGCGCCGCAGGCGACGCCGGAACGCTTCGCGCAACGTCTTGCCGAGCGGCAGGAAGGCGCCCTCGCTCACCGGCTCGAAACCCTCGCTCAGCGGCCGGAACGGCGCGGTCAGCGTCAGGTGCAATCCGATCGCCACCCGCGACGCGACCGAATTTAGCACGTTGAGCGCGATCGCTTCCGAGCGATGCAGGCTCGGCGCCGTCACCATCACCGAGGTGGCATTGAGGCGTCCGCGCGCGATCAGATCGCGGATCGCGCTGTTGACCCCGGGCGAGATGCCGTAGTCGTCGGCGCACAGCCAGATCCGCCGGCGCTGCGGGACTTTCTGCGCGGCGGGCGCGGCGTCGTCCGTTGTTTCGGCCAGCACGACCGGACCTCAATGGCAAAGCGTGACGGCAGCCGCGTCTCGGCGGCGGTGCACCCGGCGGCGACCTCTTCTTAGCCGAATTGTGTGTCTTGCGGCTGCAACATTGGGAAAAATTCGCGCGCCGCGCGTCGGCTATTCCGCCGCCGAGCGCGCCGGCGGATCGCCAGCGGCGGCGGCGTCCTCCGCGGCCTTGAGCGTGTGCTCGGCCACGAAATAGGGCGGCCGCGCTTTGAGCTCGGAGAGGATCTTGCCGATATACTCGCCCATGATCCCGATCATGATCAGTTGCACGCCGCCGAGCACCATCAAGCCGACCACCAACGACGGATAGCCCGGCACCGACTGTCCGAAGAAGACCGTCTCGATCAGGATCTGCATGCCGAAGACGAACGCGAACCCCGCCAGCAGCAGGCCGAGCAGGCTCGCCACCCGCAGCGGCGCCACCGAGAACGAGGTGAGCCCCTCGATCGAGAGTCCGACCAGCGAATACAGGTTCCAGCTGGTGCTGCCGTGGATGCGCTCCGCCGGCTCGTAGTCGACCCGGATCTGGCGGAACCCGATCCAGCTGGCCAGCCCCTTGAAGAACCGGTTGCGTTCCGGCAGCTGCTTGAGCGCGGTGGCCGCGCGCGGCGACAGCAGCCGGAAGTCGCCGGCGTCCTCGGGGATCTTCTGCCGCGCCCCCCAGTTGATCAGGCTGTAGAAGGTCTTGACCCCGGCCCGGCGCAGCCACGGCTCGTTCTCGCGGTTGGCCTTGGCGGTGTAGACCACGTCATAGCCCTGATCGAGCCAATAGCCGACCAGCCGCTCGACCAGCGCCGGCGGGTGCTGGCCGTCGCCGTCCATGAACAGCACGGCGCCGAGGCGGGCATGATCGAGGCCGGCGAGCAGCGCCGCCTCCTTGCCGAAATTGCGCGACAGCGAGAGCACCTGGACGTCGAGGCTGTCGGCGGGAAGCTCGCGGGCGATCGCCAGCGTGGTGTCTTGGCTGCCGTCGTCGACATAGACGACCTCGGTCGAGAGCCCGCGCGCCGCCTTGAGCGCGCGCGCGACCTCGACAATGCGCCCATGCAGCGTCGCCAGCCCGACCGCCTCGTTGAACAGCGGCACCACGATCGACAGGCCGGCCTCGCCCCAGCCGCGGCCGCGCGCGCCGCCTGCCCGGATCGTCGGATTGGCCGTCATCGTGCCGCCTTTCGAATGTCTGCCCCGCAGCGAACGTTATAGCGCAACCATGGTTCCCTGTCGCGGGCCGGCGCCCGGACGTGCTAAGCGGTTGTCGGCCATGCGCCTGCCCGCCCCCCTCGACCGTCTCAAGTGCCGCCTGGAGCAGGCCTGGCACCGGCGCGCGATCTCGCTCAAGGCCTTGAGCTTCGGGATGATCGGCGTCGTCAATACGCTGGTCGATCTCGGCGTCTTTCTCATCGCCCTCAACGTGTTCGCGCTGCCCTTGGTGCCCGCCAACGTGCTGGCCTGGCTGGTCGCCGTCACCGGCTCCTACGTGATGAATTCCTTCATCACGTTCGCGCACGAGTCGGGGCGGCAGCTGCGGCTGCGCGACTACGGCGGTTTCGTCGCCTCCGGCATCGCCGGGGTCGTCACCAACACCACCGTGTTGGTCATCGCCGCCTATTGGATGCCGGTCCTGTCGGCGAAACTTTTGGCGATCCTGGCGAGCTTCCTGGTCAATTTCTCGCTGTCGCATTTCGTGGTGTTCCGCGCGCGCGACCGGCGGGTGGAGACGACTCCCGAATGACCCAACGTGTCTCGAGCCCGCGCGCCGACGCTGCGTCATACGACGACAATCTGACGGCCGAGCAGCCGACCTTCGTGACGCATCTGGAATGCTCGGCGACCGGCGAGCGCTATCCGGCCGACGTGCTGCATAACCTCTCGCGCGCCGGCAAGCCGCTGCTGGTGCGCTACGACCTCGACGGCGTGCGCAAGGCGTTGAGCAAGGAGGCGCTGGCGCGGCGGGCTCCCGACCTCTGGCGCTACCGCGAGCTCCTCCCGGTGCGCCACAGCCGCGACATCGTCAGCCTGGGCGAGGCGGTGACCCCGCTCGTCGCCATGCCCAAGCTCGCCGCCGCGCTCGGCGCCGGCGAGATCCTGGTCAAGGACGAGGGCCGGCTGCCGACCGGCTCGTTCAAGGCGCGCGGCCTGGTCATGGCGGTGTCGATGGCGAAGGCGCTCGGCGTCACCCACATGGCGATGCCGACCAACGGCAATGCCGGCGCCGCGCTCGCCGCCTATGCCAGCCGCTGCGGCATCCGCACCACCATCTTCTGTCCGCAGGACACGCCGGAGGTGAACGTCAGCGAGATCGCGCTGCAGGGCGCGCGCGTCTATCGCGTCAACGGCCTGATCGACGATTGCGGCAAGCTGGTCGCCGAGGGCAAAGCCAAGGCGGGCTGGTTCGACACCTCGACCTTGAAGGAGCCGTATCGGATCGAGGGCAAGAAGACCATGGGGCTCGAGCTCGCCGAGCAGCTCGGCTG
>Ga0075431_100007795_pt1 | contig 10663 bp, 9 predicted proteins | sample RhiMetdeltSRZDD5_FD_75297 | JGI IMG/M metagenome (GOLD analysis project Ga0075431, IMG submission 75297) | Populus rhizosphere microbial communities from Tennessee, USA - Rhizosphere MetaG P. deltoides SRZDD5 | ecosystem: Host-associated > Plants > Roots > Rhizosphere > Soil | place: USA...
GCGATGACGTCGCTGTCGATGTCGGTCGCGAGAATCTTGAAGTCCCAGCCCGCCGGCGGCAGTACGTCCGCTGCTGTCATCGCCACGCAATAAGGCTCTTCGCCCGTCGAGCAGCCCGCGGACCAGATACGAATCCGCCGCGAGCTGGCGTTGCGCCGCATCGCTTCCGGCAGCATGTACCCGGCGAGCGCCTCGAAGTGATGGTTCTCGCGAAAGAACGCAGTGACGTTGGTCGTCAGCGCGTTGATGAGCCCGACGAGCTCCTCCGGTCCGGAGCTCCGGATGTGCTCGCAGTACTCCTGATAAGAGCGCAACCCGAGCTCGCGCAAACGGCGCGCGAGCCGGCCCTGCACGAGCTGACGCTTGTTCGGGCCGAGCACGATGCCCGCGTTCTCGCCCACCACGTGCCGGATGAACTCGAACTCGGCATCGCCGAGCACGGGACCGTAGGAGCCCGTGTCGGTAAAGGCGATCTCAGGCATTGGCCGCGACGGGCATCGAAGTCGCAACCGCGACTTCCCCGCCGATGAGCCGGTCGATATCGAGCAGCATGACCATGCGTCCCGACACCGCGGCCAATCCTGCGATGAACTCCGTACTCGCCTGCCGGCCGAGCTCCGGCGCCGCTTTCACGTCGCCTGCCGGCACGTCGATGACGTCGGAGACGCCGTCGACGACCAGGCCGAAGTCGCGGCGGCCCTGCGGCGACTCGACCGACAACACGATGATGACCGTGAGCGGGGTGTACTCCGCGCGCGGCAGGCTGAAGCGCATGCGCAGATCCACGATCGGCACGATCGAGCCGCGCAGATTCAGCACGCCGAGCACGTGAGCCTGCGCTTGCGGGATGCGCGTGACCGGCGACCAGCCGCGAATCTCCTGCACGCGCAGGATGTCGACGCCGTACGTTTCCTCCCCGAGGGTGAACGTCAGCACTTGGTTTCCTTGTCGGGTCATCGGTTCACTCCTCAAAAATCGTCCCAGGTGCTTTCGTCGCCGCTGGCACGCGGCAGCTTCATGGACGTCGGCATCGCGGCCGGCACGACGGCCGGCGCGGGCTTGCGCGGCGCAACCGGGCGCGTCGCCGCCGGCCGTGTCACTGGCCGATGATTCGCCAGCGCCGGTCGCTGCGCGAGCATCGCCGCCGTGTCGCCCTGCCGGATCTCGTGTGCGCTGGAGCCTTTGCCGAGTTTGAAGTAGCCGATCTGCGCGACCAGCGTCGAGGACTGCTCCTCCATCGCCTTGCTCGCCGCCGACGCCTGCTCCACGACCGCAGCGTTCTGCTGGGTCACGTTGTCCATCTGCGTGATCGCGTTGTTCACCTGCTCGATGCCCGCCGACTGCTCTTCGCTGGCCGCCGCGATCTCGGCGACGATGTCGGTCACCTTCCTCACGCTCTCCATGATCTGGGACAGCGTCTTGCCCGACTCGTCGACCAGCTCGGAGCCGACCTTCACCTTGTCGACCGAGTCGTTGATCAGGCCCTTGATCTCCTTCGCCGCGCTCGCGCTGCGCTGCGCGAGGTTGCGCACTTCGGTTGCGACGACCGCGAAGCCCCGGCCCTGCTCGCCCGCACGCGCGGCTTCGACTGCCGCATTCAACGCCAGCAGGTTGGTCTGGAACGCGATCTCGTCGATCACGCCGATGATGTCCGCAATCTTGCGGCTCGACGCGTTGATCTCGCCCATCGCGCCGATCGCGCGCTGCACGACAGCGCCGCCCCGCTCCGCCTGCTCGCGCGCACCGACGGCGAGCTGATTCGCCTGGCGTGCGTTGTCGGCGTTCTGTTTCACGGTGGCCGTCATCTGCTCCATGCTGGATGCAGTCTCTTCGAGCGCCGCAGCCTGTTCCTGCGTTCGCTGCGAAAGATCGTCATTGCCGTGCGACAGCTGCCGCGCGGCCGAGCCGACGGCGTCCGCGCTGCCGCGCACTTCGCCGACGATCCCGACCAGCTTGGCATCCATCTGCCGCAGCGAATCGAGCAGGCTGCCCAACTCGTCCTGGCTGCCATAGCGCACGTTGTTGCCGAGCTCGCCGCTCGCGATGCGGTCCGCGATGCTCACGGCCGCGGACAGCGCGCCGAGAATCGAGCGCAACAAGAGGAAGCTCAGCAGGCCGGCCAGGCCGAGGCCGATCACGATGGCGCCGACGATGATCGCGCTGGTGCGCTTGAACGCCTTCTGGGCATCGACGCGCATCTGCTGGCCGACTCTGATCTGCAACTCCAGCAGCGCATCGCCGCTCCCGTTCAGCTTCTCGTAGGTCGGCCGGGCACGCTCGATCAGCGCGCTCTCGGCTTTGTCGAAGGTGCCCGACTGCGCTGCGAGCAGCGCCTCCTGCAGGTGGCCGATCACATCGTTGCCGTGACCTGCGAACTCGTTGACGAGCGCGCGTTCCTTCTCGGTGAGATCGGTGGCCTGCAGCTTGCGCAGCAGCTCCTGCACCTTGGCCGTGCTATCGGCGAGCATGCCGATAGCGACCTTCACGCCGCCCGCGTCCTGGCGGATGACCGCATCCTCGGCCTTCTCCAGCACCTCGCGCTCGTGCGACTCGATCGTGCCGACCCAGCCGGTCGGCTCGAAACGGTTCGAGAACAGGGCATCCAGATGGCCGTTGCTGCTCTTCGTGCCGGACAAGCCGAGCACGCCGACAGCCACCATCACGACGCCGGCGAGTGCCAGTGTCGCGAACAGTTTGGTTTTCACAGTGATGTTGAAGTTGCTCATTACATTCTCCCAATCAGGCCGCCGCCCGCAGCGAGGCGACGCGTATCAATCCGGGTACGTCGAGAATCAGTGCCACCGCGCCGTCGCCGAGGATCGTTGCCCCCGAGACGCCGTCGACGCGGCGGAAATTCGTTTCCAGCGACTTGATGACGACTTGCTGCTGGCCGAGCAGGTCGTCGACGAACAGGCCGACGCGGCGGCCGTCGCCCTCGACGACCATGATCAGGCCCTGGTGCAGATCGGTCGCCCGCGGCTTCACGCCGAACACTTCGTGCAAGCGCACGATCGGCACGTAGCCGTCGCGGAACCAGAACACTTCCTGGTGACCGGCGATGCGGTTGACGCCGCCGGCCTGCAGTTGCAGCGATTCGATGATCGTGACCAGCGGCACGATGTAGGTCTCGGTGCCGACCGACACGGACTGGCCATCGACGATGGCGAGCGTCAGCGGCAGCGTGATGATGAAGCGCGAGCCCTGGCCGAGCGTCGAGCGCACTTCGATGTTGCCGCCCAGCTCCTTGATGTTCCGGCGCACGACGTCCATGCCGACGCCGCGGCCCGAGATGTCGGTCGCCTGGTCGGCAGTCGAGAAGCCGGCCATGAAGATGAGGTCGTAGATCTGCTCGTCGGTCAGGGAAGTCTCGCTCGCAGCGACGAGGCCGCGCTCGCGCGCCTTCGCCAGGATGCGGTCGCGCTGCAGGCCACCGCCGTCGTCGCAGACTTCCACGACGATGTTGCCGCCCTTGTGATAGGCCTCGAGAGAGATGACTCCGACCGCCGGCTTGCCGGCCGCGGCGCGAGTCTGCGGCATCTCGATACCGTGATCGACGCTGTTGCGCACGAGGTGCACGAGCGGGTCGCCGATCTTTTCCAGGACGGTCTTGTCGAGCTCGGTCTGGTCGCCCGTGACCTTCAACTCGACTTGCTTGCCGAGCCGGCCGCTCAAGTCGCGAACCATGCGCGGGAAGCGGCTGAACACGAAGCTGATCGGCAACATGCGCACGCGCATGACGCTTTCCTGCAGCTCGCGAACGTTGCGCTCCAGCTGCGCCAGGCCGGCGCGGATCTGGTCGGCGACACTGCCAGTGAGCTTCGTGCCGAGCTGCGTGAGCATCGACTGCGTGATGACCAGCTCGCCGACCGTGTTCATCAACTCGTCGATCTTCTCGGTGCTGACGCGGATCGAGCTGCCATCGCCGAGGCTCTGCTTCGTCGGCTCTTCGGCTACAGCGGCGCGCGGAGCGGCCTCGGGCGCTTTGGTCTCCACTGCGACACTTGGTTTCGCGCTCGGTGTCGCTGCTGCTGCATTCTCATCGCGGATCTGCAACTCGCAGTCGCCTTCGGCCCAGTCGAACACCTGATCGATCACTTCGCGCGTCGCGTCCGTGTCGACCGTCAGTTCCCAGGACAGGTAGCAAGACTCCGGATCGAGCTCGCACAGCGCGGGCACGTTCTGAGTCGAGACGACGACATTCAAATCGCCGAGATCGGCCAGCTCGCGCAGCATGCGCAGCGGGTCGTTACCGTGCGCGAACAGCTGCGGGTATGGACGGAATTGGATGCGCCAGCGATGAACGGTCGCTGCACGCGTCGGCTCTTCTGCCTTGACTGATGCAGCGGCAGCCGGTGCCTTGTTCTGCACGATCGCCAATTCGAGATCGAATTGCAGATCGGCGACGCGTTGCGCATCGATCGGCGACTTGTGCTGCACGGCGCGCAGCATCTCGCGCATGATGTCCACCGACTTCAGCAACAGGTCGGTGATGGGGCGCGTCACCTGCATGCGGTTGCCGCGCAGCTCGTCGAGCAGCGTTTCGCACGTGTGCGTGAACGATGCGACTTCGGCGAAACCGAAAGTGGCGCTGCCGCCTTTGATCGAGTGCGCCACGCGGAAGATCGTGTTGACGGTCTCCGGCTCCGGCGCGCCGACGTTCAGCTTGAGCAGCGCGGCCTCCATCGTGTCGAGCGCTTCGAAGCTCTCGTCGAAGAAGGCGTCGTGGAATTGTGCGAGGTCGAGCGCCATGGCTTACCTCAGCAACACGCGATGCACGGTCGCGATCAACTGCGCCGGATCGAAGGGCTTGATGATCCAGCCGGTCGCACCCGCGACCTTGCCTTCGCGCTTGCTATCGGCGGAGCTCTCGGTCGTCAGCATCAGGATCGGCGTGTGGCGATACTGCGGCTCGGCGCGCAGCGCGCGGGTCACCTCGAAGCCGTCACGCAGCGGCATGTTCACGTCGAGCAGTACGAGATCGAACGGCGTCGCAGCTGCGAGACGCAGCGCTTCCTCACCGTCCGCAGCCGACGTCACTTCGAAGCCGGCGCTGCCGAGCGACATTTTGACCATGTCGCGCATCGACGCCGAATCGTCCGCGGCGAGAATGCGCATCATGACGCTGCTCCTGGCAGGCTCAGCAACGCTTCCACGCCAAGGAGGCGGGCCGCGTCACGGATGACGTGCGCTTCGCCGATCCACTCGACCTTGCGCTGTTGCGCGGCGCGATCGCGCACGAACGCACACAACAGTTGGATCGTCGATGTGTCGACCCGCTCGACCTTGCCGACGTCGAGCGCCACCGGCGCAGCGTCGTCGAGGTAGTGACACAGTGACTGCTTCAGCTCGCCCGCATCTTTCACGTTGCAGGTGCTGGCAAGCACGATCGTAGGCTGCGAGGGCGCCAGGGGTTTGGCGGCCTCGACAACCGCAGCGACTGGCGTCGCCGCGCGCTTGCGCTTTGCCTTCTTCGTACTCATCGATCTCTTCGGGCGGATTTCACGGATTCCTTTGCGCTATCGGCACTTGCCGCAGTGGCTTTAGGGGTCGGGCCTTGCTCATTTCGCCGACAGGACGCCTCAAGGTCCGGCGCCGCCTGCCGCTAAATTTGTTGAAACAGTTCACAGCGGAACAGGGAAAAGTCCCCTCCAAGAATGCGTGTCGACCTGGTCAATCTTCTTGGGTCGGGCAGCAGCCCGAGCCCGAGCCTGCTAGCGGAATGGCGAGTTGGAGCCATTCTCGAAGCCGTCGCCGTGCGCGACGCGCGTAGCGGCCAGTTGTGGCTGGACATCGGCGGCCAGCGACATCCGGCTCGTGTTGCGTCGGGAGACGTCACGGGGCCGCAGAACGGCGAGCGGCTGCAGGTGCGCGTGCTGCGCAACAGCCCAGTGCTCGCGCTCGAGACAGTTTCGACGCAGCCGACGGAGTCGTCGACTGAGAGCGCGGTCATCGCCGATGCCCTTCGGAAATTCGTACCGCGGCAACAGAATCCTGCCCTCCTGCTGGCGAATCTGGCGTGGATCGCCCAACGCAAGAGCGGCGTCGAGACATTGCCACGACCCGTCGTGCAGGCGGCCGCACATTTGTGGCACGCGCTGCCGGAGGCCGAAGCGCTCGGCGACCCGAAGGCGCTGCAAGCGGCGATTGCGAAGTCGGGCGTGTTCCTGGAAGCGAATCTGGCTGCGCATCGTGGGCCCCCGGATCCACGCGTCGCGTCCGATCTCAAGACATTGATGCTGACGCTGCATCGGGCGTTGCAGTCGTATGGGGCGAAGCCGTCATCCACGCACTCCGACGCGGCGGGGCATGCACCTTTGCCGACGGCGCGTGGACCGCTCACTACGTTGCCCGCCGCGCCCGCGACGTTGGCGCTGTTGGAAGAGCCCACGCAGCAGCTCAACGAGCTTTCGCGGCAGACGGACGGAGCGCTCGCGCGCCTGACGACTGTCCAGATTTCGAACAGCGCGCCCGATCCCGCCGTGCAGTCGATGCTGATCGACTTGCCTGTTCGACACGAGGATCGCGCGGCGATGTTGCGCTTGAAGATCGAGCGCGATGGTTCGAGGCGCCGCGATGGCGATGGTGCTGAGTCGTGGACCGTCGAAGCGGCGGTCGATCTCGGGGCTATCGGCGCGCTGCATGCGAAGGTCACGCTCGTCGGCAAGCGAATCGGCGTGCAGCTGCGTGCGGAGTCGCCTGCGGTCGTCGCAGCGCTATCGCAGCGTGCAGATGAGCTCGAGGCGATGCTCGCGGAGTCCGGCCTCGAAGTCGATCGCGTCGTATGCCTGCACGGCATGCCCGCTGGCGACACGGGTGTTCGGCCGGCACGGCTACTGGACGTACGCGCATGAACGAACGGAATCGACCGCCGCTTGCCGTCGCGCTTCACTACAGTGGTTCTGGCGCGCCCCGCGTCGTTGCCAAGGGCGGTGGTGCCGTTGCCGAGCGCATCTTGGAAACGGCGCGCGATCACAACGTACCGTTGCAACACGATTCGGCGCTCGCGGCAGCGCTTGCCCGCGTGGATCTCGGCCGCGAGATCCCGCGCGAGCTCTATGTCGCCGTCGCCCACGTGCTCGCGTTCGCCTGGTCGGTCGCTGGGAAGTCGAAACCTTAACTGACGACGCTGAGCAGCGAACCGCGCTTACGTGCCGGGGCCGGCGCCGGTTGCTCCGTCGCCGCCGCGCGCATGTTCCACGTCGTCGAGGCCGATTCCCGTGTCTTCGTCACGTGCAGACGGCTCAGCAACTCAGCCTCGTGGCGCGTCAGGCCGCAGCTCGCTACCAACTCGTCTACAGCGGCACCGTTCTTCGCAAGCCGTGCAGCCAAGTCATAACCACGCTGTGAGCTACCTGCACCAGCCGGTGCAAGCCGTGCGTCGGATTCCGCCCGCTCGCTCAGCGAGTCCAGGCGAGCACTCATCACTGCGATGGTTTCGTGCAAGCTGCGCACTTCGGCAAACGTGCGCTGCAGCTGAGCTGCGAGGTGCTGCATCTGCCGCTCGTCCGCACGCCGCCAGCGGCTGAACGCCAACGCGAAGATCCAGAACGCGCCGAGCAGCAACGCCGCACGGCTGACCATCATCACCGTCTCCATCGACGGGTTGGGCAGAATCTCGAACATCGCTACTCCTGTGACGGCCGTCACACTGCGTCAAACGACTGACGCAGCGAGCACGGCCCTACACAGGAGAAAGCAAGAATGGTGCCGCCCGGCCTCAAAACCTCGCTTTGGCGGAGAGGAAGAACTGGCGCGGCGCGCCGAGCAGCAGCGACTGCCAGGTGCCGTTCGGGTCGGTTTCGGTGAAGCCGTTCGAGTCGATGGTGCTGAAGTATTCCTTGTCCGTGACGTTGGTCGCGTCCAGCTGGAGCGACAGTTCCTCGAACACGCCGAAGCCGCGGAAGCGGTAGCCCGCCGCGAGGTTCACGAGCGTGTACGCATCGACACTGCCCTGGTTCAAGTACGTGTAGAAGCGCTCGTCGGTGTAGTTCACGTTCGCGCTCGCGAAGAACGCGCCGTTGTCGTACGTCAGCTCGGACTTCAGCAGGATCTCCGGCGTATCCACGACTTGCTTGCCCTTGACCGGCACGACGCGCGCCACGCCGGCGCCGTTGACCGTCGTGTAGTTGTCCTCGTACTCCGAGTCGTTCCACGACAGCGAGGTGAACCAGGTCAGCGATGTCATCGGCCGCCAGCTGAGCGCGGCCTCGGCGCCGTTGGTCGTCACGCTGCCGACGTTGGCGAGCACCGACGGGTTGCCGAGGATGCCCGGACCGGTGTTGATGCCGACGAGGCGGTCCTTGAAGTCGACGTGATACGCCGCGATCAGCGCTTCGAACTCGGCACCGCGGAAGCGCAGGCCGGTCTCGTAGTTATTCGAAGTCTCGGGCTCCAGCACGTCCTTGATCGCCGCGAAGCCGGCAGCCGACGTGCTGAACGGACCCGACGTGCCGCTGCTCGCGAACGCGCGAACGTTGCGGGCGGCGGATCCGAACCACTCCATGTCGTCCGCGATCGACCAGTTGAAGCCGACCTGCGGCAGGAACGGCTCGTCCGCCTTGATCGTCCCGTTCTTCACATCGCCGACGACCGTGTGCGCGGTGTTCTTGGCATTCACCGAGCGGAAGCCGAAGTTCAGCCGCAGCCTGTCATTCACCGACCACGTGTCCTGCAGATGAAACACATACGACTCGGTATCGAAGTCGTATTCCCAGTCCGTGCGGAACGAGTTGCTCAGCAGCTCCGTGAAGTGGCGCGTCGGTCCGGCGCTCGACGGCTCGCCGTAGAAGCGGCGCGCCTGCGTGAAGTCGTTCGTCTCGTACCACACGCCGCCTTCCACTTCGTGCGCCTCGCCCTTCCAACTGAGCGACGTCAGTACGCCGAGGCGCTTCAGGTAGTACTCGGTCGAGCGCACCGAAATCGGCGCGCCGCCCGGCGTCGGCACATACGGCGTGCCCCACAAGCCCTGACCGCGGTTGTGATGCCCATACGCCGTCGTCTTCCACTCCATCGTTTCGCCCATCGGCAGATCGAGTGCGACGTAGCCGAGATGATCCTTGCGCAGGCCCGAGGCATTCCAATACGCGTCATCGCAGGCGATCGCATCGTTGCCGCCGCTCGCGGCGCACCCGTTCGCCGCCTGTATCGCCGCATCCCAATTCGGGAAGTAGTTGTCCCAGTCAACACCGCGGCGCGTGACGATGTCCTTCGACAGGTCTTGATAATCGATCTCGGCGCGATCCGAGTAGTCGTAGTAGCCGGTCAGCGTTCCGTCGCCGACCGACTGCACAGCCTTCAAGGTGTACATCCGTGTTTCTTGCGTGCCGCCACCCTTCCATTTATCCGTGGAGGAGTCGACGACAGAAACATAGGCGCGCGTGCCAGTGCCGAGCTCACCGCTGTCGAAGCGAGCGAAGGTGCGACGTGCCGAATCGCTGCCGAACGTCTGCGCGACAGTTGCGCCGACCTCGGCGTCCGGACTCGCGGAGAAGAATTCGACAGCACCGCCCAGATTGCTCAGCGACGCCGTATCGATGGCGCCCGTGCCTTGCGACAGCACTGCGCGACCGACCAGCTCGGTGGGAATCGCGCGGCTGATGTGCAGGCCGTTGTGGTTGCCGTAGGTCATGTCGCCGAGCGGCACGCCATCGAGCGTGAAACCGATGCGGTTCTGATTGAAGCCACGCACGGTGATGCGCGTCGACCACTCGTAGGCACCGTACGGGTCGGTCGACTGGAAGTTCACACCGGGAAGCTTCTCGATCGCCTTGAGCGGGCTGGTGCCCGGCGGTAGATATTCGATCTGCTGTGCAGTGATCGATTGGACCTGGCGCGTTTCGCCGCGCCCGAGCACGATCACTTCTTCCAACGGGTCGGCTGCATTGCTGTCAGCCTGTTGTGCCTGTGTCGCGGCGCCAGTCAAAACGGCGCCGATTGCGAAAACCAGTCTGTGTGAATGACGCATGTCGATCTCCCCATCGCTGCCCCAGGCCGAGGCAAACGTAGTGAGATCGCGTTACGAACAGTTGGCAGGAAGATGAAAGAAATGCGTCGCGTTCACCATTCGCGCGCGAACAGGTTCACCGGATCGCCCGGCGTCAGCTCCATCAGCCGTTCGAGCTTCATCCCTGCCTTCTCGAGCACACGGATGGAAGCGTCATTGCTCGGCGTCGTGATCGCCAGGATGCGACGCAATCCGAACGCGCGATTCCCGTAGGTCAGCACAGCAGCTGCAGCCTCGTATGCGTACCCCTTGCCGCGAAACTCCGGCAGGAACGCGTAGCCGACGTCGGCATCAGGCAGCGTGTCGCGCTTGATCAGTCCGGCCATGCCCACCGGCGTGCCGCTCTCCCGCTCCTCCACTCGATACATGCCGAAGCCGTACCGCTGATACATGTCGAGCGGCCCTTCGCGCAGGTAGCGCCGAGCGTCGTCGAGGTCGTGAACGTTCTTGTCGCCGATGAACCGCAGCCAGGACGGATCGTTGACGAGCCGGAAGATGAATTCGGCGTCGTCCAACGTGAGGCGACGCAGGATGAGACGAGGAGTTTCAAGAACGATCATGCCACGCATTATGCGTGAATCGGTTAGCATAGCCACGCGCACCGGGGCTCTCGGTACCAGGGGAAGGTCGATGCGAAAGCTCGTCGCCATCGTGATCGCC
>Ga0075431_100007796_pt1 | contig 10662 bp, 8 predicted proteins | sample RhiMetdeltSRZDD5_FD_75297 | JGI IMG/M metagenome (GOLD analysis project Ga0075431, IMG submission 75297) | Populus rhizosphere microbial communities from Tennessee, USA - Rhizosphere MetaG P. deltoides SRZDD5 | ecosystem: Host-associated > Plants > Roots > Rhizosphere > Soil | place: USA...
ATCGTCTAGGGGTTAGGACGGGTGGTTCTCAGCCATCAAACCGGGGTTCGAATCCCCGTACCGGTACCAGCTCAGAAATTCCTCCCTCGCGCCCATTACGTACCCCATCGAGTCTTCCACCAGTTCACGATAGCCGCGAACATGTGTTCATCGAGCCTGACAACGGGCCCTACCATCGCCTGCGAGTGTCGAGCGGATTCGATCGGACCGACATCACGAACCTCGACGAGTTCGTGCGCCGGATCTCCGCCGCGCCACTGACGTACGAGCCGGGCTCCGGATGGGGCTACTCAAATTCGATCGACGTTCTCGGCGCAGTCATCGAGAGAGTGAGTGGCCAATCACTCCCGCGAGCGGTCGCCGAGCTTGTCCTGACCCCGCTCGATCTGAAGGACACGGCCTTTGCAGTCACCGATCCCCGCGGGCTCGTGACGCAATATGCGGATGCACAGCCTGAGCCTCGTCGGATGGCGGACGACGATTCCGTGAACTTCTTCGGAAGACCGGTGGCCTTCTCGCTCACCCGGCTTCTCGAACAGCGAGCGTTTGCATCCGGCGGCTCCGGCATGGCCGGTACGGCGGGCGAGGTCCTGACATTCCTGGAAGCAGTGCGGGCCGGCAGCCTGCTGCAATCGCAGACTCGGCGCGCCATGTTTTCGGCCCAAGCCCGAACAGAGGGACAAGCAGAGGGACCGGGCTGGGAGTTCGGTTACGGCGGGGCGGTACTCGTCGAGCCGGAAGTGGCAAACACGCGGCAGGCGCCCGGGACGCTTCAATGGAACGGGGCGTGCGGCCACAAATGGTTTATCGACCCGACGAATGAGCTCACCGTGGTGGCGCTGACCAACACCGCCTTCGAGGGCATGATCGGCCGTTTCCCCGCGGACATTCGCGACGCCGTGTACGGCGTCTCAGCCCATCAAGGATGAATGAACCGCGCGTAGCACGGCGGAGGATCAGAAATGCCTTCAACTCAAGAGATTTCGGATCGGATTATCGAAGAGAGATTTTGGCACCTGCATGTGCCGGAGGGGTTCAAGTTCTAAGCTCGGCCCGCTCGTGGGTCATTACCCGAGAGTCGACACCGTTACGCTCAGATGATGGCCACCGCCTACGCTCCTCAGACGATGGACGCCTGACGTATCACCAAATAAAATTTCCGGCCACCGATTCGTTTTGATCCGACGCGTCGTCTCCAGAGTAGCGAGGTCAATTTCGGCGCTCGCATGGAGACGTCAAATGAACGCTATTGCCTTCGATCCCCGCGCAACGACCCTCATCAACGTGCTGGCCTGTGATCCCGCGAACCAAGCGGCGCTCGTCGATCTACTGCGCCAGAACACCGACGAGGTGATCACGACTCTGGACGGGTGGCGCTCGACCAGCTTCGTCGCGGCACAGGACGGCACGCACGTCGTCATCATCTCGCAGTGGCGTGACGCCGCCGCGGTGGGCGCCATGCAGGGCGACGCGCGCATGCAAGCCTATTTCCCCAGGATCGTGGCGCTCGCCAGCCTCGATTCTGTCATCGGCGCCGTCGCCTACGCGCGTCACGCCTGAGCAGGAGATAAGCCCATGACCAATCTTGCAAACGCCCGCGTCATCGTAACCGGCGGCAGCGCCGGAGTGGGTCTCGCGATCGTCAGGGCATTGGCGGAACGTGGCGCCGATCTCACCGCGATCGCCCGCGACCCCGGCAGGCTCGGCGCGGCGCGCGACGCTGGCGCCCGGACCATCGTCGGTGACGCCACGGACGCGGCTCTCATCAAGGGCGCCGTTGCCGGGATCGATCCTGACGTGCTCATCCTCAACGCCGGAGCACGCCTGCCCTTGGTGACCATCGACCAGGAGGATTGGGACAGTTTCTCGTCGATCTGGAATACCGACGTGAAGGCGACGCTGGCCGGCGTCCAGGCGGCGCTCAACACGCCGATGCGGCGTGGCGCCCGCGTCCTGTTGATGTCGAGCGGCGCCGCAATGGTGATGAGCCATCCGGCGATCGAGCCTCGCAGCTTGCGGCGGTCAGGCGGCTATATCGGCGCCAAGCGGATGATCTGGTTCATGGCCCACCAGGCGCAAGCCGTCTCGCACGATCGGCAACTGGGGATCAACTTCCAGGTGCTAGTCCCCACCCAGGCGATGGCGGGAACCGAACTCGGCCATGCGGTCGCCGCCGCCTGTTCGCAGGAGGAAGGGCTCACCATCGACGAGTATATGCACAGACGCTACGGTCCGACCCTCCACCCGTCACAGATCGGGCGGCAGGTCGCTGAGCTTCTGGTCGAACCGCGCTACGAAACGGGCACTGCCTACGGCTTCCGGGCGGACATGGATCTCATTCCGCTCGACCAATAGAGGATATCCAATGACCGATCATGCGCGCGATTTCGAGGTGATGCTGTCGGCGATGCGTCCGACACTCCATCGCTACTGCGCGCGCATGACTGGCTCGGCGGTCGATGGCGAAGATGTCGTCCAGGACGCAATGATCAAGGCATTGGTCGCTCGGGGATCGGTTGGCTCGCTCGACAATCCTGAGGGCTGGCTCTTCCGCATCGCTCACAATGCAGCCCTCGATTTTCTACGTCGCCGTCGGCGGACCGTCCACTTGGGAACCGAGGAGGAACTGGCCATGATCGCCGCCCCCGATAGGCCTGATCCCGATATCGCCACCGTCAGCCTGCGCACCTTCCTCCGGTTGCCCGCGCTCCAGCGCAGCACGGTGATACTGAAAGACGTGCTTGGCCATTCTCTGGCGGAGATATCGGAAATAATCGGCGTAACCGAATCTGCCGCGAAGTCGGCCCTGCAGCGCGGCCGCGCCCGCCTCCGCCGAATGGCCGCCGAACCTGACGATATCGAACTGCCGGTGCTGTCCGAAGCCATGCGCGCGCGGCTGGTGGCCTATGTGGAAGGCTTCAAGGTCGGCGATTTCGACGCCGTGCGCGCCATGCTCGCCGACGACGTGAAGCTCGACCTGGTCGCCACGCCGTTCCAGAAACGCGGCAAACGCGAGGTCGGCGAGTATTACGGGGCCTATGAGGCCGCGAGTGATAAGTGGGCGTTCGCCCCCGGCGCGGTCGACGGCCACGCCGCGATGTTGGTCTACGAACGCGCCGTCTCGCTCGCCACGCCGGCCTATTTCGTCGTGCTCGACTTCGATGGCGGTCGCGTGAGCCGCATCCATGACTTCCTGTATGCGCGCTACGCGATGGAGTGCGCTACCGTCCGCCTGATCTAAACATCGACGCTAATCGACGCTGTTTAGCCGAACAGCGGCCTTTTCGGAGACGTGACGGCTGAATTTTGTGAAGAGCAGCAAGCGGGTGCCGCCAGGGGAACCCGGAAAACCGCGCGTAGTCAGCGTCCGTCGTGACGCGCAGTTATGTTCGAGGGCCTTCGTCGCAAGGTGCGGACGGGATCCCGCTGCAGAAAGGCAATGGTCTCGATGGCGACCGGCGACCACTTGGGAAGACGACACGCGCCGCAGCCAGTCCGTGTGAGCCGCCGGGCGAACCGCGGCGCCGTCGTCGTGCCTCCAGCCGCTTCGACTATCTGGTTCGCGTGAGCTTGATGTTGCGCTGCGCCGCAGGCCGACCCAAGTAGTGATTGAGCCAGTCGTGCGTCAACGAGCCATCAGCGCCGACGAGCAGGGTCAGTTCGTGGGCGTGGCCTTCGAGGTCCGCCTGGATATCGCTGTCCGGCGACAGGACGAAGTACAGTCGCTCGCCGTTCGATTCCATCAACCGCAGTCGGGGCTGGTTGGCGGCGTTGCAGTAGTGAGTCGCGACGAGACGTCCGCTGCTGTCGTCATGGTAAACGGTCGTCATTTCTCGCGGAGTACCTGGGAAGAGGCGCTCGATGACCGCGCTGCCGGCCGCAGTCACCTCATACGTGACGACGGCTGCCGTGATCCCTTCCCGCTCGCGGAACGTCGTTCCTTCCCACCGTCCCGCCAGACCTTTGATCTTCTCCAGTTCGCGGCTGAACTGGCGACGCGCCTTCGCCAGTTCGGCCGCTGCCTCCGCCGGCGTGTGCGCATGCGATGCCTGTTGGGCCATCGCCGGTCCGGCGACCACGGCTGACAGCACGACCGCCGCACCGACAACGACATGTTTTTTCATAGCGACCCCTGAGGATGAATGTGGCCGGCAGTTCGTCTGCCGCCGTAATGCTTCTGAGATATATATATGTACACAATATATGCTGTCAACACAGCACAGGTCGCAGCGGGGATCAAACCACGGCTTCTAGCCCTTGATGACCAGGAGCGGATCGACACGGGCGGCGTGCTTCGCGGGACCGAGCGAGGCCAGCACCGACACCGCCATCACCAGGACTGCGGCCGCCGCAGCAACCGGCGCGTCGAGCGCACCGACGGCGTAGAGAGAGGGATCGAGCAACGGCCGAAGCCACCGCAACGCGGCGAATCCAATGACGAGACCGCCGATCGCGGTCAGCAGGCCTTCGGTCACGACGAGACGGGCCAGTCCGTGCGGCGAGCTCCCGAGCACCAGCCGCATCCCGAACTCGCGTCGGCGCTCCGCGACGAGATATGTCAGGGCGGCATAGAGACCGACTGTCGCGAGGAGCAGCGTGGTCGCCGCGAACAATCCAGTGTTGACAAGCACCAGCCGTTGAGGCGTAAGCGACGCATCCACGCGAGCCTGCATCGGGCGAGCGTCGTACGGAACCAGACGGGCGTCGGCAGCCTTGATCGCTGCGGCCAGCACCGACCCGTCCAGGCTTCCGGCACGGGTCCTCACGGCAAGCGCGTAGCTTCGCTCGTCGGCTTGCATGTATGTGCGGTAAATGGCGCCTCGCCGGTCCTCATCCGCGCGCATCAGATTCTCCTGCCACACATCGCCCACGACTCCCACGACGGTGAATGGCCGCGTCGCCGCCAGCGGCGGCAGCACGAGTTGCTTCCCGATCGGGTCTCCACCTGGCCAGAGATGCTGCGCCAGACGGCGGGCGATGACGATCGCGGGCTCGGCATCGGCAGTGTCACGCTCGTCGAGATACCGCCCGGCCAGCAGCGGCAGCTCCATGGCGGCGAAATAGCCTGGACTGACGACGTAGTTCCAACTGGTGATCTCCTGACCTCTCCGCTGCGACGACCGCCGCACGCCGAGTGACGCCGTGCGGCCACCGAACGGCAGCAATTGCGTGACACCGGCCGCCTCGACGTCCGGAATGCGGTGAATCGTGTCGAGGACGTCACTGACGACGTCGCGCGCCTGCACGGCGGCTGGATACTGCGCGTGGGGCACATCGAAGGTCACGGTCGTCAATCGTTCGGCGCTGAATCCGGGATTCTCCGCCAGCGCGTTCCTGAGACTGACGACCGTCAATCCCATACCGATCATCAACACGAACGCCGCAGCGACCTGAAGGGCAACGAGCCCCCGCCTCAGGTGACGAGCCCCCGGCGTCGGGGCACGCTCGTTGGCGCCGTCGCGAAGTGCCTCCGTCAGCGGGACACCGGCGAGCGCGGCGATGGGTGCCAACCCGATGATGCCACTCGCCAGAAGCGCCGCCGCCGCACACAAGATCACGGTCGCCCCATCCACGCCAAGCCCCTCCGCCCTCGGCAGGTCCAGTAGACCGCCGTGGCGCAACACCGAGAGCAGTACACCCACCAGCAACAGCGCGCCGGTTCCTCCCAGGGCACCGATGATCGCGCTCTGGGCGAGGAGAGGCATCGTCATCACACGCCACCCACTCCCCAGCGCACGTCGCGTCGCAAGCTCGCCCAGATAGCGACGCGAACGGGCGATCGTCAGGGTAGCGAGGTTGAGCAGCCCGATCAGCAGGACGAGCAGTGACCAGACCATGAGCAGAGTGAGTGCCGGTCGAACGTCGCGCGTGATCACGTCTTGCAACCGCTCGACCGTCGTGTGGTACCCGGTCCGCTCCCGGGGGACGCGCAGCGAGGAAAACCTTGCCACTTCCGACGCGTCGAACGCCGCCAGTTGCCGACGAGCGTCCTCCAGGGTGACGCCGTCTCTGAGCCTGCCGATCTGATACTGGTTCAGCCAGCCGCGACGATCATCGGCCCGCTCCGCCGCGGAGTAGACGGCAGGGATCCAGAAGCGGGCATCGAGTCGGAAGATCGCAAAATCCGGTGGCATCACGCCGACGATCACGAACGGGTGGCCGTTCACGATCACGTCTGTGCCCACCACATCGGGATTGCTCGCGAAGACCTCCTGCCACAGCGAGTGGCTCAGCACGATCTTCCGCTCCGCGCCGGACTCGCCGTCTTCGTCTTCGAACCATCTTCCATACAGCGGCTTCACGCCGATCAGCCGAAGGAGCGACGGCGTCCCGATGTCGCCCCGCACGCGCTGCGCGACGCCGTTCGTCTCGAGCACGACGTCGATCCACCGGAACATGGCCATCTCGTCGAACACGGTCAGCCGCTGCCGCCGATCGAAATACGAGGGAATATCGCTGCGAATGCCCACGGTGCCTACGACATTGCCCGTGACCTCGGCCCGCGCGGCCATGAGGACGACGCGGTCCGGTTCGGGAAACGGCAGCGGCCGCAGGAGCACGGCATGGACGACCGTCAACAGCGCCGCGGCGATGCCGAGGCACAAAGAGAGCGTGAGGGTGACGGCCGTCGTGAAGTGAACGTCGCGCCGCACGTGCCGCAGCGCCTGGCGGCCATAACGACGCCAGACGTCGCCGATTGTGGCGAGGGCACCCGACTGCGCGAACAGCACTCCTGTGCCAGTCTGGCTCTGAAAGTAACTATCGAGCTGGTGCCACGCCGCGTGACCGAAGACCTCGGCCTCGACCTCACGCAGCGCCTCGGCCTCTCGACGTCCGCGCGCGACCGCTGCGCCATAGGCGTCTTCGAGCTGCGCCGCCAATTCAGCGACGGCGTCATCATCGAGCGTGCTGGCATCAGAAAGCCGCCGCCGTACGAGTGCCCGAAAATCAGGCGAACTCAAGACCCGCAGCCTGCTGCATGGCCGTGAAGAACTGCGACCAACTGCGACGCTGTTCCGTCAACAACGCCAGCCCCGACGGCGTCAGCCGATAGTACCGGCGCCGCCGCTGCCCCGCCTTCTCGACCCAGCGGCCGGTAATCAGCTTGCGCCGCTCCATGTCGTAGAGAATCGGATAGAGCGAGGCGACATTGAAGGTGACAACGCCAGAGGAGCGTTCGGCGATGCGCTGGCAGATCTCGTAGCCGTGCGTCGGTGCCACCTCCAATTGAGCCAGGATCAGTACCTCTGCAGCGCCCTTCTTCTGCGCTGTCGAGGCCGCATTTGGGGTCTCCATATAACGTAATCATACATATGGCACGTCTCGACCGTCGAATCTGACGGCCTGGGATTTTGTGCTCGGAGCGCAATGGCCAGCGAGAAGACGGAAGCGCACAGGTAGACAATCTCCTAGAACTCTAGTAGGCTCTCTACCTAAATGGCGAATAAAGACCGTATTCAATTGCTGCAAGGCACGCTTGACTTGCTCGTGCTTCAATCCCTCATGTTGGCTCCTCAGCACGGTCACGGGATCGCGACCAGCATTCAGCGTTCAGCCGATGATGAACTCCTCATCGATCATGGGTCGCTGTATCCCGCGTTGCAGCGCCTGGAGCGGGCAGGCCTGATCTCCTCCGACTGGGGCACGTCGGAGAATAACCGGCGAGCGCGCTATTACACGCTGACGCGTGCCGGCCGGAAGCGTCTCGCGACCGAGACGCGCAAGTGGGAGACGATGGTTCGCGTCATCACCCGCGTGCTGAAACCACGGGAGGCACAATGAAGATCCCGCGGTGGGTGCGCTGGCGCTCGGATGCCGAATTGAACGAAGAGATCCAGGCGCATCTCGAGATGGAGGTCCAGGACAACCTCGATCGCGGTCTGTCTCCCGAGCACGCGCGTCTGGCGGCACTGCGTCGATTCGGAAACGCGACGCTCGTCAGAGAACGCGCCCGCGAAGCCGATCCCTTCTTCAGCGTCGAGACCGTCCTGAGGGACTCGCGGTATGCGCTGCGGAATCTTCTGCGTGCGCCTGCCTTTACGCTCGCGACGTTCGCCACGCTGGCGCTGGCGATTGGCGCCAGCGCGGCGATTTTTGCGGTGACGTACCGTGTCCTGTTGAACCCATTGCCGTACCCGGATTCTGCGCGAATTCTCATGCTGGACTTCGGCAATCCCACGGCCAATGTGCCATCGGGCTTCAGGTCGCTATCGTCGCAGCAATACTTCCAGTACGTCGATCGGGCGCGCACCCTGAGGAGCGTCGCCGTGTATCAGGTAGACGATCTGACGATTTCTGGGGTGGGTGCGCCCACGCGCATCAGGGTGTCGCGCGTGACGCCGTCACTCACGTCAGTCCTCGCCGTTTCGCCGACCGTCGGTCGCTGGTTCGCGGAGGACGAGAGCGTACTCGGCGCCCCGCCGGTCGCGGTCCTCTCCTACGGACTCTGGATAACTCGATACGGCGGAAATCCCGCCATCCTGGGGCAGTCCGTCAATCTCGACGGCGTGCCGGCGGAGATCGTCGGTGTGATGCCTCCGTTCTTCGCATTCCCGGAACCGGCAATCGATGTCTGGTTACCCGTCGCGCTGACGCGGGCGACCGCGTCGCCCGGCTACAGCTTCGCGGGCGTCGCCCGATTGCAGGACACGGCCACCGTCACCGACGCGCGCGTCGAATTGACCCGACTGACGAACGAGCTTGAAGCGGAGTACCCCGGCAACGGATACCGGCAATTCGTCTCGACGGCCACGACGCTGATCGAAGGCACCGTCGGCCGCGTGTCGACGATGCTGTGGATGCTGCTCGCATCGGTCGGGTTGCTGTGGCTCGTGGCCTGCGCCAACGTCGCCAATCTGTTTCTCGTACGGGCCGAGGCCAGGCAGCGGGAAGTCGCCGTACGCCGCGCTCTTGGTGCCGGCCGTCGTAGCGTTGCCCGGCTCTTTCTCGCCGAGAGTGCGCTCCTGTCGATAGCGGCAGGTGCCGCAGCGCTGGGACTCGCCGTAGCAGCGACGCGTCTGCTCGTTGCCTTCGGCCCGGCGAGCCTGCCACGACTCGAGGAGGTACACATCGACGCCGTCGTTCTGGTGTTCACCGGAGCGCTGACGGCGCTGACGGGGCTGGGCTGCGCGGCGTTGCCACTGCTACGCGGCGTCTGGACCGCGCCATCGTTGCAGGAAGCAGGGCGTGCCAATACTGGCAGCCGGAGACGCCACCGCATCCGACATACGCTGATGGCGAGCCAGGTCGCGCTGGCTCTCGTGCTGCTCGTGGCCACCGGACTCCTGGTGCGCAGCTTTCAGCGCTTGCTCACCGTCGATCCTGGTTTTGATTCGCGCTCGACGTTGACGTTTCAAGTTGGGCTTCCGCCGGCGACCTATCCGGATCGCGAACGCGTCGTTGCCTTTCATCACGCCGTCCTGGATCGAATCGCGGCGCTGCCAGGCGTGACGACGGTCTCCGCCTCGACGTGCTTGCCGCTTGCCAGGGAAGCGTTCTGCTTCGGCAACACGCTGGCTGTGGAGGGGCGACCCATCCAGCGCGGCCAAATTCCCAGACCGGTTGCGCAGCGCGCCGTCGCGGCCGGCTACTTCGAGGCACTCGGCATTCGCTTGCTCCAGGGGCGGGGATTGGATCGGGCCGATATCGACCGGCGCGAGCCGGCCGTTGTCGTCAACAAGGCGATGGTGGACGCGTACTTTCCTGGTGAGGATCCGATTGGCCGGCGGATTGCGTTCGGCTACACGAGCACCAACGGCCCGTGGCGCACCATCGTTGGCGTGGCCGAGAACACCGTGACGACCGGCTTGGCCGAGCTCGCTCCTATCCCGAAGCTATATGTGCCGATGTCGACGTCCGGAGGCCCTGACCTTCCCGTGAGTGGCCTGCTCGGACCCGATATCTCTGTTGTGAGCTATGTGGTGCGATCCTCGACCCCACCGCTCGGATTGACGGCGGCTGTGCGGCGTGCGATCGATCGAGTCGATGCCTCTGTCGCGATGGCGCGAATCGAAACGCTACAGGAGGCCGTCGACAGAGCCACCGGTCCTGCGGCGTTCACGACGGTTCTTCTCGGCATCGCGGCGAGCGTGGCCCTGGTGCTCGGACTGGTCGGTATCTACGGCGTCGTGTCGTACATCGTCAGTCAGCGAACCGGCGAAATCGGTATCCGCATTGCGCTCGGTGCTGAACCTGGCACGGTCGCGACGATGATCGTGCGTCAGGGCGCTATCGTTGCTCTTGCCGGCGTCCTTGCTGGACTTGCGGCTTCCTTCGCTGGCAGCCGGTCAATCGCGTCGCTGCTCTATGAGATCAGCCCGCGCGATCCGATTGTCTTCGTCGCGACTGCCGTGACATTGTTCGGCGTGGCCATCATCGTGTGCTGGTTGCCGGCGCGGCGCGCCGCTCGTGTGAACCCGGTCGAGGCATTGCGGGCAGACTAGTCCAGACCTTGACGCTTACGCCGCACGAATGAGCCAGGGTCGAAAATCGTCCAGTGCGGCGAGCCAGCATGGACACTGATTCCCTAGATCGCGATCTTGAGCGCGGTCTCAAACGCCAATTTCGCTGAGAAATTCGGCTTACAGCAGGTGTCGTACCGGTGTACCGGTACCAGAAAGATCAACTCCTCACAGTACTTGCGACCACTACCGTAGTCGTATG
>Ga0075431_100007800_pt1 | contig 10660 bp, 10 predicted proteins | sample RhiMetdeltSRZDD5_FD_75297 | JGI IMG/M metagenome (GOLD analysis project Ga0075431, IMG submission 75297) | Populus rhizosphere microbial communities from Tennessee, USA - Rhizosphere MetaG P. deltoides SRZDD5 | ecosystem: Host-associated > Plants > Roots > Rhizosphere > Soil | place: USA...
GTGACGACATGACCGAACCCGGCCTCCCCGACGTCCCCTGCCAGGAGTTTGTCGAACTGGTCACCGAGTACCTGGACGGTGCCCTCACGAACGACATCGTCGCCCGGATCGACGCCCACCTCGGCGAATGCCCCGGGTGCCGACGGGTGCTGGCGCAGTGGGGCGAGGTCATCCGCGTCACCGGCCGTCTCACCGAGACCGAGGTGGATCACCTCGACCCCGACACCCGCAGCGAGCTGATGACGGCGTTCCGGCGCCGTCAAAGCAGCTGAGCACCCGAACCTGTAACGGATCCCTTCCGGCCGAGACGGAACAGCAGGGTCGCGGCCAGGCGGGCGCGGATCGGAGTAGGGGAACGCATGCCGGAGGAGTCGTTCAACAGCTTGGCGGTGATCCTGGCCGCCGCCTTCGTAGCGCCGCTGCTCCTGGGCAGGTTCCCGCGGGTGCGCGTGCCGGCCGTCGTGGTCGAGATCGTCTTCGGGATCCTCATCGGCCCCTCGGTCTTGGGCTGGGCCGAAGCAGACGAGGTGGTACGCGTGCTCGCCCTGGTCGGCCTGGCGTTCCTGCTCTTCCTGGGAGGCCTGGAGCTCGACCTGCGCAAGCTTCGGGGGCCATCGGCCCGCCGCGCGGGGGCCGGGTTCGGCCTCTCGCTCGCGCTCGCCGCGCTCTGCGGGGTGGGTCTGCACCTCGGCGGCCTCGTCGACGACCCGCTGCTCGCGGCCGTCATGCTCACCGCCACGTCGCTCGGCCTGGTCGTGCCAACGTTGAAGGAGGCCGGGGAGATCGACACCGATCTCGGCCAGCTCGTGATCGCGGGTGCGTCGATCGCCGACTTCGTGGCGATCCTCCTGCTGTCCGCCCTGTTCTCGATGGACGGCACCAGCCCCAGCGCCAAGCTGGTCCTCCTGGTGGAGTTCGCCGCAGTCGTGGGCCTCGCCGGCCTGCTCGTCGGTGCGTCGGGACGGTCTCAACGCCTGGGGTCGCTGCTGGTCAAGCTGCAGGACACGACCGCGGAGATCCGGGTGCGCGGCGCAGTGCTGCTGCTGATCGTCCTGGTCGTGCTGGCAGGGCACTTCGGGTTGGAGACCATCCTCGGTGCCTTCATCGCCGGGGCGCTCGTCGGCTACATCGACCGCGACGCCGCCATGACCCACCCACACTTCCGCCTCAAGCTCGAGGCCATCGGTTACGGCTTCGTGATCCCGGTCTTCTTCGTCGCGAGCGGGGTCACCTTCGACCTCGATGCCCTGCTCGAGGAGCCATCGACGCTGGCCCTGGTCCCGATCTTCCTCGCCGCCCTGGTCATCGCCCGAGGTGTCCCCGCGATCGCCTACCGTCGCCTGGTGAGCGGCCGCGGCGTGGCCGTCGCCGGCCTCCTGCAAGCGACCTCGCTCCCGTTCATCGTGACCGCCAGCCAGATCGGCGTCGCCATCGACGCCCTCGAACCATCGACCGCCGCCGCGTTCGTCGCCGCCGGCCTGGTGTCGGCGCTCGCCTTCCCGGCCTTGGCCCTCACCGCCCTGTCCCGTCCGAGCACCGAAACCGATGCCGCGGTGGTCGCTGCTCCGGCTGCACGGCCGGGAAATGGATAGGCGATGACGAGCTCGGCGGAGGAGTTGCTCGAGCAAGGCCGCACCGCGCTCCGATCCGGCGACGCCACGGCGGCCGCCGGGCCTTCGAAGGCGCCCAAGCCCTTCCCGACGCGCCGTCAGGACAGGTGATCGAGGGCCTCGCCCGGGCCGCCTACCTGGACCTCGACTTCCCCGATGCCATCAGCACCTGGGAACGCGCCTATGCGGCGCAGCGCGCAGAGGGCGAGCACGTCGGCGCCGTGCGGGTGGCTCGCACGCTCGCCTACATGTACGGCGCGATCATCGGCGACGGCGCGGTGTCCAGCGGCTGGCTCGCCCGGGCCCAGACGCTGTTGGCGCATGCAGCCGACACTCGCGAGGCGGGCTGGGTAGCGCTCAACACAGGCATGTTCGAACCCGACCGGGCCCGCAAGGAGGAGCGCTTCCGCGAGGCACTCGCGGCCGCCCGCTGGGCCCTGTTGCGAGCTGGTCGACCTCGCCGGTCGGGGTGAGGTGGCCTAGTGGTAGCGACCTCGGAGGTCCCGGGGTGCCTTCACCCGCCAGAGCAGGACTCCGTATTCATCCTGGAGTTGCCATTTGGCCTGTTTGCGGGACCACCAGCGGGTGTAGGCGGCGTCGAAGGAGCACTCGTGTTGGAGGATCATCCTGCGGCGGATCGTCCAGGTCGACCTAGGAGCCATCAGCCAGCGGGATAGGCGGATCCCGGTCCATGTGGCCCGCCTGCCGGTGGGTCTCCTGGGTGCGCTCCAGGCCGGAGCGGGCTCGGAGGAAGTGGCCGGCGAGTTCGATGGTGACGATCCAAAGGATCGGGGGTGCGGCGTGAGCGACGACCCCGACCGAGGTGTGTTCGTCGGCGACGTTCAACCAGATCGTCGCCCCGTTCAGGGTCCATGGGACGAGCCGTAGCCAGGGGATCCGCATGTCGAGACGGGTGAAGAGGAGGTCGATGCCGCTGAACACGGCGATGCCGACGTCGATGAGGACCGGCACGGTCCAGGCGAGGTCGCCGAAGGACGGCTCGACGGCGTCTCGTACCGCGGAGAAGGAGTTGACGAACCCCCGGCGGCCAAGGTGAGGGCGCCGGCGACGAGGGCACAGGCTCCTGCGATCCACGCCGCGGTGAGCTTCGGCTGTTCCTGGTCAGGCGCCGGCATGGTCGAACCTCCCGGTGGGCTCGGCGAGGGGGTGGGGTTCTCCGGTGATGAGGGCGACGGCTGCGGCGACCTCGCCGAGGCGGCCTCTCGTGTACGTGCCGGTCACTGACTGCGGGGCATGGCCGAGGAAGGCCTCGGCAACGGCCTCGCTGCCACTGATCCGCTCGACCGCTGCTGCGGCGGTGTAGCGCAGCACGTGGGCGGTGACCGGGGTGCGGACGCTCCAGGGCAGGGCTTCCTGGACGTGTCGGAACAATGTGTCGTAGTGCCGGCGGGTGATCGGCCGGCCTCTTGCGGTCCGGAACACGGCGTCTCGGCCGTGGCGGGCGCCGCGCCGTCGGGCGTGGGCTTTGAGCTTCGCGATCAGCGATAGCGAGATCGGCTGCTCGCGCTCCTTGCCGAACTTCTCCCGGAGCCACACCGTGGAACGGCGTTCGTCGAGGTCGTCGTGGGCCAGATGTAGGGCGCCTTCTTGGCGGGCGCCGGAGACCAGGTGGAACTCGGCCAACCGCAGGTCGAGCTCGGGGTCGCGGCTGGTCATGCGGATCGCTTCCAGGGCCTCGGTCAGCTCGATGTCAGTGAGGCTCCGCCGGCGGTTGGGGAGCCGACGTGGCTTGTCGACTTCCGTGGCCGGGTTCTCGAGGATCAGCCGGGCTCGCCTGGCCCGCTTGAACAGGGCCCGCAGCGCTGCGACGCAGTTCTCCCGTGGAGACCGGGCGTCGGTTCCGGGGCGGCGGAGCTTCGCGCGGCGGGCGGCCTCGACCCGATGGCTTCGCAGTCGTCGACGCTGACCAGGTCGAGGGGCTTGTCGCCGATCATCTCGACTGCGAGCCGCCAGTAGGAGCGGTAGGTCCGCAGTGTCCCCTTCGTGAAGGACGGGGCGATCCGCTCGACGTACTCCCTCACCGTTGGCACCAGCGGACGAGCCGACGAGGTCGATGTGCCCTGGCTGGCGGCGACCAGATCTTCCAAGGTCAGGCCCAGGGTCGCGGCCTCGCTCAAGAGGACTCGGGCTCGCAGCAGGCGATCCATCAGCTGATCTCCCCAGCGAGGGCTTCGACCAGGGGGTCGAGGACGTTCGTCGGAGCGACCACGACTCGGTCGGCGGCAGCAACCGGCCAGGCGACCAGCACCGTCTCCGACGACGAGCCCAGGCAGCGGAGCCAGAGGGGCAACGCGAGCCGGCCGCGGCGGTCGACCCTCAGCTCGGCCCCGACACCCTCGGGCCGCAGGACCAGGGCTGGGCCCCGGCTCAGGCCCCGGATCCGTCCGGTGAGAGGCGGTCGGATCTCAGCGGGGAGCCGGATCCGACCGGCCTCGTCACAGCCGACGACGGCGTACCGCCACCGCGGCACGTCGGGTCGGCAGTGAACTCGCGGAGCGTACCGAGAGCCAAGCCCGGCGCCAGTTGCCAGGCCGGCGGCGTGGCTAGGGGCTGTGGCTCGAGGTCAGTTGCAAAGCTGCCTTGAACCACGCGTTCTTGGGCGAACGCCCAGTGAAGGGTGGGCGAGGGGGGACTTGAACCCCCACGACCTTGCGGTCACTGGCACCTGAAGCCAGCGCGTCTGCCAATTCCGCCACTCGCCCGAGTGACAAGGCGACAACGATAGCCCGACCGCGCACCGGCGCCGCCAACCCGATCCGCTGGTCCTCGCCGACGTCTATTGTCCCTGGTCATGGTGGGCTTGGCGGCGCATGATGTGAGTCCGGTGCTCTGGGTGATCACGGGGGCGGCAGCGGTGGGGTGGTTCCTGCTCTTCGGCGTCTGCGCGGCGATCACCGAGCCTCGACGAGTCGATCCCGGGGCACGCACCCTCGACCTCGGCGGGCACGAGCCGCCCGCAGTCGTCAACCTCGTCGCGTGCGACTGGCGGCTCGGGCAGGAGTCGCTGCCGGCCACGCTGCTCGACCTCGCCGCCCGGAAGCGCCTCGCCATCGACCAGGCCGGCGACCAGACCTTCGTCCGGGTCCGGACCCACCACAACGACAAGGCGCCCCTCACGAACTACGAGGAGATGGTCCTCGACCACGTTCGCCGCCTCGCCCGCGAGTCCAGCGACGGCACCGTCCCCGCCGAGGCCCTCACCACCGGCCCTCAGGACCGCTCGGCCGGCTGGTGGAAGGACTACCGCAAGGCCGTCGAGTCCGACGCCCGCACCCGCGGCCTCGCCCGGGCTCGCTGGTCCCCCGGGGTCCGCACGCTCCTCACCGGCGCAGCACTGCCCGTCGCGATCCTCGCCGGCATCACGCTCATCACCCTCTTCGGCCGGCTCAACGAGTGGACCGAGGACAACGAGGCGACCAGCGCCAGCGGTACCCAGAGCAAGGGCACCACGGCCACCACAACCACCAGCAACAACAGCGACGACGACGATGACGACGACAACCCCGTCATGGCCGCCATCGGCCTCGCGGTCGTCAGCTGGGGCGGGCTCATCTCGCTCGTCGAGACCGCCGGCAAGCGCCAGCGCGACACAGCACAGGGCCGGGAAGCCGCCGCCAAGTGGCTCGGCCTTCGGGAGATGCTCGCCGACAACACGCTCTTCGGAGAGCAGCAACCGGCCGGCGTCGCCATCTGGGACCGCCACATCGCCTACGGAGCGGCGCTCGGCGTGGCCCACGGCGCGGTCCGAGCGCTCCCCCTCGGCGCCGAGAGCGACACCGAGGCCTGGAGCTCGGTCGGCGGCCGCTGGCGGGTCGTCCGCATCCGCTACCCCCGCTTCGTCCCACCCGGGTACGGCCGCCACCCCTTCCGGGCGTTCAGCCTCGGCCTGCTGCAAACCGCGCTCTTCGGCTGGATCCTGCTGAAGGTCCCCACCTTCCTCACCCACGACGTGCTCGACGAACTGCGCCAGGAGGACACCACCTGGGCCGACCGCAGCGAGTCCGGCCTGCACATCGCGGCGCTCGTCATCGCAGTCGTGGCCGCACTCATCGTCGCCCGGGCGGCGTGCATGACCGCGGTGGGAGCCGCGGACCTCGTCACCGGCCACCCGCCGGTCGAAGGACGGGTGCTGCGCTTCCGGGTGAAGGGAAGCGACAAGAAGCCCTTGTGGTACATGGCGATCGACGACGGCAGCAGTCAGAAGGTCAGGGCCTGCTTGTTCCACAAGCTGCAGGCGCCCAACCAGGGCCACACTGTGCGGGCGGGGATCAGCCGCCACCTGCAGCACGTGAAGGAGCTCTCCGACACGGCCGACGCAGCATCCTCTACGAACGCACACGAGATGAACGCTCCGGGTGAGTAGGCCACCGGTAGTCTCTTGCGAATGGTCATCCGCGGTTTCGAGCGGCGGCTGGAGCGCATGGTCGAGGGGGCCTTCGCGCGTGCCTTCCGCTCAAGCATCCGTCCCGTCGAGCTCGCTCGGGGGCTCGCCCGCGAGATGGACGATCGCGTGTCGGTCGGTGTGCGCGGCGCCCCGGTGGTGCCGAACTACTTCACGATCTACCTCTCGCCGCCGGATCACGCTGAGTTCGCCGAAGTGCAGGACGCGCTCCGGCGCGAGCTCTGCGAGGCCGCCCGCGAGCACGCACGGGACGAGCGTTACAGCTTCATGGGCCCCATCGACGTCGAGCTCATGCTCGACGAGGGCCTCTACGTCGGCCGGTACGAGATCGAGGGTCGCTTTCGGGAGGGGCCGGGCGGTTCGGGTGCGGGCAGCCTCGTGCTCCCCACCGGCGACCGCTTCACGCTCGGCGAGCATCCCATCAGCATCGGACGCAGGCCCGAGTGCAACATCGTCCTCGCTGATCCCAACGTCAGCCGCAACCACGCGGAGATCCGCCCGCACGAGACGGGTTTCCTGCTCATCGACCTCGGTTCGACCAACGGATCGAAGGTCAACGGGGTGCGCATCGACCAACACATCCTGCGCGACGGGGACAAGCTCAGCTTCGGCAACACCCACATGCACTTCGAGGCCAGCTGACCAAGGGTTAACCTCCGCAGCGGTGCCCGACGATCTCCTCAACTTGTTGAAGATCTTCCTCCTGGTGCTGCTGTACCTGTTCTTCTTTCGCGTGCTGCGCGCGGTGTGGACGGAGATCAACCCGCCCCGTGTCGCCGAAGCCGGCGCCGGAGCGAGCACACGGCCGCCCAGCGGGAAGCCATCGCGTCGGGGTGGCCGTTCGAAGCGTGCCGGCCCGCCACAGCTGCGGGTCATCGAGCCGCCCGAGCTGCGCGGCCGCTCGTACCCGCTCGAGCAGGAGGTCACGCTGGGCCGGGCCGCCGGCTGCCAGGTGCCCATCGACGACGCCTACGCCAGCCAGGTCCACGCCCGGGTGTTCCACTCCGACGGCCAGTGGTACGTCGAGGACCTCGGCTCGACCAACGGCACCTACCTCAACCGCCATCGTGTCGCCGGCCCGATGATCGTGAAGAAGCGTGATCGCGTGCAGATCGGCAACACCGTCCTGGAGCTGACGTGACGGCCATGGCCAACGAGGTCGTGCTCCAGTGGGCCGGTGCCACCGATGTGGGACGGGTCCGCTCGGAGAACCAGGACCGCTACCTCGCCCGGCCCGAGTCGGGGCTGTGGGCCGTCTGCGACGGCATGGGCGGCCACCAGGGCGGCGAGACCGCCGCCCAGACGGCATGCGACGAGATCGGGCGCGTCTACGGCCAGTCCCAGCCGCCGCCCCACACCGACGACCTGGTGCAGGCCGTGTCGGCTGCCAACCGGGCGGTGCACGAGAAGGGCAACAACGACCCCGACCTCACCGGCATGGGCACCACCGTCGTGGCGCTCGCCGTCGTCACCGACGACAAGGGCGACGAGCTGTTCGCACTCGCCAGCGTCGGTGACTCCCGCATCTACCGCATGGCCGACGGGCTGTTCGAGCAGCTGACCGAGGACCACAGCCTCGTGGCCGACATGGTGCGCGAGGGCAGCATCACCCCCGAGGACGCGGCCAGCCACCCGCAGCGCAACATCCTCACCCGGGTGCTCGGCGTCTACGAGGACGTGCCGGTCGACGTCATGACCGTCATCCCCCGGCCCGGCGACCGCTTCGTCCTCTGCTCCGACGGCCTGTTCAACGAGGTCACCGACGACGGCATGACCTCTGTGCTGCGCCGCCTCGCCGACCCGGCCGAGGCTGCCGACGAGCTGGTCCGCCTCGCCGTGCAGGGCGGCGGCCGCGACAACGTCACCGTCGTCATCGTCGACGTGCTGGCCGACGGCGACCGCGCCCAGGCCGCCTCCATCGCCCTCGCCGGCGAGCGGAACGACACCGCACAGCTCACCCCGTACCAGGGCGGCGCCTACGCGGCCGACGCCCTGGTCGACGAGGAGGGCGTCACCACCAGCATCCGCCGGGCCCGGTTGCGGCGCCGGCAGCCCGGCCGCGACAAGGACGGCCGGGACCGCGACTACGACGCTGACGACGGAGAGCCGCCCCGCCGGGCGAAGCCCCGCCGCTTCACCTGGCGGGTCCTGCTCTTCTGCGTGCTGATCCTGGCCCTGTTCGGGGGCGTCTTCGCCACCATCAACTGGTACGGCACGTCGGCCTACTTCGTCGGCTTCGACGGCGACGAGGTCGCGATCTTCAAGGGCCGCCCGGGTGGCGTGCTGTGGGTCGACCCCGAGTTGGAGCACGGCACCGGCCTCTCCCGGGACGAGCTGCCCGAGGACGCACTGCCCGCCCTGACCTCGGGCAAGGAGGCTTCGTCGCTGAAGGCTGCCGAGGAGTACGTCGACAACCTGACCGACCGGGTGAACGACATCAAGGCGTCGACGACGACCACCACCACAGCCCCCACCACGACGACCCGACCCGGCGGTACGACCTCAACCACGCGAAGGTAACGGGATGACCGGGACGGCGATCATCCGAGCGCGGGCACTGGCATGAGGTCGTCGCGGCGCAACACCGAGCTGGGGCTGCTCGTCCTCAGCACGCTGATCATCGTCGGCGCCTACTGGCTGGCGACGATGGCCAAGGAGAACGAGATCCGGCCCAGCCTGACGCCGCTCCTCGGCGTCATCCTCGTGGCCCCGTTCGTCGGGCACATCGCGGTCCGGCGCCTGGCCCCCAACGCCGACGGCATGCTGCTGCCGCTGGCCAGCCTGCTCAACGGCCTCGGCTACGTGTTCATCGTGCGCCTCGACGAGGAGGCCAGGTTCAAGGGCAACCTGCCGACGCTCCAGACGACGTGGCTGATCATCGGCATGGCGGGGTTCGTCGCCACGCTCATCTTCCTCAGCGAGTCCCGCACGCTCGAGCGCTACCGCTTCACCTGCGGCCTCGTCGGCCTGGTGCTGCTGCTGCTCCCGCTGCTGCCGATCATCGGGACCAACCAGCGCGGCAGCCGCATCTGGGTGCAGGCCGGGCCGGTCAGCTTCCAGCCCGGCGAGTTCGCCAAGCTGGCTCTGGCCGTTTTCTTCGCCGGTTACCTGATCGACAACAAAGAGCTGCTGGCGGTGCACCGCAACGTCGGCCCGCTCTCGGTACCCGACCCCAAGCACCTCGGCCCGGTGCTCGTGGCCTGGGGCGCGTCGCTGGTGGTCATGATCGTCGAGCGCGACCTCGGCTCGTCGCTCCTGTTCTTCACCCTCTTCATCGTCGTGGTGTGGGTGGCCACCGAGCGGGCGACGTACCTCGTCCTCGGCAGCCTGCTGTTCGCCGCCGGGGTGCTGTTCTCGGTGCACACGTTCGCCCACGTGCGTTCCCGGGTCGACATCTGGCAGGACCCGTGGCCCCAGGCCCAGGAGGACGGCCGCCAGCTCGTGCAGACGGCGTTCTCGATGGCCGACGGCGGGATCCTCGGCACGGGCATCAACCTCGGCGACCCGCTGTCGGTGCCGCTGGCCCGCACCGACTTCATCTTCGCCGCCATCACCGAGGAGCTCGGCCTGGCGGGCGCCACCGCGATCCTCGTGGCGTTCCTGCTGATGATCGGGGCCGGGCTGCGGATCGCCCAGCGGGCCGCCAACGGCTTCGACACCCTGCTGTCGGTCGGCCTGACCACACTGCTGGGGTTCCAGGCGTTCATCATCATCGCCGGGATCATCCGCGTCCTGCCGCTGACCGGGGTGGCGTTGCCGTTCGTGTCCTACGGCGGCTCGTCGATCATCGCCAACTACGTGCTGCTGGCGTTGCTGCTGCGGGTGTCCGACAACTCGACGCCCCGTGAGGTCGATGCGAACCAAGCCGTCGGAGCCCTCGCATGAAGACCCAGATCCGGAACCTGGGGATCTTCCTGACGGTCTGCTACGTCATCCTCTTCGCCCAGCTCCAGCGGTACACGGTGTTCGATGCCGAGGAGCTGCAGGAGAAGCCGGGCAACAACCGCCAGGAGATCCGCGACTTCTCCGCGCCCCGCGGCACCATCGCCACGTCCGACGGCGTGCTGCTGGCCGAGTCCAAGAAGAGCGACGACAAGTACAAGCTGCAGCGGACGTACCCGCAAGGCGACCTGTACGCCCACATCGTCGGCTCCTTCAACCCGCTCTCCACCGGCACCTCGGGCGTCGAGAAGACCTACAACAAGCAGCTGGCGGGCGACCTCGGCTTCGGCCTGGAGCAGCTGAACAACCTGTTCTCCGACGAGAACCAGGTCGGCAACGTCACGCTGACCATCCGCAGCGACGTGCAGCAGGCCGCCCGGGACGCGCTCGCCGGCAAGGTCGGCTCGGTGGTGGCCCTCGACCCGCGGAACGGCGAGATCCTGGCCGCCTACTCGAACCCGACGTTCGACCCGAACCCGCTGGCTTCCCACGACTTCGGCGCGGCGCTGAAGGCCGCCGACGACCTCGACAAGACGCCGGGCAAGCCCCGGCTGGCCCGCTTCTACCGCGACAACCTGCCGCCCGGGTCGACGTTCAAGGTGATCACGTCGACGGCCGGGATCACCTACGACAACGTCACCAACGAAGGCCCCGAGTACCCCGAGGTCGTCGAGTACACCCCCCG
>Ga0075431_100007801_pt1 | contig 10660 bp, 9 predicted proteins | sample RhiMetdeltSRZDD5_FD_75297 | JGI IMG/M metagenome (GOLD analysis project Ga0075431, IMG submission 75297) | Populus rhizosphere microbial communities from Tennessee, USA - Rhizosphere MetaG P. deltoides SRZDD5 | ecosystem: Host-associated > Plants > Roots > Rhizosphere > Soil | place: USA...
GATTCCGACCGTTTTTTCTTGGTGCTGCGCTGTTTGCCGGCGCGGCTGTGCCTGCCTGGATATTGATTCTCGTCCAAGCCGGAGACTCGGGCTTGTTTCATACCGGTCGACAGTGGCACGTGCACGAGATGATCTTCGGGTTTCTGCCTGCTGTGATCACCGGGTTTCTGCTCACGGCGATTCCCAACTGGACCGACCGTCCGCCGATCAGAGGCAGCGAGCTGATGCTGCTGTTTACCTTGTGGCTGACCGGCCGTCTGGTGACCGCCATTCCGTGGCCATCGCCATTTCTGTCTGCCGTAGTAGACGGTGCCTTTCTTGTCACGGTGGCCGGACTGGTCTGGCGCGAGATTGCAGCCGCGAAGAGCTGGGGCCATGCGCCGATGGGAGGTCTGATTAGTTTGTATGCGGGGGCCAATGTTGTGTTTCATGTGCTCGCCCTAAGGGGTGCGGAATCGGAGCCGGCTGCGCGGATGGCTCTGGCGCTGGTCATGATGCTGCTGGCGTTAATCGGTGGGCGAGTGACCCCAAATTTTACGCGCGAGTTCCTGGGCGGGCAGGGTCTCGACAGGCAGCCTGCGCGATTTTCTCGTTTCGACGGCCTGGCGATCGCGCTCGTAGGGATCGCCGCTCTGACCTGGACTGTGCAACCTGAGGGCCTGGTGACAGGTTGGATATTGCTCGCGGCCGGGCTCGTCAATCTGGGCCGCCTCTCACGCTGGTACGGTTGGATGACCTGGCGTGAGCCGTTGGTGCTGATGCTGCATGTGGGGTATGGATGGCTCGCGATCTCGCTAATCGCGCTGGGTGGCGCGGTTCTCGGGTTTGGTCTACCGTCGGCGGACGCGGTGCATGCGCTCACGACCGGTGCTGTGGGCGCGATGACGTTGGCGGTGATGACCCGCGCCAGCTTGGGCCATACGGGACGCCCCCGACATGCTGGGCACATGACCGTCGTCATTTATATTCTGGTCAACCTGGGCGCGGTGCTGCGTGTTTTTGGACCCGCCACCGATCTCCCTACACATGTCACCCTTGGTTCGGCTGCGGCGAGCTGGAGTGGCGCCTATCTGTTGTTTGCTCTGATCTATGGGCCATTTCTCCTGCGTCCGAATCTCGACGAGTGACATGTAAGCCCGCCAACTCTCCTGGTTGACACGACTCATCTCGAAACATAAGCTGTGTCGCATCCACGCCAATTCGGTTGACGATGTTCCACTCTAACGGGCGAGGAGGCATGCTTATGCACGCGACGTTCCGGCCTGGCAAACCAGAGGATGCACAAGCCTGTGCCACTATCTTCTACGAAGCGTTCAAGCTCATCGCCGAGCAGCACAACTTTCCTGTCGACTTTCCCGTGCCTGAGGCGGCGGTGGGCATCTTGACGATGATTCTGTCGCGTGACGATGTGTATTCGGTGGTCGCGGAAGCCGAGGGGCGCATCGTCGGGAGTAACTTCCTCTGGGAAAGTGATTCCATTGCCGGTGTGGGACCGATTACGATTGACCCGTCTGCTCAAAATGGTTCCCTCGGACGCCGGTTGATGGAAGGGGTTCTGGAGCGGGCCCGCACCAAACGCTTCGCCGGGGTACGGCTGGTTCAGTCCGCGTATCACAATCGCTCGCTCTCCCTCTATACCAAACTGGGCTTCGATGCGCGCGAACCGCTGTCCGTCATGCAAGGTCCCACGCTGAATCTTTCGGTTCCGGGCTATGGGGTGCGGCCGGGGACCGTCGGAGATGTCGAGGCCTGCAATCGCCTGTGTGTGCAGGTGCACGGGTACGACCGGGGGCGGGAGGTACGCGATGCGATCGCACAGGGAACTGCTCTCGTGGTCGAACATGGCGGACGTATCACGGGTTATGCGACTCTGATCGGGTATTTCGGACATGCCATTGGCCACACGAACGAAGAACTGAAAGCGTTGATCGGAGCCGCGCGGGAATTCCAAGGTCCGGGGTTTTTACTTCCAACGCGCAATGCCGAATTGTTTCGCTGGTGCCTTGCCCATGGTCTGCGCATTGTCTATCCCATGACGTTGATGAGCGTGGGGCTGTATCAAGATCCGTCCGGTGCGTTTGTTCCTTCGGTTCTGCACTAACCGCGAGACAGGCGGGGAGGTATCAGATCCACCGCCATGTATGTGCCGCCGCAAGTTTCACCGGTACATAACATTCCGGTCGGATTATCCGCTTGCAGTAGTTTTCGGACTGCGTGTACTTTGGAGCGAATCTTGGTAAAAAGTCAGGGATCGTGGATTCAAGCTCCATGAATAATTGGGCGGAAAACCAAGTGACCAAGATGCCTTCCACCGGTGTGCCCGGCATCAAGCGACGCTTGGCGGCCCTCATCTATCGGGCACTCGCGCTGCCCTTTGCCGTCCTCGATCTAGCCGCCAATGCCTATGCATCGCAGCTGTCGAGTATCGCGCCACATACCAACTTGATGAATGATCTGCAGGTAGAAAAGTTTCAAAGACAAATCGGGTCGGACGAGTCGATTGCCATTCGCTTGCAGGAACGAATTGCGCAAGACGAAACCTCCATTCGCTGGCGTGGAGACTTCAAGACCCATGAGTATGCTCGCCTTTTGCAACGTGCCATGGAGAATGCGCTGGCCTTGGAAACCAAATTGCCCGGTTGGATTCGGTCAATGGATAGCATGTCAGGCCGGAAGTATCGGGGGTTAATCAATACACTCGTGGAGGGGATGCCGACACCGCGCTACCTGGAAGTGGGATCATGGGCTGGTTCCACCGCCTGCTCGGCCATATCCGGCAATCGCATGACCGCGTGCTGTATCGACAATTGGTCGGAGTTCAACGGCCCGAATGACACATTTCAAAGACACATCAAGCGGGTGGTAACCCCGGCCGTCAACTTTCGATTCATTGAAGCTGATTTTCGTTCCGTGGACTTTGCTGCCCTTGGAAAGTTCAACATCTATTGTTTTGATGGACCTCATTCGGAGCGTGACCATATCGATGGTGTCAGCATTGCTCAACCGGCGCTCGACGATGAATATCTGTTGATCATCGACGATTGGAATTGGAAGCAGGTGAGGGATGGCACCATGAAAGCGCTGGAATCGCTGAGGGTGAAGATTATCGCTCAAATACAGATTCATACCACGCAAGACAACTCTCACCCCACCGTGTTGCGGAGACAATTTTCAGATTGGCATAACGGTTATTTCATCGCCGTCTGCCGGAAATCCTCGCAGCATGTTGAGACAGTTACAGTATCTACCTTGAAGAGCAAGTAGCCGTCCGTTCTTCTTGCCAGTGTGATAACGAACCTGGTAGGTCGAAGCGCATTATTCGTCGCGTGTCAGCCAGTCACACGCTGTTTACGCATTCCTGTTTGATAGCGGATGGGATCGAGTGACCATGAAGCATCTAATGCATCCATTCCTCATGAATTCTTCAATCGTGTGTTGCAAAACTTGTCGGGATGGGATTCAATGCCTATTTCCGACCTCGTGCACACTGTTGTGTATGGTTTGGCCTACATGTGCCACTCAACCGGAGTGCATGCATATTATCTCTAGTTTTGCAGGGACATCCGCGATGCTCGAAGCATAGCTGACGGGAGCCCCTGCCGGTGTCGCGGCATCCGACGAGATGGGAGAGGAGTGCGACGGGGTAGACGGAGAGGTTGGATTCACGGGACACTGCGTGATGCAAAACCGAGTGTTGTACGTCGTCAATCTCGATCCAACGCAGAAGTTTGGGTCGTTGGAAGAACAGATTTTTTTGCTGGCCACAGCTCTCTCCCGGCAAAACGGGCTTTTCCTTCCAGTCTTTACCCACGAAATGGGGGAAAAGCAAATCTCACGGTATCGTGACGCCGGTCTTACAGCGACATGGTTGGACCTCCGTACATTCAACCTCAGATCATTTCTTCGCCTGGTTCGCTTGATCGATCGCCATACCATACACGTCGTTCACTGGAACCTGTACCATCCTGCCAACGGGTATGTTCCTCTCCTGCGAGTGGTCAGACCAAGGCTGAAGCATTATCTGACGGACCACAATTCCCGACCGCAACATCGTCTTCACACCAGCGGTGGTTTGAAAAACGTGTGCAGGAGAATGGTGACGGCCTGCTATTCCAGAGTCTTTGCCGTCAGTGATTATGTGCTGTCAGACTTGCAAGAGCAGGCGATCTGGCAAACCCCCCGGCGCTGGTACCATTTCGTGAACACGGATCGGTTCCGGCCGGACAAGGCCACATGGGGAACCCTGAGAGTCTCACTGGGCTGTGAACAGAACTTTGTGATTCTCGTTGTCGCTCATTTGATACCGGAAAAAGGCGTGGAGGTGGCGATTCGTGCACTTGCCGGTCTTTCCTCTCATGCTGTTCTCTGGATTGTCGGCGAGGGCCAACATCGAGATGCTCTTCAAGGGTTGGCCCAATCCTTGGGCGTACAACGGCGTACCACCTTTTTTGGTCTGCACTCGGAGGTCTGTCAGTTCATGCAAGCGGCGGACTGTCTGGTCTGTCCTTCTCTCTGGAAGGAAGCGGCTGGACTGGTTATCCTTGAAGCCATGGCATGCGGGCTTCCAGTGATCGGTAGTGCGGTCGGCGGGATCCCGGAGTTTGTGACGTCTGGCGAAACCGGGTACTTGTTTCCTGCCGGAGATCATGTGGCTCTCGCAGATCTCCTCAGGCGCCTGAGTTCTTCTCCGACTCAGTTGCGTGAGATGCGAGAACAGGCCAGAGCGCAGGCTGTCACAAAGTTTTCTCATAAGACCCGGGTAACCGATGCACTCTCCCTCTATGAGATAACGTCCTGAAGAGGTGAACCCATGGCGCACGATCTCTCTGTACAACTGGAACGCGATGGTCTTGTCCGGTTGCCTCAGATCCTTACCCGGGCTCAACTTCAGGGGATGCAGCAGGCATTTCAAACCCGGCTCCAGCGCATGTCGTGGAATGATGTGTCTGGCTTTGAGCGCACAGAGATGTACCGCCATATGGTCCAGGATGTGCTGACGCTGGACCAGGGGTTCATTGATGTGGCTCTTCATCCTCTCGTGAAGCAGATCTTATTGGAGTATCTGGGACCACAGTTTCAGCTCGTTGAGGCCAAAGGATGGCGGTCGATTCCAACCACCAAAGACTTTCACGGGTGGCATGGGGATTCGTGGTACGACCAAAGCATTGCAACTGACATTCCGAGAGAGGTCAAGTTGGCTGTCTATCTCACGGATGTGAAGACCGGGGCCTTCTGCTACATCAGAGGGAGTCACCGTAAACAGCACCCAAGACTGATTCCCGGCCGAGAATTGACCTCGACTCCAAAGGAGCAGATTGTGGAGGTCACCGGCCCCGCTGGTTCGGCCTTCATGTTCGATACGTCCGGAATCCACCGGCAGAGTACACCGGTTCTTGACCCCCGTCAGGCCATCTTTCTCAACTATCATGATCCGGCTGTTCCGTTGCAGCTAGAGGATGTGGAGTATTACCGATACCATCCTCTCTTGCTCAACGCGTCATTCCTGGGAAATCTCACGTCTGAGGATCAGCGGATATTGGGATTTGGAGATAAGAGAAGGTACCAACACTGCTTCGCGCGACGATGCCGACATCCTGCCCTGGAAACGATGAACCGCTCCCTCATGGAATTGACGCTGCGTGTTGATCAGGCATTGTACTATCCGCGTCGAGCTCTTTCGAAGGTCCAGGTGGCCTTGGGCCGAGGATGAGGCGTGCCCTCGATAACCGAACGGGTTGATGGTCACACGATGGGTCAGTTGTGGACGAGGATGGTACGCTGTCCTTTTCCCTTGGGAAGTTTCTCTGGTCCTATGATGCTGCAAGGCGGTCACGGTCGTGTGTCGTTTCGCAACATCATGGTTGCGCCGGGGAAGTGAAGATACGCAATTAGGCGGCCTGTTTCTCCTCTTCGTCTCCGGTCGGTTGTCCGAAGCGTTTCATCAAGCATCAGTGTTCTCTTAGCCGACGCATGCCGAAAGTGCGAAGGCATGGCCCGCTGAATCTCTCTGTAGTATACTTGGCTCGGCTCATGGAGACGGCAGTCGGTCGGCCCTCCTGCCACATCCAATACCTCGATGACATGATCCGGAACCGAATCCTGGCCAACCCCAGACATGTGAGAGGGCCTTGCCGGATGAGAGACGCCTTGTGACGAACCACAATATGACAATCGACGAATCCCGAGTCCTTCGTATCGGGCTCATCGGCGCAGGTCGTCATGCGCAGCACCATGCCCGCGCTATTGTGAGATGCCCCAATGTTGAGCTGGTCGCCGTAGCAGATCCGTCGGATATCGCCACCACCGCGATGCGGCTCATTGTGCCGGGCGTCAAAGGCTTCAAAACTCCTGAGGACCTACTCGCCTCCGAGCGACCGGATGTGGTCCACATCTGCACACCGCCCGCGTCCCATGCTCCGCTTGCACGATTGGCGATCAATGCAGGCTGTCACATCTACGTGGAGAAACCGTTCACGGAGCGTGTCGATGATGCGCAACAGATCCTGGACGATGCGCGTGCGAGAAACCTCCGCGTGTGTGCCGGCCATCAATTGATTTTCGAGCCGCCGACGGCGGTGTTGAAACACTATCTGCCTTCGCTCGGCAAGGTCGCGCATGTGGAGAGCTATTTCTCCTTCCGTACGGTGCGTCATGCCCCGGGCGGCCGCACGGTGCTCCGCGCGGACCATCAATTGCTCGACATTCTGCCGCATCCTGTGTATCTGCTGTTACAGGTGCTTGAACAGGCCGGTGAGGGAAGAGTCGAACTGGTCTCGCTCGAGGTCAGCCAGGCGGGAACGGTACACGCGCTCGTGCGCCGGGGCGGAGTCACCGGCACGTTGGTTGTGACGCTCGAAGGCCGGCCCGTCGAGAGCTACCTGCGGGTCGTCGGCCGAAACGGGTCGCTCTTTGCCGATTACGTCCGGAGCACTACCCAACGTGCGATCGGTCCCGGCTCATCGGGCATCGACAAATTGTTCGCTCCCTATCGCCAGGCATGGCAACTCCTGACCGGCACGACATCCGCGATGGCTCGCCGATTTCTCAAGAGCCAGCGCAGTTACCCTGGACTCGCCGAACTCTTCACCGCCTTCTATGCATCGGTGCGCACCGGAGAGTCCTCGCCGCTGTCGCCTGAGAGTCTGCTGGAGACGGTGCGTATCTGTGAGCGGGTGGCGCAGGCGCTTCGAGAAAGGGAGGCCAAGGCGCTTGCCGCGGCCGCACCGAAGCCGGTAAATAGCCGGGGCGTGCTCGTCACCGGCGGCACCGGATTTCTGGGGAAAGAGATCGTACGCGCGCTCCTGGCACGTGAACGTCCCGTTCGCGTGGTGGCTCGTCGTGAACCTTCGCCCTGGGAGCGAATCGCCGGGGCCGAGTATGTGGTCACGAACATCGCCTCCGGCGCGGGATCACACTTATTCAAAGGCGTGGACGCGGTCATTCATGCGGCAGCCGAAACCGCCGGCGGGTGGGACGAGCACCAACGTAATTCGTTCGATGCGACCGAGCAGATGATCCGAGGAGCAGCGGTGGCCGGTGTCACGCGGTTTATTCATGTCAGCAGCCTCGCGGTGTTGGCCAAAGGCGCCAGCGAACCGATCGGGGACAATCATCCGTTGGAGCCGGATAGCAAAGGATCAGGGCCCTATGTATGGGGAAAGCTGGAATCGGAACGCTTGGCCGTGCAGTTGGGAAAAGAACTTGGGGTCGCGGTCAAGGTCGTCCGTCCCGGAGCGCTGGTCGACTATGGAGACTTCGAGCCGCCCGGCCGTCTGGGAAAGCGACTCGGCAACATCTTCGTGGCCGTTGGTTCTCCACACGATACACTCGGCGTGGTGGATGTCGGGTTCTCCGGGCGTTTTCTGGCTTGGATGATCGATACCTGGGATAGCGTGCCGAGTCCCTTGAATCTTCTGGATCCAATCTCCCCCACGAAGCGCGAATTGTTGGGACAGCTTCGCAAGGCAAATCCTGACCTTTCCGTGATGTGGCTCCCGACCCTGTTATTGGTGCCGCTTTCGTGGATTGCCACTCTTGCGCAGAAAGTGCTCCGGCCCGGCAAACCGGCCATCAACGTGGCCAAGGTCTTCAGTGTGCAGGACTACGATACAACGGTCATTGCCAAGCTCGCCCCGCGCGTCGACCGCCCCGATGCGAAGAGCTGATGGCCTATAGCTGGTGGCGAGATCCCGGGACGGTCGCCCGCCATACTCGGTGATTTCTGCCGTGCGATCAGCGACGTAATCACACGGGAATCCGCCTGGCGCGAAACTCGCCCTCGAGCGTCCAGGTTTCGCCATCGGCCGCCAGTGCTTCGCCGATCCAACGAAAAGAGTCCGGCGTAATCTCGGTAAAGCTCCACCGGATCGGCGTGCCGTCGGCGTGCGTGCCGATCTGCACGATATCCTTACCGCTCCGGCGGCCGGTCAGCTCGTTACGGCCTCCTGTCACCGGATTGATCCACGTCACGCGCCAGGCTTGAATGGTTGGGTCCCACACGCGGAGCGTCGTACCATACATGTTCAGGCCTTTGTCCACGTCCGCGGTGCGGTCCGATCGCCGGGGCATGATCCAGACATCCTGTACGCCGCGACCTTCGAGCACCCATTGAAAATGGACCTCGCCCTTCATGCGGCGCGCCTGCACGTCGACGACATAATGGTAGACATCCAGCTCCCAGCTTCCAATCAGCCATCCATAGACATCCGCCGATGCGGGGATGTCCGGCGCCCGGCCGGGAGCCCTCAACGCGAGGTTCCACTCGTCTATCTTTCGGTCGTTCGAGATTGTCATCATCGCCCTCCCCCCTCTTGTTGTGAATTGCCGCGCGTGTCCCAGGCTGCTGCATCTCGACGAACGGCTTGTCGTCTGGTCCCACGCGGCACCGGTAGTCGATGACGGAAAGTGATGTGTATCGTGGGATGGTTCTCGCTCCCATCGCACTAATTCTACCTGTGCCGTGGCACCGTAGGCTAGAGCTCTACCTGCTTCTGAGCTGATCGTCAGGCTTCACGAGGAACGATTGTCCACAGGCTGCGGCGAGTCGATGACATACTGCAGTCGTGCGGAGGGGTCGGTTGGGGCCTGTGCGTAGCGGCATGTGGGAATATCTTCTTGTAGTCGTTTCAAGAGAAAGAGCACCTTCATGTTGGAAGGAATGTCGCAGATCCACACATGCATGCCGGATTCGAGTTCATCGAAATGCCGTTGGACGCGAAATCCAGGCTTGGCCATGAAATAGGCTGACAGAAATCCTGTCACTGCCTGTACAACCCACGGGTGCTCCTTTGCATATCGATAGGTGATCCGAAGCTCGACTTCCTGACTGGTTGGTTCATCATTCATCTGGTCACAGCCCTCTTTGTGAGGGGCTCACTGTACCAATTCTTTCGTTCATTTGAAATCATGCGCTGCAGCGCGACCCTTCGCCATTTCAGGTGTACCAGAGGGCGATGACGAACTGTGTCATGCGAACGAGGTCCAGGCTATCGAAAAGCAGGACATTCTGGTAGGTTGAAAACCGCCCCTCCACGGAAGATCACGCAGGAAGGACAGAGTGGATACGATCACCGAATGAGTCGTGGAAGTGGCAACAGGATAATTGAACATCAATTTCGGTGAATCAGCATGCAGCGTGGAGGTTCCCGATGACTCTGACCGCATACAACAATGTCTCGATACCGTCGTTCATGTATGGCACTGCCTGGAAAAAAGAAGCGACGACACAATTGGTGGAATCAGCTGTGACGGCGGGCTTTGCGGCCATCGACACCGCGAATCAGTTGATCCACTACCAGGAAGCGCTGGTAGGCGAGGCGCTGCAACGGTTGGCCAAGCAGGGTATCACGCGAGACCGTCTGTTCCTACAAACCAAATTTACTCCGGCCAACGGCCAGGATCATCGCACCCCGTATGATCCGTCCGCCGATCTCACGACCCAGGTCAAACAGTCCTTCGACAGTTCGTTGACCCATCTCCATACAGATCGCGTGGATTCCTATGTCCTGCATGGTCCCTATCAACGGCGCGGCCTGGGAAAAGCGGATTGGGAGGTGTGGGCCGCCATCGAGGGTCTCTATGACTCAGGCAAAACCAGCATGATCGGCATCAGCAATGTCACAGCCGAACAACTCACTGCACTTTGCGCGCAGGCAAAGCATAAACCCATGGTGGTGCAAAACCGCTGTTACGCCGCGCTCGGATGGGACAAGGAGGTGCGAGACATCTGCCGGTCGCACGGCATCATCTACCAGGGGTTTTCGCTGCTGACTGCCAATCGGGAGGTACTTGCTGAGGCGGAGGTGCGGGGCATCGCCAATAAATTGGGAGCCGGCGTCGCCCAGGTCATTTTTCGGTTTGCGATGCAGATCGGGATGCTGCCATTGACCGGTACGACCAATCCTCAACATATGAAGGAAGATCTGCAGGCCGAACAGCTTTCGCTCTCCACTGAAGAAATCCAGCGGATTGAGACGATCGGGATGTAACACGCCTGCATCTCGAATTCCGTCGTTCGTCCATTCGTCTGAAGGAAGCGAGGGGAAAGCAGCCGGTAAGGGATGCGTCCCTGGCATCAGGAGGATTGCCAGAGATCCAGTACAGCACCAGCCTCGCTGACCTCCACTGTGATCGGCCGCCCCTCTTGCAGAGGGCCGGCCTT
>Ga0075431_100007806_pt1 | contig 10657 bp, 10 predicted proteins | sample RhiMetdeltSRZDD5_FD_75297 | JGI IMG/M metagenome (GOLD analysis project Ga0075431, IMG submission 75297) | Populus rhizosphere microbial communities from Tennessee, USA - Rhizosphere MetaG P. deltoides SRZDD5 | ecosystem: Host-associated > Plants > Roots > Rhizosphere > Soil | place: USA...
TTCTCGCCCTTGCAGGCATCCTCATTAGAAAAGGTAGGAATGATGAAGGGCATCTGCTTGAACCGATCAGGCCATAGTGCGGTTTCGTCACTGTGAGTAATAGCGAGCCGCGTTTCGTCATAAAAATTGCTGAGGAATGTTGTCAGCTTAGCTCGCATCGCCTCAATATACAGCGCTTTAGTCGAGAGTGTTGTACCGTGAGCAGCGTTATATCGCACCGAACAGTTATGAAGATCGTGCGGCCAATGCTTCATGATGTCCCATCGGGGATCGGGCAGGCTGTAGCTACATTCCCCAGAGTCCATCATCTTCTGATAACTCGCTGCCCCTGGCCCATTATTCTTATCGAAGAGTCCGAGGTACACCGTAGGAAATGCGTAGAATGCCTGCTCATCGGTGCCGAGCCGGAAGTGCCCATCGATCAGATATTGACCGCCTGCCATGATCAACGCTCCGAATATGAACCCGCCTAGGATCCATGCTGGCCGCTTCAATGACCATGTGAACAGCCCCACGACAAGCAGCGTCGGTACAATCAGCAATTGCCCCAACGGTCGCAGCACCGCTACCCACGCGCAGATCAACCCAATGGCAATCAGCAATCCTGGATTCACCTGCCGTTCTTTCTGCGATGCCACAAATCCTAGCATCCCGATCAGTCCGATGCACACACTGTAAATAGTGGCATCAAGGAGCTGATGCGCTTGATAGGCGCTCAACGGCGAAATTGCCACCAATAACGCCGCCACCGACGCGATTCCCCAGTGCGTTCCCTTGATGAGCCAAAAGATCAGCACTGCAAACGCAATACGCAAAATGTGCTGTAAGATGATGATGCTTAACAGACTGTCCGCGATTAGCCGCGTCCCAGCAATCACGAGCGGGTAGGGGTAGGTGTACCAGAAGAAATCAAGAGGCTGCCTGTGAAGCAGCCCTTCGCTGGCGTAGAAGTAGCGATATGAGTCGAAGTTTCCGTATGCCAGTGGCGGTGCATAAAACCAGATCAATCCGGCAGCCAGAATCCCGCCTCCGATGACGCTCAGCCCAATCATCCGATCCGATATTGGTCTTGGCTCTGTATTTAACGGAACATGATCAACTGTCTGTGTGCGATAAATTTGTCTCGCCAGCAAAATCCCGACCGCGCTCACGAACCCGATCACGCCGAACATTTCAGAGCCGTGCGAAAAAATCCCGTGTCGATCTATTGCTAACCCAATCAAGACCGGGATTTGAAATGCGAAGAACGCCGCAGTCCACGTCCTTAAAGGCTGCTCCACAATCCACTGAATGAGCGGGCGCAACTGCTTAAGTGCCTGCTCGTATGCAGCAAAGCTGATGATCGCCAGCCCGACAAGCATCAGACTAATTGCAATGAGAGCGTACAGCCCGCGCCGATGAACCCCATCGACCAACACCTCCGTGTCTAATTCTGACCATTGAATAGCCGCCAACACCAAGTCGATCATAAGGATCGCTCTGAGCCACCAGGGCGGCTCGCGGAATGCAGTCGAGATCGCAGATTGGGATATTCGAATCAATTGACCCACCACACAGGATTTTTTGGCAAGCCGCCAATTATAGCACGACCGCCCACAACAAATTCCCCTTTCCATTCTAAACAACAAGAGTGGAAAGGGGGAAGGGGGTGAGGTAATTAACCGTCCACCTCGGCGGACGATTGTTTGTAGTCGGGGAATTTTATTCCTCGGCGGGGTTAATTCTATTGCTACTACTACTCTCCGCCGCCCCGGTCACCCCCGCCACCTCGGTAACCGCCACCACTGCCGCCGCGACGTTCGCCGCCTCCACGATAGCCACCACCTCTCCGATCTCCGCTGCCACCGCCGCGACGCTCGCCGCCTCGACCGCCGCGCGATCCCTTATCGGCTGCCTGCGCTTCTTCCAGTGACCAGCCTTCGAGCACTGCTTGGCGGCTGAGGCGAATCTTGCCGTCATTGCCGACATCGGTGACCATCACCATAATCTCATCGCCCACTTTTACGACATCGTTGATGTCGTTGATGCGGAACGTATCCATCTGGCTGATATGTACTAGGCCGTCGGTTCCCGGCAGGATTTCCACAAACGCCCCAAATGGCTCGACGCGGACGACCTTACCCGTGTAGATGCGGCCAATTTCGGCAGATTCGGTCAGTGCCTGAATCCGGTCTACGGCCCGCCGAGCGCTGTCGCCGTCATTCGCGGCAATGTAGATCGTACCATCCTCTTCGATGTCGATCTTCGCACCTGTCTGCTCGGTGATGCCACGAATGGTCTCGCCGCCTTTGCCGATCACTGCGCCGATCTTCTCCGGGTTGATGTGGATGGTCGTGATGCGCGGTGCGGTCGCGCTGATTTCCTCACGTGGCTCCGCGATGGCTGAGTGCATCACGTCCAGAATAATCATCCGGGCATCCTTAGCCTGCGAAAGAGCCTGTGCCAGCACCGCATCCGAGATGCCTTTGATCTTGATGTCCATCTGAAGCGCGGTGATGCCCTGGGAGGTTCCGGCGACTTTGAAGTCCATATCGCCCAGGTGATCTTCCATCCCCTGAATATCGGTCAGAACGGCGGTCTTATCGCCCTCCTTGATCAACCCCATCGCAATCCCGGCGACGGGGGCCTTGATCGGCACTCCTGCATCCATCAGGGAGAGAGTGCTGGCACATACCGATGCCATTGAGGTCGATCCATTCGAGCTAAGTACCTCGCTCACCACACGAACCGTGTATGGGAATTCGTCTTTTTCCGGGAGTGCAGGGAGAAGCGCGCGTTCTGCCAGCGCTCCATGACCGATCTCACGGCGCTTCGGGCCGCGCAGCATCCCGGTTTCGCCTGTGCTGAAGGGCGGGAAGTTGTAGTGATGTAGATAGCGGCGGGGTTCGGCAGGCTCCAGACCATCCTGCTCCTGTGCATCGCGTGGAGTTCCCAGTGTTGTGATGCTCAACACCTGAGTTTGCCCGCGCTGGAACAGCCCTGAGCCATGCACGCGGGGCAGTATTCCCACCGCCGCGCTGAGAGGCCGAATATCGGTGAGACCGCGCCCATCCGGGCGCACACCTTCTTCCACAATCCGCCGACGTACCTGCTCTTTGATCACATCCCCGACAAAGCCGCTCACCGCCTTCATTCGGAGCGCGTTGGCAACGTCATCCTCAATTGTGTATTCGGCAGCAATCTGTTCGCGCAGGTCTTCCAGCACGGCTTCGCGCTCATCACGGTCGAAGTGATTGCGTAAAATCTCAGCGACCCGGTCTTCGGCTCGGCTCGTTACAGATGCTTGCAGGTCAAGGTCTTTGGTGCTGGCCTTATACTCGCGCTTCGGCTTGCCGATCTCATCGCGCATCTTGTTCTGTAGCGCGATGATAGGCTGCATCGCATCGTGCCCGAAGCGCAGCGCCTTGACCATCGTGTCTTCGTCTACTTCATTCGCGCCCGCTTCCACCATCAGGATCGCATCGGCAGTTCCTGCGAGCCGTAGATCAAGCTGCGAATCGACCATTTGCGCGTGAGTCGGGTTGACCACGAAATTTCCCTCGATTAAACCGACCCGCACCGCGCCGATAGGCCCTTCCCAGGGAATATCAGATATTGTGAGTGCGAGACTCGCGCTGATGACACTCAGGATGTCAAGCTGGTGCTCCTGATCGGCTGCAAGCGGCGTTACGATAATCTGGACTTCATTGCGCATATCTTTGGGGAAGAGGGGCCGTAGCGGTCGATCCGTCAAACGCGCGGTGAGAATCGCAGTTTCCGGTGGTCGCGCCTCGCGGCGGAACCAGTTGCCGGGGATGCGCCCCGCGCCGTACAGCCGCTCCTCGAAATCCACGCTGAGGGGGAAGAAATCGATCCCCTCGCGTGGTGTGGAACTCATTGTCGCAGTGGCGAGCACCATCGAATCGCCCTCGCGCACGGTTGCCGCGCCGCCTGCCTGTTGGGCAAACAGCCCGGTTTGCACGATGATCTCACGATCACCTAAGCGTGCAGTATATGTTTTTGCTTCTTCCATCGGGTACTATTCCTCCGTAGTGTGACCAGGCCGGGCAGTCTTGTACTGAGCCGACCTACAAAAGTGTTTCCTCGGAGGGTAGGGACTGGAGACTGCCTGCGAGAGCTTTCACTCTCACAGCCACTTTCCAATTCCTTCCTCTCCGGGATATGTGTCGCAACGATTTGTACTGAGGGTAAGTATACTGGTTCCTGCACGTAGCATGCTACGCCGTCATACATTAAACCCTGAGCCTAAAACGAAACGAGTAGAGGAGCCGACACAGGCACTCGCTCTACTCGCTATGGCTCCTGCTAGGGAAGGTGTTTGACCACGCGGGTTTTCACCTAGCGGCGCAGACCAAGACGCTCAATTAACCCCTGATACGCCTCAGGCTCGGTTTTGCGCAGATACGCCAGAAGGCGGCGGCGCTGACCGACTAACTTGAGCAGACCCCTGCGCGAGTGCTGATCCTGCTTGTGCATCCTGCCATGATCAATCAACTGATTGATCCGCTTGGTCAGCATTGCGATCTGCACGGGCGTCGATCCGGTATCCCCATCGTGTGTACCGAAATCACTGAAAATCTGCTGCTTTTCTTCGCTTGTTAAGGCCATTATGTGATGCTCTCCCTTTTCTGAGTGTCACCAATCTGGCCGGAGAAGGGCCAGGCGGTCGAATTTTGCGAACGCGGCTGAGTATAACCTGCCCGAACCTTGCCCGCAACCCGCCTGTCTTTCGTCCACAATCATGTCCTCCCTGAATCGTTTGAGACTCTCTCACCCGACGCTGCTATAATGGATGAGATAATCTCAATCGTGCGGAATGATGCTCCATGCCACCGTCTGCTCAGGAAGTGTTGCATGTCCGATCAGGATAAACCTACTCCAGATGATTCAAAGCGCGCAGAGGAAACGACCGTCATCGCTAGTTCTCCGCCAGATAGCTCCATTGGCACAATTTACAGTCGGTTCATTGCCCATCACACACCCTTCGGCTTTCAATCTCGCGATGAGAGTGTCCAGTTTCACCCGTTGCCCTACAAGCCAGAATCCGACGATACTCTGCTCCTTCAACAGCCCTGGCGTGTTATGTTAGAGATGTTTCAGGATGAGAGGCGTATGGTGCTGGGGATGGATCTCTACGGCGATGTCATTCTTGGGCGCGGCCAGAGTCGCCCTGGGCACATTCTTGTAAACCTTGATGAGTACGACGCTCAAGGCTTGGGCGTTAGCCGCGAGCACGCGCTTCTGCGGCCCACACAGACTCATCTCTATCTGATCGATCAGGGCAGCACCAATGGCACAATCGTTAATGGTGCGGCATCCGGGCGCGGCGTCGCAACGGGGCTAAAAAACGAGGATTTGCTACGCCTCGGCAACCTAGTACTGATGGTTTACATCATTGGCAAACCCAGCGATCCAAAACCTCAACCCAAAGAAGAATCAAGTAGCAACGCCAAATCGTGAGATGAGGTCGTTCCTGTACGTGATTACTGCATCGCTAACACTCTCCTTGCTTAAACACCACCCCTGAGATTTTCAAGTTCACTACGCAGATCAGTAGAGCGTAGCCGTGCAACCCGGCGGCTGGCATCAGCATAATCTGCGTCAAGGTTCGCCCCGCCGATTTCATTCCCTGTCCGAACGCGCTCCAACGCAAATTCTGCCTCTAGCCGCAACCAGCCGAAACCGTCTAACGTCTCAAGTGCGGTATTGAGCCAAGCATACCCATCGGCATGATCATCCATCGCGATCAACGCCTGCCCGATGCTCCCCTGCGCCAACCCGGTTTGAGCGCGGTTCGGCAGTCGCTCGGCGGCAGAAAGCGATGCCCGCAGGATTTCCATCGCTTGCTCGGTGTCGCCCGCTTGCAGCACCACGATCCCCATAGTCAGTCGCGAGTCATTCGCCGCGATGGGAAACCCCATCTGGCTGAATTCCTCGATAGCGGATTCGTAATCTTGTGCTGCTTCCTCCAAACGTCCAGCCCACTTCAGAGCCATCCCCCGTAGTCGAAGGCAGTAGGCAGGCTCCCAGCATGTCAGCGAAGGCAGCAGGCTCATGATCGTCGCAAGCGCTTCCCCACCGCACGATGGATCAACCTGAGTCCGGGCACAAGCCCGCATAATCTCTACCCGCGCACTCAGGTCAATCGGCCAGCCCTCAGTGTCGATCTCCCCAAGAACGTTGAGCACATCCGAAGCATAACCCCGGCTGTCGGTGCTCAACCATGCATCGAGTAATGTCTCGCGCAAATACCATTCAAGAGCTTCGCCCGGCTGTAGCACCCGCGCCGAGCGCACCGTCGCCTGTGTAGCGAGATCTAACCCGCGCGCCAGATCACCGCGCCACGCCATGTGCAGCAGAATGGCATAGTAATCGGCAGCCAGCCGAATCGCAGGTTCATCAAACGCATCGCTTAGTTGATAGACTGTCGGAAGGGAGTGAGTAACAGTAGCGACATCTTCTGTGAAGAAGGCCGAGCGGAGCATCTCAAAACTTTCGGCGAGTGCCTGCTTATCTTCACCTGCCAAACGTTCGTACTGATTTGTGAACCATCGGCTCAAGGTTGGCATGGGCACATGATGCAAACCGCTTCAAGCGGCTCTTGATGCTGCCGAACGTGATGCTTGGGAAGGGACGGCTACGCAGAATTTTTTGTCCCTGCGTTTGTACGATCCTCGGAACGGTAAACAAACTTGAGACCCGACCAAATCTGATCGACCGCACAGACTTTCACATCGACCAACCCGTTTTTCAACCCGATCTCCCGCACGATGTTCTCATTCAGATCGGTCGGCACTTTGGCCGCACCCTTCGGCCATGAAACCCATAGAGTCCCATTCGGGGTAAGGGCAGTTTTCAATGCTGGGAAATCGTCTTCGAGCGCGTCCGCCTTAGTCGTGAAATACTGGATCATCTCCCCGCGATCCAGATCGTTCGCAGCGTCGATCCGCTCGATCACCACCCCATCCGGCAGATCACCCAGCGTATCCGCGTAATGCCCCGGCGCACCGATCAATGTGACGATCATCCCCGGCTTTATGCCAAGTTTCTTTGGGAGTGGCGTCCCCGAATATCCAACCGTCACAATGTCCTCCTATTATATTTGCTGTTGTGACGCTCTCAGTCCCGTAGGGACGGCTTCGTTCCCAGCAGGAGGGTCTCACCTTCCTGCGTCAGTATGCCCTTCCGAAGTACGCGATTCCCTGTGCAGGCTTGCCGCATACCTCGCAAACCTGACCCTCGGCACTCTCTCGCTCGTTCACGTCGAGAGGGAAGCACCGCGAACTAGCTTTGGTTTCATCCTTGATTTTGTCTTCACACTCGCGTGTGCCGCAGTGCCACAACGCTGCCCAGCCATCCTCAATGACTTTCTTGAGTTCATCGTAGCTGTGAACCCGATGGATGTGCGCATCACGGAACTCGGTAGCTTCGCGCAGCATACTCACCTGAATTTCCGCAAGCAGCTTCGTTAGCGCCGGGACTAGCTCATTCTGCTGAACAACAGTCTTGCCCTCTTTGCCCGGAACATCCCGCCGAGCCAATGCCACCGTCCCATTTTCCAGATCGCGTGGCCCAAGCTCCAATCGGATCGGCACGCCGCGCATCTCCCAATCATTGAACTTGAAGCCAGGGGTCATCCCGTCGCGCTCGTCCACGTGAACCCTGATTCCAACCGTCAGCAAGGTCTCGCAGATATTCCACAATGCGTTGAGGACTTTGGAACGTTCTTCCTCTGTCTTGAAGATTGGCACAGCCACGACCTGAATCGGCGCAAGTCGCGGAGGCAGCCGCAGACCCTTATCATCGCCATGAGTCATAATGATTGCCCCGACCATCCGTGTGCTGAGTCCCCATGAGGTCGTCCAACAGAACTGCTGCTCGTTATTGGCGTCGAGATACTTAATATCGAATGCCTTAGCGAAGTTCTGCCCCAGATTGTGCGATGTGCCCGATTGCAGCGCCCACGTATTCTTCATCATCGCTTCGATGGTGTACGAGGCGTCTGCACCCGCAAACTTCTCCTGATTGCTTTTCCGCCCGCGTACCACCGGGATCGCCGCATCATTCACCGCGAAATCGGTGTACACATCCAGCATCCTGATCGTCTCTTCCTGTGCTTCGTCGGCGGTCGCGTGTGCGGTATGGCCCTCCTGCCACAGAAATTCCATCGTGCGCAGGAAAAGCCGTGTGCGCAGTTCCCACCGAACCACATTCGCCCACTGGTTGATGAGCATGGGCAGATCGCGGTAGCTCTGAATCCACTGAGCGAACGCATAGCCGATCACCGTCTCCGAGGTAGGGCGGACGACGAGCGGTTCTTCGAGGACTTCCCCGCCGCCAATCGTGACAACTGCTAGCTCCGGCGCAAACCCTTCGACGTGCTGCGCCTCTTTTTGTAAAAAGCTCATCGGGATGAATAGAGGGAAGTAGGCGTTCTTGTGGCCTGTTGCTTTGAATCGCCTGTCTAATCCGTGCTGGATGTTCTCCCATAACTCATAGCCATACGGCTTGATGATCATGCAGCCGCGAACAGGGGCGTAGTCAGCTAAGTCCGCTTTCTGTACCAGATCGTTATACCAGCGCGAAAAATCCTCACTCTGAGGGGTGACGCCTTGAGATGACATTCTTGCTCCTTCTTGATTAGTCCGCGCCAAGTTTACCTTGTTTGAGAGGTGAGCAAAAGAATCGCGCCACTTGCAAGAAACAAGCCTTAACCTCATTCTTACGCCTGCTTGATACAGTACAGGATCAGGCAGAGTCTGTTATCCAGAAGTGGAGGCAGAATACCATGACTAACCAAATGGCATTGATAAGTCTCGCGTCGGCACTACTACTGGCGCTTCTATCGGCTTGCAGTGGAGAGGGCCACAACTTTTCTAAACGCTCTAAACCAGCAAAATGCTGAACTTGCCGCACAGTGCGTTTGCCCGGAGCAGAAGGACGATATTATCGATGAGCAAGATCGGAGGACGTGGGAGTTCTAGAATGTAAGCTGCCGCGCCGCAAGTGACGATGTTGAATGTACCTACAGTATCGCCCAAAAGGATGAGAACAACCGCACAATAATGAACGCTTACAAAATCACATTTGACATAAAGGACGATAAAATCTGTGGTCATTCCAGTGATCTTGAGCACCCCTAGACTCAGCGCGGCGGATCATCAAGAAACTCCATCTCATGCAATTATGTTAGCGTTTTGCTGATTCTGTCCCTAGTTCTAGCGGCTTAAACTCTTTGAGAACTGCCTTCGCTGCTTTGGCCTCGCTGCCCAGCTTAGGCGAGACGATCAGCCGGGTTCGCCCATCGGAATTGTTGGCGTCGAGCGCCTCCATCCTCATGGCGTGGCGGCCTATCACATTCCTGCGGGTGAGTTCAGTGAGCGCGTACCAGGCATCGCGCTTGCTATCGAATGTCGCAACTAGGTTCTTCACAGCAGCAATCCTCCTATGGGAAGTTTGATTTTTCATGAACAAAAATTGCGAAGATGAGTATAAACAACTTCGCCCCTCATGGGGAGGGGCGAACCGAAATTCTAAGATTGCTATTTGGTTCATGTGTACAAGGTGTGCATACGCCAGCCTCAGATTTGCCCTTAGCCCGCCAGCTTCATGGTGTAACGGGTCAGCCGCTCGATCACCTCGTTGAGTGCCAGCACATCAATGTGCCTACGGTCAATCCGTGTGAAGTATGCAAGCATATGATAAGAGGCCATTCCATTAACCACATGTAGAACATCATCAGGATCGCACCCAGGCTTATTCAATCCGGTGAGTTCGACTACATCCCATATCTTCTCACCGCACGCGGATACTCCAAACCGCAACTCCTCCGGCCAGCTTGCAGCTTGCAGCCAATCAAAGACCGCGAGACTCCCACTCCCCCGGATGCGGCGCAGCACGAACTCGACAATCATGTCGTGAAACTGTGCCAGCAGTTCGTCAATCTCTCGAATGTAGTCAGGCAGGATTGCACCCGCATACGATTGAATCACATGAATCAGCACCGATCCCTTGATTCGCTGTGGGTGCATATTTCTGCCCAGCGTGCTCATGCGGGCAACTTCGCCTTCACGCAGGTGTGATGCGATCTGCCGGGCCGCACGCATCAGGGAGATGTCATCATCAGCGATGCGAATAATTCCAGTGCCTTGATTCGCATCGCTCAGATCGTCGCCGCGCAGATACTCGTCAATCAGCGCTTGTGTCTTCGCCTCCTCCTCTGCATTGTTAGGAAGCTGAATGGTATCTTCGATGAGTCTGAGATGTCGTATTTGGCCCTGTGCGTTCATAACACTCTTGCTCCGTTGGGAGGCGAGTTTGTGCTTGCGCGTTAGTTATATAGTTGAGTCCATAGATAGAGTGCGATGCTTTTGCTCTGCCGGCTGCCAGACTGACTATTGAGTCTAACCCCATTATACAACAAAGTTTCAGATTTGTTGCAAGTATGTTTGAAAAAAGTTTGTCGCGCTAGGAAAATTGTAATGGAATAGAACGACCACAGGCATAACGCATACCTAAGAATGATCAAACCATTTTGTTTAACCTGAGTTCGGGATAAGAAAGGACACCTTTTGAGGAAAGCGGTAAGCTTTCAGGTAGGCCAATACCAAACAAAAGGTGTCCAATGGAAAGTCTACTCGAAGTGTACTGTGATGTC
>Ga0075431_100007813_pt1 | contig 10653 bp, 6 predicted proteins | sample RhiMetdeltSRZDD5_FD_75297 | JGI IMG/M metagenome (GOLD analysis project Ga0075431, IMG submission 75297) | Populus rhizosphere microbial communities from Tennessee, USA - Rhizosphere MetaG P. deltoides SRZDD5 | ecosystem: Host-associated > Plants > Roots > Rhizosphere > Soil | place: USA...
TCGGGTTGACCGCGCCCAGATCGGCCGCGCGCCGGAACAACGTGAGCGCCGCGGGGCGGTCGCCCATCGCATGGCAGGTCTCGGCCAGGGGCCGCAGCACGTCGGCACGCTCCGTGCCGAGGATCTGGTCCCTCTCCGCCTCGAACTGCGACAGCACTTCGTCCACCTCGGCGCGCGCCGCGCCGGTGTCGCCGGCGCGGAAGCGCAGCTCGACCAGCCTCGCCCGCAGCGGGACCCGTGCCTCGGGCAGGATGTCGGCTTCCACGACCAGCGGCCGGGCCTCGTCCAGCAGCGTCAGCGCCTCCTGCTTCTCGCCGTGCTCGAGCGCCGCCCGGGCCAGCGCCTCCAGCACCTGCAGCCGCTCGGTGACCGGCATCCTCACCAGGCCCGCGCGGATCGTGTCGAGGATGCGCGCGCGGCGCTCGGCGTCGGCGCGGAACCGGTCGTGCAGGCCGACGCAGGTGGTGAGGGCGGCGCTCACCTGCTCGAAGCTACCGCCTTCGAAGACGGCGCCCACGTCGCGCAGGAAGGCGTCCGCCTCCTCCTCCGAAGCGCCCTGCGCGCGCTGCTCCGCGATGGGCTGGAGCTCCGAGTCCGCGAGTCCCGCCGCGAACGGGCGGGCCTGCTCCGTCTGGCCCAGCGCCATGTGCGTCGACGCGATGCGCGCGCGGATGCGATCGCGCTGCCAGGTCTGCCAGTCCTCGCCGCCCGAGGGGCCGTCCAGCACCTTGCCGGCCAGCTCGAGGCAGTGCGGCGCCTCGTCGGCGCGGCCGTGAAGCGCGAGCCAGCGGGCCACGTCGCCGTAGGCCTCGCCGCGCCGCCAGTTGCGGATTTCGCCGGCCCAGGCGAGCGCCAGCTCGGGCTGGTCCAGGTCGAGGCACGTCTCCACGACGCCGAGCTGGGTGAGCGCGCGATCCTTGTGGTGGGGCATGAGCGGAATGGCCGACGCGGCGTCGAAGGCGATGTCCAGCAGTTCGCGCCGCTGGCCGTCGAGGCCCGGCGTCGCGACTCCGGCCGCCCCCGGATCGTCCGCGTCGCTCACCTGCGTGGACGGGGGCGCCCACGCGAGCACGGCCATCAGGGCGGGAAGCACGAACGGAAACATGCGCGGGATTCCTGCTGCGACGCGGTCCCCGCCCGGCACGCGACCGGGCGGGGACCGATGGTGTCGACCCGGGTGGACTACTGCGCCTCGACCGCCAAGGCGTTCGAGAGCGCGACGTTCTTCACGGCGTCGGTGTCATCGATGCCGTACTGGAAGAAGAACGCCGTGCCCGCCGGGATGCCGGCCGGCCACAGGAACGGCAGCGTGATCTCGCCGTCGCCGGACGTGACCACCGCGACCTGCAGCAGGATCGGAATCGGCTTCAGCGAGCCGCCCTTGAAGGGCGTCGGCGTGTTGGACGTCGACACGAACAGGATGGCCAGCGAGCTCGGCCGCGCATTGATCAGCGCGAGCGAGTTCGCCGAGCCGGACGAGGCCGGACCCGCGCCGAGCAGCTCGGGCAGGCCGCCCGCGCCGTCGAGCTCGCAGCCCAGGTTGCGCCACTGGGACGTGTCGTTGGTGAACCCGAACGCGTCCGAGGCCGTCCACTCCGTGAGCCACGTCTCGTTCGGCGCGAAGGCGCCACGATAGGGCTCGGGCGTGAAGAAGCCAGCCGCGGGCGCCGAGGCGACGCTCGTGAGGGCCTCGTTCTTCGGCCGCGGATCGAGCGAGACCACCGGCAGCATGATCAGGCCGCCCTTGGTCACCGGGCTCCCGCGCACGATGGCCTGGATCGGAGCGGCCGAATCCAGGACGCTCGCGACGAGCACGTTGTTGTTGGTGCCGTCGGGCGGCAGGACGCCGACCGCGGTGGCCTCGGTGTACGCCGACGCCGACAGGTTCCGGAAGAACACGCTGTCCTTGATCTCGTTCAGCTTGCCCGGCTGCTGCGCCGTGTAGGCCTGGGCCGGCGAGATCTCGGTCGTGCCGTTGAAGGGGTTCACCGCGGAGGTCACGGACGAGTCCGTGGTCCACGTGCTGGCCCACGACAGCGTGCCCGCCACGCCGTAGCCGTCACCGCCGTCGCCGTCGGTGTTGTCGAAGGACACGAGCCGGTCGCCCAGATCCATGAAGATGCTGTTGCGGTACTGCACCCGGGCGTTGTCGCGGAACGCCGCGCCGTGATCGCCCGCGCCGGGAGCCGGCTGTCCGATGGCGGTCAGGTTGTAGATCGTGGTCGTCGTGACGGGCTGGTAGAAGGAGTCCTCGGCGCCGTCCGTCTCGTTCAGGTTGTCGCCCACGCCGCCACCCTGGGCGGCGTCGATGCTGTAGCCCTGGACCTCGAGCACGTTCTGGATCTGGCCGCGATAGCCCTGGTCGATGTCGAGGCAGTCGTCGCCGATGTTCCAGATGCTGATGTACTTGAGGTTGACCGTGCCGCCCCAGATCTCGATGCCGTCATCCACATTGTTCATGATCTCGACGTGGTGGATGTCGGTCCCGCGGCCGATGCCGCCCAGCGAGAGTCCGTTGAGCTCGTTGTTCAGCGTGACGATCTTGCCGCCGTAGCGGATGGACACGTACTTGACCGTGCCGCTGTCGTCGTTGTCGTTGCCGCCGCCGTAGCGCCCCTTCAGGTCGCCGGGCGGCAGGACCAGGCCCTCCAGCTCGCCGTAGTTCGCCGAGTTCGGCGCGAGCGTGTTGGTCGCGATCGCATTCTCCGAGATGTACGCGCGGCCTTCGATCGAGAGGTTGCCCCACTCGTTGGCGCCCTCGTGCCACGTGCCGGTCTTCGGATTCTTGCCGGTCGGGTGGGTGACGTCGACGGCCCACGTTCCCACGTCGATCTTCGAGGTGAAGATGATCGGGTCGGTCTGGGTGCCGAGCGCGTAGATCTTGCCGCCGCGCGCGACGACGAGGCCTCCGCCCGGATCGCCCGGGACGACGCCGTCGCTCGCGATGACCGTGCCCGGCTCGATCGTCAGCGTCGCACCGTCCTCGACGAAGATCTGAGCGTGCAGGTTGATCGTGTCGGTGTTGTGCCACGTCGTGGACGTCGTGATGTTCGTGGTCACCACGACGTCCGCCGCGTCGGCCGTGCCTGCGGCCACGGCGCCGATCGCGAGGGCCATCGCAGTGCTCTTGGCGAGACTTTTCACTGGTGTGCACTCCGGAGTGGATTGCGGGAACACGGACGTCGAGGGAGCCTGTCTCCCGCGACAAGGTCTGATCCGTGCGGCGGAACAGTACGGGCGCAATGTGGGCCGACTGTGAAGAGCGGGCGAGTCCCCGGGCAATTCAGGGCCGCCGGCAGCACCCCCGCGGGCCCGCCTTCATCGCGGCTTCACCGTTCGCCCCGGGTTCCTTGGCCAACCGCGACGGCACGACGCTGCCCGCGCGGCGCCAGCCGCTCGAGCTGGCGATCGTGCCAGCGTCCGCACAGCGCCTGCACCAGCATCGCGCCCGCCAGCGCGAGCGCCATGTCCCACTGCGCGTCCCACTCGTCTCCCTGGCTGCCGATGAAGGCCGCGCCCTGCTCGGGCGCCTCGATGAGCACCGACCACCACTCGATCAGCTCGTACGTGGCGGAGATGGCCAGCGCGATGCTGCACACGATCCAGAACAGCGCCTTGCCCCGCCGCAGCGGCGTGCAGCGCCGGAGCAGCTCGCGCGCCAGCAGCGCCGGCGCGACGCCCTGGAAGAAGTGGCCGAAGCGGTCGTCGTGGTTGCGCTTCAGCTCCAGCGCATCGCGCACCCAGTCGCCCACGGGCACGCGCGCGTGGGACCAATGGCCTGCCCACGCACAGGATGACGGCGAAGAAGGTCATGAGCGTCACGGCCAGCGGCGTCCACGGAAAGGCGCGCCAGCGCCCGAGCACGAGCGCGCCGCCGGCGATGACCGGCAGCGTCTCCATGAACCACACCTTCGGGTCGTACGCGCCGATCCGCGACCACACGAGCACGGCGAGGCCCGGCAGCAGGCACGCCCGTGCGGAGCTCATCGCATCCTCCCGCCGCGCCTGCCCGTCACCACGCCCCCGTCACCTCCAGCAGCGCAACCTTCAGGTAGGCGGACTCCGGGAAGGCCAGCCGCGCCGGATGGCAGGCGGCCGCGCCGCGCCGCTCCACCACGCGCACGTCCACGCCCGCATCGGAGGCCGCGCCGGCCAGCATGGCCAGGAAGCCGCCTTCGTCGAGCTGGAAGCTGCAGCTGCACGTGAGCAGGCGACCGCCGGGAGAAAGCAGCCGCAGCGCGCGCAGGTTCAGCTCGTGGTAGCCGCGCAGCGCGGCCGGCAGCTCGGCCTTGCGCTTGGCCAGAGCGGGCGGATCCAGCACCACGGCGTCGAAGCGCTCGCCCGCGTCGACCAGCTCGCGCAGCCTCTCGAAGACGTTGGCCTTCTGCGGCACGAGCACCGCGTCGGAGCCCGGCTCGCCCACTGCCAGCCCGTTCAGCGCGGCGTTGCGGCGCAGTCCGGCCAGCGCGGGCTCGCTGCCGTCCAGCGCCAGCACGCGCGAGCCGGCGCGCGCGAGGTGCAGCGCGAAGCCCCCGTCGTTGCAGAAGGCATCGAGCGCGCGGCCGGCCGGCAGCACGGCCGCCGCGTGGCGCTGGTTCTCGCGCTGGTCGAGGTAGGCGCCGGTCTTCTGGCCGGTCCACGGATCGGCCACGCGCAGCAGGCCCCCGCTCTCCCAGCGCACCTCGTGCGGCACGTCGCCCGCCAGCAGCGCCACGCCCTCCGGCAGCCCTTCCGGCCGACGGAAGCCGCCGTCGTGCCGCGCGAGGACGCCGCGCAGCCCGTGCCGCTCGAGCAGGCGGCGCGCGACGGCCGGCGCCACCTCGTCGGCCCACGCGCAGCCGGCCTGCACCACGGCCCAGTCGGCGTAGCGGTCCACGACCAGGCCCGGCAGGCCGTCGGCCTCCGCGTGCACCCAGCGGCACGCCGTCTCGCCGCGTGCCAGGTGCTCCGTGCGCGCCGCGACGGCGGCGTCCAGCCGCGCGCTCCACCAGCCGTCGCCGTCGCAGTCCTGCGCCGCAGCCTCCGCGCCACGCGCGACCACGCGCAGCGGGATCCTGCTCTTCGGGTTCCACACGGCCACGCCGCGCGCGCGGCCAGCCGGACCCTCCAGCGCCACGAGGCCCGCGCGCTCGGGTCCGCCCGACGCGAGGTGCCCGGGATAGATCCACGGGTGGCCGTTGCGCAGGTGCAGCACGCCCTCGCGTTTGAGCACGACGACGGGCAGCGTCACGACGCGGCCCCGGCCGCGGCCCTCGCCGTCGCGCACGCTGGCAGCCCCTCCTCGAACACGCGCAGCAGGTTGGCGCCCAGCAGCTTCTCGACGGCGCGCTCGCTCCAGCCGCGCCGCAGCAGGCCCGCGGTGAGCCGCGGCAGCGCGGCCACGTCGGGCAGGCCCTCCGGCACCACGCCGATGCCGTCGTAATCGCACCCGAGCCCCACGTGGTCCTCGCCCGCCGCGTGCAGGAAGCGCTCGGCGTGGTCGAGCACGTGCTCGAGCGTGGCCGGGCCCTCCGCCACCAGGAACACGGGGTACACGTTCAGGCAGGCGACGCCGCCGCGCCCGGCCAGCGCGCGCAACTGCGCGTCGGTCAGGTTGCGCGGGTGGTCGCGCAGGGCGCGCGCGCACGAGTGGCTGGCGATGCACGGCCGCCGCGCCACGTCCAGCGCGTCGCGGAAGGTGGTCGGCGCGACGTGGCTGATGTCCACCACCATGCCCAGCGCCTCCATGGCCTCCACCACCTGCCGGCCGCGCGCCGAGAGCCCGCCGTGGCGGCCCTCGTCGCCGCAGCCGTCGGCCCACTCGTTGCTGTTGTTCCAAGTGAGCGTCATCGTCCGCACGCCGCGCGCGAAGAACTCGGCCAGCACCTCGAGGCGGTCCTCGATCGCGTGGCCGCCCTCCACCGCGAGCACCGCGCCCAGCCGCCCCTCGCGTCGCGCCACCCCGATGTCCCCGCGCGCGGTGCACAGCGCGAGGCTGCCGGGGAAGCGCGCGAGCTGGCGGTCCATCGTGTCGAGCATGGCGCGCGCGCGGTCCGCCGCGCCGGCGCCCACGTACTGCGGGTGCACGAAGCAGGTGAAGACCTGCGCGTCCAGCACGCCGCCCGCGCAGCGCGGCAGGTCGAGGTGGCGGCCCTCCGGCGCGGCCGAGAGGTCGTAGCCGCGATCGGTCATCTCCGTGAGGGTGTCGGCGTGCGCGTCGAAGACCAGCGCGCGCCGGTGCAGCGCCGCCGCGGCCTCCGGAATGCCATCGAAGGGGTCCATCGCGGGCCAGTATGGGCCGCGCGTCGAGCGGATTCACGGGGCGTGACAACTCCGGCCACCTCTGCGATCCTGCTCGGCCCATGCCCGGACCGCGCATCTACACCGTCGAGCAGGCCAACGAGCTCGTGCCCGAGCTCGAGCAGGCCTTCGCGCGCCTCGACACGCTGCGCGACCAGCTGCGCAACGCCAAGATCAAGCTCACCGCCATCGAAATGATCTGGGGCAGCAAGGTCAACGACGACGACTGCCCCGACCACAACGAGGGCGTGCACCTCGTGCGGCAGCTCAAGGAGCTGGAGGAGTCCTTCCAGACGGTGCTGCAGGAGCTGGCCGAGCACAGCGCCACGGTCAAGGACGTGGAGGCCGGCCTGATCGACCTGTACCACGTGCGCGACGGCCAGCTCGTCTTCCTGTGCTGGAAGCGCGGCGAGAAGAAGTTCGAGGCCTGGCACCACGTGGACGCGGGGTTCGCGGGGCGCGAGCCGCTCTAGGCTCCGGGCGTCAGGCGACGGTCGCTCAGCGCCTGGACGCCACAGCCACCAGCGACGTGCCGAAGGGCAGCGGGCAGCCCAGCCGCTGCTCGACGCGCCCCGCCCACGTGAGAGCCGCATTCATGGGACGGCTCACCGCCGGGAACTCCACGTCCGGCACCCGGCGCAGCACGCGCCGCTGCACGAAGGCCGGCGGCACGCAGTAGCTGAAGAGGTGCCGCAGCCGGCCCGCGGTCCAGCCGCCCTCGCGCAGCTGGCCGAGCAGCATCCCCCGCGTGTAGCGCCGGTGGTGCCCGCACAGATCGTCCCAGCGGCTGTGCAGCGAGGGCATGGCCGGCACCGTCACGACGAGCAGCGCGTCGGGGCTCGCCACGGCCGCCAGGTTGCGCAGGGCCAGCACCGGGTCCTCGAGGTGCTCGAGCACGTCCAGACACGTGATGGCATTGGGGTGGAAGGGCACTTCGACGGGCTGGCGGAAATTGGCCACGCGCGCCGGCAGGCCGCGGCCGTGCGCGATCTCGACCGCCGCCTGCGTGCCGTCGAGGCCCAGCGCGAGGCGCGGCCGCAGCTCGCGCGCCACGGTCGCCAGCACGCCGCCGGTGCCGCACCCATAGTCGAGGTAGCGCAGCTCGCCTTCCGCGGCGATCGGCGCGAGCGCGGCCAGCACGTGCGCGAGCCGCACCTCGTACCACCAGTAGCCGGCGAGGTCGGCGGACAAGAGCATCTCCACGTGCGGTGCGGAGATCTCGCGCGGCTCGGCGCCGATCGCGGACGCATCGGGCTTCACCGGGAGGCGGGTCACGACGAGCAGGATAGCGCGAAGGCTGCGCGCCGAGGCCTCAGCGCGCCGCCGCGGCCAGCGGCCTGTGATCCGGCGCGCCGACGTACGTGAAGGCCGCCCAGAAGAAAGGATGCCCCGCGAGGTCCGGCCGACCCTGGCTCGCCGGAGCGGGCACGGCAGCGCCCGGCAGCAGCTTGCCCCTCCCCACGCCACGGAAGGCCTCCGGCGCCGCCGGGGCGTTCCTGATCGCCAGCCGCGCCTCCCGCAGCGCCGCCGCGGCCGTCAGGCCGCGCCCGGCCATGCCCTCGTAGAAGCCCTGCATCGTCTTCTCGGTCTCGTGGTCATCCACCTGCCACAGGCTACTGACCACGGCTCGCGCTCCGGCGTGCAGGAAGGCGCGCGCCAAGGACTGCGTGCCGTCGCCGCGACGCTCGCGGCCGCGACCCGTCTCGCACGCCGAGAGCACGGCCAGGTCCGCGTCGAGCGAGAGCTCGAGCACGTCGGCCAGCGTCACGAAGCCGTCGTCGTCGCCCTGCGGCGTGAGCGCCAGGCCCGTGAGCCGCGGGTCCTGCGCGTCCGCGTGGCCGTGCGTCGCGCAGTGGATGAGCGAGAACTCGCGCAGGTCGCCACGCAGCGCATCCGCCGCCGCCCGCTCGCCGAGGCACAGGCGCACCGCGGGCGTGTCGAGCGCGACGTCCGTCGCGTCCCGCGCGCCGGTCAGCGCCGCCTCCGCGTCGGGCGCGCCGTCGGCGCCGCCGGCCGACTCGATCAGCCGCTGCGCGATGCCCAGCGCCTCGTCGCGCGTGCCGGGCAGGCGCACGAACCCGAGGCTGCGCGGGTCGCGCGAGCCACGCGGCACGCTCCCGCTGGCGGGCGGGTAGACCGGATCGCCGAGCACGAGCGCCCGGCCGGGCGCGGCGCGCGGCGCCGCCTGCTCCATGAGCGAGAACACCGGCCCGGACGGCGCGTAGATCACTTCGCGCCGGTCGAGCACGAAGGCGACGTCGCGGAAGCTTGCGGGCGCGGCGGGCGCAGCCACCACCAGCGCCTCGAAGGGCAGCGGGCTGACCAGCGCGCAGGGCACGACGATCAGGCGCGCGTCGGCCGGCGCCCCCGCCGGCAACAGGTCGCCGAGCAGCGTCCGGTAGAGGGCAGAGCCCTGCTCGGCCACTTGCGCCGCGCTGGCCAGGTGCGCCGGATCGGACAAGCCGGCGACGAAGGCCTCGACCTCGGCGGCGCGCTCCGCCCGCGGCCCGAGATCGCGCAGCTCGGCCGTCTTCAGCGTGATCACGTAGGCGTACAGCCGCTGCATGCTCTCGGCATACTCGACGTACACGTCCTGCGGCGAGAGCCGCGCGCGCACCTCCTTCAGCCCCCACGTCGGAGGCTGCTCGACGAGCGCCTCGCGCGGGGAGAGGCCCGCAAGACTCTTGGTCAGCGCGGCCACGCGGGCGTCGCAGCCCTCGATGCGCTTCTGCACCACGGCCTTCTCCTTCGACGGCCGGCCGGCGGCGGTGGCGGCCACCAGCTCCGCCACGGCCGCGTCGCGGTCGGCCAGCACGCGCCGGCGCTCGGACAGCAGCCGCGCGGCCTCGGCGTCCTCGCCGCCGCCGCGCTGGAGCTCGAGGCCGCCCAGGAGCTCGAGGCCCTTCCAGGCGCCGCACGAGCGCAGGCCGGCCTCGATCGCGATCGTGTGCAGCTCGGGATTCTTCCCCGCCAGCTGAAGGCGCAGCGCGGCCAGGTCCTGCGCGAGCTGGCCGGGCGTGTGCTCGGTCTCGCCGCTGCGCAGATCCGCGAATTCATGGAGATCGCCGCGCGCCTGGCCGAGGCGCTCCAGTACGTGCTCCGCATCATTGAGCCAGCCCGAGGCGGCCGCCGGATCGGCGAGTCGCATCGCGCCCTCGGCCAACGTGCACAACGGGTGCACCAGGTCGCGCTCGCTGTGCATCTCCTTGAGCTGCGCGACGGCGACCGTGGCCATCTCGATCGCCTCGTCGGTCCTGCCGACCCGCAGCAGCGCCTGCGCCACCAGGGCCAGGGCGCGCGCGGCATCGAGCGGGCGCCGCGCTTCGGTCAGCAGGTCCATGCACTCCTGGGCACGGGCCAGCCGCGCCGCGGCATTGCCCTCCAGCCGATCGACCTCGGCCAGCGCGACCACGGCCCTGGCCTCCAGGACGGGATCCGCGGCCGCGTGCGAGATGCGCCGCGCCTCCTCGGCGCAGCGCCGCGCCTCGGCGCGCTCGCCCAGCTCGGCCTGCACGGAGGAAAGGTACAGCAGCCCGGCCGAACGGTTGGCAGGCAGGCCGGAGTCTCCGAGGGCCGCCAGCGCTGCCTGGAAGGCCTCGCGCGCGCTGGCCAGATCGCCCATGGCGCGCTCGACGCGCCCGAGCCCCAGCGTGGTCGTCGCCAGCAGCACCGGATCGTCCACGTGGTTCGCGAGGCTCGCGGCCTCGCGGTAGTGGCTGGCAGCAGAGAGCGTGTCCCCGAGCGACATCTCCACGTCGCCCAGCGCGCCGAGCAGGTTCGCGCGGCGCCACGGCGTGCAGGGCAGGGCCAGCGCCTGCTCGTAGCAGGCCCGCGCCGCGCGCTCGTCGCCGCGGCTCACGTCGTACTCCGCGCGCACGGTGAGCGCGACCAGCTGCAGCGGCGGACTGGCGAGGTCGGACGCGAGCGCGGCGGCGCTCTCGCACGCCGCCAGCGCCTCGTCCGGCCGCGCCTGCGCGAGCCGCAGCCGCGCGAGCTGCGTGAGCACGATCGCCTCGTTGCCGCGGTCGCCGAGCTGGCGCGCCAGCTCGAGCGCGCGGTTGCTGTGCTCCTCGGCTGCCGCCAGCGGCCCGAGGTTGCGGCACACCGTGCCGAGGTCCGACTGGACCAGCATCTCCAGCGGCGCGTAGCCCGCGTCCCGGGCCTCCTCCGCGGACTCCTCCAGCAGCGGGCGGGCCTCGGCGGGAACGCCCAGCCGGGACAGGCAACTGGCCCGGAATCCGCGGGCGTGGATCAGGCGCTGGTCGTCGCCGCTGGCTTGCAGCAGCGGCATGAGCGCCTCGAAGGCGTCGCGCGCGGCGGCGAAGCGCTCCGTGGCGAACAGGAGGTTGCCGGCCTGGCCGAGGTCGGCCACCG
>Ga0075431_100007817_pt1 | contig 10652 bp, 9 predicted proteins | sample RhiMetdeltSRZDD5_FD_75297 | JGI IMG/M metagenome (GOLD analysis project Ga0075431, IMG submission 75297) | Populus rhizosphere microbial communities from Tennessee, USA - Rhizosphere MetaG P. deltoides SRZDD5 | ecosystem: Host-associated > Plants > Roots > Rhizosphere > Soil | place: USA...
GAGAGCTTCAAGCGCTGGCTGCTCTCGGAGCGCCCTCAGGGTGTTGTGCACGTCGATGCAGGAGCCGCGCGCAGCCTCCGCAAATCACGATCCAGCCTGCTGCCTGTCGGGATGACAGGGGTTGAAGGCGACTTTGAGCGCGGCATGGTGGTCAGCGTAGCAGGGCCAGATGGCGCGGAAGTGGCAATCGGTATGGTTCACTACAGCGCAGCAGATTTGGCGCAAATCTGCGGGCTTCACTCGGATCAGATTGCCGCGAGGTTGGGTTATACTTACGGCGAAGAAGCGATTCGCCGAGATTACCTCATTGTGATTTAACTGTTAGACAGGCCGAAGGAGCACGCGATGGACAGTGCGATAACGCCGGTTGTTCCCCCGAAGCTCAGCACCGATTCACAAGCCACCTCGACGCGGCTCAGTGGGCCGAGTCTCCTTGGTGCGCGAGTGGTGTGGTTCATCATCATCGCTGCAACGGTTGTATTGACGATTCTTGGTGCGTTCTACTTCCACCAACAAAGACTACAAGAGGCGGCCCAATTCGCCGATGCGCTGGCAAAGCTGGGGCTGAATTCCCATTTCTTAGCTGCTCATTTCATCATCATGCAGGCATTACTCCGGTTAGTGTTCATCGCGACGGCGCTCCTGATCTTCTGGCGGCGTTCCGACGATTGGATGGCGATCTTTGTCTCGATAATGCTGGTGACTTGGGGCAGCAGTATTATTCAGGGCGGACCGTATCCACTCGATGCAGGAGTCCCAAGCTTGAGGCTGCTCTCTGCACTCATCGCCTGGATCGGACATTCGACGTTCTTGATCTTTTTATACATTATGCCAGATGGGAAGTTTATTCCCCGCTGGACGGCTATCACTGCTGCCGTGTGGACTCTATGGGTGCTGGCGTGGAGCCTATTCCCGACCGCGCCGTTCAGCCCGAATTCATTGCCGGATATTCTGCAATTCGCAATCTTCCTGATTGCTTACCTGAGCGGTCTTGCGGTGCAAATGTATCGATCTAAGCATTACTACAACGAGCAGCAAATTCAGCAGGTCAAATGGATCACGTTAGGACTGGTGGGATCACTCGTATTTGGCTACGTTTTAGCGTATCTCCCGGCCTTGATCTTCCCGGCGCTGTCTGGAAACACGCCTCTTGGCGTCGCCTTCTATCAGCTATTCAGTCCAACAATTTCGAGCATCGCCGTGATGCTTGTTCCGATCAGCATTGCATTCTCGATCCAGCGATTCCGATTATGGGACGTGGACTTCGTGATCAACCGGGGGTTGGTGTATGGCGCGCTGACGATTGCCCTCGTCGCGTTATTTGCTGCTAATACTTTCGCCGTACAGTGGTTCGTGAGGCAGTTCACTGGGCAGGGACAGTCGCCAGTTGCTTTTGCTCTTTCCGCGGTCGTAATAGGCGTTACCTTCCAACCCGTTCGCACGCGGCTGCAAACCTTCATCGACCGGACATTTTACGGAATCAACGTGGATTATCGGCGCAGCGATACACCTGGGTTTGCAGCGAACTCACTAGTGGGGACACACATCGGCCCCTACGAGGTTCTAGAACCCATTGGGCGTGGAGGCATGGCGGAAGTCTATCGCGGCGTGCATCCGACGCTGGGACGCTCAGTGGCAATCAAGGTGCTGCCGCCCCGACTCGCGGGTGATGCTGACTTCCGCCACCGCTTCGAGCGAGAGGCTCAGACAATTGCGGCGCTGAGGCATCCCAATATTGTGCAAGTGTACGATTTCGGCAATATGGATGGGATGCACTATATGGTGATGGAGTACATTTCCGGGCAAGACCTCGCTACGCGAATTCGCTCTGAGGGAAGATTATCACTGAGAGATGTGCGGCAAATTATCAGCGATGTGGCAGGGGCGCTGGATTATGCTCATGAACAAGGCGTGATTCACCGCGATGTGAAGCCATCGAATGTGATGCTCCAACCCGCGACAGGAAGCGGCACAACCAATATCCGGGAGCGGGCTATTCTGACCGATTTCGGGATCGCCAAGATGGTCGGCGGGAATACCGGACTCACCAAAACGGGGATGATGGGCACGCTGGATTACATTGCCCCAGAGCAAATCCGTGCTTCGAAAGAGGTCGATGGCCGAGCCGATGTGTATGCGCTTGGTGTAATGGCGTATCAGATGCTCACCGGACAGCTTCCGTTCACAGGAGATAATCCCGGCGCAATCTTGATCGCGCATATGCAGCAGCCCGCCCCTGATCCCCGCAAGCTGGTTCCGACACTGCCAGCTTCGGCGGCGGCGGCGATTCTGCAAGCGCTGGCGAAAGAGCCAGAGGTGCGCTGCCAAACGGCGGGAGCCTTCGCCTCGGCGTTGGAGTATGACGACCATGACTGATCTCAACGTGATTGGCAAACGAGCTAAAGCTGCATCGCGGATGCTGGCGACAGCGAAGCGTGATCAAAAAGATGCAGCACTCAAAGCTATCGCAGACGCGCTGTTGGAGAGGCAAGAGGCGATCCTTGCGGCAAACGCTGAGGATGTGGTACAAGCGGAAGCACACGATCTATCGGCGGCGCTGATCGACCGCTTGACACTCAACCCGGCGCGGCTGGCGGCAATCGCCGACGATGCGAGGAAGGTTGCCGAATTACCCGATCCGGTTGGAATGGAGTTCGATGCGCGCACCCTCCCGAACGGACTCAATGTTCACAAGCGTCGGACACCTATCGGGGTGCTGGGTGTCATCTATGAGGCGCGCCCTAATGTTACCGTCGATGTGACGGCGCTGGCGCTCAAGAGCGGCAACGCGGCGATTTTGCGGGGCGGCAAGGAGACGGTGCGATCCAATCTGGCACTCATTGAGGCGATTCAGGTTGGGTTGGCGGCGGCTAATCTGCCAGGCGATTCGGTGCTGTACATCGAAGACCCGGAACGCTTACAAGTGCTTGGTTTGCTGCGGCTGCACGAGTATGTAGACATGATCATTCCACGCGGCGGGGCGGGACTACATCAATTTTGCAGGGAAAATGCGATGATCCCGGTGATTACTGGGGGAATCGGGATATGCCATCTGTACGTCGAGCCGGATGCTGACTTCGACCGCGCAGTAGAGATTATTCACAATGCGAAGACTCAGCGCCCGACGGTGTGCAACGCCCTCGACACGGTGCTGGTGCATCGGGATGCAGCAGCAACTTTCCTGCCGCGTGTGGTGGATCGACTTGCGGCGGATAGAGTGTGCTTCAAAGCGGAGCCGGAAGCACTGGCGATTCTCGGTGGGCACTCGGCGGTAGAAGCGGCGAGGCCGGAGGATTTCGATACGGAATGGCTCTCGCTGGTGCTGGGGTTGAAAGTGGTTGATGGATTGGACGAGGCTATCGAACATATTCAGGCGCACAGCACGGGTCACTCTGATGGCATCCTGACGCGCGATCAAGCGAAGGCGGATCGGTTTCTGAATGAGGTTGATTCGGCGGTCGTGTATGTCAATGCCTCGACACGCTTCACCGATGGATCGCAGCTAGGGTTAGGGGCAGAGGTAGCAGTCAGCACGCAGAAACTTCACGCACGCGGGCCAATGGCATTGGAAGAACTTACAACGTACAAATGGATTGTGATTGGAGAGGGTCACACTCGCACCTGATCACGCATATATCAATGCATCACATCGTATCCCCGATTAGCCAACAGGGAGGCATTGATGGGAAATATCGTCTTTGTAAAGACCGGGCGCGAGATTAAGGCAGCAGTACAAAAGCGGAGGGAGCAACTTGAACAGCGTCTTGTGGCTCGCAACGAGTCATTAGATGAATTTCTGACGCACCCTACAAAAGTGCGCTCATATCTTGTTCGTAGTGTAGAACCTGTCTATGGACATGGCGGGCGGGGATATGCTCTCTATTCACAGGACGATATTTCAAGCGAAGAACGCCAAGAGGTTGATCAACTATGCCGCCGCATTTTTGAGATTGAGCAGGAACTTCATCGGCTGTCACTGATTAATACGCATCTCATGGATGAAGATGTTTTCCATCTCCAATTTGAAGATTTGATTGGCTACGGCTTTGATGCGGGTTTGGAAAGCGGCCCAAGATAGCTCTTCTAATGAGGGGCGGGGATTCCCGCCCCTTACTCATCGGTTGAGTGAAACTGTTGGTACTCCGTAAATTCCACACTATCGACAAGAAGCGGATAGAGAATCCCCGTGAACTTCATAACTCCCTCAGAGTTGCGGTGCGTTTGCATTGCAGCATCATCCTCGAAAATAAAGTAGTGCAGAAACTTCGTCTCGTCGTCTTTCTGCTGCGCCGAGGTATATAACCGGGTGCGCGGCTCGTTTTCGCGGACGTAATCCACGAAGTCGCGGATTGCCTGCTTCGCTTGCTCCATCCCTTCGTGATGTACCTGAAACCGCGCGGTCATCGTAATGGGCATAATGACTCCTCCTATCTGGATTTCATAACGCGATTGCCGCCTGAAAAGTGACGCGGGCATGTTCAGATAGGGGTAGAATACCAGTCTATCTTCACCAGCGAAAGCAAGCACCATGCCCAATATTCTGACCGGAAAACGAATCGTGCTCGGCGTGACGGGTTCCATCGCAGCCTACAAAGCCGCGATCCTTGCCAGCCAACTGACCCAGCAGGGCGCAGAGATCGATGTCATCATGACTGATTCGGCGCAGCGCTTTGTTACACCCTTGACTTTTCAAGCGCTGACCGGGCGACCTGTCTACACCAATATGTGGCAGACTGATTCAAGCGGCGGGTTGGGGACGCATATCGCGCATGTAGGGTTGGCGCATCAAGCTAACCTGCTGCTGATCGCGCCCTGTACTGCTCAGACCATCGCGCGGATTGCATTAGGGCTGGCGGATGATCTACTCAGTGTGACAGCGTTTGCCGCACAATGCCCGATTTTGATTGCCCCGGCGATGGATGCAGGTATGTACGAGAATCCCGCAACTCAGGGGCACGTAGACACTCTCAAAGAACGCGGGGTGCACTTCGCAGGGCCGACGACAGGTCGCATGGCTTCCGGGTTCGAGGGGCTGGGGCGCTTCATCGAGCCGGAAGAAATCATGGGCTATGTGCGGCGCGTGTTAGGATTGAATGGCCCTTTGGCAGGGCGGCGAGTTGTGATCACCGCAGGGCCAACACAGGAGCCGCTCGATCCGGTGCGCTATCTCAGCAATCATTCGTCAGGCAAACAGGGATTCGCTATTGCACAGGCAGCAGCAGAAGCGGGCGCAGAGGTCATATTGATTGCTGGCCCGATACATTTGCCCACGCCTGTGGGCGTCCAGCGCATTGATGTGATGGATGCGCGCTCGATGCGAGAAGCCGTGATTGAGTGTGCGTGTGGAGATAATCAGGCACATGCTCTGATCTCAGCCGCCGCCGTTGCCGACTTCCGGCCCGCCGAATACTCAGAGCAAAAGATCAAGAAAAAGGTTGATGGCAGCGCCCCGGTCGTGACCCTGACACGCAACCCCGATATTCTCTTTGACGTGTCGCAACAGGCAGTACGCCCGCATGTGACGGTCGGTTTTGCCGCCGAGTCACAGGATTTGGTGAGCAACGCACAGTCGAAGCTGGCCCGTAAGGGACTTGACCTCATTGTTGCAAATGACATCACTGCCCAGGATGCGGGCTTCGCGGTCGATACCAACCGCGTATTGTTCATTACGACAGAAGGGGCAGCACCAATGCCATTGATGGGTAAGGATGAAGTCGCGGAGCGGATCATCGAATGGGTAGCACATCGCTTGGGGAATGAGTAAAATATCCTCACCTGTTTGAAAGTGAGCACAAATACGATGCTTCGTTAGGATCGCCCGCCTCTAACCCGCACCAGCTACATCATAACGATGCAGCTTTGATTCATCGTATTGGCTGCTCAACGGCGGGAATTATCCCGCTTTAGTCAAACAGGAGTCCCAAATGAATGCCCCTTCCCGGACATTTCATGCTTTAGTCCCACACCCTACCCGCCCCCAAATTCTTCTCGTCCGACAGAATGATGGTTGGAGTTTGCCATGCTATAACTCGAGCCAGCGCGGCGAGATCGCAATGCCTGCCCTGATTCAGTCCATTCAGGCTCAATATGGATTAGAGGTCATCACGCTGCGGATGCTCCAACTGACCGGAGATTTCGGCACAACGGGTATTGAAGTAGTGCTTTTGATGGAAAATCTTTCGCCGGGCAATGGTCTTCCGGCGGATGCGTGTTGGTCAGATGCTGATGGATTAGCGCAAATTTCGTCCTCATTTGTGCGCAAAGCGGTCGAGAGCTGGTTCCAAGAACCTTCTGATATTCCACCACAGCGTGCGCCCTGGGCGATCAAAGGATGGTTCGCCGAAACTCGTAGGTGGGTAGAGGATCAGGTAGTGGCAGCAGGGATGGAAGTCAGTGGGCCACTGCGTCAACGGCGAGTGTGGTCAATTACGGCTATGTTGATCCAGCCAACCAAACAAGGTGCTCTTTTCCTTAAGGCGACGAATCCGATGTTTGGCCCGGAGCCTGAAATCACGCGACTGCTGGGCGAGCATTTCCCTGCAAATATCCCTCAGACAGTGGTGATTGATCCGTCGCAACACCTAACGCTGACGCGAGATTTTCAGGGGACATTGTTGGCAGAAGACCCCGATACCCAGCATTGGGAAACGATGATCAAAACGTATGCCAGCATCCAGCGACAGATAGAAGCCAAGAGTGAGGAACTTCTTACAACGGGATGTTGGGATCGGCGCATCCCGGTGATTGCTGCACAGATTGACGAATTGATCGCAGATACCGAGCCAATGCTAATCGGTTCAGATCGATACGGATTCACATATGAAGAATATGACGAACTTGTTGGCCTCGCGCCTCGGCTTAAGATGGTATGCGATGAGCTTGTGCAGATCGGGATTCCGCCCACGCTGGTACATGGCGATTTCCACGCGATGAATGTCGCGATGCATGGAGATACGCCCATCTTCTTTGATTGGTCTGATACTTCAGTGGGACACCCCTTCATCGATCTCGTATCACTCTTCGAGGAGGGAGATGTGTTGGCTGACACTCCTGATCAGTGAGATCATCTGCGCGATGTCTATTTGTCACACTGGCGAGATGCTACTTCGGAAGCTGATTTGATGCGCGCTTATGAGCTATCGAAGCCGCTCGCAATACTCAACCTTGCGATCAGCTACCGCTATATCTACTCTCATCAGGAAGAGTCAGCACGCGCGGAACTTGCCGGGGCAGAAGCCTACTGGCTGAAGAAGCTGGTCAAACAGATGCAGAGCTAGATCAAAAGAGGCCCCTTCGAACGGGCCTCTTGATTCATAGTCAGTTCACCCTAGGTCACACGGTGACAGGCGACCCAGTGCCCCTCAACAATTTCACGGAACTCTGGCTCTACTTCGGAGCAAAGCCCGATGGCGACCGGGCAGCGCGGATGGAATCGGCAGCCGGGCGGCGGGTTCAATGGGCTGGGTACATCGCCCTTGAGGATAATGCGCTCACGCTGAACCGTCGGATCAGGAACCGGGATGGCGCTCATGAGTGCTAGCGTGTATGGGTGCATCGGGTTCAGGAACAACTCATCGCGGTCGGCTAGCTCAACCATCTTGCCAAGGTACATCACAGCAACACGGTCGCTGATGTGCTCTACGACGCTCAGATTGTGAGCAATGAAGAGATAAGTCAAACCGTATTCTGCTTGCAGCTTCTTAAGGAGATTGAGTACCTGTGACTGGATGGACACATCCAACGCTGACACTGGCTCGTCGCAGACAATGAACTTCGGCTGGAGCACCAACGCGCGGGCAATCCCGATACGCTGACGCTGACCGCCGGAAAATTCATGTGGGTAGCGGCGGGCGTGTTCCGGGTAGAGGCCGACGGCTTCCAATGCATCCTGTACCATACGATTGCGATGCTTTGGCTCACCAATCCCGTGAATCGTCAAACCCTCACCGATGCTCTCTCCAATCGGAACACGCGGGTCAAGTGAGGAATACGGGTCCTGGAAGATGATCTGCATATCCTTACGGGCCTTTTTCAGGTCGTTGGGTCTCATCTCCGCAACATCGCCGCCTTCAAAATAAACATGACCGCCTGTAGGTTCAAGCAGACGCAGAACGGTGCGGCCCAGCGTGGTTTTACCGCAGCCGGATTCGCCGACGAGGCCCAGCGTTTCGCCCTTACGGACGAAGAAGCTGACATCATCGACGGCACGAACCCATGCTTGCACGCGCTGGAGCAGTCCGCCACGCACAGGGAAGTACTTTACAAGGTTCTGGACTTCCAGCAGAACTTCGTCATCATGGACTCTGTTGCTATTTCCGTTTGTCGCCATGATTTACTCCTGTACCTTTGCAGTTACAGCCGAACCGTAACCAAGATCAATCTGCCCAAGTGGAGCAGGCTGGAAATCGGGGTGGTAAAGCCAGCAGCGCACCGTACGTGCATCGCCGACGGGAAACAGATCGGGTTCTTCTTCGGTGCACACTTGAAGATTATTGGCAATGCGTGCCAAGCAGCGACCGGCAAAACGGCAGCCCGGAGGCAGATTTAATGGCTGTGCTGGTGATCCGGGGATAACTGCCAATTCTTCTTTAACTTCGCCAAGCACGGGAATAGAACCCAGAAGGCCAACTGTATAAGGATGCAGGGGCAGCTCGAAAATTTCTTGAACTGTAGCTTCTTCCTGGATGCGCCCCGCATACATCACGTTCACACGATCCGCCATTTCTGCTACGACACCGAGGTCGTGGGTAATCAGCAGAATAGCGACTTCCATCTTTTCACGAAGCTCGCGCATCAGGTCGAGAATCTGAGCCTGAATAGTCACATCGAGCGCAGTGGTAGGCTCGTCTGCAATCAGTAGTTCAGGGAGGCAAGCCAGCGCCATAGCAATCATGACACGTTGTGCCATACCACCCGACATTTCGTGGGGATACTGCTCGGCGCGGCGCTCAGGTTCTGGAATACCAACGAGCCGCAGTAGTGAGATGGCACGCTCACGGCCTTCTTCCCTACCGAGCGAACGGTGAATGTCGAGCACTTCAGCAATCTGATCCCCGATCTTGAAGACGGGGTTCAAGCTACTCTGGGGCTGCTGGAAGATCATCGAGATGCGGTTGCCCCGGATGTGCACCATCTCGCTTTCGGGCAGGTCGAGCAAATTCTGGCCGCCGAACCAGATTTCACCATCGACGATCTTGCCGGGAGTATCGACGAGACGCATCACAGAGAGTGAGGTAACACTCTTGCCGCTACCCGACTCACCGACAATGCCCAGCGTTTCGCCCTGCTTCAAACTAATATTGACACCATCTACAGCTTTGACGATGCCATCTTCCGTGAAGAAGTAGGTGCGAAGGTTCCTAATTTCTAGGAGATTCCCTTCCTTGCCACTCTCAGCCAATTGTTCCCTCCTCAACGAAGTTGTCGTAAGGCATATGCGCCACAGGCGCTAGGACGAAGGTTTCAAAACGACGGCAATATGATGAATATCAGATGTACCGTCTGGAAAAGTATTGTTAAGCGGCCCTGCGCCTTCAGGGGCGGATCGCTGTGTCGAGCCATGCCCATCGGTGGCGCGCACGGCAACATTGACAGTTGTAGGTTGGGTAATGTGCGGTAAGGTCCACTCATATTGCCATTCTGTCCAGACTAGCGAGCTAGGGCCATGAATTAGCTCGGCTAGGTTCCATGTGATTCCCTTGTCTGTGCTTACCTCCACCTGGCTGACCCCACTGTCATCGGCAAAGGCAATTCCGGAGATAGTAGCGCTATCGCCAGTAATGTCCGTAATCTGGCGCGGCCCCCATATTTGCGAGTTCACCCGCACCTTTGCCTCGTTCGACCAGCCGCGTTGTTCCCAATAGCCGAGAACTTCCTTCGTAACCACTTCTATCCCGGTGATCCACTTGGGCTGTTTCTGCCCGTAGTGTCCGGGAAGCAACACCCGAAGCGGATAGCCATTTTTGACTGGGAGCGGCCCGCCATTCATCTCATACACCAATAGCGATTCGGGGTTGAGAGCCAAGTCAACCGGAATGCTGGTGAAGTAGCCATCCGCAGCCGTCATCAGTATTTCGTGGGCTGCATCCTTCATGCCTGCCAGATCGAGCACATCGGCCAGTTTTACGCCCCGCCAGGTGGCATTGCTAATCAGAGAACCGCCAGATGGATTGCTGATACATTCCAGCGTCTGCATCCGATCCACCTGCGGCAAGTCTAAAATATCCTCAAGGGATAGCGCCTGAGGATATTTCACCCATCCACTAATTGTCAACTTCCAGTCCGCAGCATTGATTTCAGGCCGAGGGCTGGCGGTTCTATAGCGGGTTTCGTAGAACCGTTCCTGCGGCCACGTAATCAAGATGCCATCTGGCCCACGCTTTACAGATGGGCCGCTCGGCGCTGCCTGCGTTTCTGCTGAGGTCTCGGGCTCGTGCGTTGCCTCAGGGGCATTCACCGATTCTGGAGTGGATGCTAAGGTTGGTTCCGGCTGCACACCCTGAGTCGAGGTTGGCGGCTGTGCCGACTGCGCAGTACGGATTTGCTCGATATTTGCTAAGGTAGGGATTCCCGGCGCGCCGTTGACCTGCGCCTTGCAAGCGGCCCAAAAAGCGCTAAGTGATGCAATTGTCAGTGCCTTCAGTGCGCCGCGC
>Ga0075431_100007818_pt1 | contig 10652 bp, 9 predicted proteins | sample RhiMetdeltSRZDD5_FD_75297 | JGI IMG/M metagenome (GOLD analysis project Ga0075431, IMG submission 75297) | Populus rhizosphere microbial communities from Tennessee, USA - Rhizosphere MetaG P. deltoides SRZDD5 | ecosystem: Host-associated > Plants > Roots > Rhizosphere > Soil | place: USA...
CAATGATCGCAGCGAGCGAATTCAATCGGGATCGAGATGTCGCCATGTGTCTACCTCGGGGGATGATGGTCCGTTCGTTCAAAACGCCCAAATCGTAATCGCGTCTTCCCGATGGAGCAAGTACTCGCCCTGCTCAGTGATCGGCCACCATAAAGTCCACCGATGCCACGTTCTCCACGAACGGATCGTTGAAGGCCGTGACCGCCAGGTGTCGAGGATGGCGCTGATACGCCCGCAGCGCGTCGACCGACGCGAACTCCATGATCAGCACCAGGCTCCAGCTGCGGGCATCGTGCAGTTCGTCGCGGCCGATCTCGAGATGCCGGATTTCACCAATCGTGCCGCGAAGAGAAAGCATGCGCTCGCAGAAGGCGGCGATGTGCCCGTCACTCGTCTCTTCGCGGTACTTCAAGAACACGTAGTGCCGCAGCATCGCCTACTCCGAGCGGACCCGGGCGCCCGGCGCGATGATCGGAGGTGCGTTGTTCAGCGTCTCCATCGCGAAACCGGCGGCCGCTTTGTACCGGCTCATGAACGCGTCTCGCTCCGCGGCGGGAATCACCGCGTCGATATCGTCGAACACGCCGCCGCAGCGCTCGTCCAGCAGATTGAGGAGTCCGAACGGTCCCGCCCCGCGATTCCGCAGCACCACCGCCGAAATCTCGGCGCACAGCCGCGCGTCGTAGGCCTGCAGGGCCCGCCCGGTCACGCCGTGCTCGAGCATGGCGGCACCCAGCACACGCGCGTCCATCATGGCCTGACTCGCACCGTTCGAGCCCGTGGGATACATCACGTGGGCCGCATCGCCCAGCAGGGCGACGTTGCCGTCCACCCAGGTGGGCACGGGATCGCGATCGATCATCGGGTACTCGAAGACGGCATCGGCGCCGCGCAGCATCGCCGGAACGTCCAGCCAGTCGTAGTTCCAGCCTTCGAAGTGATGGATGAACGACTCGAGCTCCACACGCCGGTTCCAGTCGCCGGTCGTCCATCCGCCGTGTTGTCGACCGTAATCTCGGCGATCCAGTTGATCGAGGCGAGCCCGGTGATGGGATCGGGGTTTGAGATCGGGTAGAAGACGACGCGGTGGCGATGCGTGCCAAGGCCGACGAACGAGGCGCCGGTCCGGATTGGTACCCCCGGGGTGACGCCACGCCACATGATCGCGCCGCCCCACTGAATCGGCGGCTGGTTCGGGTGCATCTGAGCGCGCACGGCCGAATGCAGACCGTCGGCGCCGATCAGGAGGGACCCTTCGATCTCCAACCGCTCGCCGTCGCGCGTCTCGACCATGGCGCGGACACCGCTCGCGTCGTTGCAGTAACCACGGACCGTCATGCCGGTTCGAACGGCGCTGGCGCCGAGACGATTGACCGCGGCCTCGTGCAGGAGCATCTGCAGACCGCCGCGGTGCACCGAGTATTGCGGCCATTTGTAACCGGCGCGCACGCCGCGCGGCTCGGCATAGACCTCTTTGCCGTTCAGGCCGACCAGCACAAATTCCCTGGTCTGCAGCCCGATGGCGTCCAGGTGATCGGGCCCGATCCCGAGCTCGTAGAGCTCACGCACGGCGTTCGGTTGCAGGTTGATGCCGACGCCGAGCGGCTGGAGGTGGCGCACGGATTCCAGCACGAGACACGGCACATCGATCTGGTGCAGCGTCAGTGCGACACACAATCCTCCAACGCCGCCCCCGGCAACGAGGACAGGTCGACGATCCATGGTCGCCGCTCAGGATATCAGTCAGGAACGAATCGGTCGCTGTAACGTCAGTCTCATTTCGACGCCGCAACAACACACGCGTACGAACTCGCCGCTGCGGCATCCCCTGCGCGGAACCGCGGATACGACGGATACGAGCAGAGTGGAAGACTCCTGTCATTGGCCGTCACCGTCACCGACATGCCGGGGGCCTTTTTGTTCTCGACCCAGTCAAAGAGCAGTGCAACCTGATCGTAGCGATTGGGAATCGGGAGTGCCGGGATGTTTCGTCCCTCGCCATCGACGGTGTAATTGGTGCCGCTCAAACCGTGTCCGGTCTGCGGCATGACGAAGAATCGCGCGAAGCCGTCGACGACGGCGCGGCCCATCCGATCGATCACCGATTGGTAGTAGTCCAACTGTGCACCCGGCGAGGCGAGCGTGTCGTTGGTGCCGATGGTGACGATCATCTTCCCGCCACGTTTTTGAAACGCCGAGAGATCTGGATTCGTGCCGTCGAGAATGGCCGAAAGCTCGGCGCGCCGGTCCTTGAACGCACCGCCTTCCACGTAGTCGAGCGGATTCGTCGACAGATTCTTCATGAGGAATCCCGTGACTCCCAGTACGCCGAGATGTGCGTGCATCGGCGCAGTGTCTGGGGCGCCTTCCTGTCCCCGGAAGCGCGCGTTCAGGATGAGCCCGCTGCCCGACGGATCGGTATTGGGCAGCCACATGCCAAACGTCTTCGCACCGTGCGCCAGTGGCGCGGCGAATTGATAGCGGGCGTACGTGACCTGCAGCGTCGAGATCTGACCGTCGGTCAGACACGCATTGGCGCTGGTGTCCTCGGGGTGCGGGTCGACATTGTTCGGGCACCGCTTCGCCGCCCACGGCCGCCGGTTCTTCGCACCTTGCGAGACGTCGAAGATGGCACGGCACGCCATGTAGTTATTGATGATGCCATCCGCCAGGCCGTCGAGCGAATCGCACTGACGCATGAACTCGCCGCGAATGGCGTTCACCTTGGCCGGCGTCACCCAGTTGGCAAGCGGCTTCTCGTGGATGCGGATCAACTCCGGCGCGAGCATGAGCGTCGAGAACCCGACGATGGGCACGTTGGCGGCGATGCCGTCGTAATCGGCCGGATACCGCTGCGCGACGGTCAACGCCTCACGTCCGCCCTGCGACGTGCCGATGTAGTAGTTGAACCGCGGCCGCTCACCGTACGCGCGCTCGATGATGACCATCGCCGCGTCATGCGTCTTCTTCATTTGCGCGTAGCCGAGGTTCTTGATCGCCTCCTCATTCAGCGCCCAGTCGTCCGAGACGTTCACGCCGGGCGGCACATTGCGGCCGGCGCCGCCGCGTGCGCCAAACGCCATCTGATGCCCAGAATCGCTGCCGTACGTCGCGAAGCCGCGGTCGAGCAGCGACGGCCCCGGTGCGCCCGGGCCGCCTCCGGTCAGATTCGGAACGATGCCGTTCATGCCGCCGCCACCGAGTTGCGCCGCGCGGCGCGACCACGACGCTGGCAGCACGATGCTGAAGTTGATCGGTCTCGCGGTGCTGGCCGTGTCGATCGACGCGATCGTTCCATTCACGCGGCAATGCGCCGGCACCCCGTTCGTCGCCTCGATCCACGACGGCGCAGACACCGTGACGCTTCGGACGGGCTCGCCGATGGCAGATGGCGCAATCGTCGCGGCCAGGCGTTCCGCTGTGCATTCCGCCCCGGTGATCGTCTTTGCTCCGACAGTGGCCGAACTCGCCACGGGTACGGGACTCACCTGGTCGGCCGGCGTGGCCGACGCCTCGATCAACGCGACCGTCGCCGCAACGAGCACGGCGAGCGAACAACGCACGCCTCGAATCATTCGCCGCATGTGTTCACTCCTGCGCGACCCCAATCGGATATGCGGGATAGGCCCGATCGACGATCGACGTGATGATCCTACGGCATCCCGCGCAGACGCCGCATGAACTTCTCGTTCTCGAGACAGATCTCGTCGATGATTTCCGTGTCGGCGACGATCTGTTGTTGCAGTCGGACCGTCCACGGCCGTGTGTACGCCTTCGGGTCATCGACGGTCACCTCGATGTTCAGATGGCCGACATCCGGTCGCGTGATCCGCTCGCGGACTCTGCCGGCAGTCGTCAACGGGCTGCCGCGCAAGTCGAGCCACAGGTCGTCGCGAAAGCCGATGGAGTCCACGACGAGCGAATCGCCGTCCCAACCGCCGACAGAGTAGCCCTTCCACGAGGGCGTCGGATCGTCAGGAAGCGCGCGGCCGTCGAGAAAGATCTGGCGATAGTCGGCGTTGTACTCCTCGAGGGCGATGAGGATCTGCGGAGTCTGCACGAACTTGACGATATGCGGCAAGCCATACGCGCGAAGGAACGTATCTGGCAGACAGAGCCCGTGCCGATCGTCCTGCGAGCTGGTCGCCATGTTCTTCTTGACCGCCTCCGCCGCCCAAGGTTGATACGGCAAGCCTCCCTGAATGCTCGCGCCCATGTAGCCGCCTTCGCGCGACATCGGCAGCTCGATTCCGCACTCGACGACACCTCGTCCGCACGGCAGTGCGTTGGCAGGAGCCGTCACCCACATGCCTGACAAATCAGGTCTGCCGTCGGGAGTCCGCGGTGCCGGCGCCGTCAGATCCGGCTTGCCGTCCGACGTGCGCGGAATACCCGGCGTGGGATGCTTCACCCACTGAGCATCGGTGGCCGTCGATGCACCGACGGCGGCGGCGACCAGGACCACTGCGGCTGCTCGCAACCGCCAGACGCCGCTCATCGCACGGCCGCACGCGCCGGCACAACTGGGGCCGGAATGTCGCATGGGCGCGGATTCCATTTCGACAGATCCGATTCCTTCTTGAACTGCGAGCTGATCACGAACTCCTGCGTCAGATACTCAGAGTCCTGGACCACGGTGGTGACGATGAGCCACGAGCCGTCTTCCGGCAAGGTGAAGGTGTCGAAGAATTCCCTCACGACCGCACGCTCGCTGTAGGGCACACCGTTCGGGCGCAAATAGCCAGCGGCGAGATTCGTCGTGACGACTTCGAGCGAGCCGCCGCGCGCGGCGCCACCGCGGCCGAAGATGCCGCGGTTCTGCGGCTGCCGGAACCACCGCGCCTCGGAGTCCCCCTGCAGCGTGCGCGGCCCGCTTTGAGCCGTTCGTCCGAAATGAAAACGGCGCGTCTGCGTACCGGCGTCGAACTCCACGACAAGCATGGAATCGTTCTCCCATCGGATGCGCAGCCGTCCCGGCTGCCGGATCAACCCCGGCGGCCCGAATGCCTTGCACAGGCGCCCGCCCGCGCGATCGGCGTTCACATCCCACGCCTCCGCCACCTTCCGTCCGGCGGGAGTTAACGGCACGCTCGCGGTATCGCCTTTCGGCGGCGTCACCATCCGCCACCGCCAGTCTTCGGTGATGACGGAGACCCACTGCCCGGTGAGGTCGATCAAGGCACCTTCACGCGGAGTGGCAGTTCCGCCGCCACGGCCCTGCGCCAGAGCTGGCTCGGACGTCGCTGTCGCGATCATCAGCACGGCGGCAACTGAAAAACACCGTACGACCACGAACCACCAACGACCAACCACCAACGAGCGGAGAGTCATGGCTTCGACCTCTGGAGATCGCGGTAGATGGCGTCGATGAACATGTCGCTCGTCCAACGGCTGCAATCGTCGCTGGCTCATCCACGTTCGCGATGAACCGTGCAGGGGCGTTCTCGAGACCTGCGTTGTACGACCAGTGGAGTTGCCAGAGGTCTTCGATCCCGATGGTCTCCTGCAACACCCTGAACGCGTCTGGGGTCCCTCCCTTTCGCGTGCCATTGTTCATCACGACCACGCGCGGGCGCAGCGCCTGCACGAGCGCTGGCGACCCGGACTTCTCGAGGCCATGGTGCGAGGTCAGGTACAGCTCCCTTTCGGTGACGACGACCAATCGCTCCATTGCCTCACCGAACTGCTCGAGTGTCACTAGTAACCCTTCCACACCCATTCAAACGCTTCCGGCATTGTCTGCATCTCCACGCTTCGCTCGACGTGGCCGGACGCCTCCGAGAACACGAACTGGTACGGGTAGCGCTTGGCCTTGAGCACCTCCGCCATGCGATTGTTCGCGATGACCCAGTTGCGCATTTGTTCGGCCAGGGTGTTGGCGCCGAGATCGTTCTCGCTCACGTGCAGCCAGAGGCGCAGCGGCTTGCGCTCGGACCCCGGGATGAACGTCTGGTGATAGTCCCACGCACCGTTTGGCGCGGTGGCGTTCCGCTGCAGCGCGACGAACGTTCCCGAGTAGCTGATCACGCGGCGATACAGGTTCGGATGCAGCCACGCCATCGTCAGCGCCGCCGCCGCACCGGAACTCTCGCCCATCGCCGCACGCCCTTCCGGATCCTTCGTGAACGCGACCTGATAGTCGCGCGTGATGCGCGGCAGCACCTCGGTTTCGACGAAGTTCACGTAGCGGTCGGATACGGTGTCGTACTCGATCGTGCGCTGTCCGCCAGGGCCGGGCGCGAGCAGCACGGCGACGATCGACGGGATGCGCTTCTCATAGATCAAGTTGTCGAGCATCACCGGCAGAAACGGGAGGTCGGTCCGCGGCTTTCCGTCCTGACCGGGAGGCGCGTCCTCCGGGATGTACCACCGCTCGTCCTGAACGACGATGAACGGCGCAGGCGTGTTGGGCACGTACCCTGCGGGAACGTAGACGGCGACCTGACGTTCGAAGGTCTGATGCTGTGGCGGCTCTGGGGGCGGGCCGGGAGCGGCCGCGCCACGGCCACCACCGGTGCCGCGCCCGACCGGTCCCGTGGGAAAGATGCGGCTCTCGGCGGAGTTCATCGTGAAGCGGATCACGCGACCCTTCGGCACGTTGGGCTTTTCGGTGAACGCCGGGTCCGGCACGTACGGCGGGGCGATGCGGAAATTGCCGTCCACGTTCAGCCGCACGGGAACGAGCGGGGGCGCATTGGCGGGCCGCTGCGCCTGCAACATCGTAATGGTCGGGCCGATTGCAACGGCCATGACCACCAGGCTTATCGCGTTGTGTCTTCGCATCGTCATAGAGAGGACTCGATTCGCCGGGCCCTCATTGGCCAGCGAGGCTCTTCGGAAGATCCAGCACCGGGTTCTTCTTGAAGAAGTGGAACGGGCGGATGGCGAACTCGTGCCACATCGTCGGCATCACCGGCCAGTCCTCGGCCCGAGTGATGTGGTGAAAGCCGAGCGTGTACCAGCCCACGATGTCGGTGTTCGCAATGGTGCGGTTCGCCTTGGTCCAAACTGCCAGGCCGTCGTTGGCATCCGAGCTGGTGGGATAGGTTCCCGCGGCGTAGCGCTCGGCCTCGTTGTACGGCGTGACCCAGAACTGATGCTCGGAAAACGCCCCGATTCGCTGCACCGGATCGTCGGCGGACAGAATGGATTTGGCCGTGGCACCCGGCATCAGTTCGTACGCGACCGGGTAGTTCAGCGGGCCCTTCACCGACGGGTTCACGAACATCCACATCGACGGCTGGTCGAGTCGGATGTCGACGATCGCGTCCTCTTCTCGCGCCGCGACAGCAGACTGGTTCACCCAGATCGACTTGCGCATCGGATCGTTGTCGAGCCGCTGCGGAACCATCCGGTTCAGCATGAAGCTGTTCGCCGTGCCGTCCACATCGAAGTCCAGACGGTAGCTGAAATAGTGATCGTGGTTGACACCAATCACACCCTCGGCCACGAGTTGACCCGTCGTGGTCCCGGTATGATCGTCGTGCGCGGCCGTCAGCGTCGTGGATTTCGTCTCGATGACACCAGTGGCGCCGACCGCGACCTTGAGGGTGCCATCCGGCTCGAAGCGCCAATCGAGCAGGTAGTCGTAGTTTCCGATCGTCGCGGCCGAGCGCAACACCAGCTCGCGACTCGGTCGCCCGTAGACTTCGCTGCCCTGTAGATGGCGCCACGCGGGGTTCTCAGAAGCGCGCTCGAAGAGGCAGGCGAGCCGAGAGGTGAGTCTGGGCGCACCGTCCTCGTTGACCGTCTGGCCGTCGAACCACGTGGCTCCCGCTGGGCAGTCGAGTCCCGGGTTCAGCGGTTTCAGGAAGCCGACGCCGGCGAAGAACTCGCCAGCATCAATGAAGGCACGATTGTTCCAGCCGTTGCTGGGATCCATGTAGGGGACAAACAGCTCGCTCACGCTCGCTTCGTAGAGCACCGAACGGGCGCGCCCTTCATCCAGGATCTGCACCAGGTTGAGCACGACGCCCACTCGCGGGTCGATGCGCATGCGGAACCGCCAGTTCTGCCAGGAGATGTCGCCCCGGTCGATCCGAAACCCCTGTCCCAACGGCTGGAACGTCGAGAGCGGCGTCGTGTGGGGGCGGGGACGTTCCGGGATCTCCTCGTAGTTCTGCTCGCTCGTGGGCACCGGCACCGTGTCGGTATCTGAAATCGAGGTGACCTTCTTCGCAGCAATATCCACCTGGAACGTCAGCCCTTCGATCGATCGGCCCCAGCTGTGATAGGTGCCGTGCGTGCGGGAGCACGAGCCAAAACCCACCCGCTGCGTGGCTTGTTCGGGCACCGCCCGGTAGGCCACAGGAAGGGCGTTGCAGCTCACGGTGCGAAGGTCCGTGATGCCGCGCTTACGCAGCGCCTCGATGATGCGTGCGTCTTTCTTGATGTAGGCGTCGGCGCCGAACATCTCGCTCGCCAGGAAGGCAGACTGCCCGCCCTTCAGCTCGCCGAACTCGACGACGCGCCTGGCCGCAATGTCGACGCGGGCCGTATAGGTCGTCTTGCTGTCGCGCAGCAGGACGACGTCGGCCTCGCGAGGGACCGGCTGGCCAGGTTTCCACGCCAGGACCGTGGCCTTGGCGGGCGGACGCAGCAGCACGCTGGCGAACTTCGTCTCCGGCGTGAGATGCCCGGCCGACTCGAGTGCATCGTAGACGGTCCAATATTCGGCGGTGGCGAGACCATCGAGGGGATGGGTGACCGACTGCGCGAGCGCAGGGGCCGGAGCGAGCAGTGCGATGAATAGGACGAGTCGTCTCATTGTCGCCTCGATGAGTGGGCAACGAATTCTATCGGCGATCGAAGTCCGGTCGGGCATGATGCGACAGAAGCCGCGCGGCGCAGCAACGGTCGCTAGTTCTGTGTCTTCGTTCGCTGCGCCTCTGCCGCGCGCTGCTCGAGTTGCTCGAGGCGCTTTCGCCATCCTTCCTCGGCACAGTCGTATGGCAACAGGTGGCCGTTGGGCACTTCCACCCACTTCTTTTGGCCGCTGACCGGCCGCGTGTAAAAGACCGGGTCGGTCATCGTCATGTCGATCACGAGCACACGTTCCCCGCGTGCGCTCTTGGTGAGCTGGTATCGCTCCACCACCTGGGCGCGATCGCTGTGGGGATAGCGTTGATCCACCTGTTCGACGAGCTTCGTCGTTTCGACGACCAGCGTATCGCCTTCCCAATGAGCGGCAGAGTAGCCGTTGCGCCCAGGGAGCCGATCGGGCTCCGGCACATTGCGGCTGCCAAGATAGAGACGCCGCACGTCGTTGTGCAATTCGTAGATGGTCGTGATCTGCTCGGGCCGATGAATGATTTCCATCGGGTACGTGGCCCCGCCGAAGATCACGCTGGGCATGCCTGGTCCAAGGCAATACGCGCCGGGCGTATCCCCGGTCGGCTCGACGAGCTTCCGATAGGCGTCGACCTGACGTCGTGCGCCGGGGGTCAGGGGCAGTTCAAGAGCGGCGCCCGGTCGCACGCCGGCGGCGGCTGGCTGCTGTGGATCGATGTAATCGGTCCACACGCCCGTGAAGTCGGGACGGCTTTGTGCCCCGAGACGCTCGCCTTCGTGCATGAAGGCGAGCACGAGCACCGCGAATAGAGCCGTGAGCGCTCGTGTCACGGGACTCTGAACTCGCCCAAAGCTGGCGGCGTGACGCGCTGTTCTTTTGGCTTCATCAGCTGCGGGACCCATCCGTACGGGATGCGATACGCGCGATAAACGGCGTTCGACGGATTCGGGCCGGCACCGGCAAACATCGGAAACATGTATTCCCAGACGACCGCGCCTTCTCTCGTGACCTCAAACAGTCGCCCACCGGCGCCAGCCGTGATCAGCGTGTTGCCGTTGAGCAATCGCTGCGCGCTGCTGATGTTCGTGCTGAAGAATCTCGGATTCGTATAGGACCACACCAGTTCCAGCGTGACCGGATTGATCTCGAGCACTCGCGACGTCGCACGTGCGAACGCACCGACACCATCCGGCGCGATCGGATTGGCGAAGCCGTATCCACTCGAGCCACCGTTGTCGAAGACCAGCAGGTTCCCCGCTCCAGGCAACCCTTTCGGGATCAGATGGGCGTGATGCTGGCCGATGATTTGACGGATCGCGCGCAATTCTTTCGATGCGCTGAAGTCTGGACCGAGCTGCCAGACGATCTTCCCGTTGCGGCCAACAATCGCCAGCAGGCTCGCTTCGCGGCTGCTGATGATGACGTTGTTCGGCGCGAATCGCATGTCGCCTTTGTCGAACCATTGATTCGGTCCGACATACGTCGCCGAGTTGACGTGCAGCCAGTCGTAGCTGCCCCGTTGTTTATTGAAGCTGCGCGCCGCCTTGATGGCCGCGCGTGCGTCTGGTGCGAACCCCAGCTCGTCGATGTGGTCGCTGGCAACCCAGTCCCAGACGATCTCTCCCTTCGGCGACACTTCGATGAGGCGATCGTCGCCGAGCATCATGTCGGCCACCTTCGGCTGCATCCGATCGGTATGGGTCAGGATGAGCGTGTTGCCGCTGTCTGCGTTGGGCGTGGACTCGGGTGAGTAGTAGCCCGCCGGAAAGCTCTCCAATTGCCAATCGTGGTGCTGACGCGCCGACCAGACCATGCTGCCCTCGCGCGTGATCTGCTCGCTGCGAGAGAACTTCCAGAGGTC
>Ga0075431_100007819_pt1 | contig 10651 bp, 8 predicted proteins | sample RhiMetdeltSRZDD5_FD_75297 | JGI IMG/M metagenome (GOLD analysis project Ga0075431, IMG submission 75297) | Populus rhizosphere microbial communities from Tennessee, USA - Rhizosphere MetaG P. deltoides SRZDD5 | ecosystem: Host-associated > Plants > Roots > Rhizosphere > Soil | place: USA...
GAGCGTGCTGCAGGCTTCGTTTGTTCGCACGGCGTTGTTCGTTGCCGTCGCCTTGTACGCCTGGGGAACGATCTACGCTCTGGAGCTCTGGCGCAACACCCGCCTGCGACGCCGAGCGTTCCTCATACGGTCATTCTCGGAAAATTGACCATGACCTTCATCAACTTCTTCGTCGGCCTGCCCGTCATGTTGCTGTGCCTGATCGTGCAAGCGACGGTGGCGTTCTAGAGCGTCCGCCACTTCGTTCGCCAAACCGAATCGATCGCAGGTGCCGGTCGATTCCTGCAATCCGTTCGACCGCTCCTGACCGTCATGCTGGCAATGATGTTTGGCAGTCTCGTGCAGATCTCGCTGTGGGGTGCATTGTTCGTGTACCTGGGCGAGTTTGACGATCTGTATCAAGCCATCTATCACTCGGCCGTGAACTACACTTCGCTGGGTTATGGCGGCGTGGTGATGGGTGCAAAATGGAAACTCCTCGGGCCACTCGAAGCTATGAACGGTGTGCTGATGCTTGGCATGAGCGCTGCCGCATTGATGGCGATTCTTCGGGAAGTCATCAAGCGTCAACGCAGTGTTCGTCCCCTGGGGCAAGGGCACTGTTTCGACAAGGCAATGGGTGCAAGCGCGTTCTCCGCCATTCTGGATCGTGCCGGGCTGGAAGCTCGCGCGTACGAGTGTTACGCGGTCGTCAAGAAGGAATCCGATCGCCTGCTGCCCGATCCTCCGCCCGCGGCGTGCGCTCTGCCACCGTGACGTAGCGCGTCGCACGCATACGAGCATGTCGATCTTCGTGACGGTTTCTATCGCGGGACCTTCAAGCCGTCGTACAAATTGCCTCTCGGACCGCGCAGCTCACTCACCCTGCTGGTGCCGATCGTCAGAACCGACATCGCCGGCAACGAAGACTACGATCTCGGCGATGCGAGCTTGAAGCTGAGCTACGTCTACAAGCTCACCAAGGACCACGGCATCGTCCTGCAAGGCGAAGTCGTATTCGATACCGCCGGGCGACCCGAGGATCATCTTCGCACCGCTGACTCAGGGCACGCGCTACGCTGGCAGCAATCTCGGCGATTCACGATAACGTTGGAGCTCATTCCACCGATCACATTGAGTGCCAGGTACGAACCTAAGACTCGCCGACCCGCTCGCACTGAGGTCCAATTGCTTCCGCTCGGTCGGCGGCCAACACTTTAGCCGCAGAGTGGGCGGGTCGAGTGCGTCTGGCTGCACGCTCCCTTTGTCCTTCCGGATCGAAGCACCATGGGGAATGGTCAATGAAGACCTGCACGCCACGCGACATCTTTCTGCAAATCGAGCCGCTGCCCGACTATAGCCCGCTGGCGCCGATCTTGTGCGCGCGCCGCTACGGGCGCGATTGCTTGTTCAACGACGGTCACGAGCTCGGCCGCATTCCCGCGGATGAGATTTTGGCGAAGCGCCTGAATGCGGTCGTCTATCGCGAGTATCTCGATCCAGACTACACACAGCCCAACACGGCACCACTGGTTCCCTCGGATACGATGGAACCGCCCTGGAATCGCCGCGTTCCGGGCGCGCTGATCTGGGCAAAGCCAGGCGAGCATCTGCGCATTCACGTGCGCAACGCAGATCCGACCGACTGTCACAGCTTCCATCTGCACGGCTTGCGCTACGGCATCGAATCGGATGGAGCCTGGCCGCTCGGCGTGGCATCGCGCGACGGTCGACGCAGCGATGAGATCCTGCCCGGTGAACGTTGGACCTACGTATTCGATATCACGGAGGAGATGATCGGCGCCTGGCCGTTTCACGATCACGTGCGTCACGTTTCTCACAACGTCAATCGAGGCCTGCTCGGCGGGCTGATCGTGCGCGACCCAAAGGCGCCACGCGTCGATCACGAGGTCCCACTGTTCGTGCATGCGATGGCCGATGCCATGACGCATTGCGAGTTCGAAAGCGCGACGCTCAATACCGGCGGGACGTATCAAACCAATTTCCCCGATGCCAACGAGATCTGCGACTACATCTGCCGCATTCACGGCGGCAGCATGGCGGGCCGCGTTCGTGTCGTCGCGGGCACGCCGAATCCGACGCCGGTCGACATTCGCATCGAAGACAACAAGTTCGTGCCTGCCGACGTCACCATCACAGCCGGCACCGCAGTCAAGTGGACCAATTTCGGCAGCAATCAGCACATCGTGTTCGCGGGTGGCGGCGGCAATCTCACGTTCTGCTTGAACGGCCGAGCGTTCATCGGCAACACACCGACGATCGTCGGCCAGCCGGGCGAGAAGATCCGGTGGTACCTGTTCAATCTCGACGTGGGATCGATGTGGCACAACTTCCATCCGCATTCGGCGCGCTGGCAGATACCGACACCTCCAGGCGTCGCGAGCGACGTGCATGCGTTGAGTCCGGTGGAGACATTCGTTCTCGATACCGAAGTGCCGCCAGCAATTCGATTGCCCTGCGAGCTGGAGGAACTGCAATGCTGTCCGCCCCGTGATGCGTGCTTGGTCAAGGTGTGCGCGGACTTTCTGTTTCATTGCCACATCGAAGAGCACATGATGACCGGCCTCGCGGGCCTGGTACGCGTCGAACAGCGGGTCTGGGTGACCGACGCCGCGCTCAAACAGTCGGACTTGCTGTTGCCGATGAATTGCTGTGGCAACGAATGCAGTTGGGTCGATCTCAAGCGGTGCCTGGCTGCACATCGGCACGAGCCGACGCCCACCGGCGAGCAGCCTCCGCCGCACGGTCACGACGACGAGCACGAGCATGAGCACACTCATGTCGCGCCCCACCACGCAGCGACGCCTGTCTTTGCGCCGGCAGCGCACGTACTTGCGCATGCACAAGGACTGCGAGCGACGCTCAGTGTGGTTCCGGAAACGATTGTCATGGTGCGAGAGCACTCGCACGGCGAAGCGGGCGATGAACATGAACCAGCCGTGCAAGAACTCAAGGTGCCGGCGCAACCGCTCATCGATCCGAGCGAAGCAGCGAGCAAAGGGCATTGGGAGCTCCTGCCATGCGAGACGCCGCTTCTCACTGTTCATGCCACGCTCATGCATACGGGAAAGATCCTGTTCTTTGCAGGTTCGGGCAACGACGAGCTGTACACCACTGGCTTTCGCAGTGCCGTATACGACTACGAAAACGGCGGCTTCAGCGTGCCGCCCACACCCGTCGACGTGTTCTGCGCGGGGCAAACCATTCTGCCGGACGGTCGCGTTCTGGTCGCAGGCGGCACTGAGCGCTACGACCCATTCGTCGGGCTCAAGACGGCGCTGTTGTTCGATCCGATCAGCGAGCAGTGGACGTTCGTCCACCCGATGAAGCACGGTCGCTGGTATCCGACGCTGCTGACGTTGGGTGATGGACGAGGATTGGTCGCTTCGGGCGGCGGTGCGCCGGAGGATGAGATCTACGCCAATCCCACTGGCTGGAGCGTTGCCGGCCCCGGCATTGGTTGGCCCCTGTATCCGCATCTGCACCTGCTCAAAGACGGCCGCGTCTTTCATTCCGGCATGCGTCTGGGCGGCTCTGGCATGCAGCCTGGTTTCCTGAATCCAACGACCGGCGTGTACACAGCGCTGCCCGCGGCAGCGATTCCGGCCAGTTTCAACTTCGGCGCGCGCGATCAAGGCGCGACGGTGCTGTTGCCGCCCGCTCAGGATCAGAGAGTCATGGTGATGGGCGGCGGCAGTCCCAGCATCAACGCTGTACACGTGATCGATACGGACGCGGCGTCACCGAAATACGTGGCGGCACCCTCGATGTTGCGCAATCGCGTACACGTCAACTCGGTAATCCTGCCGGACCGCACCGTCGTCGCCACTGGCGGCAGCGGTATCGCGGAAGATGCGTTGACAGCGTCGACCGAAGCGGAGATCTACGATCCGGTGACGAACACTTGGACAACGGGTGCCAAAGCTCGCGTGCCGCGCCTCTATCACTCCATCGCCATTCTGTTGCCGGATGCGCGCGTGCTGACGGCAGGTTCCAATCCCAGCCGTCGCAACGACGAAATGCGAATGGAGGTCTACCATCCGCCGTATCTGTTCCGCGGTCCGCGGCCTTGCATCGAAAGCGCACCGAAGAAGGTCACTCTGGGCGCCTCGTTCAATGTCCACATAGCGGCGGCGGCCGATATCAAATGGCTGAGCCTCATCCGGCCGATGGCCACCACGCACTCGTACGATAGCGATCAGCGCCTAGTCGATGTTCCATTCCGTCGCAGCGGTACGTGCCACCTCAATGCGCACATGCCCGCGAATCCGAATCTGGTACCGCCGGGTTACTACATGCTGTTCGCGGTAAATCGACGCGGCGTGCCGTCGATCGCCAAGTGGATTCAGGTCATCGCACCGGTCAAACCGCCGCGGCCGGGACTAGTAAGAGGCGACATCGTCGTAGGCACCGGCAATCGGCTAGTGCGCGTAGACCCCGCAAATGGAGCGACGAGCGTCATTGCCGAAGGCGGTGACATACAGAATGCGCTAGGCCTGGCGTTCGATTCGCATCCGCATGTCGCCGTCGTCACGGACAGTGGCAGATTGCTGCACGTCGTGCCGGCGAGCGGCGCGCAGACCGTCATCGTCAACGACGGACGACTGTATCAGGACGTCGCAGTACGATCCGACGGCAAGTTCGCAGCAATCAATCTGCCGTCGGCCGGCCCCAGCGGCGTGTTTCTGATCGATCACGACGGCACGACGACGAAGTTCAACACCGGGACGCACTTCGGCGACGGACCGACCGGCCTGGTGATCGGCAAGGACGGCCATTTCTACGTAAGCCACTTGGGCACGCCCATGGTCATTCGGGTGGACAAGAACAGCGGAGCGGAGACGGTCGTTGCCGAAGGCGGACTGTTGCAAAGCCCAAGCGGTATCGCCGTCTCCACGGACGGCCATTTGCTTGTAGCGGACTTCGGCACGGATGCCATCGTTCATATTGATCCGGGTACTGGACACCAATCCTTCGTAACCCAGGGCGGGCTTCTCAAATCACCTTTCGATATCGCGGTCGAGCCCGACGGCAACATTCTGGTTGTGGACCTGGTGGGCGATAAACTCATTCGCGTCGATCGCACAACCCACGCGCAGACGGTCCTTGCACAAGGCGGGTTGCTGGCGGGGATTCGCAGCGTAGAGGTGTTTGGCGGCGGTTGAATCGCCTCTCGCTTGTCGGCGGAGTCGAAGCGCATTGGTGATCACCCGATTCCCAACCCACCTTCGGAGCGGTCCTTCGAAGCTGGACTTGCGAAAACAAGGCGCCGGGAACACGCACGCTGCGAGAACTGACACACGGATCTCACTGCCAATTCTTCAGAAGTTCTCGCTCTAAACGGAGTGCAACTGACCCGCCGCGCTAGAACTATCGCGCCGGCCATGGACGCACGCACCTTGATTCAAATCAACGCTTAACACGCGTTTGTGCATGCAGACACTTCATGTAAATGTGCGCTGGCAGACAGAGCTACCACTGGTGTAAGCGTAGGCTTTCACGGTGTTACACGAATTCCTTACGACGAACAAGGCTGACCTGATTGAGCGGTGCCGGCTGAAGGTCGCCAAACGGCTTGCGCCGAGAGCGGCCAGTCAGGAGCTGGCCCACGGAATTCCACGTTTCCTTGACCAGCTCATCAAAACGCTGGAAGTGGAACAGACGTCGGAACCGATGCGGAGCCGGAGGGTGTCCGGACCCGCGGGCGGCGGAAGGGTGGTCTCCGAAATCGCCGCAACTGCGGCGTTGCATGGGCGCGAGTTATCAGAACAGGGGTTCACGGTTGACCAGGTGGTTCACGACTATGGCGATCTGTGCCAAGCCATAGCGGATCTGGCATTTGAACGGGGTGTGCCGATCCAGGTCGATGAATTTCGAACTCTCAACCGCTGTCTCGACAATGGCATCGCCGACGCCGTCTCGGAATACGCTTTCCAGCGCAATTCCTTGGTGGAGAGCAAAAGCGTCAAGGCCCTGAATGAACGGCTGGGATTTCTCGCGCACGAGCTACGAAATCTGATCCACACGGCGACGCTGGCGGTCATGGCGCTCAAGGCAGGCAATGTCGGGGCAAGCGGGGCGACGGGAGCTCTGCTGGACCGGTCCTTGATCGGCATGCGCAATCTCATCGATCGATCACTCGCCGACGTGCGGATCACAGCGGGGATGCCTCCGCGAGCGCGACTGATCTCCCTTGCCGACTTCGTCGCCGACGTGAAGATATCTGCCTCGCTCGAGGCACACGCGCGGGAGTGCAAGTTTACTGTCGGGGATGTTGACCGCGAACTTGCTCTCGACGTCGACCGCGAGATGCTTTTCTCGGCGGTGGGAAATCTGCTGCAGAACGCTTTCAAATTTACGCAGCGCCACACCGAGGTCTCATTGAACGCCTACGCTGCCGCGAATAGCATCCGGATCGACGTCGAGGATCATTGCGGCGGCCTTCCGCAGGGAGCTGTAGAAGACGTGTTTCTGCCGTTCAAGCAGAGCGGCGAAGATCGATCAGGCCTGGGACTCGGCCTCGCAATCTGTCGGCGCAGCGTCGAGGCGAACAATGGCGCTCTCAGCGTCCGCGACGTAGCAGGCTCAGGTTGTGTCTTCACGATAGAGCTGCCTCGACACGTGCTGACGTAAAAACGTCTCGGGTTCGACGCTCGCAAAAGCGCCGGCACTTTCGATATGAGAAGATCTTTGCCCTTGCGCGTCGGAATGCGTTCGAGGAACCCCTCTCACACTGCGTCGATGCAAGCTCGACTGACGCCTTGGTGACCACCGTGTCAATCTGCCCAGAGAAGGCCCGCCTGCTCAGTGAATACGAGGCGGCTACTCGCAACTTTGCAGAGTCGGTGCGAGAGTTGCGGCAAAAGATCGGAACATCCGTACAGGATGAACACGAACGGCTGCAGCGCGCTGCGGACGAAGTGCGAGTGAAGTCAGAGCAGTCGCGCCTTTCGCTGGAGCAGCATATCGCAGCACATCGTTGCTGAGCCTGCTAGCCGCGGTACTTTCGAGACACGGGGCGTGGTCGCAGGATCCGCGGTGCATTGGCCGTGTGGCAAGCGGTAGCATCGTGTACCGCCGACGAGAAGAACCGCCCCGATCAAGATGCAATGCGGCTGGGCAGCAACCGATCCGCCTCTTTCTTGACGACCGCGTAGCATTCGCAGGTGCGAGCCTCGAGGCCGGGACGATCCACCACGGTAATGTGCCCGCGGCTGTATTTGATCAGCCCCGCCGCCTGCAGGTGTCCGGCAGCCTCAGTGACGCCTTCGCGGCGTACGCCGAGCATGTTGGCGATCAGTTCCTGCGTCATGACGAGGTCGTTGCCCGACAACCGGTCGAGACTCAGCAGCAACCAGCGACACAGCTGCTGATCCAGAGAGTGATGGCGATTGCAAACGGCGGTCTGCGCCATCTGCGTCAACAAGGCCTGCGTGTAACGCAGCAGCAGATGCTGCATGGCGCCGCCCCGGTTGAATTCCTCCTTGAGCACATTGCCCGTCAATTGGTAGGCATAGCCGGCGCTCTGCACTACCGCACGGCTCGGTGTCGTTTCACCGCCCATGAAGAGAGAAATGCCGATGATGCCTTCGTTGCCAACCACAGCGATTTCTGCGGAGGCGCCATCCGCCATCAGGTACAGGAGCGAGACGATGGCGGTAGTCGGGAAACAGACGTGCCGCAGCTCGCTGCCCGATTCGTACAGCACATCTCCCAGCGGTAGCAGCACGAGCCTCAGGCCGGATTGCAAGCGTTCGAAATCCGCCGCCGGCAAGGCGGCTAAGAGGTGGTTTTGGCGAGGATTGTGGGCGGCAGACATCGAATGGGTTTCCTAGCACCGGCAGTGTAGGGCATTCGTCTGCTCTGTGTTCGCTAGCGTACCGATCGCAAAGGAAGCTACACCCAACGCGGCAAGCGCGCCAGTGCCACCGGCAGAGGACCTGAAGTGATATCAGCGCTCGCTAGTTTGGGTGATCGTTGTCACGCGTCGCTCGCTCGTCGCGGGCCCCGCCGCGGATCTGCTCACCATCTTCGGAAGACAACGTGGAGGCCTGGCTCAATCCCAATGGCGTGGGGCTACGAGGGTTACGAAGCGTTGTTCGTCGAGTAGGCTTGGCTAGGTGGTTGACGATGAGTGGGACGCTCCGCAGTGAAGGGCAGAGTCCGCGCGGAGCTTCGGCAGTGTCACAAGAGATCCGCGACTGAAATCGAATTTCGCGAATCGGCCGGGCCAGCCTCCTTTTTCGTAACCGTTGAATTCGTTGCGATTGATCCGCTGAATGCAGGCTGTGGCGTCATTGCACCAGCGGTCCACGGTGTTGTCTTTCGGCACCAACTTGCAGTGCTTGCAGATGCGCGTACAGTGATCTGCGGATCCTGCTTGTGAACCGGCCGCGAGAGCCTCGACAAGCTATGAACATACGCTGCGGGGGTGCATATGAGCACAGCACATGCCAAGCCAAAGACTCTCTTTCTGAATGGCGTTGAAGTCGACGCGGTTGAAGCCACAGGAAACCATGAAAAGGACTTGGCGGCGGCGAAGCAGTTCCTTGCCGAAAAGGGGATCGACAAGCCGCAGGAACGACTCACGGTGCGCCCGAAAGTCCGGCGCGCATGGTTCGGGAAATTTCGTTGATTGCCCGCCTCCTGAATCACATGAAGCGAGGGCCCGTCTCCGATCAGGCGCGACCTGGCCATATCACAGCCACGTCAGCTTGAGTGTCGAGAAATCCCGAAGAGCGTTCACGAGGGGAACGTTGAAATTGCCCTGACTTACCTCGTATCCCTTCGAGGTGAAATCGGACATGAAATCGCTATCGCGTTGTAAGCTGGCGCGGCCGAACCGCACGAGCCTGCCATGCCAACTAAGAAGAAGAGAACCACCCCCAGGGTGGCTCCTAGGATCAACATGGGTCTGCCGGCTTCATCGAGTAAGGGTGAATCTTTGCCGCCACCCGTCCCACGATGACACTTTGCTCGCCGCTCCCATCGTTCGGCATAGCCCGCTGTGTATGATCGATTCGACAGAACGTGCTCATCTTCCGCGATGAATTCACCACACACACGATGCTGTTCTTCGTGATCGCCCTCCAATCTGCATTTTTGTCACGCGCGAGCTGCTCGTCGTTCAGATCGAACACGACTCTAGGAACGTCGGGATAAATCTTGGCGTAGTTGCGATCGTCAATGTTGTTGAGCAGGAACATCCTCGCCTCCTCGCCGGTTGGCGACAGGTAAAGGTCAGAGCGCGGCGCAGACGAAAGCAATTCGCCTGATTCTCACCCGGATCGAGCCGACATACTTACTTCAGTGGAAGTGGATCCCGTCTCTTCTTCAACTGTGCCTGGGCGCGCACTTACCGCGCACTTGGGGAGCGCGAAGCTGACTCGAACCAGGCAACCCTTCTCGGGCTGTTCCCAAACAATATCGGCTCCGAGTTGCCGTGCAAGCAGCCGTGTCAGTCGCGTTCCGATTCCTTCTTTTGGCAATGAGCACCCGACGCCATCATCCCGAACCAGCAGTACGACGTCCGGTCCGCAGCTCAGGTTCACATCAACTGTGCCTGCTCGATCATCGGGGAATGCATGTTTCAGCGAGTTGGTGACCAACTCATTGACGATCAACCCGAGGGGCACTGCGTGCTCGGATGGAAGGTACAACTCGGTGGCCTCCACGTTCACGACGATGGGCCGAATGTCACGCAGCGCGTTGGCGAGGTGAGCGCACAGCTGCCCTAGATATGCGCGCATCTCGATGCGTCCCCTGTGCTCGAAGGGTCGGAAATGCTCGTGTGCGCTTGCGATCGCGTGAATGCGTGCGACGGCCTTTTCAAGAGGTGCTCGAGCCTCTGGATTGCTCTTCAGCTTCGCTTGCATCTCGAGCATCGAAATTACCATGAAGAGATTGTTCTTCGTTCGATGCCCAAGTTCCTGCAAGAGTAGATCTTTAGCTCGTTCTGCCGCTGCGGCCTGTTCCCACGCGCGGCGCAAGGCTTCACTTGCGAGCGCAAAGCCAACCGCCACGAGGAGGTAGAGAATCAACGGCAGCACGAACTGGCGCGGGAGTAGCACTGTTCCTTGCGGCGTCACCAGAACGTACAGCAATAGCGTGCTCAATACGCTCGCGAAAATTCCCGCGCTGCGATCGAGAAGGATGGCGGCGGCGAAGATGGCCGGAAGGAGCACGTAGAATCCCAGGAGTCCGTCTGCTCGTTGCAGGCCCAACAGGACGGCAAAGCAGAACATGACCAAGCCAGTGGCAATGGACAGACGAAGCAACGCGGAACGCGGCTTGCGCGGGAGGTGTCGCAGAATGCCGTCCATGATCCAGAACGCTTAGCGAGCAAGGTGAGTGCCATCACTGTGTGTGATCGCGAATGCACACCCTGAAACGTTGTACCTGCATGTGCTGCGATGCGAAGTGGACTCGTTCTCGCGAACTCGTTCCGACTTGAACAACGAGAACACGCGCTGCCTGCTTCGCAGTCGATCTAAGGCCGCTCGACATCGTCGTCGCGGATAGTCGCCTCAGCACAAGACACGGAACCGATGCGTGCTTGGCGCGGCGAGCGGAGGCACACCTTGAAGGTCTCGGATTCTTCCTTGAGATGGTCATTCCGTAACGGCACAAAGATCGCTAGTTGCCGCTGTCC
>Ga0075431_100007821_pt1 | contig 10651 bp, 7 predicted proteins | sample RhiMetdeltSRZDD5_FD_75297 | JGI IMG/M metagenome (GOLD analysis project Ga0075431, IMG submission 75297) | Populus rhizosphere microbial communities from Tennessee, USA - Rhizosphere MetaG P. deltoides SRZDD5 | ecosystem: Host-associated > Plants > Roots > Rhizosphere > Soil | place: USA...
CCGAGCTTGTCGAAGCGCTCCAGCTTGCCGCCCAGCACGTGGTCGAACACGAGCAGATGATCGTAGCCGGCGCTCTCGGCCGCCTGCGCGTAGTCGCGGATCACCGCGGGGTCCGAGCCGATCTCCGTCTGCGGAAACACCACGCCGAGTTTCATGCTTTACTCTCCCCCATTACGAACGCTCTGATCCGGCTGCCCCGGCTGCGGCTGATTGCCACGCTCGCGGCCGCTTTCCTCTCGTGCTCCGTCGTTGTTGCCGCTCAGACCGCTCGGCCCGAGACGACGACGGCGCCGGAGGCGATCTTGCCGCCCGTCACCGTGATCGCTCCGCCACCGCTGGCGTCGTCGTCCGAGCAGCTGATCCCCGGGCAGGACTTCGAGCTGCGTCCGCACGGCCGTCCCGCCGATGTGCTCCGTCTGATCCCGGGCTTGATCATCAATCAGCACCAGGGCGGAGGCAAGGCCGAGCAATACCTGATTCGCGGCTTCGACGCCGATCACGGCACCGACCTCGCCATCTTCGTCGACGGCGTCCCCGTCAACCTGCGCAGCCACGCGCACGGCCAGGGCTATGCCGATCTGCATTTCCTCATTCCCGAGACGATCCGGGCCATCGACGTCTCGAAGGGACCCTACTTTCCGGAGTACGGCGACTTCGACACGGCCGGCGTCGTGAAATTCATCACCCGGGACTACGTCGAGGAAAACACGCTCGAGATCTCGGGCGGGAGCTTCAACACGCAGCGCTACCTGGCGTTGTTGTCACCGACCCGCGACGCGCTCAAGACTTTCATCGCCGTCGAGGGGTATCGCAACGATGGGCCCTTCGAGCATCCCAACGGCTACCTGCGCTTCAATCTCTTCGCCAAGGCCACTGCCAACCTGAACGAGGACATGCGGCTGTCGCTCTGGGGCTCCCATTACCGCGCCGAGTGGCACGGATCGGGGGAGATCCCGGCACGGGCCGTGCGCGCGGGGCTGATCGACCGCTTCGGGGCCATCGATCCGAACGAAGGCGGGGTCACCGAGCGCACCAATCTCAACCTGGACTACGTGTGGACGCTCAGCGAGCGGCAGCGCCTGTCCCTCAACACCTACGTGAGCTACTACCGGCTGAGCCTCTTCAACGACTTCACGTTCTTTCTGAACGACCCGGATCACGGCGACATGATCAACCAGCGCGACACCCGCTTCGTGGCAGGATTCGACGCCCAGTACGAGATCAAGAGCCAGCCGTTCGGAATTCCCCTCACCTCGACGGCGGGCCTCCAGTACCGCATCGACACGCCGCACGTCGTCCTCGCCAACGCCGTGCAGCGGCACCAGGTGAGCCGCACACAGGACGTCGATATCGTCGAGCAGTCGTTCTCGCCCTTCGTGAAGTTCGATCTCACCCCGATCGACAAGGTGCGGCTCGTGACCGGCGCCCGCGGAGACGTGTTCACGTTCGACGTGAAAGAACGGGTGAACACGACGGGCGATCGTCTGACCGGCACGGCGACGAAGGCCCGCCCGAACGTCAAGGCGAACCTCATCCTGGGGCCCTGGGCGTCAACGGAGTTCTTCGGAAACTTCGGAACCGGATTTCACAGCAACGACGCGCGCGCGGTGATCTCCAATCCGAAGCTCGAAGCCCTGCCGACCGCCACCGGCTACGAGTTCGGCCTGAAGAGCCGGCTGCTGCCGCGAACGGAGCTCTTCGCCACCTACTGGTTCATGGATCTCTCGAGCGAGCTGGTCTTCGTCGGGGACGAGGGCACCACGGAACCGCGCGGCCGTACCCACCGCGAAGGCGTGGAAGCGGGAGCCAAGGTGCGACTCCTGGACTGGCTGACCTTCACCGGCGACCTGACGTACACGGCCAAGGCGGAGTTCGTCGAGACCGGACAGGCCATCCCGCTCGCCCCCATCTGGACGGCCCGCGCGGACCTGACGGCTCGCCTGCCGTGGGGGTTGTCGTCGAGCTTCGAGATGCGCCATGTCGGCGACCGGTGGGCAGACGAGGACCGTCATCAGACTGCTCGTGGTTACACCCTATTCAACTGGACGGGCCGTTATCGTTACAAGAACTTCGAGGCCTTCCTCAGCATCGAGAACCTCACCAACACGGAGTGGCGGGAGGCCCAGTTCTTCTTCACGTCTCGCCTGCCCGGCGAGCCCGCCGCCGGCGTCGACGACATTCATTTCACTCCCGGCACACCGCGGTCGTTTCTCGGAGGCATCGCCTTCCACTTCTGATCGACGGCGTGAAACGGAGCACCAGCGACGCCGCCCTTGTCAGGGCGCCGTCGCCGGGCTCCGACGTGACTCCACTCAGCCGCGATGCACCCGCCGAAGCGTCAGGGCGATTGGGGAGCGCTCGGCACCTTGTGCAGCTCCACGGCCACGTTGACGCGCTTGGTGCCGGGGTCCACGGTGACACCATAGAGGGTGTCGCCGACACGCTGGAGCGTCATGCGCGATCCCGACGCGGCATCGACAAAGCTGACGCTGGAGCCATTGGCGGCCACGGTTCCGGCCATCTGGAGCCGACTGGCTCGACGCGAGCCCGCCACGAGCTGGGTGTTCCAGCTCCCCTTGTAGGTACCGTCCGGGTTGATCTCGCACACGATATCGCCACGAACTTCTCCGGAGTCGCCGGTCATGACCTGGCCGAAGGATCCGCGCCACGTTCCCTCGAGACTAGGCCTGCTGACGGCGGCCGAGCCTTCCGGCAGTGGAAGAGCCGAGCCGAGCTCCGTCCTCTGTCCGGCGCACCCGGTCGCCGCCACGATGAGCACCACCGCCAGTGGAATGATGGAAATCCGCTGTCTCATGCGACTGTCCCTCTCCTTGGTCGAGCGTTGAGCATGAACGACGCTACGACTGGAGATGTGGCTCACCCGCCGTTCGGATTCCCGTCACGGAGACTTCACCGACTCGTAAGAGTTCTGGAGTCCGGCCATACTCGGGCCGCCGTCGGGCAGTTCGCCCGATTTAGCCTGACCAGCCGCAGACGCGCTTGACGAGGTTCTTCGCCGGACGCGGGAGCCAGCGCCCCAGCGAACTCCGCATGGCGAACCGTCCCAGCGACCGCCGCAGCCCTCTCGGCCATGGCTCCAGAATGTCGGCGCGACGCGGAGCCAGGATCGGGAATCGGCGCTCGTTGTATCTCTGATGCTCCCAGCCGTCCTGGAGCGGGTCGAAGAGCGGCGCCGCCGTGCGCCGGAAGAAGGCCGTCGTGTCCACCACGGACAGCAGCTCGAACATCGCGTCGTCGGCGAGGAACGAGAAGAGATGGAAGATCGTCGGGATGTGGATGTCGTCGATGACGAGCAGCCCGTTCTCGGCGAGATGCGGATAGAGGTGGTAGTACTCGAGCTGCGGAAACGGATAGGCGTGCGGGCCGTCCAGCATCACGAGGTTTAGCGGTTCGGTGAAGCGAAACTCGGCGAGCGTCCGTTGGGTCGGCCCCAGCACGAATTGGACGCGGTTCTGGCGCAGCAGCTCGGACTTCTGAACGGCCGCCAGGCTGTCGCCGTCGCCGGCGTCTTCCTTGGTGAAGACGGTGTGATGCTCGCTCAGATGCGAGAGGAGAAGGGTCGTCTTGCCGGTCCCCGTTTCGACCGATCTCCGACATCGGAGCGGCTCCGCGTACCGGACCAAAGTCCTCAGCACGTCCGGTCCGCACGATCCGGCGCCATGCCACGCGGCCGGCAGCCGAACCACGGCGTCGAGAACATTCATTCGCGCTCCTTCATCCGATCAGCATAGGGGGGCGTCCGACACAACCGATCATTCTTTCGCGCGTCGCCGCCGTCCGCGCGGCGCCGGCGACGGCGCGGTGTTGTATCTTTGGAGCCTCCGATGAAGTGTCCCCGGTGCCAGCACGCGAATCCGCCAGGTGGCAAGTTCTGCGGGAATTGCGGCGCCCCCCTGGCGGGCACGTGTCCCTCCTGCGGCGCGGCAAACCTCCCTGCCCAGAAGTTCTGTGGGGAGTGTGGCGCGACACTGCATCCGGTGGACGCACCGAAAATGGCGGCGCCCGACTCCTACACGCCGCGCCATCTCGCCGAAAAGATCCTCGCGTCCCGCGCGGCCGTCGAGGGCGAGCGCAAGCCGGTGACCGTACTGTTCTGCGACATCGTCCAGTCGACCGCGCTCGCCGAGCACCTCGGGGCGGAGGGAATGCACGCGCTGCTGAGTCGGTTCTTCGAGCTCGCCACCGCGGAAATCCACCGCTACGAGGGGACCATCAACCAGTTCCTCGGCGACGGCTTCATGGCGCTGTTCGGGGCGCCGCTGGCGCACGAGGATCACGCGCGCCGCGCGGTGCTGGCGGCGCTGGACCTCCGGCGCGCTCTCCAGAACCAGCCCCTCGAAACGGTCAGCCTCCGCTTCGGAATTCACACCGGCTTCGTCGTCGTGGGCGCCATCGGCGACAACCTCCGCATGGACTACACCGCCGTCGGCGACACGACACACCTGGCCGCGCGACTGCAGCAGATGGCGCCGCCCGGGGCGATCGTGATCAGCGACAGCACGGCGCGGCTCGTCCGCGGCTACGCGCAGCTCGACCCGCAGGGGACGGTCCAGGTCCGAGGACGCTCGGCGCCGGTGTCCATCTACCTCGTCGTCGGACGCGGCCCGCGCCGCTCGCCGCTCGAGGTGCGTGGCGAGCGTCCGCTGAGCCATTTCGTCGGACGAGGCCGCGAGGTCGGCACGCTGCGCGATCTCCTCGTCGAGGTGGAGGCGGGGCGCGGGCAAGTCGTGGGCATCGTCGGCGAGCCCGGAGTCGGCAAGTCGCGGCTGCTCCTCGAGTTCAAGCATGCCCTGACCGGCCGTCCGGTCCGGTACCTCGAGGGCCGCTGCCTTTCCTTCGGCAGCACGACCCCGTTCCTGCCCGTGCTGGACCTGGTGCGCGCGACGTGCGGGCTTGCCGACACCGATCCGCCCGAGGTGGTGATCGAGAAGGTTCGAGCCGCCCTCACCGAGGTCGGCCTGGGCACAGCGACGTTGGAGCCGTTCGTGGTTCATCTCCTCGGCGTCAAGGATTCATCGGAACCGCCGGCTGGCCGCCTCGCCGGGCTCAGCCCGGAGCTGGTCAAGACACGCACGTTCGACATCCTGCGGCAGATGGCGCTGCGTGACAGCCGTCGGCGCCCGCTGGTCATCGTCATCGAGGATCTGCACTGGATCGACCGGACGTCGGAGGAATACCTCGCCTCACTCGTGGAGAGCCTGGCGGGTGCGCCCATCATGCTGCTCGTCACGTACCGACCCGGTTACCGGCCCGCGTGGCTCGACAAGTCGTACACGACTCAGCTCTCCCTTGCGCGTCTCGCTCCGGAGGACAGCCTCACCGTGGTGCGGTCGGTCCTGCCGGAGGCAGTCCTGGCCGATCCGGTCGCCAGGCTCATCCTCGACAAGGCCGAGGGCAATCCGTTCTTTCTGGAGGAGCTGACGCGTGCCGTGGGTGACGCGGGCGCCACCGCGTCGGGCCTCACCGTCCCCGACACCGTCCACGGAGTTCTCAACGCCCGCATCGACCGGCTGGCCGAGCTGCCGAAGCGGTTGCTCCAGACGGCATCCATCCTGGGTCGCGAGTTCTCCGCCGGTCTCCTCGAGGCGGTCTGGGCGGGTGACCCGATGGAGGCGCATCTGCAAGAGCTGATCCGGCAGGAGTTCCTCTATGAGCGTTCGGGAACCGACGAGCCCGTCTATGTCTTCAAGCACGCCCTCACGCAGGACGTCGCCGAGGCGACGATCCTGGCCACGCGTCGTCGCGAGCTCAACGCCGCGGCCGCGCGCGCGCTGACGGATCTCTATCCCGACCGGCTCGGGGAGCTGGCGCCGAGGCTGGCTCACCACTACGTGCAGGCGGAGGCCTGGGGACTCGCGTGCGAGCACGCCACGCGCGCCGCCGAAGGGGCGTGCGCCGTCTACGCCAACCGCGAGGCCGTCGCGCGATACAACCAGGCCCTCGCGGCCGGAGAGCATGCAGGGCTGCCGGCGCCCGAGCGCATGCGGCTCCACGCGGCGCGGGGACGGGTGCACGGCGCGCTCGGCGAGTTCGACGCCGCGCGCGGCGACCTCGAGGCGGCGCTCGCGCTGGCACGCGAGACGCGGGACGCACGTGCCTGCGCAGAGCTCCTCGGGGCGCTGGGGGAGCTGTGGGGCGGTCACCGGGACTACCAGCGCGGCCTGGAGCTCACCGTGGAAGCAATACGGACCGCCGAGGAGGCGGGCGACCGGCGCGCGCTCGCCGAGGCGCTCGTTCGAACCGGCCTCATGCGCCTCAACCTCGCACGGATGAGCGAGAGCCAGCACGATCTCGAGCAGGCCCTGGCCATCTTCCAGGAGCTCGGTGACGAGCACGGCAGCGCGCGGACGCTCGACGTCCTCGCCATGACGGATGGCATCGTGGGGCGAATCAGCCGCTCGCTTCAGCGCGGTCGCGAGGCCCTCCGCCGTTATCAGGCGCTGGGCGATCGGACCGCAGAGTCGTCCATGATGACGAACATCGGCTTCTGGCTCGGCTGGGCCGGGCAGCGCGGCGAGGGAGAGCCACTGGTGCGACAAGGGCTCGAAAGCGCCATCGCCCTCGGCGCGCGCGGCGACGAGGCCTACGCCCACGCGGGGCTGGGATGGGTGCTCGAGATGTACGGAGACTACGGCCGCGCGCTGCAGGAAAGTGAGGCCGCGGTCGAGCTGGCGCGGCGGATCGGCCACCGCGAGTGGACGGCGGCGGGGCTGAGCATCAGCGGGCGGATCATACGCCTGAGCGGACAGGCGGCTCGCGCACGCAGCCTCCACCAGGAGATGCTCGACATCACGCGCGAGCTGGGCACCGCTCTGTGGATCGCCGCCGCCCTCGCAGAGCTCGGCGCCGACCTGATCGCGCTCGGAGACGAGGCGGAGGGCGACCGACTCCTCGACGATGCGATCAACGAGGCCGGTGAAGCGGTCGAGTTCATCATCCCGCCTCTCCTCGTCCGGGCGGATCTCCTGCTCCGGCAGGGTCGCTTCGACGGCGCGCTGGAGACGGTGCGGCGAACGTCTCAGATAGCGGCCGAGTACGCCGTGCTGTCGCTCCACGCTCGCCAGCTGGAGGGCCAAGGGCTCATCGCGCTCGGACGCCTGAACGAGGGCGAGCGTGTCCTGCGCGACGCGCAGGCGCAGGCGCGCCTCATCGGCGCGGGGCCTCCCCTGTGGCAAGCATGCCTGACGCTGGCGGATCACCTGAGCGCGCACGGGCGCAGTGACGAGGCGACCGCCCAGCGAGCGGAAGCGCTCGACTGGCTCGAGCGCGCGGCCGCTCAGCTGCCGTCGAACCTCCGGGAATCATTCGCGGACACGCCCGCCATGCGCAGGGCGCGCGGGACTTCAGGGTTGCCCTGACCTCAGGGCGAGGTGCATAATTTCTCGGTTCGATACGTCGAAGGCACGTATGAAACAGCGTTTAGCGCAGTGGCTCGGAGTGGTGGTGGCCGTCATCGTGGGCGTAGCACCGGCCGCGGTGCAGGCCGGCCCGTCGAGCGATAACCTTCTGGACCTCGCCGCCAAGGGCGGCCCCTTCGTCGGCTTCGGCTTCGGCATCTCCCCGCTCCATTCGGAGCCCATTGCGCTGCCGGAGACCGTTCCCGGCTCGACGGCAGCCGAGACCAGCATGCTCGGGGACCGCGAGCCGGCGGGCCGGGCGGTCTCGTTCGATATCAAGCTGAAATGGCCGACGCCACTGCTGCCCATCGAGCCCTATCTCGTCATCGGGCCGGCGCTCCTCGTCGAGCAATCGCACGAGCTCTATAGCCTCGTCGGAGCTCCCGCCGATCCCGTGCTTCGCCTTGGCGCCAAGGCGGGCGCCGGTTTCAACTGGCGGTTGACGAAGGATGCGACGCTGTTCGGGTCGTACGACGTCACCACCACCGCGGCCGACCGATTCTCGTCCCCCGGGGCCAGAGGATCTGCGGCAAGCTCGCCCGTCGGTTACGACCTGCTCTACGGCGTTCGCCTCCGCTACTAGACTCCTCGCCTAGCTGTCCGCGTGCTTCGCGACGCAGGGCCCTGGTGCGCGCCATGCGCCGGCGCGCGAAGCGCCGCCGCGCCGGCACTGAGTAGCCGCCATCAGCGGCGGGGACTCCCGGCGACGGCGCAGTCGCGCGGTCGTCCACCGGCGCGGACCACCGGTGGACGACCAACGACGCTACGCCGCCACCGTCCTGACGCGTGTCTTCCACGCGCCACTACGAAACGCGAGGACGAGGGTGGCCGCATAGACCAGGAGCCCGGACGCCGCCACCACCCCCAGACCGCGGAGCCCGCTCCCGGTCACGTGGACGGCAATCCAGCCGCCGGCGGCGACGACCACCACTCGGCTCGCGATGGCGAGCAGAGGCCAGGTCGGCTTTCCCGCCGCCTGGAGTGCCGAGGCCAGAGCCACACCGAGACCCAGGAAGGGATACGCGAGGCCGGCGATGCACAGATAGCTCGCCGCCGTCAGGTGAACGGTGGGATTGGCGCTGAAGAAGCCGATCCAGGCGCTGGGCCAGGCGAACGCGACGAGGCCGATGGCCGCGGTGATGCTGCCGGCGAGGGCGGACGCCGTCCACGCGATGCGGGCGGCGCGGCCGAACTGCGAGGCGCCGATGTTCGTGCCGACGAGGGCCAGCACACCGGCGCCAAGCCCGAATGCCAGCGGGTACAGCACGTACTCGAGCCGCACGGCGATGCCGAACCCGGCCAGCGCCGCCGGCCCCAGCGTGGCGACGAATCCGGTCAGCGTGGCGAGGCTCACGTTGTTGAGCACCGGTTGCAGCGACATGGGGGCGCCGACGCGAAGGATCTCGACGAACAATCGGCGCTCGAGCCGAAGCGCTCGCGAAGACAGCGAGACAGTGGTGCGGCCGGACACGATGTACCAGGCGAGCACCGCGCTGGAGGCGGTGAATGACGTGACCGTCGCGAGGCCGGCGCCGGTGATCCCGAGGGGTGGGATCGGTCCAAGACCGAACACGAACGCCGGCACCAGCACCACGTGGAGGGCTTCGGCAGCTAGATACGTGACGGCGAGCACGGTGGGCTGCCCGGTACCGCGCACGACACTGGTCAGCGCGCTGAGGATCCAGTAGGAGGCGGCGCCCGCGAAGATGGCATTCGAGTACTCGACCGCGGCCGCCAGCGTCGCTCCGCGCCCGCCCATGACGGCATACACGGTCGGGCCGGCGAGCAGGAGCACGGAGGTGAAGAGGGCAGCCATGCCGCACGCGATGAGCAGCGCGTGCGTGACGAGCGCCGAGGCGTCGTCTCGACGTCCCGATCCGATGGCACGGGCGATCGCCGACGCGGTCGCCCCGCCTATGCTCGAGTTGGCCATTTGTTGCATGAGCATCAGCAGCGGGAACACCAGCGACAATCCCGCCAGCGCCCCGGGTCCGAGCTTGCCCACGAAGTGAGCGTCGACGCTGGCCGTCACGGCAATCAGGATGACGTTGACAACCACGTTCGGAGCCGCCAGACGCAGGAGCGTCGACACGATCGGCCCCTCGAGCAGGAGGCGTGTGCGGGCGGACCGCGTCGCCTCCGGCGGTTTTGCGGAGGACACACCGGCCGGGCCGGGAAGTCCGGACACGCTCGGCTGCGGAGGACGTTCGGCGACGGTGGTCGGAGTCATCGGGTGGCCGTCCTTTCTCGGCGGCTCCTCGGCCACAGCGTCGAGATGGCTTCGATCAGGTGCGACACAGCCGCCGCGGGGCGACGCTGGCCGCGGTCCCGTCGAGCGGCGTGCAGCAGCTGACGGCGAGCGCCGTCGCGTCGCGCCTCGGCGATCCGCTCGCGAATCAGGATGTTTTCCACGTAGGGGTCAATCAACATCGCCGCCTCCTCGATCTCTGATTGGTCTTTGTGTTGCTTGATGAAACATTAGTTTCATCAGGCTGTCAAGCAGCAATCGCCGCGGGCCTGCCAATATCGGGGCAAGAGCTTGTTTAAAGTGACGTTATCGGCGTGTTCTGCCGCTGTATGCGGGTCGGGGCGAAAGCTGGGCTCCGGCGGCGGCTTGACACATATTGAAACTTATGTTTCCTTACAGTGCATGGCGCCGCAACAGCTCCTGCTCCTCCTGGTTGGCGTGCCCCCGAGCCCGTCCAGCCTCCGCGTGCGCGTCTGGCGGCGGCTGCGGTCGCTGGGCGCGATCCCGCTGAAGCGCTCGGCCTATCTCCTGCCCGACACCGCCGAGCGCTACGAGGATTTCCAGTGGCTCGCGCAGGAGATCGAGCGCGACGGCGGAGAGGCGACGCTCATCCGGGTCCAGCAGATCGAGAACGTGAGCCCGGCGGAGGTGCTGCGGCTCTTTCACGAGCCGCGCGATCACGACTACAAACAGCTCGCCGGACGCTACCGGAAGCTGCTCCAGGAGCTGGAGCGCGCCAAGTCAGAGGCCGCGCGGGCGCGGGTCCTCGAGCAGAGCGCGCGTCTGGCCAAGGACCATCACCGCATTCGTGACATCGACTTCTTCGACGCCCCCGGTGGCGCCGAGGTGAGGCGGCTCGAGGAGGCCATCGCCATGCGGACCCGACGTCCGGAATCGCCACGCCGCGAAGAGCCCGCCACCCTGGACCTCACCAAGCTGCGAGGGCGGCGCTGGGTCACGCGCCCGCGGCCTCATATCGACCGCA
>Ga0075431_100007822_pt1 | contig 10650 bp, 10 predicted proteins | sample RhiMetdeltSRZDD5_FD_75297 | JGI IMG/M metagenome (GOLD analysis project Ga0075431, IMG submission 75297) | Populus rhizosphere microbial communities from Tennessee, USA - Rhizosphere MetaG P. deltoides SRZDD5 | ecosystem: Host-associated > Plants > Roots > Rhizosphere > Soil | place: USA...
GAATCCACGATGACGACCGGAACGGATCGCCGCCGTAATCCCTGAATCTCTTCAATGGTGATGTACTCGGTATCACCGAGCATCTCCGGCGACTTCTGAACGGCTGTCGCTGGTTCATTGGGGATTGGAGCTGACGTGGCGTCCGCCGGTGAGCTGGGCCTGCTTTTGAAGAGAACGATTGGCGAAAGTCCATGCAGAAAGACCGAACACAAAACCACGAGACAACAAACGGTGAAAAGACTTTCGGCTCCCGGCAGTCCAGCGAATACGGGAAGGGACACGAGCAACAGGGAACTCAGGCCTCGCGGTCCAAACCAGGCAATCAGCAAGCGGTGTTTCCAGGGGAGATGAGCGGGCAACAGCGCGGGGATAAATGCCAACAAGCGCGCAACAAAAACCGCAACGGCGAAAAGAATTGTCGCCAAGCTTACAATGCTGAAGCCTGTCCAGATCAACGACGTCCCAAAAAGCACGAAGGCGAACATCAGCGCCATCTCGGCCGTGGTCTCGCCGTATTCGAGAAAACAATCGCAGAGCTCAACATCCACCGCCGATATCGTGATTCCTGCTGCGAAGGCGGCCAGGAATCCACTGCCATGAATGGACTCGGCGGCGGCAAACGCTGCAAACGCGACTCCAAGAGAGTAGATCGATTCATAGTCCCGTCGCACGCCGATGCGCTTACGTACCAACTCCAGCATTCCCACCCCAGCCAAGCCGACAACAGCGCCCGCGGCCGGGCTAAGGATTAGAATGTTCAGTCCGAGCTGCGCCCAATCCTTTCCGGTTAACGCGTGACCCTGGCCCAGAATCGTCATCCCGACGAGGACCATCGGGAGTAGAACGGCATCATTCATACCCCCTTCGAGCCTAAGCGCCTGACGCACGCCGGGAGCCAGGGCGGGCCGGCGAAGAAGGCCTCGCAGCAGCACCGGGTCTGTCGACGCCAGGGCTGCGCCGAGGATGACAGCCGCCGCCGGATTCAGTCCGAGCAGCCACCAACCCAGCGCCGCGATCAAGAGCGCCGAAAACAGGGTCCCTGGCCCGAGAACCAGCGCTGACAACAATCGATGCTGACGAACCTCGGTCAAATTGATCGAGACGGCGTCGGTGAAGAGCACCAGAACCAAGCTCAGATTCGCCACGACGCGAAGAATCGGCGAGTTCAAGTCCGCGCTGAACAGCCCCAGTCCGGCCGGACCTATCACCGCGCCGAGGCCGAGGAACACGGCTACCTGAGGAAACCCACTCCGTTCAATCAGTCCTGACAGCAGCGCGGAAATAGTAATGACAGCTGCGATCAGCGCCAGCATCGACAGGAACAGTTCTGAATTGAATGGAGCTATCATCGAACACTCGTATTAACGAGGCGGCCGAGATTGACCTATCAATCGATTATGCCATTGACCGGCGTTCCTTTGGCGTATATGCTGCATGTGTCACCAAAAGGTTCATGTGCGAAATACGATAGCTGCGCTCGTTTTGTGCGCAGGGGCACCCGGTTTCAAGAGATACGTCCGCGATCGTATCGTGCTGACGGTGGGATGCGGAGTCCTTTGACACTGGTCACGATTGTCGCCGAAGCCAGCGGAGGCAGAATCCGTGGAGGACAGAGCGGAGCGTGGAACGCGACGCTGGACGGCCCTCGGTTGGCGCCAACAATACCTTTTCTAGACTCGTCGCGAAGGAGAATTTAACTTGAAAAAGAGTGTTTACGTGGTATTCGGTTTATTGACGATGTGTAGTGTCGCTCTGGCTCAGCCGAAATCGGCGGGCGCCGATGAGGCGGCGCTGCGGGGGCTCGAAGAAAAATGGGATGCCGCTAATCTGAAAGGTGACGCGGCGGCGCTTGGGGCAATTCTCGCCGACACGTTCATTTCAACTAACGCGGAAGGAAAGACTCGGACCAAGGCTGAGCTTCTGGCTGAGTTGAAATCGGGAACGATCAAGTTCCAGACGTCGAAAGTGGAGGATATGAAGGTCTTTCTCTACGGGGATGCCGCAGTCGTCAATGGCAAGTGGACTGGCAAGTTCATGCTAAAGGGGAAACCTGTCGACACGGTCGAGCGTTTTACGGATACGTTTGTGCGGCAAAACGGACAGTGGCGAGCAGTCGCGTCGCAGGGATCGGCTATCAAGTAGTAGGCTCAAGCTGGCCTGTCTCGTCTCCGGTTAGACTAACTGTATATGAGGCGAAAGCGCGTCATTCTTCTGGCCCTTGCGTTCACGGTCGCCGTGGGGATGATTCGAATCAAGTATGAGCCGCTCGGCTGGGGCGGCTATTGGTCAGTACGTATCGCTGCGCCTTGGCAACGGTAGCTCGACCATGTCCTTTCTTGAATGGATTCAGCCGATGGCGGCGACACTCACGCAGGATCGCTTCACCAGGCCGGAGTGGATCTTCGAGCGCAAGTATGACGGTATCCGCCTGCTCGCGTTCCGGCAGGCAGCGGAGGTGCGGCTGCTGTCGCGGAACAAATTGCCACAGAACTGCCCTTCCATCGCAGAGGCGATCTCGAAGCTCTCCCTGCGCGACGTGATTCTCGATGGCGAGCTCACTTGGGGCAAGGCGGGCGTGCTGTACCACATCTTCGACCTGCTGTGGCTTGACGGCCGGAACGTGATGTCGCTGCCGCTCGACGAGCGTCGCGCACTGCTCGAAACTCTGGCCCTGAGGCCACCCCTACAACTCGTGGCCCGGCTTACGGATCCGCAGCCATGGGAGACGGCGTGCAGCGAAGGTTGGGAGGGCGTCATTGCGAAGCGGCGAGACTCGTTGTACGAGCATCGCCGGTCACCGCATTGGCTGAAGATGAAGTGCGAGGCGTCGCAAGAGCTTGTCGTCGGCGGCTTCACTGATCCTCAGGGTGGACGGGTGGGGCTGGGCGCGCTGCTCGTCGGCTATTACGAAAATGACGATTTCGTTTTCGCGGGGAAGGTCGGGACGGGCTTCGATACCAAGCTGCTGCTTGACCTTCGTGCACGGCTCAATTCGATCGAGGTTCCGAAGCCTCCCTTCACCAAAGCAGTCGGGCTGCCGCGAGTTCGCGCGCATTGGGTGACTCCCGAGATCGTTGTGCAGGTCGTCTTCATTGAGTGGACGGCGCATGGCAAGCTTCGCCATTCCCGATTTCTGGGCGTTCGCGCTGATAAGTCTGCACGCGACGTGGTGCGGGAGATGTCGTGATCACGCATCCCGACAAGGTGCTCTTTCCGGACGACGGGATCACCAAAGGCGAGCTTGCCGGCTACTACGAGGCGATCGCGCCATCCATGCTGCCGCATATCCGCGGCCGTCCGGTCACAATGGAGCGGTACCACCGCGGCATCGGCGAGAAGGGCTTTATTCAGAAGGACGTCTCGAAGGGTTTCCCCGAGTGGCTGGAACGCGTCGAGGTTCCAAAAAAGGGCGGGACGGTGCATCATCCACTCGTGACTGATACGCGATCGCTGCTCTGGCTTGCCAACCAGAACAGCATCACGCCGCACGTGTGGACGTCACGCGCGCCGAACCTGTACCAGCCCGACGTCTGCGTTTTCGACCTCGACCCGTTGCTAGATCAGCCGGATGTTCTTCGCGCGGCCGCGCTCGCACTTCGCCATCTGTTACAGGAACTCGGCCTCAAGAGTTGGGTGAAGACGTCGGGCTCGAAGGGGTTCCATATCGTGGCGCCGCTCGATGGCAAGGCGGACTCGGGCGAAGTCGTGAGGTTCGCGCATGGCGTCGGCGCGATACTCGTGAAGCGCGATCCGGATCACCTGACGCAGGAGTTCAGCAAGGCGGACCGCGGCGGGCGCATCCTCGTTGACACGGGTCGCAACGCTTACAGCGCGACATTCGCGGCGGTGTACGCGGTTCGCGCCAAACCGGGCGCCCCGATTTCCGCACCGTGCACGTGGGACGAACTCGAACACGGCGAGGTTGGTCCCCAGACGTTTAAGCTACGGGCGATGGCCGGCCGCATTTCAGACGTTGGCGACCTGTGGTCGGCTATGCGCAAATGCCGGCAGTCGCTGCGACGTCCGATGGAGCAGTTGCAATGATCCTCGTCACCGGCGCCGGTGGAACCACGCCGCGCTCTTTTGCAGCTTTCGCGCGCGATTATAAGGTGGCGTTTTCACAGACGGAGCCATAATTAATTATGGAGCAGACATTCAACGAACCTCGGCTCGCGCTGAACCGGATCTACACTAGGCGCGGAGATTTGGGTGAGACAAGCCTCGTGGGAGGCCAGCGGCTGTCCAAGGACGCCCGGCGGATCGAAGCTTATGGCACGGTGGACGAGCTGAACGCGTTTGTAGGAGCCGCTTGCCTGACGCTCGACGAGCAGTCGGGTCCTCTCAGAATCGCCGGGATGACGGAAATCCTCAAGCGAGTCCAGCATGAGCTGTTCAATCTTGGCTCGATCCTGGCGACGAAGCCTGAGGATGTGCATCCGAAACAACCGCGCGTGACGGAGGCGGAGATTCAGCGGCTGGAATCGGAGATCGATCTCATGAATGCGGACTTACCGCCACTGCGGTCATTCGTGCTGCCGGGAGGTTGCCGGGCGAACGTCGAGCTGCACGTCTGCCGGACTGTATGCCGTCGCGCGGAACGAATCTGCGTTACTCTAGCGCGGGAGGAAGAAGTCCCGGCAGATGTGATCCGATACTTGAATCGGCTTAGCGACGCTTTTTTCGTTTGGAGCCGGTGGGTGAGTCATCAGATCGGCGCGCCGGAAGTGTTGTGGGAACCGAACCTGGCGGCGTCGGCGCTGCCGAAAGAAAAAGAGATATAGCTTGGACCTTCCAGTGAACCCGCCGATTTTGCCGATGCTCTCCAAGCGAGTCGACGAATTGCCGGTGGGCGGATCGTGGATCTTCGAGCCGAAGTGGGATGGGTTTCGCGCGCTGATTTTTCGCGATGGGGACGAGATCCTCATCCAGAGCCGCGATGGCAAATCACTGAACCGCTACTTTCCCGAATTGATCGAGCCGTTGCGGTCCCAGTTGCCTGCCCGATGCGTACTTGATGGCGAAATCGTCGTTGCAAGGAATGGCGGACTCGACTTCGAGGCGCTACAGCTTCGCATTCATCCGGCTGCCTCGCGGGTAAAGCTTCTTTCGCAAGAAATCCCAACATCCATTGTGTTCTTCGACCTGCTTTGCGAAGGTGACCGCGATCTGCGGGGTGAACCCTTCCGGGACCGGCGCCAATCGCTGGAATCGCTTCTTGCATCCGCGGCGCAGCCGATTCACCTGACGCCAGCGACCAACGAATTGAGCGTCGCGTCGGACTGGTTTCGCCGTTTTGAAGGCGCTGGTCTCGACGGAGTCATGGCCAAACCAGTTTCAGGCGTCTACGAACCTGACAAGCGCACGATGCTCAAGGTTAAGCACCAGCGCGAGTGCGACTGTATTGTCGCCGGCTTTCGATGGCACAAGAAAGGCGAGCGCACGATGATCGGCTCACTGCTGCTGGGGCTTTTCGACCATGCGGGCGCGTTGCAGCACGTCGGCGTTTGCGCGAGCTTCACACTGGAGAAGCGCCGGGAACTCGTGGAATTCTTGGCGCCGTATCGCCAGAACGCGTTGGTCGATCATCCTTGGAGGAGCTGGGCGCAGCATGGACTCGCAGCCGCCGAATCCGGCCACCGCATGCCGGGTGGCCAGAGCCGCTGGAGCCACGGCAAAGATCTGTCATGGGAGCCGTTGCGACCCGAACTGGTGGTCGAAGTCGCCTACGAGCATATGCAGGGCGCGCGCTTCCGTCACATGTCGCACTTTCGAAGGTGGCGCACCGACAAGAAACCGGCCGACTGCACCTACGCCCAGCTCGAAGTTGTTCCGCCGCAGGAGCTGATGGCGATTTTCGCCGGCGGCCGCTAAGCCTCGCGAGCGCGCCTCATACGCCATTCACGCGTCGGATCATCATCAGGGTCGGGCGTTTCTTGCGGCGGCCGCAGCGCCTCGGGCACATGGCGCAGGTTCACTCGGATACGTGTCCAGGTGGACGAGCGCCCCCGCATGGAGTCGACTAGCACGTCATCCACGGCGAGAAGTTTAGCAGCTTCGGGATGTCTGCTCTTCCACCTTTCCAAACCCGCCAGCGCCGCCTCCTTGCCGGTGGAGTTCGCGACCACAATGAGCGGCATCTTGGTCCGAGGTTTCTTTATTGCGGCTTTGGCGCGCGAAGGAGCTACGCGCGGCGCCTCACCCTCCATCTTGCGAAAATGCGGCGGCCAAGGCGCGTCGCCAAGTCCCGCGGCCTCGTCTTTAGCGGCGAGCTCGAGTAATTTAACGAGCGAACCCGGCGCGGCGTCCATGTCCGCGTGCGGATCGCCGATCTCCGCGAAGCGCTGCGGAACCGTGAGCACGGTAAAGTCGGCTGGTTCACAATCCGCGACCTCATGCCAGTGGAGTGGCGCGGACACACGGGCGTCGGGGAGAGGGCGCACAGAATACGCCGAGCACGTCGTCCGATCCTTTGCGTTCTGGTTGTAGTCGAGGAACACGCCATGGCGCTCCTCTTTCCACCATTTCGAGCTCGCCAGGGAAGGGGCGCGCCGCTCGACTGCGCGCGACAGCGCGATTGCCGCACGCCGCACCTCTCTGAAGGTCCAACGAGGCTCGATCCGCACATTCACGTGCATTCCGCGCGAACCGCTCGTTTTCGGCCAGCCGCGAAGGCCCATCTCCTCGAGGAGCGACTTCACCTCGAGGGCGACAGTGCGCACGTCCGTCCAACCGACGCCGGGGCCTGGATCGAGATCCACACGCAATTCGTCGGGGTGATCGAGATCACCGGAGCGCACGGGGTGCGGATGCAGCTCGATGCAGCCCAGGTTGACGATCCAGGCGAGCCCTGGCGCATCGTCAACCACGACCTCTTCAGCAGTGCGGCCCGAAGGAAAGGACAACGTTACCGTTCGTAGCCAGCGGGGACGCGCGGCGGGCGCGCGCTTCTGATAAAACGCCTCGCCCTCGGCGCCGTCAACGAATCGCTTGAGAACGATCGGACGATCCCGGATTCCGGCAAGAGCGCCTGGCGCGACCGACAGATAGTAGCGCACGATGTCGAGTTTCGAGAGCTTCGTCTGCTTGGAAAAGTACGGCTTGTCCGGGTGCGTCACACGGACCTCGCGTCCTTCGATCGAAAGCAGCTCGGCGTCTTCTTCTTTGCCCACAAAAAACAGCCTACACTACAACCGCGTCGTGTCAGGATCCCGAGCGGAAGCCGACCTCGGGCTTCCAGGCTTCGAGCGTGTTATAGACAATCGGACAATAGCAGGCGCGATCTGCCATCTGCCATAACCGGCTGACCAGCGAGCCTGCGCCGTGGATGAGGTGCGGAAAATTCGCGCAGGTCTGAGGCCGGGCGTCGTAGACGCTGCATAGATTTCCTTCGAGAAACACGCAGCCGCCCTGGTTTCGCTTCAACACGGGACCTTCCTCGGGATTGTCGTCTGCGTACTCAGCCCAGAATCGCTCACGGTTGACGCCGAGCCGTTTCATCAGCTTCTCGGCGTCCCGCTCGGTGATTTTCACGGTGGCGAGCCGGCAGCAATTTGCGCATACGGTACAGTCTATTTGTTCCTCGATCTGCTGCGCCATGCGCATCAATCGCCGCTCCTGGTAGTTGCGGCGCTTCAAGTGAAGCCGCAGCTTCAAGTTTTCGTCGCGCTTGCTTTCGCCGAGGCGCCGGATCTGGACGAGATCAGTCAGCATGGCCTTCCGAGGCGGAGCGAATCAGACGGTCGACGGTTTCAGTGAGCATCGCCGGAGTGAAAGGTTTGTGCAAGAAAGCCATGCGATCGCCTCCCGCGTCGAGCAGCTTCTGTGTGTCGAACGGATATCCGGAGGTGAGGACGAGCCGGACTTTGGGATCGGCCTGCAGCATCATCCGAGCAAGATCCATCCCCGATAAACCGGGAAGCGAAACATCGATGACGACAACCGCGTAGTCCGTCCCGGGTTCGCTAAATTGTTTCCAGGCTTCCTCCGAACTCCGCTGCGGCGTAACCGCGTAGCCGAGACGAGAAAGGTATTTGCACGTGAAACCGAGCAGCGCGGGGTCGTCGTCGACGACCATGATGCGGTCTGGCATCGCCGTTACCACAGCGATAGCGGCAGATCTCCTGGTGAGAATCCGAACCCGACGTAAGCCCGATAGGTGTCCCGCTGAAAGCGGTTGTTAGTAACGGCCTGATGCCGATAGTCATAGCGAATGATGAGGTGAAGGGCGCCTGTCGCGTTGTAGGTAGCTCCACCACCACCGTTGTACGCTTCATAGTTTCCTAGCTGCCGCGATAAGCTTCCAAAGCTCGAGTAGCCGCCAGAGAGGCCCAGATTCCATTTGCGAATTCCGGTATAGCTAAAAGAGGCGTCCGCGGTTTCTTGACGTGACGTGAGATAGACCCCGTTGCCCGGCGATACACCCCGGGCATAGGAGAAGGTCAAAGACGCACGGCGGAAGGATCGAGTGAGTGCGCCTTCCATGCTGGGTACCCATACGATCCTGTAGATCGCTTCGACTGTTCTGCCTTGGCCGGTAATAGCTGTGATGACTGGATCGACTGCGACGGAAACCAAGCCCAGGGTTTCTACTCGCGCTCCGCCAACCTTCAGGCCGAGCTCCCAAGATCGTCCGATGCGAAAAGACTGGGCTATTTGGACGGTATGGATATCGGAAGCTCCGAAGCCTTTGGTGAAATCGTAATGGGTGAAGTTATAAGCGAAGCCGGTAGTGGCGAAGCGACTGGTGCGATACGCGACATCGCCGCGGGCGCGGTAACCGGTCACCCCGTAAAGAGAGCTGGACCGCCGCCGGGCGAGAAATCCATCGCCGCCCATGTTGAATGACAGCCTTGCGGTTTTCTGATAAGTCAGATCGCCCATCGTATCCAGATACAGCGTACGATTGTCGAAAATCTCATTACTGGGCACGTGGGAGAAATTAGGATCTATCAGGGAGGATTGTTGGGTATCGAAAAGACCCGTGGAAATCAACCCGGCCGATTCTCTGAGTGAGAACTGGACGCGTCGAGTAGCCTGCTTGGTGTAAACCAGCCCCAACATCTGATTGCTCCCGTTGAAGTAGCTATCTTTGAAATAGTGGCGATAGCTGCCGCGATAATCCAGGCCCAGGCTGGACCGTTTCCACCGCTGGTATCCCAATACTCCGACTTCACCTTCGATTCCAGCCGTCTTGATATTCGGCACTTCGCCGTTGCTGGTGACACTTACCGGAGTGATTCCGGAACCGTAGCTGCCGCCAAAGGCCACGTATGGCCGCAATCGAATGCTCTCCGGAGTGCGAAGACTGGCGGCCGCTCCACGCGTGAGGACTGCGGGACCGCCATACTCGGCTGAGGGCGCGGGATCAGATGCAACCGGGGCAGGGGCAGGCGCGTCCTGAGCTATTAAAGGTACGGCCAAAAAAATAATGAGCAGGGGGGCCTTGGTTTTCAAAACTCTCCTATAGGCGCGCGAAAATGCTTGCGAAGCCTGGTAGTTCGTCATGAATTCGAGCAACCTTCAAAGTGTGACGCGCTATCGACGGTTGTGTCAAGCTCAGTTATATGAGGAAAACCACTTACATATTTGCGGCCGTCATAAGTGCCGTAACGGTATTGGTTGCGGCGGATCTGCCGGTGAAACAGGTCGTGCTGTATAAGCACGGGGTCGGCTATTTCGAGCGGTCGGGACAGCTCGCGGCGGGTGAATCCGCGCGTCTGGATTTCAAAGCGGCGGAAATGAATGACGTGCTCAAATCACTCACGATCGAAGAGAAAACCGGCGCAAAAATTACTGGTCTGCGATACGACTCGAGCGAACCGCTGGCGACGCGGCTGGCCGAGTTCCCATTTCAACTCGGCCAACAGCAACCGCTGAGCGCCATCCTCGACCAGCTCAAAGGCGCCCGTATCGAACTGAAAGTGGGAAACGAGACTGTTGCCGGCGCGATTGTCGGCGGACGCGTGGTTCCTGGCGACGAGAAGCGGCCGCAGCAGGAACAGATCACCCTGCTGCTCGAGTCCGGGGACCTGCGCAATGTGGATCTGACGGCGGTGGCCAGCGTTCGATTCACCGATCCACAATTGCAGACGCAGTTCAAGGACTATCTGGCGGCGCTGGTCGGCTCGCGGTCGAAAGAGAAGCGCAGCGTCTACATTGACTCGACCAGCACAACGGCGCGGGACATTGTAGCGTCCTACATGATTCCGACGCCCGTGTGGAAGTCGAGCTACCGGCTGATTTTCGGTCAGGGCCCCCAGCCGACGCTGGAAGGCTGGGCGATCATCGATAACACGACCGGAGAAGATTGGACGAACGTGCAGCTCGCGCTCGTCTCAGGTCGGCCGATCTCATTCATCAGCCTTCTGTACGAACCGAAATATGTCCAGCGCGAAATCGCCGAATTGCCCGGCGATCGTGCGCAACGGCCGGTGGTGCATGAAGGAGAGATTCTAGCGGAAAGGCAGGAAGCCGCTGGCGGTGCTGCTCCCCGAGATGCGCGGAAGAGTGTTGCCCAGATGGTGGCAGTCCCTCCGCCTTCTGCGATGCGGGCGCCTGCACCCAGTTCCATAGCCGACACCGCTGAGACGCGCGATTTGGGCGAACTGTTCGAGTATCGAATTCCGACCGCCGTCACAGTGAAAAAGAGCG
>Ga0075431_100007829_pt1 | contig 10646 bp, 8 predicted proteins | sample RhiMetdeltSRZDD5_FD_75297 | JGI IMG/M metagenome (GOLD analysis project Ga0075431, IMG submission 75297) | Populus rhizosphere microbial communities from Tennessee, USA - Rhizosphere MetaG P. deltoides SRZDD5 | ecosystem: Host-associated > Plants > Roots > Rhizosphere > Soil | place: USA...
TGACCTCAACCGCGCTCCGGACGTCGTACGCTCGCTGCTCGAGGACCCGGTCTATCGGCGTCAGCTCGAGGCGCGAGCCCGCCGCCAGGAGATCATGATCGGCTATTCCGACTCGGCGAAAGATGCCGGATTACTCCCGGCATCGTGGGCCCTGTACCGGGCGCAGGAGGCGCTCGCCGAGATCGCCGACTCGTCAGGCATCGACGTTACACTCTTCCACGGGCGGGGGGGAACCGTCGGCCGGGGTGGCGGGTCGCCGGTGTGGAGGGCGCTCGCCGCGCTTCCGCCGGGGACGGTGCGCGGGCGGATCAAGATCACTGAGCAGGGAGAGATCATATCGCAGCAGTTCGGGCTCCTTCCGATCGCCGTTCGTTCCCTGGAGGTCACGGTCGCCGGCACCCTGATGCACTGCTTCACCGACTGGCGTGAGGGGCTCGCCGAGGGAGAGGAATCACGCTTCCGTGAGATGATGGATCGACTGTCGGCGGAGGCGCTGCCGGTGTATCGCACGCTCGTCCACGAGGATCCGGCGATCTTCCAGATGCTTCTGGAGACGACGCCGGTGAAGGAGCTGGCGCACGTGCAGTTCGGCTCGCGCCCCGTCTACCGGGAAGGGTCGTCGCAAGGGATGGACACCATCCGCGCGATCCCGTGGATGTTCGGCTGGACGCAGATTCGTCTCATGCTTCCCGCCTGGCTTGGAGTCGGCACCGCGCTCCACCGCGCCGCCTCCGATCCGGCGACGCTCGAGGTGTTGCGGAGGATGGCGAAGGTCTGGCCCTTCTTCGATGACTTTCTGGGAAAGGTCGAGATGGTGTGCGCGAAGGCCGATCTCGAGATCGCGCGTGCATATGTCGTGCGGGCGGGCGGCGACGTGAAGCTCCTCGATCGCCTCGGAGAGGAATTCCGTCGCACGGTGGCCGCCCTGCTGACGATCCGCGATGCGCCGGATCTACTCCTGGACAACGATGTGCTGCGAGCGTCGATCGCGCTGCGCAATCCGTACGTCGATCCCTTATCGCTGCTACAGATCTCGCTGCTGAGACGGAAGCAAGAGCTCGGCGAGAACGCCGCCGCGATCGGCCCGATCGACGACGCGATCGGGACGACGATAAATGGCGTTGCCCAGGGGCTGAGAAACACGGGGTGACGACGGCGCAGCAACCGCAACGGCAACGTCAACAGCTCATCACGGATGTCACGGATCTTGAACGGCGAAACGGCACGGATGAAACGCAACAGCCAAGAGCTTTGTGAAACCTATCGGGGCAGGTTCAGGGTGAGATGCCATATCGATCGTTCGCCAGGGTTCGGCAGCTGCAGTTCCAAAAGCTCCTTCCAGTTGCCGGTCCGTGACGCTTCGCCGTCCAGAATTCGTGGCATTCGCGACATGCTGCTGACGTTGCAGCTTCTGCGGCCGTCGGCGGCGTTCTGCGGTTCCCAGACCCGCTAAGCCAATGCGTTTCAGTCTTCGATCACTCCCCGGCTTCCGCCGCCTGTTCAAGCCCTCGCATGAAGAACGAAAACGGCGCGCGGCCGACGAGGCTCGGCGTCGCGTCCAGCAGGAGCTGTACGTGTTGCAGCTGCTCCAGTCACCTCGCTACGCCGATCCACGCCATCTCGCGCACTTCGAGGCGCAGGTGTTCTCGCAGAACGGGGAAGATGGCATCATCGCCGAGATTCTGCGGCGCATCGGCGTGACCGATCGGTTCTTCGTGGAGATCGGCGCGGGACACGGCATGGAGGGCAACACCGCCTATCTGCTGTGGAAGGGCTGGAAGGGAATCTGGGTCGAGGCCGATCCGCGCGCCGTGCGATCGATCAATACGCAGTTCGTGCGTGAGCTCGACACGGGACAGCTCCGGCTCGTTCAGTCGTTCGTGACACGCGAGAACGCTGCCGGTCTCATGCGTGACGCAAACGTCCCGAACGAGTTCGACGTGCTGTCGGTCGACGTCGACCGCAACACCTCGCACATTTGGCGCGCGCTCGCCGACTATCGCCCGCGCGTCATCGTCATCGAGTACAACGCGGCCTTCCCGCCGTCGGACGAGTGGGAGGTGCCTTACGATGCCGACGCCGTATGGGATGAGTCGTCCTACTTCGGCGCCAGCCTGAAATCGCTCGAGAAGCTTGGCGCCGAGCGCGGCTACGTGCTCGTCGCCTGCGAGCGCACTGGCCTCAATGCGTTCTTCGTTCGCGCGGATGTCGCGGGCGAGCATTTCCCCGGAGCGCTCACCGCGGAGGGGTGCTACGAGCCCCCACGCTATTTCCTGACTCGCGAGTGGGGTCACCCGAGGCGCTGGATCGAAGAGCGCCAGCAGCGGCGCGGCACCTGGGCTCGGCCAGGCGAATAGACTCTCTTATCGAAGCCGGGTCGACAGGTAAACGACGCGGCGACGCAGGATCTTCGGCCGCACTCCCCACGCGGCAAGCGCCCCGCCGATCAGTCCGCCCAAATGCGCCGCGTTGTCGATCATCGGGACCATCAGTCCGGACAGCAGCGTCAGTAACGCCCAACCGGCGATCACGACGCCGATGCGCTTGTCGCGCACGAGCAGCTCGCCGCGATACCTCCAGAACAACACGATCGCAGCGCCCATGAGCCCGAAGATCGCGCCCGATGCGCCGACGGACGGGCCATCGCTCATCGCCATGCTCAACAGCGAGCCAGCGATCGCGCTCGCGAGGTACATCAGGAGCATCCGGCGCGCGCCATAGGCGTGCTCGGTGGCCATGCCGAGGATGTAGAGCGAGACGACGTTGCTCACGAGATGCTGTCCGCTGCCGTGAAGCATCGTCGCCGACATGATGCGCCACCACTCTCCCCGCATCACGTGGTCGCGAACCAGGGCCCCTGCCGCGATGATGCTCTCCCGGCTCGCCAGCGCACCGCTTTGGAGCTGCCAGGCGAAGATGGCGCCGAGCGCGATGATGAGCGCCAGTGTCGCCGCTGGCGCGTAGCTCATCCCGCGCTCGAAGTCGATGCGCGTGTCCACGGGACGCGCGACATCGAGCATGTCGGCCGTGACGCGGATCGGCTGCTCCCGCGCAGCCGGCTCGCTCACGCTACCGCCTCTCGCCGGTATCGAGCATGACGCCAAGCGCCAGCGCGAGACGCCGGTCGAAATCCCGGCGGCGGTCTGCGCTGAGGTCGAGGACGTAGCGATCGAGGATCGTGAACTTCCGCTTGAACTCGCCGATGACGGTGTTGCCCTGTCCGCGCGTGATGAGGAAGTTCGTCCGCAGCAGTCCATAGAGGGGCCCCAGGACGCGCCGCAGCAGCGAGAGGATGATCGAGTCTTCCTTGGCCACGTACATCACCGACCCGCCGGGCGAGCGCATCACCCAACGCTTCCGGAAGATGTTCGACAAATAATTCTTCTTCAGCGAGGCGAGTGGTTTCCCGGCGGCGTCGCGAATGGTGTACGTTCGCGTGGGGAACTCGATCTTCTTGTCCTGGAGAATATCGAGGAGCTTTTCGCGCTTCCCCTCGTCCCGGTAGAACGTCACGTGGCGCTTCTTCGAGAGTGCCATCGCCACCGTAACGAATACCACCGGGAGGAGCAGTAACACGATCATCCCGGGCACGCCGTTCTCGCCGTCGGCGCTGACCGCCACTACACCCGCCATCGCGCCCATGTACAGCACGGCCGTGACGCCATAGGCGCCCACGAGCGCGAGCACCTGGCGCCAGAAGTGGGTGGGCCGTTCGACGAAGAGGATCGGGTTGCCCTGCTCGTCGGACACCTGGTATTTCTGGTTGATGGCGAAGTGCTTCTGCCGGAGGAGGAAGATGTCCCGGTTGAACGCTTCGTCAGCCTGCGATTTCGGGGTCAGTGTGCTCTCGCCCGCCTTGTTGACGGCGCCACACTGGGGACATTCGATGAGCTTGCCGGCGTACTCATCCTTCAAGGTGTAGGTGTTCCGGCAGCGACAGCTGACGACGACAGGCATACCTGGCTCCGGTGATCGTTATGCGAACGGTGCGGCTCCTGGATGCAGACGACCGACCCCCGAAAAAGAGCACGCCCTCCCCCATCGGCAGGGCCGGTCGGCCGTTGACCCCACGCGCTTACGCCTGTAAACCCTGGGCGGATCTGGGCTGTCTGATTGCGCGACCAATGGAGGGTCCAATGAGAATGCTTTTCCTCGCGACACTGCTGGCGGCCGCGCCCGCCCTGCTCGCGCAGCAGGACGAAGCCGAGTGGCTGGAGGATTGCCGCGATCAGCAGAACCCCCGTCGCGTTCCCCATTGTGAGATCAGGAATACCGGCTACCGTCAGGCGGCCGGAGGCATGCTCGTCAGCGAGCAGAACCAGAATGGTGGAGTTACCGTCCGCGGTTGGGACCGTGACAGCGTGCACGTGCAGGCCCGAATCCGCGCGGTCGCCCGGACCGAGCAGGAGGCACGCGGGATCGCCGAGCGAATCCGCGTCCTCGTCGAGCGGGGAAATGTCGACGCAACGGGCCCGTCATCGGACCGGGAGGCGAGCTGGCATGTGAACTTCGTGATCTTCGTGCCGCGCCGCACCGATGTTCGTGCCGAAGCGCACAATGGGCCGGTCAAGGTCGAACAGGTCGAGGGCAACATCGACGTGCGTGCCGTGAACGGTCCCATCTCGCTGCGCGATCTCGCCGGCGACGTGCGCGCTCGCGGTCAAAACGGTCCCGTCTCGGTGCGCCTCTCCGGAACCCGCTGGAACGGAGCGGGTCTCGACGCCGAGACGCAGAACGGACCGATGCTGCTGTACATTCCCGAGGGGTATAACGCACGCCTGGAGACGGGGACGACGAACGGCCCCATGTCCATCGCCTTCCCGATCACCGTCATGGGCCACGCGCTGGAGCGCCGAATCACGACGACCCTCGGCGACGGCGGCCCGACGATTCGAGCGCGAACCCAGAACGGCCCACTCACGATCCGGCGGCCGTAAGGCTGACGCAGGGTGCTCGGATGACGCGATCATCTCGAGCACCCAGAGCATGATCGAAGCACCTTGAGCACCCGTGTTCCGCCCCTCATGTTGGCAGCATGGGTGCCGCGCGCTCATTCCTCATCGCCGCCACGCTCCTCGCCGCCGCCAGCACGGGGAGCGCGCAAGGGGATGTGACGCCGGTCGCGGAATCCGACGCACCAAGGCGTGATGCGGAACGCGCGATGCGCGCCTTCGAGCGACGACGGCTGCAGCTCATGCCTAACGTGCCGTCGTCCGCGGGCGGCCCCGGGGACGTCATCATTGGCCGGTATCGGTATGCGGCTGGCGAAGCCGATGACCTCACACCGCCGCCGGCCGAGCCCGACGCCATTGCCAAGGCCCGCCGCGAGCTGCTGCAGACACTGCAGCTCGCCGCCCGGGCCGTGCCGGCCGATGCGTGGATTCGAAGCCGCCTCGTGTGGTACGCCATCGAGGCGGGGGACACCACGGCGGCCGTGGACGCGGCGCATCGATGCATCGACGGCGACATCGCGTGGTGGTGCGATGCGCTCCTCGGGCTGGCGCTGCACACCTCGCACGACTTCGTCGCGGCCGAAGAGGCGTTCGATCGTGCGCTCGCCGCAATGCCGGATTCCACGCGGTGCCGCTGGACGGACGTGTCGATACTGCTCGACGGGAGCGCCGAACGGCTCGTCAGGCACACCCCCTGCGACCGTCGTGCCGCCCTCGACGAACGCCTGTGGTGGCTCGCTGACCCGCTGCACTCCGTCGAGGGCAACGAGCTCCGAAGCGAGCATCTCGCCCGCCACGCCTTCACCGTGCTCCACGACCGGTGGCGGGCATCGCACCCGTTAGGCTGGGGCAACGACATGCGCGAGATCGTGTTGCGATACGCCTGGCCGATTGCCTGGTCGCGCGATCGCACGGCAGAGCGGTCTCCGACGCAACCCGGGTTCTCTTTCGCTCTCACCGGTCACGAGCCCAATCCCGCGTACTTTTTCTTCCCCGACGGGGCCGCACTGGAATCGCCGTATGACGTGGCCGACGAGAGCTGGGACCTGACGCGTGAGCGCGCTACCACGCATTACGCACACCCCTTCGCGGCGCCAATGCGCCCCCTCCGCCACCAAATCGGCGCGTTTCTGCGCGGCGATTCGTCGCTCGTCGTGGGCGCCTGGGACGCGAGCGAGGACACGCTCTTCAGTGACACGTCGGGGGCTGCACTGGTCGTGTCGGCCGACGACGGTCGCATCCGCTACACCGGGCGCGGCGCGCGGGCGGGGCGGCGGGGCGCTCTCCAGCTCACGGTTCCACAGGCCGCGTACGTCGCCAGCCTGGAGCTTCTCGACCGCGGCTCTCATGCGGCGGCGCGCGCGCGCGAGGGCGTCCGCGCCCTCACACTCAGCGGCGGTGTCGCACTCTCCGACATCCTCCTTCTGGAACCCGGTGAGCGGCCGACCACATTCGACGAGGCGCTGCGCCGACTTCTGCCCGATGCCCGCCTTGGCGCCGATCGCCGGGTGACGCTCTATTGGGAGATCTACGGGGTGCCCGCGACCACGACGCCTCGTGTATCGGTGAGCGTCGCGCGGGTTCGAGCATCGCGGGCGCGCCGGCTCGCCGAGAAGCTCGGCCTTCGACCGGAGCCTCAGACCGTCGAAATGGAGTGGGAGACCGATGCTCCGGAAGGGCGCACGGCGGCCGGCAGCGTCACGCTCGATTTGCGCGATCGGCCGGCAGGAACATGGCGCGTGTCAGTCACCTTTACCGGCGGCGGCACGACCGCAACGACATCGCGGGACCTCATCCTTGAGGATCGATAGCGTGACATCGCGAACCCGTCGCGCCCATCCATTGAGCTGGATCATCGGACCGGCGCTCGGAGTCATCGTCGCGACCGCCTGCGCTCACACCCGTCCCTCGGAGCGGGAGGTTCCCCTCGCGTTCGGACGGTGGCAGGCGCCCGCGGGGCAGGCCTGCTACGAGGATGAGTTCCAGCCGCCGGAGCTCCCGCACCCATCGGCGCTGTTCGATACGGCCGGGGCGATGGGCGCGCTTCGCGCTCGAGCACCGGGCAGCGTGCTGATCGCGCTGCGATTCGACTCGTCAGGCCACGTCGATCGTTCGGCGGTGATCGATCGAAGAATGACCGCGGGCGCAGCGGATTCCGTCCGCGCGATCGTCATGGCGCACGCTCGTCGGCTCAGAATGGCCGACGCATGGGGCGTTCGACTCCTCGCGATTACCGGGGAGTCCGCCGCGCTCACGCTCGCGCGGCGAGAGCTCTGCCCGCCGGCCCTCGCGCGCATCGAGCCAATTGCCGTCGCGAACCTGGCGGCGATCACCGAGAGCGAAGCGGAGCTCGTTCCGCCACCCGACTGGATCGTTCGCGGCGTCCCGCCCCCGCCATCCCGCCCGGCGCGATCCACCGTCGAAAAGACCGCCGCCGGCCAGATTCGTGACAGCGCCCGCGTCTCCGTGGACTCGACCAGCAGGTCGCCCGACCTCATGGCCATCGGCGACGCGATGCTGACGCTGCGCGTGCTGATCGATACGACGGGCGCGATCGCGCACGCCGAGATCGCCCGGTCGGCGACCGCGAACCTCGATCGCGACCGCCTCGTGACCGAGCTCGCGCGCTACCGGTTTCACCCCGCGCTCGAGGACCGCGTGCCGACGCCCTGGTGGATCATCCTCAGGATCAAATGAGGAAAAGCAACACCCCGTGGTCAGTCAACTGACTTCCTCGGTCCTCGGTCCTCGTTCTTTGCTTGGAGCCTTGAGCATCAACCACCCGGCGACGCCCGCGATGAGCGACGCGCCGAGGATCCCGACCTTCGCCGAATCGAGGAGGCTCTGATCGCTGAAGGCGAGGCCGGCGATGAAAAGCGACATCGTGAAGCCGATTCCGCCAAGCCAGCTCACCCCGTGAAGCGCCCGCCACGTCGTTCGCTCCGGGAGCGCCGCGACTCGCATTCGCACCGCGAGCCAGGCGAACAGCGTGATACCTAACGGTTTGCCCACCACCAGGCCGAGGATGATGCCCAGAGTCACGGGGATGGCGAGTGCGTCGAAGAGCCCGCCGCCGAGCGCCACGCCCGCGTTCGAGAGGGCAAACAGCGGCATGATGAAGAACGCCACCACCCGATGGAGCTTGTGTTCCAGCGTCAGCAGCGGCGACTGAACGTCCTCTGCCGCATGCTCGAGCGCCTCGATCGCCTCCTGCTGCGCACGATTGGTGAGCACCGTCTCTCCAGGCTGACAGGCGGCGTCGAATTCGTCGATGGCCCCGCGCGCGCCTGCCAGGAACTCGCGCTCGTTCACTCGCGTGCGTGACGGAATCGTCATCGCCAGAACGACTCCCGCCACCGTCGCGTGAACGCCCGAGTACAGGAACGCGAGCCACAGGAGAACCCCGAGCCCGAGAAACACCGACGGGCGCCGCACGCCGATGGCGACGAGAACGATCAGCGTCGCGACGATCGCTCCACCCGCCATGAGACTCGTGACCGACACGTCGCTCGTGTAGAACAGCGCGATCACGAGCACGGCGCCAATGTCATCCGCAATGGCGAGCGCCGTGAGGAACACCTTGAGCGCGATCGGCACCCGCGGGCCGAGCAGGGCGAGCACGCCGAGCGCGAAGGCGATGTCGGTGGCCATGGGGATTCCCCACCCCCGCGCTCCCGGCCCGCCCACGTTGAGCATGACGTAGAGGAGGGCGGGGACGAGCATGCCACCTAACGCACCGGCAATCGGGAGCGCGGCCTGACGCGGGGTCGACAGCTCCCCCACCAACAGCTCGCGCTTGATCTCCAGGCCGACGACGAAAAAGAAGACCGCCATCAACCCGTCGTTGATCCAGTGATGCAGCGACAGGTCGAGCGTGCGCTCCCCGATCCGCACACCGATGTGCGTTTCCCAGAGATGGAAGTAGCTGTCGCTCCACGGAGAATTCGCCCACGCCAGCGCGAGCGCGGCGCAGATGAGCAGAACGACCCCGCCGGAGGACTCCGTTCGCGCGAATCGCTGAAAGGGCCGGAGCGCTCGAACGACCAGCGGAGTTGTCGAGGTCGCCGCGTTACCTGAAGGCATTCTGCACGACGAACCACATGTTCGCCGGCCGCTCGGCCAGGCGGCGCATGTACCACGGGAACCAATTCGTGCCGTAGCTGATCAGCGTGCGCACCTTCACCCCCGACGCCGCCAGCGCGCGCTGCATCGACGTCGCGATCCCGTAGAGCATGTGGACTTCGAAGGCATCCTTCCGCAACCGACGTCCGCTGGCGTGCATGCGAAGGGCTTCGATGAGGCGGCCGTCGTGCGTCCCGAAGACGGGCGTGCCCTGGCCGCGCGCGGTCTGGTCGAGAAGCCGCCTCCCCATGGAGAGGAAGGCCGCGTCGATGTCCTGACGCCGCGTGAGCGCTCGTGCCGCCGGCTCTCGATAGGCACCCTTTACCAGCCGGATCGACGGCTGGAGCGGCAGCAACGTCTCGATGTCCATCGGCGTCCGATGCAAATACGCCTGGAGACAGAGGCCCACATTCGCGTGAGCCGCCCGCACCTCGCGGAAGATGGCGAACGTCGCATCGACATAGTGCGACTCCTCCATGTCGATCCAGACGAACGACCCGAGCGTCGCGGCGTGCGTCGCCAGCTTTGCCACGTCGGAGGCACAGGCGTCGCGTCCCGCATCGAGCCCGAGATGCGTGAGCTTGACGGACAGCTGGGTCGGCAGCGATCGGGCGTGAACGGCGTCGAGCGCACCGAGGTAATGCTCCCGAACCGCCGCGGCCTCGCCTCTCGTCGTGACCCGCTCGCCGAGGTTGGTGATGACTGAGCCCAACCCATCGGATGTCAGCGTGGCGGCGGCATCGAGCGCGTCACCCAGCGCCTCACCAGGGAGAAAATTCCTGACGGCGCGGCGCGTGAAGTCGTACTTCTTGAATTGGCTCTCGAGCCACTGGCTGCGAGACGCGCGCAAAAGGACGGTACGTGCCAGGGTCATGGGCGCGAGACTAGCGCCTCTCGAACCGACCGTCCAGTGGGAGCGGACATTTCCTCGGCGCGCCCCACCGACTACACTTTCGCGACAACCGTCGATTCCAGCGGGGGTCAGAATGCTCGTGAACCGTCGCATTACCCGGCTTCTGCCGGCCTTGGCTGCCGTCATCGCGCCCGCCAACGCCCTTGCCCAGCGACCCGACAGCGCGGTCTTCGTGACGCGGCTCGGTGCCGACACGCTCGTCATCGAGCGTGTGGTTCGATGGCCACAACGGGTGCAGGCCGAGGTCGCGATGCGCGTACCGCGCACGACGCGAACGACGTACGTACTCGAACTGTCACCGACCGGCGCGATCGAGCGGATGGAAGCGACCACGTTCGACACGACCGGTGGCGGAACCAAGGCGGCGCGTCGGGAGGTGATGACCCGCGCAGGCGATTCGCTGCGCGTCGAGACGACGACCGGGTCGCAAACCCGCACGCGTACCGTTGCCGCGACCGCCAACACCCTGCCCTTCATCGACATGGTCCACTGGCCCTACGAGGTCGCGCTGCTGCGGTTCGCCGCCAGCTCGTCGCCGGAAGCACCCCAGCCTCTCCTCACGGGGAGCCGCGTCGCCGACTTCAAATTCGCGCGTGTCTCAATGGACAGCATGACGATCACGCACCCGTCGCGCGGGACGATGCGACTCCATGTCGATG
>Ga0075431_100007830_pt1 | contig 10646 bp, 5 predicted proteins | sample RhiMetdeltSRZDD5_FD_75297 | JGI IMG/M metagenome (GOLD analysis project Ga0075431, IMG submission 75297) | Populus rhizosphere microbial communities from Tennessee, USA - Rhizosphere MetaG P. deltoides SRZDD5 | ecosystem: Host-associated > Plants > Roots > Rhizosphere > Soil | place: USA...
GCGTCTTCGGTGTAGGCGTTGGTGCTGCCCCACTTGAGCGCCGGCGTCCCGTCGCCGGTGGTGAGGAGGTTGTGGGCGCGGAAGTAGACCTGGGGCGACCCGATCTTGCCGAGCTCCCCGAGCAGCTTCCGGCCGTCCTTCATGGTGGCGTAGTTGGGCTCGTCCGCTCCGAAGAAGCGCCAGATGGGCTTGAGCTCGCCCTGCGGCCGCGCCGCGTCGACCTTGATCGTGACCGGAAACGCTCCGTCGGCGGCGAGGATGCGGGACGGCTCGACGCCGACGGAGAAAAGCGCGACCACAGCGAGGGTCAGGCCGTAGCGAGGATGCATCAGAAATTGAATTTCAGGCCGAGCTGCATCTGGCGCGGCGTGCTGAAGGTGCTGGTGACCCGCCCCGCCGTCGCGGTGTCGATCGCGGTGAGGGGCGCGCCGAAGCTGGGCGTGTTCGTGAGGTTGAAGACCTCCACGCGCAGCTCGACCTTGCGGCCGAAGCGCTTGAACACCGAGAAGTCGAGGTTCTTGAAGCTGTCCTCGCGGAGGATGTTGGCCCCGGAATCTCCGTAGGTGAACTGGGCGGGCAGGACGAACGCCGCCGTGTCGAACCACTTGTCGATGGTGGGGTTGTCCAGGACACCGGAGCCGACGCGGTTGGGCCGCTGCGCACCGACGCCGGTGTTGGCACGGTCCGCGCCGATCGTGGGGGTGAACGGACGGCCGCTGCGCCAGATGCCGATGGCCTGCACCTGCCATCCCCCGAGGAGAGCCTGGGCCACGCCCCCGGCGTTGCTCAGGAAACGCTTGTTGCGGCCGACGGGCAGCTCCCAGCCGACGCTCAGGGCCAGGTTGTGGGGGACGTTGAAGCTGGAGATGGCCTTCTCCCGTCCCGTGTTGCCTCCGACCGACGGGTTGTTCTGCGTCGTGATGCTCTTCGACCAGGTGTAGGAGCCGAGGTACCACAGGCCGCGCGAGGCCCGCCGCACCAGCGTCGTCTGCAGCGAGTGGTACGTGTTCGACATGTTGGTGTCGAAGTAGGCGATGCCGCCGAAGAGGGGATAGGGCCGCCGGGCCTGGACGCCACCCGCGCCGGGGGCGGGGATGTTGATGTTGGTCGTCCCGTTCAGGTAGCGCCCGATGTTGCCGACGTAGTTGACCTCGAGCACGGTGCTGGGGCTGATCTCCTGCTGCACGCCGATGTTGTAGTGGTGGTTGCGCCCGAGCTTCATGTCCGTCGCCGTCGGACCGAGGGAGGGCGCGGCGGAGGTCGTGAGGGCCTTGCCCTGGAAGAAGTCGGCCATCGTGCGGCGCTGGGTCAGGTCATTGATCCCGATCTCGTCGAGGCGGAAGGGCACCATGTTGTTGTTCACACGGCCGTCCGTATTCTCCTGCTCGAAGAAGATCCCGTAGCCGCCGCGCACGACCGTCTTGTTGCCCAGCGGCCGCCAGGCGAAGCCGAAGCGTGGGCCGAACTGCGTCTTGTCCGTGCTCGTGATGGACAGGGGCAGCCCGGCCTGGCTGCTCGTCTGGATGAAGTTGCGGAAGAGCGCGTAGGCGGACGGTCCCGAGAACTGCGAGTCGAGGTCGATCTGGTCCGTCTCGCTGGCCACGATGATCGGCCGCGGCGAGAGCGGGTCGAAGGTGCCGAGCTGGCCGCGGTAGCCGGACGCCCAAGGCGAGTACTCGTAGCGCAGCCCGAGGTTGAGGGTGAGGCGGTGCGTGGCCCGGATGTCGTCCTGGACGTAGAAGTGCCAATAGGTGGACTGGCCGCCGAAGGTGTCGGCGGGGAACGCGCGCTGGACCTGGCGCGGATAGCCGAGCATGAAGTCGGCGAACGCGTCGCCCGTGCCCCCGGGGCTGGCCGGGTTCTGGGTGGCGAACCCGTTGTAGGTCCAGACGCCCTGGTACTGCTTGCTGTCCGTGAAGTGCGGGAGCCAGCGACGGATCTTCGTCCCCCCCTTGAAGATGTGGCGGCCGCGGATGTGGGTGACGTTGTCCGTCCACTCGAAGACCTTGAGGTCCTGCGTCTTCGGACGCTGGTCGAAGGCCGACCCCTGCATGTTGCTGTAGCCGCTCCAGCTGAAATCGGGGAAGGACCCGACGACGCCGGGGCGCCCCGTCTCCTCGAACCCCTTGACCCCCGCCTCCTGGTAGAAGTTCGTGCCCAGGCCGAAGGGCTCCAGGTCGACGACCTGCGGCAGGTAGCTGAAGCGGAACTCGTTCAGGACGGTCGGGGTGAACGTGCTCGTCACCGCTCCCACGAGGTTCTGGCCGCGCGTGTGGATGTGCGCGCGGTCCAGGGCCGGATACGCGAGGTAGGGCGCGCCCAGCGTCGAGCTGGGGTCCTCCATCCGGTTGTCGTGGAAGCTGTAGCGCACGAAGACCTTGTGTTTCGCGGTGAGCGTGTGGTCGACGCGCAGCGTGAGCTGGTCCGCGTTGAGCAGGCGCTCGGGAGACCAGGTGAAGTTGCCCGCCCCGACGTTGGGGTCGGGGACGAACTTCGCGAAGTAGAGGGCCTGGGGCGAGAGGCGGCTGGCGGGGATGACGTTGTTCGGGAACGGCTGGCCGGTCAGGGGGTCGTAGATGCGGTTGCGGACGGCACTGAAGTCGCCGGCCTTCATGGCCGCGGAGGGGACGGTCAGGTTGACGGGCAGCCCCTGCTTCTCGCGGATGCCCTCGTAGCTCACGAAGAAGAACGTCCGCCCCTTCACGAGCGGCCCGCCCAGCGTGCCCCCGAACTGGTGCCGGTCGAGCTGCTGCTTGGGCTTGACGAAGAAGTCGGTGGCGTCGAAGGCGTCGTTGCGCAGGAACTCGAAGGCCCCGCCGTGGAATTCGCTGCTGCCGGACTTGGTGGCCGCGTTGAGCATGCCCCCGGCCTGGCTGAACTCCGCGGAGTAGGCGCTCTGCTGGACCTTGAACTCCTGCAGGGCGTCGATCGAGGTCTGGATGTAGGACCCGCCCTGGTGGTGATCGGTCACGTCCACGCCGTCGATCTGGAACGTGAGCTGGCTGCCGCGCACGCCGCTGATGGCGGTGCCGGAGATGAAGTTGGCGCGGATGCGCACCAGGTTGCCGCCGCCGGGGAGGCCGGCCGCGCCCGGGGTGAGGCGGGCCAGCTCGTAGAAGCTGCGGCCGTTCAGGGGCAGGTTCGCGATCTGGGTGTTGGTGATGTTGTGGCCGAGCGACCCCGACTCCGTGTCGAGGAGGGGAGCGGCCGCCGTGACCTCGGTCGTCTCGTTGCGCGCGCCCAGCTTGAGCTCGACGTCCACGCGAACGGACTGACCAACGGGGACCTCCACCCCGGTCACGACCGCGGTCTGGAAGCCCGCGCCCACGACGCTGACGTCGTAGCGGCCGGGGTTGACCGGGGTGAGGACGTAGTCGCCGCGGTCGTTGGTGGCGACCGTGCGCGACTCTCCGGTGGCGGCCGCGGTCACGGTGACGGCGGCCTTGGCCACCGTGGCCTGTTGCGGGTCGCGGACCGTGCCCACGATGCGCCCGGCCTGTACCTGCGGCCATGCGGTTGCGGCCAGCCCCACGGCCACGAGCGTGAGCGTCGCCTTGCGGACCATGAGTCTCCCCCTCTCACTCCGAGGCCCCGCCCGCGCGTGGACGAGGCACCCCCCGACGTTGGCTTCTGGAAATGTAGAATCGTAATACCATATGACCTAGCCTTCGACAACCAGGAAGAGGAGCCAGCGGTGCGCCATCTCCGAGACCGTCGCGAGTTCATGGCCGGGCTGGCCGGCGCGGGCGGGGCGCTGGCCGCCGGCTCCTGGCTCCCCGGCACCGCTCAGGCCCAGGGCCGGGCCCCGGCGCGTGCGATCGCGCAGCGCGCGCGCTCGCGGGCGGAGATGGACCGCCGCCTGCTCGGCGCCTTCCTCGAGCACCTCGGGCGCGCGATCTACACCGGCGTCTACGAGCCCGGCTCGAAGCTGGCGGACGGGAAGGGCTTCCGCCGCGACGTGCTCGCGGAGATCAAGGGCCTGGGCGTGCCGATCATGCGCTACCCGGGTGGCAACTTCGTCTCCGGCTACAACTGGCTGGACGGAGTGGGGCCCAAGGACAAGCGGCCGACCGTGCTGGAGCGGGCCTGGAATTCGCTCGAGACGAACCAGTTCGGCACCAACGACTTCATCGATTGGTGCCGGCTCGTCGGCACCGAGCCCCTGCTCGGCTTCAACCTGGGCACGGGCACCCCCGAGCAGGCCGTCGCCTACGTCGAGTACTGCAACGTCGACAAGGGCACGAAGTGGAGCGACCTGCGCCGCGAGCACGGCTACGAGGCCCCCCACAACGTGAAGTACTGGTGCCTCGGCAACGAGATGGACGGCCCCTGGCAGATGGGGACCATGCCCGCGCGCGAATACGGCCGCAAGGCCCGCGACTCCGCCCGGCAGATCCGCGTCGTGGACCCGACCACGCAGCTCATCGCCTGCGGCTCGAGCAACACGATCCTCCCCACGTACCTCGTCTGGGACCGCGAGGTCCTCGAGGAGTGCTACGACCAGGTGGACGGCATCTCCCTGCACAACTACTACGGCAACACGCCCGCCCTCACCGGCGGCGACACGTCCCGCTACCTGGCCATGAACCTGGACATGGAACGGCAGATCCAGGAGATCGCCGCCGTGTGCGACTACGTGCAGGGCGTGCGCAAGTCGCCCAAGCGCCTCTGGCTCTCCTTCGACGAGTGGAACGTCTGGTATCGGGCGCGCGGAGGAACCTTTTCCAACGGGCAGCGGAAGTTCGCGCCGCCGCTCCTGGAGGAGGTCTACAACCTCGAAGACGCGCTGCTGATCGGAGGCTTCGTCAACACGCTGCTGCGCCAGGCCCGGCGCGTGCGCGTGGGCTGCCTGGCCCAGATCGTCAACGTGATCGCGCCCCTCGTGACGAACGAGACGTCCGTCCTGCGCCAGAGCATCTACTACCCGTACGCGTGGTCCCTGAAATACGCGCGCGGGCGCGTCCTCGACCTCCTCGTGGACGGCGAGACCTATCCGATCAAGGCGGCGGGGCTGCGGCCGGACTTCGCGCGCGACGACGTCGTGCCCTATGTCGACGTGGCCGCGACCCTCGACCCCGGGAGCGGGCAGCTCGCCCTGTTCATCCTGAACCGCGATCTCCAGGCCGAGCGCGAGCTGGTCCTGGACTGCCGCGACTTCACGCCCACGCGCGTACTGGCCAGCGAGACCCTGACCGGGACCGACCTCAAGGCCTCGAACACCTTCGACCGGCCCACCCTGGTCGCCCCGCGGCCCCTGGAGGCGCCGCGGCCCGCCTCCACCATGACGTTCAAGCTGCCGGCGCGGTCGTACAGCGTCGTGCACATCGCCACGTCGTGACTCTTCGCCGTCTACTGGCGGGTGAAACAGGCATGAAGAACCTCCGTCCCCTCGTGGCCGCCCTGGCCGCCACCCTTGTCGTGTCGTCCGGCGCCGGCGCGCAATCGGGTCCGCCCGCCATGCCGCTGCCGGAGCACCCGCGTCCCGACTTCCAGCGGCCGGCGTGGGTCAACCTGAACGGCACGTGGCATTTCCGTTTCGACGCCGCGGATGAGGGGCTGGCTCAGGCGTGGGAGAAGAGCGACGCCGCGTTCCCGCTGGCCATCACGGTGCCGTTCCCCTGGGGATCCAAGCTCTCCGGTGTCCCTGACACCGCGAAGATCGGCTGGTACGCGCGCACGATCGAGGTGCCTTCGGCCTGGCAGGGGCAGCGTGTCTTCCTGGTCATCGGGGCTTCCGATTGGCACACCACGGCCTGGCTGGACGGAGCGAAGCTCGGCGAGCACAAGGGCGGCTACACGCCGTTCGAGTTCGAGCTGACTCCGCACGTGCGTCCGGGGACGGCGCAGCGCCTGACCGTGCGCGTCGACGACGTGGACCGCGCCTTCAAGCTCGAAGGCAAGCAGGGCTACGGCAACGCGCGCGGGATCTGGCAGACGCCGTACCTGGAGGCGCGGGGGAAGGCGGCCCTGGCCGCGCTGCACTTCACTCCCGATCTGGACGCGCGCAAGGTCACGGTCCAGGCCGAGCTGCTCGAGCCCGCGGCCCAGGACCTCGCGCTGCGCCTCGCCTTCAAGACGGGCGGCCTGGCCGCGGTGGAGCGGCGGATTCCGCGGGGTGAGAAGGGCGCGACGTTCGACGTGGCCATCCCCGAGCCGCGCCGATGGTCGCTCGACGATCCGTTCCTCTACGAGGTCGACGCGCAGGTCGCGGGTGCCGGCTCGCCTCCGGACGCCGTGTCCACCTACTTCGGGATGCGCAAGATCTCGGTGGTGAACCTGCCGGGGACGGACCACCGCTACGTCGCCCTCAACGACGAGCCGGTGTACCTCCAGCTCACGCTCGACCAGGCCTACCACCCGGACGGCTTCTACACGTTCCCGACCGACGCCGCCCTCCGCGACGAGGTGCTGCGCGCGCGGCAGATCGGCCTCAACGGATTGCGCGAGCACGTCAAGATCGAATCGCCGCGCAAGCTCTACTGGGCCGACCGGCTGGGCGTGCTCATCATGGCCGACGTTCCCAATTCCTGGGGCGAGCCCACGCCCGAGATGCGCCAGGAGATCGAGGGCGCGCTGCGGGGGATGATCCGCCGCGACTACAACCACCCCGCCGTCTTCTCCTGGATCCCGTTCAACGAGACCTGGGGCCTCTTCACGAACGTGCCCAAGGCCGGACAGGAGAAGCCGGACCGTGTGTACCAGCCGGAGACGCAGAAGTGGGTCGCGTCCGTCTACCGTCTGGCCAAGTCGCTCGACTCCACGCGGCTGGTCGAGGACAACTCCGTCTGCTGCCGGCGCGGCCACACCGAGACCGACATGAACTCGTGGCATGCCTATCTCCCCGGCTGGGCCTGGGACGAGGAGCTGGACACGGTGAGCAAGGGGACCGCGGCCGGATCGACGTGGAACTTCGAGGCGGGCTACAAGCAGGACCGGCAGCCGAACATCAACAGCGAGTTCGGCAACGTGTGGGGCTACGAGGGCTCGACGGGCGACGTGGACTGGAGCTGGGACTATCACCGCGCCGTGAACGCGTTCCGCCGCCATCCCCGGGTGGCGGGGTGGCTCTATACCGAGCACCACGACGTCATCAACGAGTGGAACGGCTACTGGCGCTTCGACCGCTCGGAGAAGGACACGGGCCTGCCCGACCTCGTCGAGGGCATGACCCTGCGCGACCTGCACGCGCCCCTGTACGTCGCGGTGGGCACGCCGGCGGATCTGAGCCGCGCGGTCAAGCCGGGCGAGACGGTGGAGGTGCCACTCTGGGCCTCCTTCCTGAGCGGCAGCACCGCGTACGCCAGCGGTCTCGTGCTGAAAGCGCGCCTCTACGGGTGGGACGGCCTGGGCCAGAAGTGGTCCGGGTTCACCACGCGCCGCGCGATCGCCTATCGGCCGTGGATGTCGGAGGCGCTGGCCCCGCTCTCCGTGCCCATGCCGAAGGAGCCGGGCGTGGCCGTGCTCGCGGTGGAGCTGACCGACGCCGCGGGCGCGGTCCTGCACCGCAACTTCACGACCTTCGTGGTGGAGGGGCCGGCACCGGACGAGGTCACGCTGGCGGACGGTCGGCGGGCCCACGTCTCTCGCATCGATCCCAAGTCGTTCGCGGACGCTCGCTGGTCACTCAAGCAGTGGAACGTGCTCGACGGGCTGAAGGTGAACGGGGCCGGGTCCGGTCACTTCGAATACCGCGTGGCCTGGCCCAAGGGTGTGCCCCTCTCCGATGTCGCCGCGGCCACGTTCCTGGTTGAGGCCTCGTCCAAGCAGCTCTACGGCAAGGACCGTCCGGACGCGCGCGAGATGTCCGGCGACTACATGCGCGGCCTGGGCACCCTCGACCCCAGCCGGAACCCCAACGCCTATCCGATGACGGACGAGACACGCTTCCCGAGTGCGGTGACGGTGCGGGTCAACGGCGTGCTCGCCGGACGGCAGGAGCTGCCGGACGACCCGGCCGATCACCGGGGCATCCTGTCCTGGCACTCGCAGCTCAAGGACAAGAAGCTACGGGAAGCGGGCTCCTACGGGTACCTGGTCGAGGTCCCGATCCCGCGCGCGGCGCTGGAGAAAGCGGCGGCCGAAGGGGCGCTGGTGATTCGCCTGGAGGTGGACGAGGCGTTGGCCGGCGGTCTCGCCGTGTACGGCGCGCGCTTCGGAAGGTACCCGCTCGATCCCACGGTCGTCTTCGTGCGCAAGTAGATCCCGCCCGGCCCGGACCGAGAGCCGCGATGCTCCTGCACCTGATCCTCGCCTCCGCCATCCAGGGCGGCGCCGCCTCCGCCCCCGTGGTCAATCGAGATTCTGGCCGATGACACCCATGATCAACGTCTGGGAGTCGGTCTGGCCGGCGGAGTCGGTCACGGTCAGGGTGACCCGGCAGAGGCCGTCGACGAAGTCGCCGCGGACACAGCTGAGCGGGCTCTCGTTGCTGGGCACGTACAGGTGCGTCACCGCCGCGGGCGGGGCGCTCCAAGTCCCGCTGACCGACGTGCCGTCGCCGAAGTCCAGCGACCAGCTCGCGATGTCCCCGTCCGGATCGGTGCTCCCGGTCCCGCGGAAGGTCATCGTCATCCCGCACTGCGACGGCGGGGTGAAGAAGCCGCAGCCCCAGTAGAAGACGCCCGGCTCGGTGTCGCTGACGACCGGGACCTGGCTGTTGTTCGTCCAGGCCGTGCGGGGAGCAGACTGCTCGCAAACCAGCGCAATCAGGGTGCCGGTGGCCTCGTAGCAGTGCCCGAAGGTCTGGTCGACGGGCGGGGTCTGGATCTCCAGCAGGGCCGTCGGCGCCGCGTTGGCCGGCTCGCAGGCGAACTCCTCGATGGTCGTCCCCGACTTGACCCTCGTGAAATCGATCTCGCCGCCGGGACCGCCGTCGACCGCGTAGTCGGGGCGGTTGATGGTCTCGTCCTTGACCACGGCCCCATCGACGTAGTGGAACTCGACGTACGAGATGTCCTTGCTCGAATGAGCGGTGAAGTCGCGACAGGAATCGGCGAACGACGCGGTGATCGTCGCCCCGCTGTTGCCGTGTCCGGGCGCTCCGAGTGCCGCCGGCGCGGCCGCCAAGGAGGCAAGAAGCGCAACCCACCCCGCGCCCCGGGGTCCAGGGACGGTCCGCATCGTCGAAGGTTCCATCGCACTCCTCCTCTGATCGGGTCGTTCGGACCCGGCCCACACGGCAAAGAATGGGGGAGGGGAGCGAGTAGCGCGATGGGTCTCTTGTCCTGGTTTGGCTCGAATTGGCGACGCGAGCCTGGGACGAATGTCCCCGTCCGGTGGGGGCGGGATCTCCGGCCAGAGATCAGCCCGCATCGGCGGGGACGATCGCGGTGGGGGGCGCCGACTGACCCAGGCCGACCGGCTACTGGCTCGAAGCCTTGGCCGCGTCCATCTCCATCTGGTGGCGGAGGATCGCGCACCAGTCCCTGTGCTCGGCGAGGGGCATGCCGCATTCGATGCAGACCCTGATCCGCTGCTTGGGTGGTTCCGGCTTCCCTCCGAAAAGTCGCTTCAGCAGTGACATGCCTCCTCCTGGGCCCGGGTTCAGGAGTTAAGACGCTCGAAGGGCGTTCAAGGTTGCCAAAAGGATCGCGTCGCCGGCGGCGATCAACGAATTGAACGGCGGGCCGCTACCACTTCAGGATGGTCAGTGAGTGCTTCGGGAACGTGTACTCGAAGCCGTTCCCGCTGGCCTTCATGCTGGCGCTGCGCGTCACCGGCCGCACCACCTTGTCGTTGCCGAACGTGTGCGTCGCCTTCAGGTCGGGGTGGTTGAGCTCCCACACGCTCACCGGCCCCGCGGGGGCGCCCGCGACGTTCTCGACGCGCGCCGTGATGTCCGCCTTGTCGCTCCGGTTCAGGACGTTCAGGTAGACCTGCTTCGACTTGGGATCGTAGGTTGCGGACACGTCGAGGTAGCCGAGCTCCCGCCCCGCGTCCGGCTTGTACTTCGGCGACTCCACGAGCACGTCGAGCGACGAAAGGCCGCGCTGCTTCGCGTATTCCGCGATGGGGAAGTAGGTCGTCTGCAGGTAGAGGCCTTCCTTGTTCGTGAAGATGGGCGCGATCACGTTCACGAGCTGCGCCAGGTTCGCCATCTTCACCACGTCGGCGTGGCGGATGAAGGAGTTGAGGAACATGCCCATGGCCAGGGCGTCCGCGAAGTCGTATTTCTCCTCCAGGCCCGTGGCCCCGATCTGCGCTTCCGTCATGCCGGGAGTGATCGTGCGGTACCACGAGTTCCACTCGTCGAAGGCGATGTGGATGGGGCGGGCCCGGGGGTTGCCGACGCGCACGGCCTGGATCTGCCCCTTCACCACCTCGATGCGGTCGTCGATGTCGCGCGAGACGGCCAGGAACTTCTCGAGGTTGCCCTCGCGGTTGCCGATGTAGGTGTGGAGCGAGATGTAGTCGATCTCGCTGCGGAGCCGGTCGAGCACGGTGCGGTTCCAGCCCACCCAGTCCGCGGCCGGCCCGAAGTTCGAGGAGCCGGAGGCGATGAGCTTGATCGACGTGTCGGCGCGGCGCATGGCCTTGGCCGCCTCCAGGGCGAACTTGGCGTAGTCCTCGGCGTTCTTGTGGCCGAGCTGCCAGGGCCCGTCGAGCTCGTTGCCCAGGCCCCAGATCTTGACGTTCCAGGGCTTGTC
>Ga0075431_100007833_pt1 | contig 10645 bp, 4 predicted proteins | sample RhiMetdeltSRZDD5_FD_75297 | JGI IMG/M metagenome (GOLD analysis project Ga0075431, IMG submission 75297) | Populus rhizosphere microbial communities from Tennessee, USA - Rhizosphere MetaG P. deltoides SRZDD5 | ecosystem: Host-associated > Plants > Roots > Rhizosphere > Soil | place: USA...
AATGGTAGCAAGAGACTTTTTAGGAGAATATGATGACTATTGTTCTGCGACGCGTTAGTTACTTCATTTCACTGATTTTGGGTATTGTCATTGTGTTTGCTTTCTCTGGATGGCCTATGACGGCGGCGGCGAAAGTCCCTGACACTCCGACCCCAACAGACACTACCGATAACACTAGCACACCGGTTGTGCCGCCAACTGATACCCCATCGGCCAGCGACACACCGGAACCAACTGCTACGCCAACGTTGCCTGATACCCCGGAATCATCCGACACGCCGCTAGCTACGGAAACACCAATGCCTAGTGATAGTGTGACCGAGACTCCAACAGCAACGGATACGCCAACCTCAACTGAAACAGCTACACCAACATCGACTCCCGGCCACGAAAAAGGAAATGGCAATGGGCATCTTAGCGGCGTGCTGCAAGAACTGTATGACTCCTATACCAAGCACGGGCGGAGCGAAGCAGCAAAGTTCGCTCAGACCAACGGGATTGATTTACAAAGACACGATGATAATGTGCGCGTAGTCGTAATGCTGGAACCGGGCCACGATAGGGATGTAGCGATGAAAATTGTCGCTGCCCTCAAGGGTACGGCTGAAGCATCGGCAGATAACTTGATTCAAATAAGCCTGCCTATTCGGCATCTTCCCGTGCTGGCAAGCAACCCTGTATTCAGTGGAGTACGCTTACCCCGCAATGCTATCGAAGCGAGTGGGCCTGGTCGAGGCACAATCATTGATCAGGGTATCGCGCAGACCAATGCAGATGTGTGGCAGAATGCAGGCATCACCGGTAAGGGTGTAAAGGTAGGAATCATCGATACAGGATTCAATGGCTATACAGCGCTGTTGGGTACTGATCTGCCGCCCTCCACAATGGTTCATGTCAAGTCATTTCGTGCTGATCTGAATCTACTTGCCAGCTCACATGGTACGCATGTAGCTCAAATCGTTTCGGATATGGCCCCAGATGCCGAGCTTTGGCTCGTTAACTTTAGCACTGATGTGGAATATGCAGAAGCGATGGATTACCTGATCAGCCAGCATGTCCAGATCATTAATGGCTCAGTGAACTGGATGAATGTCACTCCGGGTGATGGCACTGGTTACTTAGAAGATTCGGTGACCCGTGTAGCGAACGCGGGCATCTTGTATGTTGCCTCGGCAGGTGATTACACTGATCATGTGCAGAAGGCTTACACATCAACAGTTCAGAGTATTCCTGGTAATAATAATCTCTTTTTCCCTGAGGATTACGCAACATGGAGCGGCCCTACTGTTTTTAACCAGATCAACGGTTGGACGTGTCCAAAGGCAAGCTGCAACCTTCAAATCGATTTATCATGGAATGGTTGGAGCGGCTCCTATACTACTCAGGATTTTGATCTATACGTACTGCAAAGCACGGATGGCGGGCTGACCTGGCCTACCATTCCCGCATCGAGCCTAAACCAACAGATCAATGGCTATCCCTGGCCGGAAGAACGGATCAATGCCACGATCCCCGCAGGTGGGCAGTTAGCTATCGTTATTCAAGACCCCTTTGCAGGCCAGGTGACTCCTCCGCCCGGCGGCTGGAATCTCAACATGTTTATCAGCTCTAGTGACCTGAGCGGGGTGCAACTTGCAGACAATCTGCCTGAATATTCGCTGCTACAGCCCGCAGACAGCGCTGACGCTTTCACTGTCGGAGCGATGAACACTGCGAACTACAATACTGTCGCTCTGCCCGAAATCACCAGCGCTTCAGGCCCTATCAATGCACCTGATGAGGGAGTTCCTACTGGCGGTGAGCCGATCAAGCCTGATCTGCTAGCACCAGATTGCACCAACACTACAGGCAATCCGGGCGGCTTCTGCGGCACGTCTGGCGCGGCCCCACATGTAGCCGGAGCCGCCGCGCTGATCCTTCAGGCGTTCCCAACTTACACGCCTACCGATCTGCGGATATTCTTAACTGATCCAGGCCGAGCTTTGAATCCTTGGGCTGCGGTCCTGCCTGATCCTCAGTTTGGTAATGGGGAATTGTTTCTTGGCACTGCACCGAACACAATATTCTGCACGCCCGGCACAGCTACCTGCGCTGGCACGGGTTGGCCGGAATTTCAAAATAGCATGGCTCACACAGCGAACACCGCTGTTACAGTACCCACCGGTGGTGTCGGAGGAATCTGGGGCCTGACGTTGAGCGCAGCGACGCACTCGCCCGTTATCAGCCAGACTGATCCCGATCTAATGGACCCAACGGGCACAGTTCACCTGACGGATGGTGGAGTGTACACCATCGCCGGGCGCTACGTCGTAGCGGCTAATGTTGATACAGGTGAGAAGCTGTGGCAGTTTGATCTGGGAAGCTCAGGCGCACCTACTGGAAACGAAGCGCCGGCTCTTACAGACTACAACAATAATGGAACGGTTGGCAATTCAACCGACGATGTAATGTACCTATACGTGGGGAGCGCTGATGGCTATCTGTACAAGCTGAACGCCATCAACGGCACTCAGGTCTGCAAATCGTCCAAGATCGGTCTGAACTTTGGTAAAGCGTCTCCGACGATTGGCCCGGATGGCACAATATATCTGACCGATGCTAATACCCCTGTCAAGTTAGCAGCAGTCCAGCCCGACTGTTCGCTCAAATGGTCGGTGAAGTTAGGAACGGGGGCAGGAACATCCTCCCCGACATTCGTTGGAAGCCTGATCCTGGTTGGAGCTGATAAACCCTATCTGGTCAATAAATATGGTGTTGTTGCTCCAGCAAGCGGCCCGCTTGTAGCGGTTCCATCGACCTTTGCTGTCGTTCAAACCAACTTAGGCGAAGACCCCTACTACTACGTCGGCGCTGATGGCTCGCTCTATAGTTGGGCAGGCACTGGCGCAGCGACCAAAGTATTCACGGCCCCGGTCGGGGTGCATGCCTCCGGTTCGCTGGCTGTGTATGAATATAATGTTTTTCCGAATCATAAGTCATTCATCTACTGGGGCCATCTGGGAGTGCTCTATCGCTATGATACGGACACCAACACTACCATCAGCTTGGCGCTGAGTGGCAATCTAGCTGATTCGAGTCCGATAGTCGATGGAGCCGGAAATGTCTTCATCGGCTCGACAGATGGCAAGGTCTATGGGGTAGATGCCGACGGCGTAACCATGACGATGCTGTCGGGCTGGCCCCTACTGGCAGGTGGCAGCACCGCAGGCGGGTTGGCAGTTTCCCCGGCGAATCTGACGCTGTTTGTCCCCTCTACAGATTTCAATCTGCGGGCTTACAATGTGTTCTCACAGTGCCCCGCATGTATTCTCGATCCAGACGCAAAGTGGCCCGTATTTCAAGGTAATGCAGCGCATACTGGAAGGGTGGGAGGCCCTGCCTCTGCCTCACCTCTGCTGAGGTGGACACTGAACCTGGGCGGCCCCGCTTTCCAACCTGTTTTCAGTGAATATAACCCTGACTATCCATACCTGCTAGGTTACTGGATCACAGGTCGTTATTTGCGAGGAGTAGATATTTATAACAAATCGCCAATATGGTCCTATGATCTTGGAGTTAACGGAGCGCCGCTTGGCTATGCCGCCCCAGCTTTAATCGATCAGAACACTGCAATTCCTGCCCATCCCAATGGAATCATCTATGTTGGCGGGCGCGACGGGATTCTGCATGCGGCGGATGCTCTTACAGGCCAGCGAGTATGGGCTACCACGGTAGGAACGGATGTTTCGAAAGTCTCGCCTGTGGTGGATGACAGCGGCATGATCTATGTTGTTGACTATACATCCGCCTCAAGCAACCTGGTAGCCGTAACACACTTGGGAGGAATTGCCTGGAAGCGCCCCATCGGTGCCGGCTTAGGTACTTCCAGCCCAACTATCGTCAAAGACATATTGGGGACACGGATTTTTGTTGGTGGTGATACGCTGTACTGTTTCGTTCAATCTGGCGCGACCTGCTCTAATTGGCCTGCTGGGGGACATGCTTTGGGGGCTGGAACTAAAGTCAGCAGCACGCCTCTGTTCACGGGAGGAAATAGGGTCTTCGTTCTAAACAATCTAGGAGATCTATATTCAATCGATACAAGCTTAATTGGTGCTGTACCTCTACTTGAACTTACCCATCCCGTGACTGGGGCAGGGTCTGGCTCGCTTGCCTTCAACTATAATTGCGGAACCAACGGGTGCGTCTACTGGGGATTCGCTGGCAAGCTCATCCGCTATGACTTCGATGCTGCGGCGAATAAGACAACTATCGTGAACCTGCATGGTACCAAGAATAACCCTGCTGCTCTCACCCCGGTAGCCGTTACCGCCAACGCTAGCCCCATCATCGATTTTGACGGGCGTGTCTACATCGGCACGGGTGGCACTAATACCATGTATTTGTATCCCGGCACCGGAAGCATAGCCACAGCGTTTTATACAGCTGCTTCTTCGCTCGCCGGATCCGGCGCATTTGGTCATCTCGGTCTGAATGAGGATGCTGTATTCTGGCCTGCCGCGAACGGCGATCTCCTCGGTTTTGGGACGGCCCTGCCAGGGGCGTGTGTTTCGTGTGCTGTGCCAGGACAAAACTGGTCCACTTACCAGGGCAGTATGCAGCATAATTCGGCCAGCGCATCGCCAGGTGGGCATACCATCCGCGAGGTAGGGAAGATCGTTCTTCCGGTAGCCCCTGTGCGGGCTCCATTGGTGCAGCCTTCCAACAATGCCTTATACTTCGTATCAGGCAAGTATCTCTACGCACGCAAGATCTCAAATGGCACTCCGTTGTGGACCAGCGGAAGTGTGGAACTCAAATACAATCTTGGAGCATCAGCTACGGCTGGTACGTTCGGCATGCCCCTGCTGGGATATGATGACGACCGGCCTGTAGGCGATAAGCTGATGATTATCGTCGGGGGATCGAACGGTGTTCTTCATGCTGTATCTGCCAAAACGGGCACTAAGGTGTGGACACTTACCCTGGGCGGCAATCTTTCCAAAGCCTCACTTACTTTGGGCAACAATGGATATATCGTAGTTGTTCAAGATAATCCTTCGCCGACTTCAGATCGGTTATATGTCGTAACGTGGTACGGAAATGTGTTGTGGTCGCAGCCGATTGGCAACTCGAATGGCACGTCTTCGCCCGCCATTGACGATAGTATCCTTTATGGGGATCCCATCGATGATCGTGTGTTGGTGGGCGGCGGGGCCGGGCTTTACGCCTTCGACCTTATCACTGGCAACCCTGCCGCCGGTTTCCCGGCAGTTATTGGCAAGGTCCATGGTGCACCTGTAGTATCCAGCTCTGGGCCTACACTGGTCGGATACTATGTCGTCACCGCAGCAGGCAATCTGGTTCGGGTAGATGCCGCAGGTACAGCCACTACGCTCATCACAAACAGCGCCCCCGCCAATACTTTCAAGTCGGGCGGCCTCCTCATTCAAACAGGTTGTTGGAACCAGCCGACTTGTGCGGTAGGCAGCGATTTCTTTACCGACATCTTTTTTGGATTGGGGAACACGCTGTACCGCTTCCGCGACAGTGAAGGGGCAGATCCAAACAAACAGAACCCAACCGATACCAACACTATTGCTAGCAAGGTAGTGCTGGGTGGCGATCTGGGAGACTCAACTCCTCTTAGCACTTCAGCACTGATAGACGGGATGTCCGGTTTTATCTATATTGGCTCGACCGATGGGAAACTGTATGTAGTAGGCGATACCCTTACACCCCTTGACACCATGGTGCTAGCCTATTCGACGGTACCCGCAGGTGGCAGCATGGCGGGCCCCGGCTCAGGCAACACAGCGGATGACCCGATGTACTGGCCCAGCCAGAACGGGGTGATTCATATCTATGCGAGTTCACGCATCACAGCCCTGCCCACTGACACAGATCTGCAATGGCCGCAGGCGCAGCGCGACTCCAGCCGCACCGGGAAGTCGGCACAAGTACTCGACCCTAACGCCGTCGAGCAGTGGGCACTCCCAACAGGCACAGCAGTCAAACCGCCTGTCCTGGGCGATGTAAACCAGCCAAGCTCGTCCTTCGTAACCGGGGTCGCCTACTCTGTCTCAGGTCACTATCTGTATGCAATCAATATGCTCTCCAGTAGAGTCGAGAAGCAATGGGATCTGGGTGCGGGGAATGGGGTTTCGGGTTATGCGTCGCCCGCTGTGGTGCGCTTAGATCCAAACAATACTCCGGCCAATCCGTACGACGACCGGAACATGGTGATTGTCACCGACCTAAAGGGCAAAGTAACAGCCTATGGTGCGGATGGTAGCCAATGGGTGAATGCGCCGTTCTGGTCAAACAAGGTCGGCATGAACCTATCAAATGCCTCACCTCTCGTCGGCCCGAACAATCTGGTTTATGTGGTCGATGCAGCCTCGCCCAATAAGCTAATAGCAGTGAGTCTGAAAAATGGTGCGGTGGTATGGTCTGCAACACTTGGGGCAGGCACAGGCAAATCCAGTCCGGTTTACTATAACGACGGCACTACCGGGTGGGTTATCGTCGGGGCAGACAAGCTATATTGGGTCAATGCTGCTACTGGTGTAGTAGATACGACCCGGACCTGCATCTTCCCTGTTGGCGTGACGAACATTTCCAACCCTAACATCGCTGACCAGGATACCACGCCAAGTAATGGCAACGAGCTGACATATGTGCTAGCGAGTAATAACATCACAACACAGCTTTATGTCATGCCACCTACTGGTTGTGTGGGAGGCAACCCCGGAGCGATAGGCGCGCCCATCACAGGCTCTATCGGGGCCAGTGGCTTGGCTTATCGAAATCATGGCGGCGGGAACTTCTATATCTTCTTCGCCGTCGACAAAACCCTGTACCGATTTGACAGCGCGGGTGGCCCCGGCAGCACCCCGGCTGCGATTACACTAGGTTCATTGGCAAAGAACTTCTATAACAGCATGCCTCTCGTCGATAACAGTGGTAAGGTTTACATCGGCGGTGCGGATGGCTTCCTGTATGGTGTCGATGCTGCTCCAACGCCTATGCAGGCCCTCGGCCCAGCCTATAGTTCGGTATTTCGTACCGGCTGGCCCAAGCCCATTGGTGCGGGAACCACCGCAACTAGCGCGGCAGGTTTGCTCGCTATGGATACACAGGGTTCTCTCTATGTGCCCTCGCTCGATGGCCGCCTGCGCCGGTTCGGACCTGCTCCGTTTCCTTGCTCCTGCGGACTATACACGGACGCTCCATGGCCGATGTTCCAACATGATGCACAGCATAGTGGGCACAATCCAAACGGCGCTGGGCATCCAACCCCAACAGTGCATTGGTCTGCCAATACCGTCTCGCCAATCGTGCCGCCGCGTACCGTCGTAGTCAGCCCGCCGACCACCACATATCCGCAAGGATTAGTTGTAGGTACAAGCGGTCGGAAGGTCGTGGCGCGCAATGCTACAAACGGGACTATCGTATGGCAATATGATCTGGGTGTGGCAGGTACGCCTTCCGGTGGAGCGTCACCTGCGCTGATGGTGTTAAGTGACAATGGTAACGGCTGCATCGACCTCGCTACATGCGATGATGACTATGTACTTGTGATTGTTGGGGCGGCTGATGGGTATCTCTATGGCTTGAAGCTTTACAATAGTGATCCCAACTACACTCTGTATTGGCGTGTCAAGCTGGGAGCGAATGTATCTAAGTCGTCTCCAGTCATTGGCCCCGACGGAACGGTCTACGTTGTCGAAGATGGCACAACTGATCGCCTGGATGCAGTTTACTACAATGGAACTCTCCGTTGGTCACAACCGCTCGGCGCTGGCACAGGTGCATCCTCGCCAGTGATCGATGCTGCTCATAATCGTGTGTTCGCGGGGTCAGCCAATAAGCTGTACGGATTTACCTTAGCTGGTGGAGTTGCTCCAGGCTATCCGCAAACGATGCCTGGCACAGGCTTGGTCAACACCAGTCCTATGTTAGATAACCATGGACATCTCTGGGTGCTTAATAGCCTGGGGCGGCTTTTCCGGCTCGACCCAACTGGCGCGATTACCACTCCAACTCTGGTTTACCCCGCTTCAACGGCAACAGTGGTTGGCACAGTTGGGGACGGAGTCGCTCCAGCCTTCGAAGACGATCCGACAGCTAACATAGGCGAGACTTATATCTACTATACTGCTGGGGTTAAGCTCCTGCGAACGAGAGTTGTGACGGTTTCAGGCATAAAAGCGGGAGAAACAACCAGCTTTATTCTGAAGAGTACTGCTGGCACTGCCTCTCCCGTAATTGATGGCAACAGCTGGGTCTATGCGTTGGACGCATCTGGGTATCTGAGCGCCTTTGACCGGTATGTGTCGGCTAACAACGGTGCTTTCATACGAATTTTCATCAAGAAACTGGCTACCAAAGGCACTTTAGTTGGCGGCATAACGATTGACAACGAAGGCAATTTATACGTGCCGGATCGGAACAGTGCAATCTATCGGGTTAGTGCTCCCTAGAAGTACAAGATAAATCTTAGTGCGAAAACTGGGGTAGCTACGGCTATCCCAGTTTCATTATTTGGAAGAAGTGCCAGCAGTATTTTCGCTCCGACAGAGAAGTTTAGCGTGCACAGCGAGAGGGATTATTTTCATATCAACAAGCCCGATTACCCCATTAGCCGCAGCAGGATTGCAATCATTGATATTTGGAGAGTCAATGCTTGGGTCTTTCCAACCGTAGAGGATGCCGTAATTCTTATTAGACAGTTTCTCACAGTCAATGCGGCGACAATATCAAAACCGGCTCATTAGGTATCAAAAAGCCCTTTAGGAACTGACTGTTCACATAAAGGGCTGTCATTCTCATCATCTCAAAATTTGAGATGACTCATGTTCTATTCGTTTTTAGTTGTACAACTTCAGTTCATTATTGGGCAAGAATAATCGTAGAATTTTGGTCCTAAACCAGCACCCCTACGACTAGACCACCTGTTTCGCGAGCTCTAGCCAACATTGGTTGCCTCATAAAGATCCTCGGTAGCAACTTCTATGATCCATGCATAAAGATCCCCCCATGATTTGAATACGTCAGGCTCCGCAATGTTTTCGAGATGTGTCTGTAAAGTATTCAGAAGTGCAACGCCCACAGCACTATAGTCTTCCCGCTTTACTCCATATGCTACATGCCGACGACCCAATTCTTTTACCGCCGGTACGATTTCCTGTTCGCGCCCAAGTGACGCGACAACCATATTCAGAATCAGAATCAACTTACGTTTCTGGTCTGCGAGGTCTTCCTTAAATAGAGATCGCAGCGACGGATTAAGTCTAAAGAGTTCATCATAGAAGTCTGTCGAAAAGCGGTCGAGATTCAACAGCCGGAATGTCTGACGCAGCATCTTGTAATGGGAATCTGTTAATGTCATCCTCGAAACTCCAATCTTGACCAGGTAACACACACCTTGGCGGTGAAATACGACTGAATGCAGCCATGTAGCGCTATCGTCGGTAGTTTGGCTATGATTTCAGCAGGCCGCTTTTTTATCTCCGCTATCCCGCTCACTAGAATTTCCACCTAACTCACCAACTGTTAGATCATGAGAATTCATCGTTCCGAGCATGAATAGTGTTGCATCCCTAGTCAAGCAGACGAACGTCAATAAATCGTCAATTGAGTAAATATGGCTGGTTGAAGCGGTTTGACTCTGCCTCATGGTCATTGGGACAGCGCAGAGACCTAATAAGTATAGCGATGACTTCTTTATTGTCATACCACCACTCTCCTGAGGCTGTCAGGCGCTCAGGCCGTCAGGAAAAACCTGACTACCTGATAACCTGAACTCCTGATTGCCTCACTTGACAATCCGATAATTTATAGACACAATGTCCAATTATCAGGATAACACGCGGCTTGGCGCAGTCAAGACCCAATTCGTGCTGTCGGAATAGGCTATATAGAACTTGGCGGTCCCTATATGAATGGCTCATGGCGGCCCGCTATCCAGAAGGAAGAACCATGACTCTTGATCGCCGCGCCCGCCGAACCCGTACCATGCTCCGCGATGCGCTGGTCGAACTGATCCTTGAGAAAGGCTATGACGCGATCACCATCGCGGAGATTGCCGAACGCGCCGATCTCGCCCGCGCCACGTTCTATCTGCACTTCCGAGATAAAGAGGATTTACTCGCGACCAGCCTCGAAGAGTTGTACGACGAATTGGTGGAACGTACTGTGTCGCAGGGGCCGCTTGCCATGAGCAGCCCCACACCGAGCGTCTTTGCCTTTGAGCATGCCAGGCAAAACGCCGATCTCTACCGCGTGCTGCTGCGCGGGCAGGGGGTCGGTGTGATCGTGATGCGTATCCGCGAGCACCTCGCCGGGATGCTCGAAGCCCAGCTTCGTCTCGTCATGCCGAAGAAAGGATCGCCGCCTGTGCCCGTGACGGTGGTTGCCAACTATCTGAGCGGCGCGCTGCTCAGTCTGATTAGCTGGTGGCTCGAAACGGACGCGCCGTACAGTCCTGAGCAGATGTCCCTGATGTTCCACCAGATCAGCCGCCGGGGATCAATCGAGGCATTGGGGATTACCCCGCCGCCAAACCCCTAATCGATCTACACTGCGATCTGTATTAATATGTGAAGCGGGCGACAGGTTAGCCAGATGCCAGTTGCCTCCAATGTTTCTTATATCGCTCTAA
>Ga0075431_100007834_pt1 | contig 10644 bp, 6 predicted proteins | sample RhiMetdeltSRZDD5_FD_75297 | JGI IMG/M metagenome (GOLD analysis project Ga0075431, IMG submission 75297) | Populus rhizosphere microbial communities from Tennessee, USA - Rhizosphere MetaG P. deltoides SRZDD5 | ecosystem: Host-associated > Plants > Roots > Rhizosphere > Soil | place: USA...
CCCCGGTGGCCCGGGCGGTCCTGGCGGGCCGGCCGTGCCGCAGGCTGCCCGGTCGTCCGATGCGCGGGCGCTGCTCCGTGGAGAGCTGACGGCGCTCGATGCACAGATTGCTGCCGTGTTGCCACGGGTGCAGAACCGGGTGACGCGGTATCATCTCCTCGACGTGCGGCATGAGATTCGGAGAATCCTGGAGCCCGAACGGTAGAGGCTTGTTTCGCGACGAGCCGTAACCGCATTTACACGGAGCACACGGAGAACGGCCACGGAGCACACGGAGAACTGCAACGTCGTGGTTTTCACAAGCCGTTGCCGTTGCATTTCTCCGTGTGCTCCGTGGCCGTTCTCCGTGTGCTCCGTGTAACTGCTTTTTGGTGGCTCGTGGCGCGGCGCCGTCAAAGCATGACCCGAAGAATCCCGTCCTTCAAAACCGGAACATTGAAGTTCATCAAAATGCCCAGACGGAGCCGGGACAGCTTCAGATACGTGAGGAGCTGGGCCGTATGTACCCGAGCGATTCGATCGGTGCTCTTCAGCTCGACGAGCACGCGGTCATCGACGATGAGATCGGCGCGATACCCCACATCGACGCGTGCACCCTTGTAGGCCACTGGGAAGGCACGCTCGCGGTCGATCACATGACCCCGGTCTCGTAGCTCCCAGCAAAGGCATTCTCGATAGGCCGATTCGAGAAGCCCGGGTCCAAGAAGCCGGTGGACTTCAATCGCAGCGCCGATAACTTCGCCGCTCAGGGTCTCGTACAGCATCGTATCCTGTATCCCTCGGATTCGGAGCGGCGCAACAAGGTAGCGTTCCGGTGGCGGGTCGAGCGCCATCGCGAAATCTCACACGGGAGCGAAACAATGACTGGGGAAATCGCAGGAGCCCCCGCGGTGCGCGTGGTCGTCCTCTCTCTCCTTATCGCCGTGAGAGTGGTCGCTCTGGAGGCGCAGGGTGTCCGCGCCCGCGACCTCGGCCTCGACTCCCTCATCGGTGGCACTCCCGGCCCACTCGACGCGATCACCGATGTTGCGGGAGTCGAGGTCGGACACACGACGCTCATCTCGGGCAACGGCAGGCTCGTGGTTGGACGCGGACCGGTCCGCACCGGCGTCACCGTGATCCATCCGCGCGGCCGCGCAAGCAGCGACCCGGTGTTCGGCGCGTGGTTCACGCTCAATGGCAACGGCGAGATGACCGGTACCACCTGGCTCGAGGAGAGCGGCATCCTCGAGGGCCCCATCGCGATCACCAACACCCACAGTGTCGGTGTGGTGCGCGACGCGATTCTCCAGTGGCAGGTCAGCCGACCCGGACTCCAGCCCTGGGGACTTCCCATCGTGGCCGAGACGTACGATGGCGGCCTCAACGACATCAACGGGTTTCACGTGAAGGCGGAGCACGTCATGCGCGCGCTCGACAGTGCGCGCGGCGGCGCGGTCCAGGAAGGGAACGTCGGCGGCGGGACCGGGATGCGGTGTCACGGCTTCAAGGGTGGCATCGGCACCGCGTCACGACGGATCGACCCGCGACTCGGCGGCTGGACGGTGGGCGTGCTGGTGCAGTGCAACTACGGAGCGCGGCGCGAGCTCCGTGTTGCCGGGGTACCGGTCGGCGAGGAGATCGTAGACCTTCTGCCGTGCATTGCCTCGACCGACACAACCGTCAGGCAGGGGATGCCGAGGTGCGTCGCGGGCGCGCGGGCGCCGCGTGACGAAGAGGACGGCGGCGAGGGCTCGATCATCATCGTCATCGCCACCGACGCGCCGCTGCTCCCACATCAGCTGAAGCGGATTGCCACTCGCGCGTCGCTTGCCGTCGGGCGTATGGGTGGGAAGGGGGAGAACAGCTCCGGCGACATCTTCATCGCCTTCTCGACCGCGAACCCCCGGACGGCGGCCGATACGGGCGTCGTGCACACCAGCATGCTGCCTAACGCCCGCATCAACCCGCTCTTCTACGCCACCGTCCACGCGACCGAGGAGGCCATCCTCAACGCCATGCTCGCCGCGGAGACGATGACGGGCGCGGATGACCTCCGCCTGTACGCTCTGCCGCACGACCGACTGCTCGCCGCCATGCGCAAGTACGGACGGGTGCCGCGGCGGCGCTGAGCGGAACGCTCACGTGACGCGCTCCATCCCGCCGTTTCACTGAACGCGGATGGGAGCGCTCGGGCGGGAGACACCGTTCTCGTCGAACGATTCGATCGCGAACCAGTACTCCTGGTCGACGGTCAGCGCGCGGATCTCGAGAGTCGTCGGCCGATCGGCGAATACCTGATAGGTCTGATACAGCTTGTCGGGGCGGAGGCCCCACAGGATGTTGTAGCCGGTCGCGCCGCGCACCGGCGCCCAGCTCACGAAGGCATTGCGGCGGTCGGTGTCGCGCCTGACCGCGAGCCTTCGCGGCGTGCCCGGGGCCCGGCCGTCTCCATTGCCGAACACGCGGATGTCGCCGATCGCGAGGTTCGCCGCGCCGACGTGGATGTGCTCGTATCGCACGTACCGAGCGCGCACGGGCCTCGGGAGCTCGATGTAGGCGTTCGGCCGGTCGCGCGTCTCCTCGCTCAGATCGGCGATCGTCTCCCACGATCGGCCGTCGCGTGACGCGCGAACGCGGAATCGTGTGTACACGGTGGAATCGTTCGCGAAGAGCCCGGCCTGGTAGTCGATGAAGTTCACCTGCAGCGCCCGCACGGTGTAGTCGCGCTGCAGGTCGATCGTCAGCCACTCGTCAGGCGACGTCGTGCGGGCCACCCAGAACCTCTGACGATCCTCATCGGTGACGTTCCTCGCCGGAAACGTGTCTCGCACCGACGACGCCGTGACCGGCTTGCGATACGAGAGCAGCATCCAGCCGGTGAAGAGTTCGTTCCGGTCCCTCCATTTGCGCGTCGGCGCATAGTGCGGGAAGTCGCCGAACCGTGTGTTGGCGAACATCTGGCCATCGGTATCGAACCCGGCGGGGAACATCGACACGCGCCGCTCGAACCTCCAGTTGACGGCGAGCCAGGGCGTGCCGGAGTTCCAATAGTTGCCATGGTTGTCCAGGAAGGTGCTGCCATGGCCAGCGCCGGTCATGAATCCGCCTGGCTTGTAGGCGACCGGATTGTAGGGAGCGTAGGTGAAGGGACCTAACGGCTCATCCCCCACGTACGTGCCGTTGGCGTACACGTTGTACTCGGTGCCGGGCGCGCCGTACTGGAGGTAGTACTTTCCGCGGTGCTTCGTCATCCACGCGCCCTCGATGTACGGGCGAATCGTGTCGCGGTGGTCCTGTCCGAAGCGCTCCCATCCATGACGGGCCGGGTCGAGCGCGAAGAGCGACTTGGGCTCGCCCACGTAGACCAGGCGGCGACTCTTGTCGAGCTCGATGCCGTAAATCGGATAGACGTTCGACGATCCCCAGTACAGGTACCACTTCTCGGTGTCGGGATCGTGGAAGATCGACGGGTCCCATGGGCCCGGCGGCACCGAGCCCGGCGGGCCGGGCGGCGGCTCCCAGCTCGGCATCATCTTCGGCAACCGCGGCAGCATGCGGTTGTAGAACTCGAGCCGCCCGGTCGCCGGCGCCGTCGAGAACAGAATCGGCCTCGGCTCGACTGCCGACTGGAGAAGGTAGAGCGTGTCGCGAACCGAGAGCGCGGCGGGGGCGACGACGTTCTCGAACGGCCAGCGGCTGGGCGTCACGAACCGCCAGGTGATCAGGTCCTTCGAGTGCCAATACCCATCCGACACCGTCATGAACAGGTAGTACTCCCCGCCGTGGTTCACGATGACGGGATCGGCTCCCTGCCGATAGGAGATACCCTCGTTATGCTGCTCGAAGTTGTACCGGTAGTCGACGTCGATCGGATTCGCGTAGGTACGGATGCCCGAGGACTGTGCGCCGAGCGTCGGGGCGACCACGAGCGCGAGCCAGGGCGCGAGAATGACTGTGCGGTAGACCATCGTCTGTCCCGGGATGTCGTAGCACTCACGAACTCACGGACACTCGCGACAAATGATGGACCGCAAGTCCCGTGTCGGGAACGCCCGAGCGACCGGGCGGGGCAGTTGTAAGAAAACGTCGATGACGGCGCCGGTCGGGCCGCCTTCCCAGGGCTCGCTGGCGTGTCGGAGCAACCATCTGACCGTTCCGGACATCCCATTTACCACGCGGTCTGTGGTCGAAACCGCTCGAGTGACACCGCCGTATCGATCCTTGGACCGCTGATCCGGCTGAGGTCAATGCTGAAGCGCGCCTGGGCATTTGTGTCGGACCGTGACCGTAAGGGTGCGCGCACCGTTCTCCTTCTCCTGGCGGCGCTCTCGCTGCTGGCGATCTGGAAGCCGACGTGGCAGTGGTTCCCGATCGGCCTCCTCTTCCTCCTCGTGCTGGCGCTCTGCGTCGCGATCGCACCAATCCGACGCCGGTGCTTCCCCGGTCACCCGGTCGTCGCGTGGACGCTTCTCGTCGCCACGTCCTGGGTCTTCGTCATTCACAGCTACTACGTGGAGCTTCGCCGACAGCGAAGCGAGCGCCTCGAGCTGCTTGGCGTACAACTTCCCGGTGCACAGGGACGTGCCGTCGTCGTCGGTGTCGATGATTCGGTAGACGTCCGCCTCGAGCGCGCCCCCGATCCGACCATCCGCTGGCGGCTCGCGCTCGCTCCCACGGGCGAGGGGAAGCTCGCCGTCACCGAGATGCGCGGGGTGGACGCCTTGCAGCAGCAGGAGAGACACGGCTCCTCCGCGTCGCGCCTGCTCGAATGGTTAGGCATCCGTCGGCGCGAGTGGCCTCATATCTGGGGCGCGGAGCTGAGTGGCGGCGCACCGGAGGTGCGCCTGTCGTCGGCGCATCGGTTTTCGCTCCAGCTCGCCGACGGGAAGCCGGTCATCGCATGGAATGACAACCGCCTGCCCGTGCTCCAGCGGGATGATGGTGACCCGGCGACCGAAGTGCGCAACAGGCGCCTGCTCAAGCGACTTCGAGCGGGTGTCCGACTGAACGAGCTGGGATGGCCGAGCCTTCCCGACTCGCTGCTTGCGTCGCAGCTCGCGCTGACGCTGGTCTCGCAGCCGCGGGAGAAGCTGGGGTGGGCGGATCCATTCGGGCTTCTCCCGGGCTGGGAATTTCGCCTCACGTCGGTGCAGAGCCCGCTGCCGGTCGTCGAGCGCGGCGACTCGCTCCGCATTCGCGCCGGCGGCGAAGAGTGGGTCATCTCCATCGATGCTCGGCGCCGCACCGCGTACGGAGCCAGCGATGTCACCGTCGGCTTCGGGCGAGGTCCGTCTCCGCGATTGGGATGGCTTCCCGCGGATGAGGTGTGCCGGCCCATCGACCGTTGCACGCTCATCAGCAGCCGGTCGCTTCCCCCGACGATTCCGCACTTCGACATCGCGGGCTTCGGACTCGATACCGCGCGATTCGGATTTCTCGCGCGCGTGTCCACATCGGGCGATCGGTATTCCATGGTGACCCCGGAGCACGAGTTCACGGCCCGCACCGGCGAGGAGCTGCTCGTGCCGGCGCGCTCGTCAGGCAGGGACCAGGCGTGGTATCGCTTCCGGGTCTACAAGATGGAAAGCGGCGAGCTGGCCTCGCTCCTCCTCACCCTCGTGGGTCTCACGCTCATGCTCGTCGGAGCCGGTGCCGTCGTGGCCCGCTCTTCCCGGGTGCGCGCGTTGGTCGAGCAGAAAGCCATCGGGGTAAGTGCCGCATGGGCCATTGCGAGCCTGGCGGTCGTGATGCTCGGGGTCCGCCTGGCACTGGGTTATCGCGTCAGCTACGCCGCGCCCTATCACGCCAGGGGCGCAGACACCGCCGTCGGCCTGTGGGTGGTCTGTATCATCCTCACGGCGGCATTGCTGCGATGGGATGCGTGGGGCTCTCGTGTGCTGGACTGGTTCTTCGACCTCGAGCATCGCGTCGGGATCCGGACGCGGAGCACTGCCCTGGTCGTTGTCGATGAGAGCCGTGTGGCGCCGCCGAGGCGCCGCTCGGCCGGCCTCTCCCGTGGATGGGTTCCGCTCCTCGCAGGGATCGCGCTCGTTATGTATCAGCGTCCCGGCACGTTCGTGGGAGTGGCGGGCGTCGTCCTGCTCTCGCTGCTGGCCTGGGTGCTCGTCGAGTACCTCACCGCCCCACGTCCGCGGCGGCGGGTCGATTCCGCCGGGGCGGTACTGTCGTCACAGGATCTCGAGCACGACGGAGCTCGATGGGCGGCGCTGGCGCTGATCACGATTGGCATTCCGCTGAGCGTCCTCGTTCGCGATGTCGCGCTCGTGATGACGGTGGTCACCACCGCCGGTCTGCTGGTCGCGGCCGTGTTGACGCACGTGATCACCAGGGTTGGCGACCGCTCAGGAACTGAATCGCTCAGCGGAGGCGATGCCACACGGTCGCGATGGGGTGCGGTGACGATCGTGCTGCTCGTGTTGACCGCGCTGAACCTCGCCATGCTGTGGATCGAGGGGCCAACGCTCCTGTTCATCGGTGTGTTCTTTCTCTTCCTGCTCGCGGTGCGTCTCGGGCATCACCTTGGCGCGTCCCTCACGCGGGTGCACGTGACGCGTGCCGTCACGGTCGTTGGGGTCCTGCTGGCGGCAATGTTCCTCGTGGTGACGATCGACTTCGGGCTGGTGCTCGTGGTGGGGCTGCCGCTTCTCGTCACGCTCGTGCTGGCGGTTGGCATCGATCGCGTGCCGACCCGTCTCGCCATCGTGGCCGCCGTGCTCGCCGTGGTTGGCGGCATTCTCGCGTGGCCAGCGCTATCGCCTGACGTGGAGCGGCTCGGCGCCGAGCGAACGCCTCACGAGACCGACGCCGCGTTCGCCTCGCTGGGCGGCCCGCTTCGTCACGTCCCGGGTTTCAGCGACCCCGTCAGGCGATCCGTGGTTCGCGGACTGGCGGCTTTCCATCCCGATTTGCTGGAGCGGGTCCTCGCTCGGGCCGGGCCGAGCCCGGCCCGCGAGGAGATCGTGCCCGCTCTCGAGCAGGTTTGGGGAGGCCGAGCGTACGCGGCGAGCGGTCTCGCCGGGCAGGGACTCGCCGGGCCGACGGTCATCGGGCGCGGCGTGCCGGCAGCGGTCTCGGACGCCGAGAACGCCTTCTCGGTCTATCTCCTCGCCGAGCATGGGTTCCTGGGCGGGCTCGTCGTGCTCGCTGCCTACGTCGCGCTGGCGATCGTCCCGCTCGTCGTGCTGTGGTCGATTTCCCGTACTCCGCTGGACATGCAGCGACCTGATGACACGGCCGTCGCCGTGCTCGTGGGCGGAATCCTGCTGCTCACCATCCCGGCTGCCTACGTCGCCGCGTCCAATCTCGCGATGGTGCCACTCACCGGGCAGAACATGCCGTTCCTCGGTCTCAATGCGTGGAGCGACGTCACGTTCGTCGGCGGGATCGTCACCGCCATCCTCGCCGTCCTTCTGGACACGTCCCTCGTCACCGACAAGCGGGAGCGAGTCGCGTGACGCGCGCACGCCGCATCGTCGCGCTGCTCATACCCGCGCTCGTCCTGTGCGCGGTGCTCGGTGCCTTCGCTCTCGTCGTGGCCCGCTTGCACGAGGCAGCATACGACCAGCGCGCCCGAGGCCCGCTCCTGTACCGCGTGCTCGAGGAAGAGCTCGCCGCCGGACTCGAGCCGAGCGACAGCTCGCTGCGACGGGCGATCATCGTGAACGAGGATTCGGTTCAGCTCCAGCGGGGCGCCGAGCTGCTGACGGTGCGCTTCGACACGCTCGCGATCATCGACACGGGGCAGTCGCCTTCACTTCGCGACGGCGGCTTCGTCTCCGATCACGTGCAGCGCTACAACACGATTCAGCATCGGCGCGTGCGTGATGTTCGCGATCGCTTCGCTCGTCGGGGAGCGAGTCTGGGACCAGTCGTCGATCTGAGGGAGAAGGAGAGCCCGTCTGTCTTCCGGACTCGCGTGCGGTTCGTCGATGACTCGTCAGGCGGACGCTATCGAAGCACGCTGAGCTCGCGCGCGGCGACGACGGGCATGCGGGTCGCCTCGCCGTTCGAGTCGAGGCGGGAAATCATGATCACCGCGCGTCGTGCGCCCGAGCGGTTCGCGTTCCTGGGGCTCGACACGACGGTCATGCTCTCCGGCAGAGGAACGACGCCCGGCGGCCGACGGGGATGTCTCTTCCTCGCCCGTCAGGACTCCGCCGGCATTCAGTGTCGCAAGCCTGGATCGGCGCGACCGGAGATCCTGATGGCCCTCGACAAGCGCGGGCAGCCGGGCACGCTGCGGATGTACCGACGTGACAGCGTGTTCTACGACGGCAAGCTGATCTCGCCTGGACAGTCATTGTCCATCCGGAGGGGTGGGCTCTTTCGCCTCCCTTCACGGATTCTCGGCCAGCGTGGTGAGCCGATGGCGTTGGAGCAGACGGTGACGGGGATTCTCGCCGGCACGCAGTGGGTGAACGGCCGGGTGGTATGGCGGCAGAACCCCGACTGGGACATTCCGATCGCGCGACAGCTCGTGTCGGCCAGTGGCTTCGGGCTGATGTCGGGACTCTCGACATCGCGAGCGGTGCCCTTGAGTCTCGACGAGCAGCTCTCGCGAGAGCTGCAGGCGGCGCTGGAGGCGTTCATCAGGACGCAGCCTCAGGCGCGCGATCTGTCGTTCGCGCTCGGCGTCATCGCGAACCTCGCGACCGGCGAGATTCTCGCCGCCCCCGAAGTCAATCATCGTTATGCAGATGCGCCGAGCAGCGTCTTGCGGAGCGTCAACGTCGGGTCGGCGATCAAGCCGATCCTCGCGGCGGCGACGCTGACGTCGATTCCGGAGCTGGCGTCCCTTCAGATTCGCAACGATGGCGGCCGGATCGGCGAGCTCTGGGGCTATCCGCTCTCGAGCCCGTTCGAGACCGGGAGTCGGTGTCCGATCGGCTGGATCGACCTGCGGAGATTTCTCGAATGCTCCAGCAACGCGTATGCGGCGATGCTGCTGAGCGCCGCCCTCCAACCGCGCGGGAACGGGCGCCTCACGCTCGAGTATCGTCCCGGTGCGGTGTTTCGCCTCAACGGGCGAGACGCATCGCAACGACAGCCGCACCTCCCGCTGGAGCGGGATCTTGGCATCCACCCCGAGTCGCTCTTCGCGAGCGCGCTCTCACATGGCCTGGAAGACCTCTTCGGGATCACGACGTCGCTCGAGGAGGCGAGCGTCGACGCCGGAGATTCGACGGTGTGGGAAGGCCTGCGGGATACGGCGGGCACCCCGGTTCGTGTGCCGAGGGGTCTCTGGCCGGAGCGCTCGCGCGTCGGTCTCGTTATGCAGGGGGGCCGCTCCACATTGCGGCGGCTCGCCGCGGTGGCGATTGGAGCGGGAGAGGCGCGCCTCACTCCGATCGATCTCACGCAGGCGTTTGGTCGCCTGGTGAGTGACCGAACGCTGGTGCTGAGTTTCGTTCCCTCCGACAGCACCGAGTCATCGTTCGCCCGACAGGGGCTGCGAGCGCAACCGTGGTATCCGGCGTTCATGGCCGGGCTGCGCGCGGTGGGCGAGACGGGCACGGCCGCCGGCACCGGGGCGCTCGTCAGGCGGGCGCTGGGGCCCACCGTCGCCTTCTTCGGCAAAACCGGCACGCTCAACGCCCCGGGGCTCGTCTACCGCCGCCGGCTGGACAGCGCCGTGATGAGCGAGGGCGCGAACACCGTGCGTGACGTAGTCGTGAGCGTAGACCCGGTGGTCGCCACGACATTCGTATTCGCGGTGGGGGACGCTCGGAGAAATGGAGGCGCTGCACTGAGCTGCGGAGTAGTCGGCACGATTTACGTTCGACTGAACCGCGAAGTGGATCGTGTGGAGGCGCTGGCGACGATGTTCGCGAACCAGCGACTCTGGCCGGTGCTCCGCAAGCACTGGAGCAGGCTTGGTCTCTGTCCTGTTCCGGTGCGGACTCCGAATCGGTCGTCTGCCGGTCGCCTCACGACCGCGCGTCGGTAATACGCGGATCAGAATAGAGCGTGCGCACTGGTAGCGAGGGCCTTGGCAAGCGACGGCCTAGTCCACGCTGATCAACCAGTCCGGCACGACCTCGCGGTCTTCGCGATCCGGCCGAACACCCCACAGGCGCAGCGGGCCGGTTCCGCCGGAACGCTCGAGGGAGAAGGCTGTCCACCCGACACTCTCGGCGACGGTGCGATTCAGCGCCAGCCGATCCTGCAGCGCTTCGTGCGCGGCCGTGCTATTGCCCGGTGCTCCGCGACGAGCGATGGCGTCGAAGCGGTCGTACAGCGTCTCCAGCGACACGACGTGGTCCATGGCGCTCACCTGTTCGGCGCGGCGTCGCCCGTGCCGGCAACGATCAGGAACTCGGCACGCAGACCCTTCGCCTGGCAGATGTCGAGCGACTCCTGGCAGACTGGACGCGCCGCGTTGAAACCAACGGCGTCGATGCGATCGGATGCGATTCCTTGGGAGGTCAGCCAGAGCTTCGTCGCCCCGGCGCGCGTCCAGGCCAGACTCGTGTTGTCCGCGTTGGAAGCGCCGTCATCGGCCCGTCCTTCGATCCGAATGCGGAGCGTCGGATTTGCTCGTAGCATCTCGAGGCTCGCGTCCAGTTCCGCGGCGGCTTCCGAGCGGATGACGGAGCTCCCGAGATCGAAATAGAGGGTGGTGCCCGTCGTGTCGCGCGCCGC